>Ga0155549_1162_pt1 | contig 50277 bp, 45 predicted proteins | sample RifCSPhighO2_12_FD_107206 | JGI IMG/M metagenome (GOLD analysis project Ga0155549, IMG submission 107206) | Alphaproteobacteria bacterium RIFCSPHIGHO2_12_FULL_63_12
GGGATAACTCCATCCCAATAACGGGAATATTCGTCTTTACGCTGAGAAATCAACGGTCTGGAATTCCGCATCCGAAATGATTTTTTCGGCGAAAAACCGTTAGCGGAAAATGCCAATTTCGCGACCTGGGATTGGTGCTCCGTAGGCGGAGGATCAACCTTTTGGGGCGCGCCGACCGCGTTATCAGGCTTCGCCTTCGCGGCAAGAGCGGACCGGCGCCTATTTCGCCAGCGGCCGCTGTTCGCCGTTGAGGACGACGCCCCAGACCGGAATATCGCCCCAGGCCTCGCGGGCGGTCGCCAGCGGATTGGCGTCGAGAACCGTGAAGTCGGCGCGCTTGCCGGGGGCGATCGAGCCGATCTCCTTTTCAAGGCCGAGCGCATAGGCGGCGTCGATGGTGATCGCTTCGAGCGCTTCTTGCGGCGACAGGCGCTCGTCGGGCGTCAACACGCCTCCTTCGCGCGTCGCCCGCGTCAAGTGCGCACTCGCCGCCAGCAGCGGAAGCGGCGGCGCGAGCGGCGCGTCGGAATGCAGCGTCACCGGAACGCCGGCCGCGCCTAACGAGGCGAGCGGTGTGATCCATTGCCCGCGTTCCGGGCCGAGCGCGGGCTGATACGCCTCGCCGAGATAAAAGACGTAATGGCTGGCGGCCGACACCGTCGCCTTCAGAGCGCCTGCGCGCGTCACTTCTTCGGGCGAAAAAAGGCCCGCATGTTCGATGACGAAGCGCCCGTCTTCGCGCGAGGCGCGCAAGTCCTCCAGTGCGTCCAGCGTCGCATCCTGCGCCTCATCGCCGTTTGAGTGGATCCGGACATCGATCCCGGCGTTCCAATAGGGCCGGATCGTCTCGGCGATCTTTTCGGGATCGAGCACCCACAGGCCCTTCGTTCCCTTTGATTGTCCTTCAAGATAGCCGGGATCGGAAAGGCGCATCGTCTGCGAATAATAGGCGGCGTCGGTGAAGAACTTCACCTGTTTCAGCACCGGCGCAGGCGTTGGCGTATCCCCTGCCGCCATGGCGAGAACCGTTTCGACGCGATTGTCGCCGAAGGCGCGCTCAAAGGCGCGATGCTCTGGCACGAGGTAAAGTCTGTAGCCGGAATGTTCGGGCGAGACCCAGTTGTTCGCGATGTTGGCGTCCTCGAAGGGAAAGCCGAACAGGCCGTAGCCGAGATCGGCGACGCTGGTGACGCCGCCGGAAGTCAACAGATGCGAGAAGCCGTCGAGACCTTGCCTGACGCGCGCGGGATCAAGAAGAACCGGGCCGAGAGTCTGCAAAAGATAAGGGGCGGCGTCCTCAAAGACGCGCCCGGTCGGCGCGCCTTTGTCGTCGATATCGACGCCCTCGAATTGTTTATGCAGCTCGCCGGTGATTTTCGCCCAGTCGATCGCGCGCGAATTCAGGTAAAAATCATGCCCGGAATAATGCCACACGATCAATGGACGTGTCGTCGTCACGCCGTCGAGATCGGTCCTCGTCAGATCGCCATGGACGAGATTGTGATAGCCGTAAACGATGAGCGGCTCGCCCGCGGGCGCGGCCGCGTCAAGCTCTGCAAGGCGCGTCATGAATGAAGCGCGGTCGCCATAGCCGTCGATCATGCCGTCCGCTGTCGCCAGCGGCCAGGGCGGCGCCATCGGCGTCGCATACATGAGCGACGACAACGCCATGTGAATATGCGGGTCGATGAAACCGGGAAGAATGGTCTTCCTGACGAAGCTCTCGTCGATCTCGGCGCCGGGATAAGCCTCGACCAGATTGTCGATGTCGCCGACGTCGAAAATCACGCCGTCCTTGACCGCGACCGCGGTCGCCGAGGGGCGCGTCCTGTCCATGGTGATGACGGTCGCCTCGTAAATGACCGCGCCGGCGCCGGGTTTGACGCGCGCTGATTTCGTCATCTTGCCGCAACCGCCGGCCGCGACGGCGAGCGATGCGGCGACAAGCAACAGCGTTTTTTTCATGAGCCGCCCTCCAGCAGACGCCAGAATGCGGCGGCGCGGCGGCCGATGCAACCGCGCGCGAAAGCGCGTCGCGGCGCCTCAGAATTTTCCGTGGCAGGCCTTGTATTTAAGGCCGGACCCGCAGGGGCAAGGCGCATTGCGCGGGACCGTGCCCCAGGTTTCCGGTTTGGTCACGTCGACGCCTTGCGCGCGGGCGATTCCGGTCATCGTGCCGATTCCGGCCGAGGCGCTGCGGCGTCCGCGTTCCCGGGCGGCGGCTTCGGCGATCGCGACCTCGTTCTCGCCGGTCTGCGGATTGACGTGGCTTTCGATGGTGCGCGTCGGGGCCTGCGGGCGCGGCGCCGCATCTTCCGGGCGCTGCACCTGGATGCGCATCAGCATCCGCGTCACGTCGCGGCGAAGCCCGTCGAGCAGCGATTCAAACAGCGCGAACGCTTCGGTCTTGAATTCGTTGATCGGGTCGCGCTGGGCGTGACCGCGCATCCACACGACCGAGCGAAGGTGATCGAGCATCTGAAGATGTTCGCGCCAGTTGGTGTCGAGCACATGGAGAAGGATCGACTTCTCGATCCGGCGCATCACGTCCGGGCCGATGTCAGTCGCGCGCCGCGCCGCGTGATCGGTCACCGCCCGGGTGAGCTTTTCGGCGATCTCGATATCGGCGACGCCTTCTTGCTTCGCCCATTCGGCGACCGGGAAACTGCGGCCAAAGATCTCCACGAGCTTTTTATCAAGGCCGTCAATATCCCACTGCTCCGCGTAGGATTTCGGCGGGATATGCTCAGCGACGAGATCGTTGACGAGCTGGTCGCGCATGTCGGCGACGATGTCGTCGACCTCGTTCGCCGCCATGAATTCCTTGCGCTGGTCGTAAATCGCTTTTCGCTGATCGTTGATGACGTCGTCGAATTTCAGAAGATTCTTGCGGATGTCGTAATTGCGCTGCTCGACTTTTTTCTGCGCGGTTTCGACGGCTTTGGTGAACCACGGATGCTCGATCGATTCGTCCGGCTTGATGCCGAAGCGCTTCAGCATCTTCTCCATGCCGTCGCCGAAAATGCGCATCAGATCGTCCTGCAGCGACAGGTAGAATTTCGTCGCGCCGGGGTCGCCCTGACGGCCCGATCGGCCGCGAAGCTGGTTGTCGATGCGGCGGCTTTCGTGACGTTCGGTGCCGAGCACGTAAAGCCCGCCCGCGTCGAGCGCTTTCTTCTTTTCGTCGGCGACGCGCGCTTCGATTTCGGCGCGCTTGCGCTTGATCGTCTCCACGTCGTCGCCTTCCTCGAGATGGTCGAGGATCTGTTTGTCGACCGAGCCGCCGAGCTGGATGTCGGTGCCGCGGCCGGCCATGTTGGTGGCGATGGTGACGGCGCCCGGCTTGCCGGCGTCGGCGACGATCGAGGCTTCCTGTTCATGGAAGCGTGCGTTGAGGACGTTGTGCGGGACCGGAATCTTCCGGATCGCCAGCTCGTCGACATAGGCGGCGCGGTCGAGCAGCGTCTTTTTGAGATCCGCTTCCTTTTCTTTAAGCTGGTCGGCGCGTTCGCGCAGCGTCTTTGCGACGTCGCGCCAGAACGACTTGTCGCCGAGCAGTTCGGAGAGCTGCTCGGACTTCTCGATCGAGACGGTGCCGACAAGGACCGGCTGGCCCTTGCGGTGACATTCGGCGATCTCGATCGCGATCGCCTTGTTCTTCTCGGCGGCCGTCATGTAGAGCTCGTCGTCCATGTCGTTGCGGGCGATCGGACGGTTGGTCGGGATCTCGACGACATTGAGCTTGTAGATGTCCGCGAATTCCGCCTCTTCGGTGAGCGCGGTGCCGGTCATCCCGGCGAGCTTTTCGTAAAGCCGGAAATAATTCTGGAAGGTGATCGAGGCGAGCGTCTGGTTTTCCGGCTGGATCGCCGCCTTTTCCTTGGCTTCGACCGCCTGATGCAGGCCGTCGGACCAGCGGCGCCCTTCCATCATGCGTCCAGTAAACTCGTCGATGATGACGACCTTGTCGCCGCGGACGATGTAATCCTTGTCTTTCTGGAACGTCTTGTGGGCTTTCAGCGCCTGATTGACGTGGTGGACGATAGAAATGTTGATGGCGTCATATAGGCTTTCGCCCTGAAGAAGGCCCGCTTCCCGCAGCAGCCCTTCGAGTTTTTCGTTGCCCGATTCCGTGAAGCTGACGGAACGCTGCTTCTCGTCGATTTCGTAGTCGCTCTCGTCAAGGCGCGGAATGAAGCTGTCGATCGCGATATAAAGCTCCGACTTGTCGTCGGTCGGTCCTGAAATGATCAGCGGCGTCCGCGCTTCGTCGACAAGAATCGAGTCGACCTCGTCGACGATCGCGTAATGATGGCCGCGCTGGACCATTTCCTCGCGCGACGCTTTCATGTTGTCGCGGAGATAATCGAAGCCGTATTCGTTATTGGTGCCGTAAGTGATGTCGCAGGCGTAGGCGGCGCGCCGTTCGGCGTCGGAAAGCCCGTGGACGATGACGCCGGTTTTCATGCCGAGGCGTTCATAGACGCGGCCCATCCATTCGGCGTCGCGGCTGGCGAGATAGTCGTTAACGGTGACGACATGGACGCCCTTGCCGGTGAGGGCGTTGAGATAGACAGGAAGGGTGGCGACGAGGGTCTTGCCTTCGCCGGTCTTCATCTCGGCGATATTGCCCTCGTGAAGGATGATGCCGCCGAGGAGCTGGACGTCGTAATGGCGCTGGCCGAGCGCGCGCTTGGCCGCTTCCCGGACGACGGCGAAGGCCTCTTCGAGGACCGCGTCGAGGCTTTCCCCGGCGGCGACGCGCGCCTTCAGCGCGTTTGTCCGCTCGATCAGCCCGGCGTCGGTCAGCGCCGCGGTCTCGGTTTCAAGCGCATTGATCGCTTCGACGCGGCGCCATAGAGGCTTGATGCGGCGTTCATTGGATGAGCCGAAAATCTTTTTCGCGAGGCCGAACAGCGCCATGTATGAACGCACCTTCAGATTGAATGTCGCAGCCGCCTCGATGAAATCAAAAGCGCCGCCGTTGAATGTCGGGGCCGGAAGGGGAGGCGAGAAAGCCGCCCGGACGGGCGCCGGAGAGATAGTGAGCGGTCCCCTGACTGTCAACGAAGGCGGGATTCGTCCCCATGCCCCAACAACTTAACGATCGCGATGGGGAGGACGGTCTGGTCCGGACGCCGGACGGCCGCGAATTCAAGGGCGCGGCAGGCGGCCTCGGCTCCTATTTCATCGCGATGGCGGCGGAGGTCTTTCGGCTGCTTCGCCTCCTTGCCGCGGCGTTCTGGAAGACGGTTCGCACGATATGGAATCTCGCCGAGGCGCTCGACAGCGCCCTCTGGCGAGGGCTCAAACTCGCCTCAAGATCAAGCGCGCATTTCACCGCCTCGTCGGCGCGCGCATCGGCCGCCGCCTTCGCCGAAGTGTTTCGCTGGCTGCCCTCGCGGAGCGGGCGCGCCTATGCGGCGGGGTCGTGCGTCGTTCTCGTGCTCTGCGCCCTGTGGGCCGCCGATGAAATCAGGAACGCGCGCTCGGACGCCTCGGCGCTCGACTCGATTTTCCGCCCGCCGGTCGATCTCGCCGACCCGATCGTTGCGCGTGTCGATAACCGCTTCGTGCATTTGAGCGAGGTCGAGGCCGCCGCCCGGGCGGGCGGCCAGCTCCAGGAAGGTGAAAAGCTCACCGTCGAGTCCGCTTTCTCGCGCGAGCTGGTCAGCGCTTTTGTCGAACAGCGCCTCCTCGCGCGGGCGGCGATCGACGAAGGATTGCAGCGCGATCCCTCGGTTCAGCGCCGCCTTCTCGCGGCGCGTGATCGCATTCTCGCCTCGTCCTACATGGAAGGCCGGATCGCGGCGGCGGTCTCGCCCGAGCGGGTCAAGCGGCTCTATGACAGCCAGGTCGACGTCACCCGCCTCGGCGACGAAGTGAAGGCGCGGCACATCCTGGTCGCGACCGAAGAGGAGGCGCGATCAATCGTCGATGAGCTGCGCGCCGGCGGCGATTTCGCCGCGATCGCAAGGGGACGCTCGCTCGACCGGGCGACCGCGCCGCTTGGCGGCGAGGTCGGCTGGTTCACCAAGGACATGATGACGCCGCCCTTCTCGGCGGCGGCGTTTTCGACCCCATCGGGCGATATCGCCGAACCGTTCTCGACCGAATTCGGCTGGCACGTGCTTCAGGTGCTTGACCGGCGGGCGACCGGCGGCGTGCCGTTCGGCGCGGTCGAAGACAACGTGAAGCGCTTCTTAACCCTTCGCGCCGTCAGCCAGACGCTCGACGCGCTCAAAGCCGAAGATGACGTCCTCTATTTCCCCCCGGAATCCGGCGAAAAATAGCGCCTGTCCGATAAAATTGAATATAACGCCGCAACATGCAGGTAATTCGCGGCTGGTAATAATTGGGGCGGAAACATGGCAAGGCTGCTGATCGTGGCGGCGGGCGCATTGATCGACGGCGACGGCAGGGTGCTTCTGGCCCGTCGCCCGAAAGGCAAGGAAATGGCGGGTCTCTGGGAATTTCCCGGCGGCAAGCTCAAGGACGACGAAACGCCTGAGGGGGCTTTGGTGCGAGAGCTGAAAGAGGAACTTGGTATCGATGTCGAGACATCCTGTCTCGCACCGATCGCTTTTTCCTCGACGAATTCAGCCGCCTTTCACCTCTTGATGCCACTTTATGCGTGCAGGAAATGGAAAGGCGTGGCGCGGCCGCTCGAAGCGGAAGCGCTGGTCTGGGTAAGGCCGACGGAATTTCAGGCATATGAAATGCCCCCGGCGGATCGGCCGCTCGCAGCTCAATTAAGGGATCTGTTATGATCGGGCGAAGTCAGCTGAATGAGTCACCGGCGCTGGTGAAGGATTTTGCTCGCGACGAAAGAGGCTCGACCGCGATCGAATACGGGCTGATCGTTTCCCTGATTTTTCTCGCGATCACCGCGGCGGTGAACAGCTTCACCTCCAAGACGAACGTCATGTATTCCACGATCCAGAGCACGCTCGAAAATTAAAACTTCCGAATCGCCTCCGCGAGGGAGTGCGTGGCGCTTCCCGGCTTTAGCGGTTGCTGCTGGCGCGGATGCGGCGCCCAGCCTGTCAACGTAACAAGATCGAAGGTCGCAACAGACGCCGCGGCGAGCGTCTCGATCGCGCCGGCGAGCGCGTCGCGCCTCAGTCCGCGGCCGCGATGGACAAGGCAGCAGGTCTCGCCCATGCCCTTAAGATCGCGGAGCAGTCGCGCCGGCTCCCGGTAGCGCACTTCGACGCGGTCGACATCGGCGACGGGAAGCGCGAAACCCGCGCGCTGCAAGACCGCGCCAAGGTCCCGAACGCTGGCGAAGGGCGCGACGCGCGGCGAGACGCCGCCGGCATAGTCCGTTTCGCTGGCGTAGAGCGCGGCCCGCAATTCCTTCAGCGTTTCTTCCGCGAACAGCACGGCGATCAAAAGGCCGTCCGGCTTTAGCGCCGAACGCATCTGCGTCAGCGCGCCGACCGGGTCGTTCACCGCGTGCAACGTCAGCAAGCTGACGATCAGGTCGAAGGAGGCCGCGGCGAACGGCGAGGCTTCCTCGTCGAATACCGCCGACGAGGGGCGCCCCTCGATGCGCGCGAAGTCGAGATCGGCGTGCACGATGTCGCCGACGCCGCAGGCTGGGGTCAGCATTTCGGTCAGCGATCCGGCGCCGTAGAAGAGCGCCCGCGGGAAGCTGCGCGTCACCGATTCAAGGCGGTCCGTCACATCCGCCATCGCTCGCCGGTGAAGAAAGTCGTGATCCGCGAACGCCGCCGCGGCGCGCGCCCGCCGGCGCCTGTACAATGACCGGTCGAAAATCAGCGGAGGGGCGTCGGCGCGCATCCGGCGCATGTAGAACCCCGGCGGGCCTGCTGCAATGCGCCCCAGCGCCCGTCGCCTAGGCCAAACCCGACGCCGGCGCAGACGGTCTTGCAATCGCCCTGAATCCGGGAAAACCTTCCGCCCGAACCTTGATCCGGCAGGAGCGATTGATGGAGGACGGGCCTATCTCAGACCGGCCGGCCGGGGCGGCGCTTGGCTCGCGCTCAAACCTGGTCTCGGCGTCGATGTCGCGCCTTCTCGACGCGCTCACGCCGCCGCTTTGCCCGATCACGAATGAACGAGTGTCCGCTCCCGGAATTATCGCGGCGCACGCCTGGGCGAAACTGCGCTTCATCGACGATCCCGTATGCGCGCGGTGCGGCGCCCCGTTTTCGCACGAGGTCGGCAAGGGCGTCGAATGCGCCGGCTGCATCGCCGATCCGCCGGAGTTTGACAGCGCGCGCGCGGCCGTCATCTATGACGACGCGAGCCACGGGCTGATCGTCTCCTTCAAGCATGCAGACCGGACGGATTTGACGCCGCTTCTGGCGCAATGGCTGGCGCGTGCGGGATCTGGACTGGTGACGCCCGGCGCCTTGCTGATTCCAGCGCCGCTGCATCCGGCGCGGCTGTTCGCACGCCGCTATAATCAGGCGGCCCTTCTCTCGCGCGCGGTCGCCGCATTGACGGGCGCGCGTTTCGAGCCGATGGCGCTGACGCGCCTGCGCCCGACGCCGCCGCAAAAAAATCTCTCGCCGGAAGCGCGGCGGCGCAATGTCGCTGGCGCCTTCGCCGTGCGCGCCGACAAAGCCGCGCTGGTCGCCGGCGCGCATATCGTTCTTGTCGACGATGTATTGACGACCGGGGCGACCTTGTCGTCTTGCGCGCGGGCCCTGAAAAAGGCCGGCGCCGCGCGCGTTGACGCGCTCGTGCTGGCGCGCGTCGTCAGGGGCGGAACGGCGCTTGCGTGATGCGGGCGACGGCGGCGCTGGGCGGCGGTCATCCCAACTGTTCAAAAATTTCGGGGGAAACGCTAGGCGCGGCTGAAAAAATGGAGGATCATTGGCCGATTTCCGAATGCGAGGCCGTTCCGTCGATGAAGTCCGTCACCATCTACACCAAGCCGCTATGCCCCTATTGCGTCCGGGCGATTTCCCTCCTGAAAAAGAAGGGCGCGCCGATCGATGAGATCAGCGCCGCGTTCGACAATCAAAAACGCGCCGAAATGATCCAACGCGCCAAGGGCGCCAGAACTTTTCCGCAAATTTTCATCGGCGATTATCATGTCGGCGGCTGCGACGAGCTTTACGCCCTCGACAGCGCCGGCAAGCTTGATCCCCTTCTCAATGGATGACCGGGCCGACACCGACCGCACCGCCTTCCGGGCGGCGTGCGTGCAGATGCGGTCCGGGATCGACCGCGCCAAAAATGTCGATGCGGCGGTCGCCCTGATAAATGAGGCCGCGCAAAAGGGCGCGCATTTCATTGTGACGCCTGAGATGACCACTGCGGTCGACCGTGAAGCCGGACGGCTGTCGGCGTCGCTGCCGGTGGGCGAGGATATCGATGACGTGAAAGCGTTCGCCGTCGCGGCGTCTGAGAACGGCGTTTGGCTCCTGATCGGCTCGATGGCGATCAATCGCGGCGACGGCAGGCTGGCAAACCGCAGTTTCCTGTTCGGTCCCGACGGCGAAATCGCGACGCGCTATGACAAGATTCACATGTTCGACGTCAATCTTGAAAACGGCGAGAGCTGGCGCGAGTCGCGCATTTACCATCCGGGGGGCGAGGCGATCGTCGTCGAAACGCCGCTCGCGCGTCTCGGCCTCTCGATCTGTTATGACGTTCGCTTCCCGCATCTCTATCGCGCCATGGCCAAGGCCGGCGCGGAAGTCTTTTGCGTGCCGGCGGCCTTCACCCGCCAGACCGGCCGCGCCCACTGGAAGACGCTGTTGACGGCGCGCGCGATCGAATGCGGCGCCTTTGTCATCGCCGCGGCGCAGGGAGGCGTTCATGAGGACGGGCGCGAGACTTTTGGCCATTCGCTGATCATATCGCCCTGGGGAGATATTCTTGCCGAGGCGAGGGGAGATGAACCCGGCGTTATCCTTGCTGAGATAGACACCTCGCGCGTCGCCGCGACGCGCCGCCAGATTCCGAGCCTCGCCCTTGAAACGCCGTTCAAAGTCCTCAATGTAGAAGTATGATCAAGTATCAGTTGAAGTGCGGAAGCGGCTGTTCGTTTGAAGGCTGGTTCCGGTCGAGCGAGGATTTCGACAGTCAGGCGGCGAAAGGCGCGCTCGAATGCCCTTTTTGCGCCTCGACCCAGATCGGCCGCGCCATCATGGCGCCGGCGGTCGTCGCCGGCGGCGGCGCGCGCCGTAACGAGCGCCTTGAGGTCATGCGTGAGACCATGGCGGCCGCGGCGCGCCGGGCGCGCGACTATGTCGAGAAGAACTTCGACTATGTCGGCGAGAAATTTCCCGAAGAAGCGCGCAAGATCCATTATGGCGAGACCAGGGAACGCAGCATTTACGGCGAGGCGACCGGCAAGGAAGTAAAAGACCTGGTCGATGAGGGCGTTTCCGTCGCGCCGATGCCCGCGCCCGCAATTCCGGGCGATGTCGCAAAAAAGAAATTGAATTGACGATTGCGCGAGAAAGGCCGCGGCGCTTGCGCGCCGCAGCGCATCGGTCTTTCATCGCGCCATGCAGGCCGTTTTCGACCGCTGCCGGGAGATACCCTATTTCAGGGTTTTTGACGACGCCTCGTTATCGGCTTTGATCGATCGCGCGCGCTGGTTTTCGCTGACCGGCGGGATGGAGCTGTTTCACCAGGGCGACGAGGCGGACGCGGTCTATTTCGTGCTGACCGGCCGTCTCATCGTGGTCAGAAACAGCGACGCCGGCGAGGATGTGATCGGTTATGTCCGCTCGGGCGAGCCGGTCGGCGAAATGTCGCTGCTGGCGGGCGACAAAAGGTCCGCCTCCGTCTACGCGCTGCGCGACACCGAGCTTCTGGCGATCGACAAGGATGACGCAGAGCACCTGCTGGATTGCTGCGCGGACTTCTCGCACGCGCTCGCGAATTCGATCGTCATGCGCGCCCGCCAGCCAAATGACAGTTTCAAGCACGCGAGCCCGCGCGTCTTCGCGATGATCGGTTCGTCGCCGTCGATTGAAATCGAGGCTCATGCGAAGGCGCTCGCGAAAATCTGCCGCCAATTCGGCCGAACGGCGTTCGTCATTGATGATCCCGAGATGATCAGCGCCGATGAATTCGACGACCTTGAGGCCGCCAATGACGTGATCTTGCTGACGGCGCGCGTCGGCGATTCTTTCGCTTACCGATTTGCGCTGCGTCACGCGGACCGGTTTTTCGTGTTCGCCCGCCAGGATGCGCGCCCGCCGCGCCCGTTTCCAATGACCCCGACCGAAGACGCCCCCGCCCGGCGGTTCCGGCTCGTCGATCTCGTCATGCTGCATGAGGGGATGAAAACGGGCGGCGTCGCCGACTGGGTCGATGCGATCGACGCCAACCGGATTTTTCATGTCAGCGGCGCGCGCACGGAAGAGCGCCTCGCCCGGGCGCTTGCCGGCCGCACCGTCGGCGTGGTCATGTCGGGCGGCGGCGCGAGAGCCTACGCCCATATCGGCGCCGTGAAGGCGTTGCGCGAGCGAAAGGTGCCGATCGACTTTCTCGCCGGCGCGTCGATGGGCGGGATCATCGCCGCCTGTGTCGCCATGGGCTGGGGCGACGAAGAGATCGAGGCCCGCATTCGCGACGGGTTTGTCGTGTCAAACCCGCTCGGCGATCACGTTCTTCCCGTCGTCGCGCTGACCCGCGGCGCGCGCGTTGAAGAACGGCTGAAGCGCCATTTCGGCGACACGTTGATTGAAGATCTTGAAATTCCGTTTTTTTGCACCTCGTCGGAGCTGACGCGGGGCGTCACCCGAATTCATCGTCGCGGCCTGTTGCGCGACGCCTTGCGCGCCTCAATCGCCCTGCCCGGCATTCTGCCGCCGGTCGTCGATCACGGCGATCTGCTGGTCGACGGCGCGGTGATGAACAATTTTCCGACCGACCTCATGACCAATCTTCATCGCGGCGTGACGATCGGGATCGATGTGGCCCGCGAAGGATCGATCCTGCCGGACGCCTTCGTCAATCCGCCCGGATTTGTCGAATGGGTCTGGCGACACGGATTTCGCTCCGCGCCGCCGATCGTTGCGCTGTTGATGCGGGCGGCGACGGCGCGTCAGGAATTGAGGCCCAAGGACAGCCCGGCGGACATTCTGGTCACGCCGGACGTTGCCGGGGTCGAGCTTCGCGACTGGCGAGAATATGACCGGGCGGTGATCGACGGCTATGCGGCGACGCTGGGGGCGCTGGACCGCCAATGGGCGAAGCTGGAGCTGGTCGCCGGCCCGCGATAGCTAGTTAACCCATTGTATTAATTAACAAAAATTTTTCCCTCCGCGCCCTTGATTCGCGCCGCGCCGAATTTATTTCATACTAACCAGTCCAGTATGATAATAAGGCGAAAGCCAAGGACCGATCGCCATGAAGAAATACGCGCTAGCGGCGGTCGCCGCCGCCCTGATCACGCTCATCGGCTATGTCGGCATCCGCTGGTTCGTGCACGGCCGCTTCATCGAGGCGACTGACAACGCCTATCTGAAGGCCGACACCGTCATCGTTTCCCCCAAAGTCCCCGGCCGCATCGCGCATGTCGCGGTCGCGGACAATGCGATCGTCCGCGCGGGCGATATTCTCGTCGTGATTGAAGACGAAGATTACAAGGCGCAGCTGCGCCAGGCGGAAGCCGAAGTCGCAGTGCGCGAGGCGTCGCTCGACGGCATCAGGCTGAAGATTGCGCAGGCGGGGGCGCAAGTCGCGGGCGCCGCGGCGACGGTCAAATCGACCGAAGCCTCGTTGACGCTGCAAAAAATCGAACGCAAGCGCACGGCCGAACTCGCGAAGGAAAGCTTTGCGACAAAGCGCACCCTCGATCAGGCGAATGCCGCCCTCAAGGACTGGAGCGGACGGCTTGAAGGCGCCGCTGCGGGGCTCGACGCCGCGAAGACGACGGCACTTATCGCCGAAACGCAGGAGGAGGAAGCGGCGGCGTCCCTCGCGGTCGCCGAGGCCCGCCTCGACCTTGCGCGCCAAAATCTCGAGAACACGATGGTGCGCGCGCCCAAAGACGGCGTCGCCGGCAATATCGCCGCGCGCGACGGCCAGTACGCCAATCCCGGTCAGCGGCTTCTCTCGATTGTTCCGTTGTCGGAAGTTTATGTCGTCGCGAATTTCAAGGAGACGCAGATCGAGCGCATCCGACCCGGCGCAAAGGTGTCTCTTGAGGTCGACGCCTATCCGGGCGTCGATATCGAAGGGGAAGTCGACAGCCTGTCGCCAGCGAGCGGCGCCGAATTCAGCCTCCTGCCGCCGGAAAACGCGACCGGCAACTTCACCAAGGTCGTGCAGCGCATGCCGGTGCGCATCCTCGTCACCCATGCGCCGGCGACCGTCGCACTGCTGCCGGGCCTTTCGGTGACGGCGGCTGTCGATACGCGCGGCGGCGAGAAGGGGCCGCCGACAGCGCTGTTTTCACCGCGGCGCAGCGGCGCGGGCGGCGCCAGTTCCAGCCGATGACGACGGCGGCCGAAGGCGCGCCGATCGCCGTCGATCCGGCGCAGGCCGACCGGATCGATCCGAGAAAACTCGGCGTTTTCGCGATGATGACGCTCGGCATGTTCATGGCGATCCTCGACATCCAGATCGTCGCCGCGTCCTTGCCGCAGATTCAGGCCGGCCTCGCGGCGAGCGCCGACCAGATCAGCTGGATCCAGACGTCCTATCTCATCGCTGAAGTGATGATGATCCCGATTTCAGGCTACCTGTCGCGCGCGCTGTCGACGAGGATCATGTTCACCGCATCCGCGGCGGGGTTCACGCTGTCGAGCTTCGCCTGCGGATTGTCGCCGAATATGGAAACGCTGATCGTCCTGCGCGCGGTTCAGGGGTTCATCGGCGGCGCGATGATCCCCTTGGTCTTTTCAACGTCGATCACCGCGTTCCCGCGCTCGCGCGCCGCGCAATTGTCGGCCGGCATGGGCTTGATCGTGACGATGGCGCCGACCATCGGGCCGACGCTCGGCGGCGCCATCTCGGAGCATCTCAGCTGGCACTGGCTGTTTTTCGTCAATGTCATACCGGGCGCGCTGATCGCCGCGGTCGTCTGGATTTACGCCGACTTCGACAAGCCGAAATTCGAATTGCTGAGGAAGTTCGATGCGACGGGATTCGTCATGTTGGCGGTATCGCTCGGCTTGACCCAGTTCATTCTGGAGGAAGGACCGGGCGACGACTGGTTCGACAGCCGGACGATTTCCACGATGGCGATCATCGCCATTGTGGCGGGCGCTGCGTTTTTCCTGCGCATGCGCGGACGCGAAAATCCGCTGGTCGATTTTTCCGTGTTCAAGAATTCGAACTTCACTGCCGGCAGCATGGTTGCGTTTTCAACCGGCGTGGCGCTGTTCGGCCTTGTGTATCTTCTCCCGCTGTATCTGGCGCGCATTCGCGGCCTCAATTCCCTGCAGATCGGAGAGACGCTGCTGGTGACCGGCGCGGCGATGTTCCTGGCGGCGCCGGCGGCGGCGATGCTGTCGCGGCGGTATGATCCGCGCGCGGTTTCCGCGGCCGGCCTCATCCTGCTCGGTTTCAGCACAAGGGAGTTCGCCCTCGTGACGTCGCAATGGGGATATTGGGAGCTGTTCTGGCCGCAGGTCGGCCGCGGCGCCGGCCTCATGCTGACCATGGCGCCGCTGAATGTCATCGCCCTCGGGACGCTCGAGTCGGCGAAAGTGCCGAATGCCTCCGGGCTCTATAATCTGTCGCGTAATCTCGGCGGCGCGTTCGGCCTCGCGACGATCAACACGATTTTGAATGACCGGACCGTTTATCATACGCGCATGCTCGCGGATAATTTCGATATCTCACGTGCGGTCGTCTCAGAACGAATCGCGTCGTTCACCGCCTATTTTTCGAGCATGGGCCTTCCAGATCCCAACACCGCAGCGCTCCGGGCTTTGTCGAACATCGCAAGGCGAGAGGCGGCCGTCCTCGCCTATAGCGACGTCTTTCAGTTGCTCACGCTCGCCTGCCTCATGACGGCGCCGCTTCTGATTATCGCAACGCCGCCCAAAGCCGGCGCCCAGCCAGGAGGGCACTGATGATCCAACCGCGTCGCAAGGGCCGGAGGGCCGATCCATCGAAGGATGAAGCGATCCTCGAAGCGGCGAGCGATCTCTTCACCAGGCGCGGCTATGGCGTTTCGATCGACGAGATCGCTGCGATCGCCGGCGTTTCCAAGCAAACGATCTACGCGCGTTACGCCTCGAAGCACGCGCTGCTCGCCGCCGTGGTGCAGAAGACGGCGGAAGATCTCGTCAGCCCGCTGTCGATCGGGTCGGCGCCGCCGGAAGAAGCGCTGGTCGAATTCGGCGAGAGATTCGCGGATGTCATTTTCAATCCGGCGAAAATCGCCATGCAGCGGCTCATCATCGCCGAGGCCGCGCAGTTTCCAGACCTCGCCCGCGCCTATTACGAAAGCGGCCCGCAATATGTGCGTGCGAGACTTTCAGCCTATATCGAACGCGCGTCCGCGGCGGGAAAACTCAAATCTAATGACGCCGCGACGGCGGCGTCCCAGTTTCTCGGGCTCGTCATCGGCGCCGACCATATGAGGCTGCTGCTCGGCGTCGATGGGGCGGAAAACCAGAAATCGCGCCGCGACCGGGTGCGCGCCGCGGTAGACGCGTTCCTTCGCATTTACGCCCCCTAAATGAAAACGGCGCGGCCAGGCCGCGCCGTTTCAGAAAGGGGTGAAATCTTCAGTGAACGCGGCCGAACAGGCGCGCCAGCAGCGACGGGTTTTCGCCGTTCATGGCGTGATGCTTCTTGTGATGGTCGTCATCGTCATCGTCGTGATGACCGCCCTTGGCTGAATGATGTTTCTTGTGATGGTCATCATCATCGTCGTCGTGATGGCCGCCTTTGCCCGAGTGATGCTTCTTGTGATGGTCGTCATCATCGTCGTCGTGATGGCCGCCCTTGGCTGAATGATGCTTCTTGTGATCGTCGTCGTCATCGTCGTGATGGCCGCCCTTGGCGCTCATCTGCTGGTGCATCGACGCCGCGCAGGCGTCGTTGTGACGCAAGAATGCGTTCTCGATCGACGAGTCGCGATACTGGATCGACGCTTCGACTTTTTCGGCAAGCCGCTTCACTTCCGTGGCGAGCTCCTGGCTCGCGGCGAGCCGGATATCGGCTTCCGCGCGAGCGGTGCGGCCGGCGCTCGCGATGCGCGCGGCGACGATCGCCAGCGCGGCGCCGCCGATCAGAAAAATGACGCCGGCGCTCAAGAGCCCGACCTGAAACAAAGATGCTGACATTTTTGACCCCTTCAGTCCCCCTAGGGAGAGGTTTTTACGCGGGTGAAATCACGGGGTCTAGCGCCGTCGGCTGCTGTCAAAAAAATTACCTGAAGTCGCGAAAACGCCATTGACGCGAATCGAGTCGAGCCGTCAGCGGCCTTCGCCCTTCCGCCGCGGCTGCGAAAATTACGAGATGATTCCGGGCTTTATCGCGACCGCCATGTAATTGACGTCGGTATCGTCGGCGATTTTCCACAGATCCATGAGCGGATTGTAGGTCACTCCGGCATGGGCGGTGACGGTCAGTCCGGCGGCGCCAAGGCTCCGGTCGATTTCGTCCGGCGTCAGAAATTTTGCCGGATCGTGCGTTCCCCGGGGAAGCCAGCCGAGGATGTATTCGGCCCCGATTTTGGCGAGGAGGAGCGCTTTCAGCGTCCGGTTGATGGTGGCGACGATCATGATCCCGCCCGGTTTTAAGAGCGTGGCGGAGCCTGCAAGAAACGCGGCGGGCTCGACGACATGCTCCACCACTTCAAGATTGAGAACGACGTCGAACGGCGCCTCGCCGGACGCGACCAGCGCCTCGACCGTCGTCGCGCGGTAATCAATGTCGAGGCCCGCGTCGCCAGCGTGAACCGCCGCTGTCTTGATGTTGCGCTCGGCGGCGTCGATCGCCACCACCTCGGCGCCGAGACGGCGCATCGGTTCGGCGACGAGCCCGCCGCCGCAGCCGACATCGAGCAGCCGCAAGCCTGAAAAAGGCGCCTTCGCCAGCCGGTCGCGGCCGAAATGGGTCGAAACCGCGTCGCGAATGTATGCCAGCCGCGCCGGGTTGAACTTGTGAAGCGGCTTGAACTTGCCGAACGGATCCCACCATTCGTCGGCGATCTTCGAGAATTTCTCGATTTCGCCCGGATCCATGCTGGTTTTTCCCGATTCCATGCCGTCCTGTTCCTGTTAAACCTCGCCGGCGCAAAGGTTTTTCCGTAACTTGCGCCGGCCGCGCGGCGGACTATAGACATGGCGCCCTATCTGGGGGCTGAAAAGACGGCGGTTCGGCGCATGGCGCGGATTGTAATGAAATTTGGCGGCACGTCCGTCGCCGATGTCGACAGGATGCGGCGCGTTGCGGCTTTCGTGAAGCGGGAAGCCGACGCCGGTCATTCGATCGTCGTCGCAGTTTCGGCGATGGCGGGCGAGACCAACCGCCTGGTGGCGCTGTGCGCCGATGCGGGGCCGCCCGACCCGGCGCTCGATGTCCGCAATGTCGAATATGACACGGTCGTCGCCAGCGGCGAGCAGGTGACGTCGGGACTGGTCGCGCTGACTTTGCAGAAAATGGGCTATCGCGCCCGCTCCTGGCAGGGCTGGCAGGCGCCGGTGAAGACCGACAGCGCCCATGGCAAGGCGCGCATCCTTGAAATCCCCGACGAGCCTTTGGGGTCGGCGATCGACACCGGCGAGATCGCCGTTGTCGCCGGCTTTCAGGGCGTCGCGGCCGACGGGCGAATTTCAACGCTCGGCCGCGGCGGTTCCGATACGACCGCCGTCGCACTCGCCGCCGCGCTCGGCGCCGAGCGTTGCGACATCTACACCGATGTCGACGGCGTTTACACGACCGATCCCCGTCTTTCGAAACAGGCGAGGCGGCTCGACAAAGTCTCCTACGAAGAAATGCTGGAGATGGCGTCTCTCGGCGCGAAAGTCCTGCAGACGCGTTCCGTCGAGTTGGCGATGGCCTATAAGGTCAAATTGCGCGTGCTTTCGAGTTTTGAACCGCCGGACAGCCCAACTCCCGGCACGACCATCTGCGACGAGGACGATATCGTGGAAAAACAGATCGTAAGCGCGATTACACTTTCGAAGGACGAGGCGAAAATCAGCCTGCTCTCGGTGCCGGACGAGCCGGGAAGAGCGGCGATGATATTCGGCCTGCTTGCGGACGCCGGCATCAATATCGACATGATCGTTCAAAGCCCATCGCGGCAGGCCGGCGCCAACATCTCTTTCACCATGGCCGAATCGGAGCTTGCGCGCGCCGTCGACTCGCTGACGCTCGCCAAGGACAAAATCGGCTATGTGCAGATGCAGTCCGACCGCAATGTGGTGAAGGTTTCCGTCATCGGCGTCGGCATGCGAAGCCATACCGGCGTCGCGTCGACCATGTTCAAGGCCCTTGGAGAGAAGGGGATCAACATCCAGAATATCTCGACATCCGAAATCAAGATCAGCGTCCTGATCGCGTCCGATTACGGCGAACTCGCCGTGCGAACGCTGCATCAGGCCTACGGCCTTGATCGCGCGCAGGGCGCCAGCTGACCGATGCGGCGCCTTTATGAGCGATAGCGAGTCCAGAACGACGAAAGAGGTCGGCGGCATCGCTGCGTTGTTGCGGACGATGCACGACGCGCTCGCCTTCGCGGAATCGGCGCAGGAGCGCCTCGACAAGCTGACGCATGTGATCGCGCGGCACGTCGCATCGGATGTCTGTTCGATCTATCTGCGCTTGCCGAGCGACGAGCTTGAGCTTTATTCGACCGAAGGCCTCAACCGCGAAGCGGTGCACAAGACGCGCCTTAAATGGGGCGAGGGCCTTGTCGGCGTCGTCGCCGAAACCAAGCGCCCGCTGGTCACCTCCGACGCGCCGCTTCATCCGAATTTCGCCTATCGGCCCGAAACCGGCGAAGACCCGCTCCATTCCTTTCTCGGCGTTCCGCTGATCCGGTCCGGGAAGTCGCTGGGGGTGTTCGTCCTTCAGAATCTCGCCAGTCGTCGGTATACGGACGAAGAAGTCGGCGCCGCGCAGGCGGTCGCGACCCTGCTCGCCGAAATCGCCGCGTCGGGCGAATTGTTCGATCCGCGCACCACGGAAGAAGTCGGCGCGATGCTGCACCGGCCCGAACGGCTGGTCGCGACCGGCGTCGTTTCGGGTGTGGCGTTCGGAAAGGCCGCTTTTCATGAGCAGCCGGCCCCTAAGCACAAGGTTTTCGCCAAGGACGCCGAAGCCGAGGCGGCGCGCCTTAACGACGGATTGTCGGCGCTGCAGGCGTCCGTCGACGCCATGCTGGAGGACACCGCTCTCGAAGCCGCGCCGCGCGAAGTGCTCGAGACCTACCGCCTGTTCGCCTATGACCGGGGCTGGAAGGAGCGAATGCGCGCAGCGGTGATCTCCGGCCTCACCGCGGAAGCGGCGGTTGAACAGGTGCAGGCCGAAAACCGGGCGCGAATGGCGCAAGTCAAGGATCCTTACCTGCGCGAGCGGATGGTCGATCTTGACGATTTGTCGAACCGTTTGCTGCGGCGCCTCGCCGGAAAGTCCGCCGCGCCGGCGGTATTGCCCGATGACGCCATCCTTATCGCGCGCAGCCTCGGCCCGGCGGAACTCCTCGAATACGACCGGTCGAAACTGAAAGGGCTCGCGCTCGGCGAAGCGTCAACAACGTCGCATGTCGCGATCGTCGCGCGCGCCCTCGGCATTCCGCTGGTCGCCGGATTCGATAACGCGATTTCGCTCGCCGAGCCGGGCGACGATATGGTCGTCGATGGCGAGATCGGTGAAATTCATATTCGCCCGACGCCCGAAGTCGCCTTGAGCTTTCGGGAGAAGCAGTCGCTGCAATCCGCGCAGCAGGCGGCGTTCGCGGCGGAAAGCGAACTTCCCTGCGTCACCCGCGATGGCGTCGCCGTCTCGTTGTTCATGAATGTCGGCATTCCGCTCGACATGGATAATCTCGAACGCACGGGCGCGGCCGGCGTCGGACTTTTCCGCACCGAACTGCAGTTCCTGATCGGCGCGCAGCTGCCGCGCGCCGGCGTTCAGGAGAAGCTGTACCGGGAAATTTTCGAAAAGGCCGGCGGCAAGCCGGTGGTGTTTCGGACCGCCGATCTCGGCGCCGACAAAGCGGCTTCCTATATGAAGCGGCGGGCCGAGACCAACCCGGCGATGGGCTGGCGGGGTATGCGCATGGCGGTCGATCGCCCCGGACTTTTCCGGCCGCAGATCCGCGCGCTGATCGCGGCGGCGGCTGGGCGCGAGCTGAACATTCTTTTTCCGATGATCACCGTCGCCAGCGAAATAATGGCGGCGCGCGCGTTGTTGAACCGTGAGCTGGACTGGCGGACGAAACGCGGGCGCGACATGCCGAAATCGATCCGCCTCGGCGCGATGATCGAAACGCCTGCCGCGGCCTGGCGCATCGACGACATCGCGGCGCATGTCGACTTCCTGTCGGTCGGCGGCAACGATCTCATGCAATTCTATTACGCCGCCGATCGCGATTCAGAACTCGTGCAGCGTCGTTTCGATCCGGTCGAGGCGGGCTTCTTGAGCTTCGTGGCGATGATCGCGGCGAAGGCGCGCGCCGCCGGCAAGCCGGTGACGTTTTGCGGCGAACAGGCGTCGGACCTCGTCACGGCGGCGGCGCTGATCGCCGTCGGGGTCACGCGGTTTTCGTCGCCCGCCTCGGCCATCGGACCCTTTCGCCGCCTCGTCAGGTCGCTGGATGCGGCGGCGGTCTCGAAATGGATCACTGGTCATTTCGGCGAGGCGCAACGCCCGCTGCGCCGCGAATTCGAAGCGTTTTTGCGTCAGGCCGGCGCCGCGCTGTCCTGACCCTTGATGGCGCGATTGATGCTTTCCGGAAAATATCCGCCGTCAATGCGATATTAACCGTCGGAAGGGTTAAAAAAACCCGGCTTCAACGGTTACACTCGCGAGACGAACGCGGTAGGTAAACACTCAAAGCGGCGTCAGGCGCTATCAACGTGTCAGTGAAAAACGGTTCTGCGGAAATCTTCGAATTGGACGGCGCGCGCGCCAGGCTGCGCCCCTCGGATATCGACCCCAAAAACTTCGTGGCCGTCGGCCTTTATCTTGAAGCGGTTCGCGCCCAGCAAAATCTTTCGATCGCGACGGTCAGCGACCGCACCCACATCAAGGCGAGCTATATCGAGGCGATCGAGCAGATGGCGGTTGACGCCCTGCCGAGCAAGCCCTTCGCCATCGGCTTCGTCAAAGTCTATGCCGAAGCGCTGGGGCTCGATCCGGCGCCGGTCGTCGAGCGCTTCAAGGATGAGGCCGGCTATTCCGCCGCCCGCAAGGAAGCGGAGCCCACGGCGGCCCCTGCCGTCGCCGCAGCCCCCAGAAGCGCCGAGCCGGTGCGGCTTTCACTGCTCGCCGTGTTCGCCATTCTCGGATTCATGGTGTGGTGCGCCTATCTCGTAACCCATCCGGACCCCGATCGCGTCACGACCCCTTTGAAGCTCGACGGCGTCCCGCTTTCTGAAGGGCCGGTCGAGGCGCGGGCAGTGACAGCGCCCAAAGTCTCGCCGAAAGACGCCGCGCCGCTGGTCGAGCCGACGTTCGAGCCCGCCGCGCCGCCGCCGCCTCTGCCCGTGGTCGCGGAGGCCGTGATCCTCGAACGGATCGAGCCGGTCTATCCGCCCGCTTGCGAGGCGTCGGCCGCGGCTGCCGAAACGGTTGAAGTCGCTTTCACCATCACGCCGGCGGGCGAAGTCGTCAGCGAGCGCATCCTTCGTTCGACCAATCCCTGTTTCGACCGCGCGGCGCTTAACGCCATCAAGCGCTGGCGGTTCAGTCCGCGAACGATTGACGGCGAGCCTCGCCCGGCGTTCGAACAGCAGGCGAGCTTCCGCTTCGATCGCCCGTCTCAGGGGTAAACGCCCCGGCGATCGTTGATTTTTGACCCGCGATTGCGCAAAAGCAGACGTGGCGGCAGGACTGACTGCGCCGCATCCCGGCCTCGGCGCCGGATAAATCTGAGGAAGTCATCATGTCGGTTCGTCCCTGGCGCGATATCGCGCGCCGCAAGTCGAGACAGATCATGGTCGGCAAGGTGCCGGTCGGCGGCGGCGCGCCGATCGCTGTGCAGTCGATGACGAATACGCTGACGTCCGACGCGCAGGCGACGATCCGCCAGGTGAACGAGATCGCGGAAGCGGGCGCCGACATCGTGCGCGTCTCGTGTCCCGATGTTGAATCGACGGCGGCGCTGAAAGAGATCTGCAAGAACGTGCCGGTGCCGATCGTCGCGGACATTCATTTCCACTACAAGCGCGGCATCGAAGCGGCGGTCGCGGGCGCGGCGTGCCTGCGGATCAATCCCGGCAATATCGGCTCGGCAGAGCGCGTGCGCGAGGTTATCAGGGCGGCGAAGGATCACGGCTGCTCGATGCGCATCGGCGTCAATGGCGGCTCGCTTGAGAAAGACCTGCTCGAAAAATACGGCGAGCCGTGCCCCGAGGCGATGGTTGAAAGCGCGCTCGATCACGCGCGCATCCTGCAGGACAACGATTTTCACGAGTTCAAGATTTCGGTGAAGGCGTCGGACGTGTTTTTGACCGTCGCCGCCTATCAGATGCTCGCCGACGCGATCGATTGTCCCTTGCATCTCGGTGTCACCGAAGCGGGCGGCTTGCGCATCGGCTCGGTGAAGACCGCGATCGGCATGGGATCGCTTCTTTGGGCCGGCATCGGCGATACGATCCGCGTGTCGCTCTCCGCCGATCCGGTCGAGGAAATCAAGGTCGGCTTCGACATTTTGAAATCGCTCGGCCTGCGCCATCGCGGCGTCAACGTCATCTCGTGCCCGTCCTGCGCGCGGCAGGGCTTCAACGTCATCGACACGGTTGAAAAGCTCGAAAAGCGCCTCGCCCATGTGACGACGCCTTTGTCGCTCTCGGTCATCGGCTGCGTCGTCAATGGCCCCGGCGAAGCGCGCGAAACCGACATAGGCTTCACCGGCGGCGGCGCCGGCAAGGACCACGGTCAGGTCTATCTCGACGGCGAACCGCACCACCGGCTCGATAATGACAAGATCCTCGATCACCTCGTCGAGCTCGTCGAAAAGAAAGCCGCCGAGATCAAGGCGCGCGAGGAACAGGAAAGCGTCGCCGCGGAATAGCGAGGCGCAATCGCATATCAAAGCGCGCGGGAAATCTCGCGCGCTTTTTGTTTATCGGGTTGCGTCGACTGGAATGCGGCTCGAAAGGAAATCGACGCCATGACCTTCGAAGAAATCTATTATATCAGCCAGATCGTCGCGGTGATCGTCATCGTGCTGACGCTTCTCGCGATCCTCTGGCAGGCGCACCAGACCAACACAATCGCGCGCGCCGAACTTACGCTCAACTGGTGGATGGCTGCCGGCGCACTGAACCAGTCATCCGTTGATTCCGAGGACAAGGCGGCGTTCCTGACGCGGGTCTTCGACCCATCCGCGACACTCTCGCGCGAAGACATGACGCGCATTGCCTTCCAGATGCATACGCAAGTCGGCGTCTTTCAGGCCGCCTATGCGTTGAGCCGTCGCGGCCTTGTTGAAGACACCTCCTTTGCCCTGGCGAAGCGCGGCAATTCCAGATTTTTCATTGCAAGCGCCATCGCGCGGCAGTGGTGGCGCGCCCATCGCGGCGACGGCTATGCGCCGGAATTCCAGAAAATTATGGACGATATCGTAAGCGAGGCGGAAGCGACCGTGAGTGCGGGGTCGGTTGGGGTCAAGGATACAGCATGATACCGCCAGATAAACTCGACGCCCTCATCGCCCGGTTCGAGAAGGTCGAAGCGGCGATGTCGTCCGCGACCAAAGGCGACGAGATCGTCCGCCTCTCGAAGGAGCATGGCGAATTGAAGCCGGTCGCCGACAAGGCGCGCGAATTGTCGTCGCTGCGCCGCCAGCTTGTCGAGCTTGAGGAATTGTCGAAGGGCGCCGACAAGGACATGGCCGAGATGGCCTATGAGGAATTGCAGGAGCTGAAGGAAAAAGCGCCGGCAGTCGAGCGCGACCTGCAATTGATGTTGCTTCCGAAAGACAAGGCGGATGATTCATCGGTCATCCTCGAAGTGCGCGCCGGCACCGGCGGCGAGGAAGCCGCGCTCTTCGCCGGCGATCTATTCAAGATGTATCAGCGCTATGCCGGGCTTCAGGGCTGGCGCGTCGAAGTCTTGTCCGTCTCGGATGCTGAAAAAGGCGGCTACAAGGAAATTCAGGCCTCGATCAAGGGCGACGGCGTTTACGCGCGGATGAAATTCGAGGCGGGCGTTCACCGCGTGCAGCGCGTTCCCGAAACCGAAGCGCAGGGGCGCGTTCACACCTCGGCGGCGACCGTCGCGGTGTTGCCAGAGCCCGAAGACGTCGACATCGACATCAAGGAATCGGATCTGCGCATCGACGTCTTTCGCGCGTCGGGGCCCGGCGGCCAGTCGGTCAACACGACCGACTCGGCGGTCAGGATCACGCACCTGCCGACCGGCGTTTCGGTCAGCCAGCAGGACGAGAAATCGCAGCACAAGAACCGCGCCAAGGCGATGCTGATCCTGCGCGCCCGGCTGTATGACGCCGAGCGGGCGCGCATGGACGCCGAACGGTCGGCGGCGCGCAAGGGCATGGTCGGCTCCGGCGACCGGTCGGAGCGCATCCGCACCTATAACTTCCCGCAAAGCCGCGTCACCGATCACCGCATCAATCTGACATTGTACAATCTTGACGATGTGATTCGCGGCGACGCGCTCGGCCAGCTCGTCGATGCGCTGACTTCGCAAGATCAGGCCGATCGCCTCGCGGCGCTGGAGGCGAATGCGTGAGCCGCCGCGCCCGCCGCGCATCGAGGCGCTGATCCGCTGGGCGGCGGCTGAGTTCACCCGCTCGCCGACGCCGATGATCGACGCGCGCGTTCTTGCAAAAGCCGCGTTTGGTGTTGACGACGCCCAGCTGATTGCGGACGGGTCACGTTCCGCCAGCGACGCGGAACTCGCCCTGTTCGTCTCCATGGTTTCTCGCCGGGCGAAAGAAGAACCCGTCGCCCATATCGTCGGACGGCGGGAATTCTGGTCGCTGGAGTTTGAAGTTGCGCCGGGGATCCTTGTTCCCCGCGCGGACAGCGAAACGCTGATCGACGCCGTGCTGTCGAGACGGCGAAGGGACGCGCCGCTTAAAATCGTCGATCTCGGCTGCGGCTCGGGCGCGCTGCTCTGCGCGCTTCTCGGCGAATTCCCGAAGGCGTCAGGTCTAGGCGTCGACATAGATCCCGAAGCTGTCGGTCTCACCTTGAGGAATATCGCGCGGCTTGGGTTCTCGTCGCGCGCCCGCGCCGAGGCGGGCGACTTTCTCAATGCGACAAACGAGCGGTTCGACATCGTCATTTCGAACCCGCCCTATATCAGGACCGTCGACCGGGATCGCCTGCCCGGCGAGGTCCGCAATTTCGAAAGTCCGCTCGCGCTGTTTGGCGGCGAAGATGGTCTTGCCGCCTATCGGGCGATCCTCAAAAGGGCGCCGGGCCGGCTTGCGGAGGGCGGGCTCATGGTCCTTGAATTCGGGGAGGATCAGGCCGGTCCGGTTAATGAAATCGCAAGATCGGCGTTCCCTGAGGCTCTCATATCCGTCGAAAACGATCTTGCGGGCCGTCCCCGCGCCTTGGTCATTGACCTGCGGCCTGCGGCGCTATAGGTAGAGAATTGTAAGCAGCGGTCGCAAGGCTGCGCTTTGAGGAGTTCGGCGCCAGGGCAATTTGCGGCGCGGGCTTCCGGAAATTCCAAAGACAAGGCTTTACAGGTGAATACGGCCGTTATGCAGCATTAGCGCTGCGGGGTGCGAAGCGAACAGCAAATTTCAATCAATGCGCCGGCGGCGGAACATCAATCCGCAAGCTAAGAGTGTTGCGTGGCGAACACGGCGCCTGACGTCACTTTGACAATAAGCAGACCAAGAAGCGACAAACATGAATAACCATTTCAATAAACGCGGGCGCAACAACCATCAGCGGCGCCGTCAGGGCGTCAATCCCAATCGCGCGCTTGATTCGAACGGACCAGACGTCCGCATCCGCGGCACCGCCCAGCAGATCTACGACAAATATCTGGCGCTCGCGCGCGACGCCACCTCAAGCGGCGACCGGGTGAAGGCGGAAAACTACCTTCAGCACGCAGAACACTATTTCCGCGTCCTTCGCGCCATACAGGGGCCGCAAGCGTCGGCGTCCGATCCGTCGGCCGGCGACGGCGATTTCGAAAACGACCAGCCGTCCTTCGGCGGCGACCGCGATATGCGCCAGCCCTCGTCCCAGTATGACCAGGGCGATCGCGACGAGGAAAGCAGCGACGCTGCGACGGCTGAGTCCAGCGCCAACGGCGCCGCCGAACACGCCGCGCCCGAACCGCAGGCCCAAGATCAGCGCCAGCAAGGAGGCGAGCATGAAGGCCGCCGCCGCCGCCGCCGCCCGCGTCGCCCGCGCGAAGAAGGCGGAACGGAAGAGGCCGCCGGCGCGGAAGACGTTGAACCCGTTCCGGCCGGTTAATCGCCGCGGCGCAGCGTTAAGGAACCGGCTTCGCCGGCGTCAAAATAATCTCCAGGCCGACAGGAGAACGATCTGACGGTTTCATCGCTCTTCGATCTGACGGGAAAATCCGCCGTCGTCACCGGCGCGTCGCGCGGCATCGGCGAGGCGATCGCCCGCCGTCTCGCCGACCACGGCGCGACGGTCGTCGTCTCAAGCCGGAAAATTGACGCCTGCGAGGACGTTGCGGCGTCGATCAATACAAATCTCGGGCGCAAAGCGGCGCATGCGGCGGCGTGCAACATCACGCGCAAGGAAGATTTGAAAGCGCTGATCGATCTCGCCGATGCCATGCTCGGCAAGGTCGACATCCTCGTCTCGAACGCCGCCGTCAATCCGTATTACGGCCCGTCGGAAGGGATAACGGACGAACAGTTCGATAAGATCATGACCGCGAATGTGAAGGCGACGCATTGGCTTTCGCAACTGGTCCTACCGCAGATGAAAACGCGCAAGGACGGGTCGATCATCATCATCTCCTCGATCGGCGCCTTTGTCGGCTCAAATGCGATCGGCGCTTACAATATTTCCAAGGCGGCGGATTTGCAGCTGGCGCGCAACCTCGCGGTTGAAGGCGGACCGATGAACATTCGAGCCAATTGCATTTGCCCCGGCATCGTCAAGACGCATTTCGCCGAAGCGCTCTGGAAGGATCCCAAAGTCGAAGCGATGGTTTCGAAATCGCTTCCTCTGCGTCGTTTCGGCGAGCCCGACGAGATCGCCGGCGCGGCGGTTTTCCTGGCATCGCCCGCCGGCCGCTGGATGACCGGCCAGCAGATCGTGATCGACGGCGGCGCGATGGTCAGCCTTGGGGCGCTTTGACGCAGCGACTCCGGCGACATGGAGGATGATTAATACGTCGCCCGAGCGCCGGGCGCGCTAATTTCGGCTCATGAGCGCCGCCGCGCGGCGCACGGGATAATAACCTGAAAGGACCGACAACATGAAATACGCGATCGTCTTCGCCGCCGCCGCCCTCGTCGCTGTTTCCGCCGCTGTCGCTGGTGAGAAAGCCGCCGACGACAAATCCAAGGGCATGGATCATGCGGCGATGGAAGCTAAAATGAATGAGAAGATGGAGGCCCATTTCAAGGAAGTCGATGCGAACAGCGACGGCAAGATCACTGAGCAGGAACTCGTCGACTATGTCACCGCCAAAGCGAAAGCGGAGTTCGCGTCGATGGCGGGCGATGACGCCGCCGTGACGTTAGACGAAATGAAGGCGCACCATAAGGCCAAGCACGACGAGATGATGAAAGAGCACATGTCGGACGACGCCGCCAAGGAAGAGCACAAGCACTAAAGCGCCCCTCGCCGGGCCGGCTCTGACCGGTCGCGACAAGGCCCGGCCGCGCGCCGGGCCTTTTGCGTTCCGGGGCCTTGTTCGGAGCGTAACTGCGCCTATCTGACAGGAAAGGACGTCGCCTCCGGGGGCGTTCCGATTTCGATGACGCTTGATCCAAGGTCGGAAAATGCAATTTGAAACCTACACGGACCGCGCCCGCGGTCTCATCCAGGCGGCGCAGGGCATCGCCCTTCGCGACGGCCACCAGCAGTTCACATCCGAACACCTCCTCAAGGGCCTGCTTGACGATCAGGAAGGCCTCGCCGCCAATCTGCTGCGCTCGGCCGGCGCCAAGCCCGAGGCCGCGCTCGCCGCAACGGAAGCCGCGCTCGCGAAACTGCCGAAAGTGCAGGGCGGCTCGGGTCAGGTTTATCTGGCGCCGGCGCTGGCGCGCGTTTTTGCGTCTGCCGAAGAACAGTCGAAAAAGGCCGGCGACTCTTTTGTCAGCGCCGAGCGCCTGCTCGTCGCGCTGGCGCTGACGCCGGATGCTGAAGCCTCGAAAATCCTCAAAGCCGCCGGGGCGACCCCGCAATCGATCAATGAAGCGATCAATAATCTGCGCAAGGGACGCACGGCGGATTCAGCGTCCGCCGAGCAGGGCTATGACGCGCTGAAAAAATATGCGCGCGATCTGACCGAAGCGGCGCGGTCGGGCAAGCTCGATCCCGTCATCGGGCGCGACGAAGAAATCCGCCGCGCGATGCAGGTCCTGTCGCGCCGGACGAAGAACAACCCGGTCCTTATCGGCGAGCCGGGTGTCGGCAAAACCGCGATCGCCGAAGGCCTCGCGCTGAGGATCGTCAATGGCGACGTGCCGGAAAGCCTCAAGAACAAGAAACTCCTTTCGCTGGACATGGGCGCCCTCATCGCCGGCGCCAAATATCGCGGCGAGTTCGAAGAGCGCCTGAAAGCCGTGCTGTCCGAGGTGACGGCCGCGGAAGGCGAAATCATTTTGTTCATCGATGAGATGCACACGCTCGTCGGCGCCGGAAAATCCGAAGGCGCGATGGATGCGTCCAACCTCCTGAAGCCCGCGCTGGCGCGCGGGGAGCTGCATTGCATCGGCGCGACGACGCTTGATGAATATCGCAAGCACGTTGAAAAGGACGCCGCGCTCGCGCGCCGTTTCCAGGCGGTCTTCATTGAAGAGCCGACGGTCGAGGACACGATTTCCATATTGCGCGGCCTGAAGGAAAAATACGAACTGCATCATGGCGTCAGGATTTCCGACAGCGCGATCGTGGCCGCGGCGACGCTGTCAAATCGCTACATCACCGACCGCTTTCTCCCCGATAAGGCGATCGACCTGGTCGACGAGGCCGCCTCGCGCCTAAGGATGGAAGTCGATTCAAAACCCGAAGAACTTGACGAACTCGATCGCCGGATCATCCAGCTGAAAATCGAGCGCGAAGCGCTGAAAAAGGAAGATGACGACGCCTCGCGCGACCGGCTCGAAAGGCTGGAAGACGAGCTTGCCGGCCTTGAAGAGGATTCCGCGTCGCTGACGGCGCAGTGGCGCGCCGAAAAGGAAACGCTCGCCAAGGCGACAAAGATCAAGGAAGAACTCGATCAGGCGCGTCAGGCGCTCGCCGACACCGAACGCCGCGGCGATCTTGCGCGGGCCTCGGAGCTGAAATACGGCGTCATTCCCGAATTTGAAAAAAAACTGCGCGCGGCGGAAGAGCGCGAAGACAGAGCGGTTCTGGTCGATGAAGTGGTCGACGCGGAAAACATCGCCGGCGTCGTCTCGCGCTGGACCGGCGTTCCTGTCGACAAAATGCTCGAGGGCGAGCGCGACAAGCTGTTGCGCATGGAAGAGGCGATCGGCCGGCGCGTTATTGGCCAATTCGAAGCGGTCGAAGCGGTGTCCTCCGCGGTTCGCCGCGCGCGCGCCGGTCTAAAAGATCCCAATCGTCCGATCGGCTCATTCCTGTTTCTGGGACCGACCGGCGTCGGCAAGACCGAATTGACGAAAGCGCTGGCGGAATTCCTGTTCGACGACGATACCGCGATCGCGCGGATCGACATGTCCGAATTCATGGAAAAGCACTCGGTCGCGCGCCTTATCGGCGCGCCGCCGGGATATGTCGGCTATGAAGAGGGCGGGGCGTTGACGGAAACCGTCCGTCGCCGTCCCTATCAGGTGGTGCTGTTCGATGAAGTCGAGAAGGCGCATCCGGATGTCTTCAACGTGCTGTTGCAGGTGCTCGACGACGGACGCCTGACCGACGGTCAGGGGCGCACGGTCGATTTCAAGAACACGCTGATCATCCTGACCTCCAATCTCGGCGCGGAGTTTCTGGCGAACCAGCCCGAAGGCCAGGACAGCGACGCGGTGCGGCCGCAAGTCATGGAAGCGGTCCGCGGCCGCTTCAGGCCGGAATTTCTCAACCGTCTCGACGAAATCATCCTGTTCCACCGCCTGACGCGCGCCAACATGGACAAGATCGTCGATATCCAGATCTCCCGTCTCGGCAAGCTTCTCGAAGACCGCAAAGTCGCCATCGATCTCGACGACAAGGCGCGGCGCTGGCTCGCCGACGCCGGCTATGATCCGGTCTACGGCGCGCGACCCTTGAAGCGCGTCATCCAGAAGGAATTGCAAGATCCGCTCGCGGATCTCATCCTCGCCGGGAAAGTGAAAGACGGCGAAACGCTCGCTGTTTCCGCGGGCCCGTCCGGCCTGACGGTCAATGGCGAGACGGCGAACGGGAAGGCGAAACGCTTCGGCGCGTCGCCGCCCGTCGGCGCCCTTCTCAATTAGGAGCAACCGCGATGGCGAAGAAACCGGCGATCGGCGATACGCTCAAGGACGAGGCGTTGAAAAAACTCATCCGCGAAACGGTCGCCAGCGCGGGGGCCCTTTCGCCCGACGATATTCCGCATACGGTCAAGCAGCGCATCCGGGAACAGGCCGCCGGCGATCTGGATGTCGACGCCTATATCAGGGAGGCGATAAAAAGCCGGAACAAGCGCTAAAGCGCGTTCTTCTTCGCTTTTGCATCCGCGACAAGGCTTGGCTCTTCCGCCGCGACCGCCGTCCGCATGGCGTCGATCTCATCGCGGATTTCCCGGAAGCGGGCGAGCTCCTTGCCGCCAAGATTGATTCCTGTCGCGATCTTTAAGCTCTGCGGGTTGACGGCGACGTCCTTGAGATGAACCTCATAATGAAGGTGCGGGCCGGTCGAGCGGCCTGTCGTGCCGACATAGCCGATCACCTCGCCCTGACGGACGCGCACGCCCGTTCTCACGCCCTTCTTGATGGAATTCATATGCGCGTAGGCGGTTTTATACCCTTGCGCGTGCCGAATGCGGACATAATTTCCAAATGAGCCGTAAGGCCCGGCGCGCTCGATAACGCCGTCGCCCGCCGCCATGATCGGCGTGCCGCGCGCCGCCGCGAAATCGACGCCTTTGTGAGCCTTTTGATAGCCGAGGATCGGATGACGCCGTGTGCCGAATCCGGATGAGAGTCGCGCGCCGTCGATCGGCGTTTTCATCAACAGGCGCCGCGCGCTTTCGCCCGAGGCGTCGAAATAGTCCGCTTTGCCGCCGCCATCGGCGGTTTCAAATCGGTAGTAGCCTTTCTCCTTCTGGCGTCCCCGCCATTTCAGCCGGCCGTAGAGGATGTCGCCGCCGCCGACCATGTTTCCGGCGTCGTCGAAACGAACTTCGAAAATCGCTTCGAACTCGTCGCCGCCGAAAATCTCGCGCTGAAAGTCGACATCATAGGCGAACATCTGCGCGAGGCCGGCGATCACTTCATCGGGCGCGCCTTGCCGTTTGGCGGAGACATAAAGGCTGCCGTCAATGCGGCCTTCAATCGCCGCAAAGCGGGTCGTCAACGGCGTTGCGATTTCATTCGCCGTGAAGCCGCCACCCGGCGCTTTCGCCAGCAGGATGCGCCTTTCCGGATCGACGCGAAATTCAAGCGACAAGAGAAACGCCGGCGGCGGCTCCTTTTCCGCGATCGCCTGAAAAAGGGTGCGGTTGGGCTCGGCGATCGTCAGCGAGAAATCCTGACCGGGGCGGAGCCTGCGCATATTATAGAGCTTGCCAAACGCATAGGCGGCTTCATTCCGGTCTTGCGTTCGAACGCCGGCCCGGCGCAGAGCGTCGACAAATGTTTCGCCCTTGGCGAGAACGATGCGCGCCTCATGCGGCGCCGATGCGATATCGCCATTTTCGAGGCCGTGTCGCGCGATCGCCGCCTGATCCGGCGCAAGATCGCTCTGGAAAAAAAACGGCGGTGGCCGGTCGGACTCTTCGGCGAGCCATGCCGACGAAAAAGTGAGTATGGCGCCGGCGTTCGACGCCGCCGGCGCGATCGGCGTCGCAACCTGAACGGCGGTCGGCTTCAGGCGGGGAATAAATGGCGCATCGCCCGCACCATCGCTCGCCGCATCGTCCGCCGCCATCGCCGCCGGCGCGGTTTCCGGTTCGATCGGCGTCGCCGCGATCGGTGCGGCGGCGGTCGTGACGATCTCTTGAGGCGCGGTCGGCGCGACGGCGTCTGGCGTCGTCGGCCGGCTTATCGCAAAGGCGAGGAACGCCGCGCCGCCGGCGAGGACGCCAAGGGCGGCCGCGGCGGCGAGCGGGGCGCGCCGCATGGTTGCGTCTGTCCCTGGTTCTCCCGGGTAAGCTATTCTTTCGTCCCGCAAATTCGCCTCTTTCGCGGCGTATCTCTCGTTTGTGCTGGCGTTTAAGTCAATGTTGACCGCGCGTGTCGATTATCGCCGCCGCCGCCTTAAATCCCGGCCTCGCTTTTCAGCGCAATTTTCGTCATGCTGGCAGGGCTTTTCTAAGGCGTTGGCGACGAACCCGCAGGTTAAGCGGGACCGGCGCCCGAGGGGAATCGATTAGCGCGTAGGAGTTGGCGGATGCGGCTGGTCGCCCGCTTGATTGTAGGCATATTTGTCGTCCTCGCCCTGACGGGGGCCGCGCTATATCTCCTCAGGAAACCGATCGCGGCTTCGACGGTTGAACGCATCATGGCCGGCGCGCGCCTCGAAAATCCGTCCGTGAGCGTCAGGGATGTTAATTTTTCGCAGTTGACGCTTTCAGGGCTGACGGCCGGCGTCGATGCCTCGGCGCCGGACCTGGCGCTCGGTCCTGTCAGCTTCACCTATGACTGGCGACGGCTGATCTTCGCTGGAAAGCTGAACAGCGTTTCCATCAGCGGCGGCGAGATGAACGCCTCATTGAACGAGCAAGGGGTGATCTCCATTTCGGGCTGGTCGCCTGATCCGGCCGCAAAACCCGCGCCGCCGCCGTTTCACTCGATTGAGATCAGGGGACTATACTTTGTCCTGCAGGCGCCGAACGGTCCGGCGCGGGTGAAAATCGACGGCGCGTTCGATGTGCGTGAGGGCGGCCGGTTTGAAACCGCCGCGCTTGCGGAAAAAACCGGTTTCGCCGCCGCGACTTTCCTCGGCGTCGCCGGCGCCGGCGTCATCGATCTCGCCGCGGACGGCGCGATGTCGATCAAGGGCTCGCTGAAGGGCGATCTTTCAACGCCGGCGGGCACTGCGCGCAGCGTCGACGCAGCGATGACCGCGTCGCTTTCCTCATGGCGCGCGTTCATCGGGGAAGCGCCGCGCGGCTTGCGCGGCGGCGCCGAAATTTCGATCAATTCTTCGACGATCGACGCGCAAAGCGCTGAAAGCTTTGCGCCATTCGCGGCGGCTGGCGGCGCGCCGATCAAAAAGCTTGCGCTTTCCGGCGCGCTGAAAGTGACCTTCGACGGCGATAACCTTTCCGTCTCCCTGACCGAAAATCCGTTGACGATCGTCGCCGATCGCGGGGACCGGCTCGTCATTTCCGCGGGCGAGGGGCCCGCCTATGAAAAATCCGCCGGCAAGGAAAGCATCGCGCTTCGCGCGGCGCTCGATGGTCCCGTCGCCAATGGCGCCGCCATCCTCAGGGCCGCCTCGGAAAATAAAGGCGCCTGGTCCATCGACGTGCGCGCGCAATTCGGCGAGCAGTCAATCGGCGGCGTCGCGCTTTCCGCTTTCGACGGGGTATTCCGCGGCGCCTATTTCGATGATCGCGCGACTGGCGAGGCCGACATCGCCGCCCATCTCGTCAAGGCGACGGTCGGACGCCTCGCCGTCTCCGACATGCCTTTAAACGCGCGCCTCGACGTTGACGCGGACCTTGCGGAAAAACGTCTGTCGTTAAGCCCGGAAAGCGGCCAATGCCTGAAGACCGATCGCGCCGATCTTCGCTTTGCCGATCAGGATATGGATGCGCGCATTGCAATGGCCGCGCTGTGTCCCGCGGCGGCGCCGCTTATATCGATAGGGTGGGGCGATGCGGGCGAAACTCATGTCGAAGGATCGCTCACCGCCCGAACCGCGTATTACCGCCTCGGAGAAACCGTCTTCGACGGCGCGCCGCCCAGGATCGACTTCACGCTCGACTACAACCCCGTCCAGCAAGCCAGTCGCATTGTGGGCGCGATGGAAGGCGGCAAGATCGTCCTCAATGACTCCCTCATCCTGACGGATGCGAAGGGCAGATTCGACACCGATCTCGTTCGCGACACGGTCGCCGCCAATGTCGCGCTCGGCCATATGCGGATTGCGCAAAAGACAGACCTCGAAAAAGTCGCGCCGGTGATGATCTCGGGCGATCTGAAACTCGCGAGTGACATCGCAACGTTCGATTTCGACGTGAAGACTCCAAAGGGCGTTGCGCTTGGCCGCGGCGAGGGCGCGCACGAGGTCCTTACCGGAAAAGGCGAGGCGGTGTTCGATTCCGGCGCTCTGGCGCTGTCCTATTATTTGCAGGCGGAAAAAGTCATCCCGGCCCTAAAAGGCATTATTTCCGGTGCGACCGGGACGACCGAGGGACGCGCGCGTTTCGTCTGGGATCAGGCGCGAATGCAATCGTCGGCGACAGTCAATTTCGACGACGTGTCATTTCGCGGGCCTGGCATTGCGGTATCGCGCACCGATGGCGTTACCGGCAAAATGGTATTTTCCAGCCTCGCGCCGGTATCGACGAGCGGCGAACAGTCGATCGCCATCCGCAAAATCGACATGGACGCCCTGAAACTGGAAAATGGCGAAGTGCGTTTCGTTCTTCCTGGCGACGACACGCTGAAGATCGTCGAGGCGGAATTTCCGTGGTTCAACGGCACGATCGGCGCGTATAATTCCGTGATGTCGATCGCTGGCGGCGAATCGAAGACGACGCTCCAGATCGACAATGTCGATCTCGCAGGTCTGCTCGCGTATCCGAATGTCGACGGCCTTTCCGGCGAAGGAAAAATCGAAGGCGTGCTTCCGATTTCGTTCGAGGGCGGCCGCGCGCGGATTGTCAACGGCGTCCTCTCGGCGAAGGGCGGTGGAGTCATCCGCTATCAGAACAAGAACGCCGAACCCGCTTTCCAGTCGAGCCAGCAGGCAAAGCTCGCCTATGACATGCTTCGCGAAGTGCGGTTCGACAATCTTTCCGTTGTCATCGACGGCCCCCTCGACGGCACGCTGAAGTTCAAGATCGTCTTCGACGGCAAGGGCGAGCTGCCGATCGCTGCCAGAGGCGGCTCCCAGACTGTGCTCAGTCCGGTCATTTTCCGCCTGACGATGGATGTTCCGTTGCTGCAATTGCTTGAAGGGGCCAAAGCGGTCGCCAACCCGCTTCAGTTTTTGAAATCCGCCCCGCGCAGCGCCGGGGAGCAGGAAAAGGCGGTCGATGACCTCATCGGATCGAATCCGGAAATTTTCTGAGGCCTGACGTAAATTGCCGGTTTGCCGGGTTTGCGCGGCTTGTCCTGGCCGGTTGTCGCGGGCCGGTTGGAATTGTGGCGGAATTGGGCGGCGATCAGCCCCTATTTCGACATCACCGGCGCCTATGGTAATCTGACGGTAGAGCTGATTCTGAAAGGGCGAGGGTGGGCATGACCATAGGGCGGACCAATGTTACCGGCGCAACCGCGCCCGCGCTGGCGATTTTGCTGCTGGGCGCGGTCAGCGCCTGCGCGACGGTGAAAGTTCAAGCGCCGGACAAGCCGATCGAGATCAACATGAATATCAACATCAAGCAGGAAGTCCTGATCAAGATCGATCAGGAAATTGCCGAACTCATCGCGAACAATCCGGACATCTTTTAGGGAATTGGGAAAGGACCAGGTCCATGAAAAAAATTCTCGCCAAAATCGCCATGGTCGCGTTTGCCGCCGCTTCAATCGCCGCAGCCCACGCCGCGCCGCCGATCGTTGAGGAAGCAAAGTCGAAATGCGTCGTCGGCGAGCAGTCCGACGGGTATCTCGGCGTTGTCGACAGTGCGGCCGCGAGCGAGGCGCTCAAGCGCGAAGTGAGAAACATCAACCAGCAGCGCAAAGCCCATTTCGCCGAACTTGCGGCGAAAAACGGCATCACGATTGAAGACGCCGCTGCCCTGACCGGCAAACGCCTCGTCGAGGGCGCGTCCTCCGGCCAGTGCGTTCGCATGCCGGACGGGTCATGGGCCAAACAGCCGTAATCGCCCCTCGGGTCCGGTAACCGACACGCCGGCGCGAATCATTCATAACGGGACCTTCCGATTGAGAAGGTCCCGTTTTCATGTCGCTCGCCAAAACCGAAGAAATCGACGCTGTAACCCTCTGCGCGCTGATGTCGTCGCGCCTCTGCCACGATCTCGTCAATCCGGTCGGCGCCCTGTCGTCCGGTCTTGAAGTGCTCGGCGACCCGTCGATGGACCAGTCGATGAAGGATGCAGCGCTAGACCTCATTAAGTCGAGCGCCGAAAAATCGGTCGCGCTGCTGAAATATGCGCGCCTTGCCTATGGCGCCTCCGGCGGGCTCGGCGCCGAGCTTCCCTATGAAGAGGCGAGGAATGTTCTTCAGGCGCTGCTCGGCTGGACGAAGGCGAACCTCGACTGGCGGATTGCGCCGGGTTACGCGCCGAAGGACGAGGTGAAAGCGATCCTCGTGCTCGGCGCCGCCGCCGCCGATTGCGTGCCGCGCGGCGGCGCTGTCGTCATCGCAGGCGAGCGGGGCGCATATGACATCAAGGTTGCGGGTCAGCGAGTGATCGTCCAGGACGACATGAAGCGCGCCTTCGCCGGCGACATCGCCGACCTCAAGCCGAAATTTACGCCTCATTATCTTTCGGGTCTCGCCGCCCGGGCGGCCGGCGGCGGCATCGATCTCGTGCAGGAAGACGGGTCCGCCTCGTTCAAACTGCGGTTTTCGGCGGAATTATCGCAGTCCGCCCCATCGGCGTTAACGGCGGGCTAACCTGAATTGGCGACAGTCTGCGCCGTGATCCACAGACCGGCGCTGACCCATGAAAACCTGCCTCATCGTTGAAGATTCAGATCTCATTCGCGAAATCGCGATGCGCATCCTTACGGACCTTTCCGTCGAGGCGAAGGAAGCTGAGACCGCCGCTGCCGGACTGGAGCATTGCCGTCAGACGAAAACCGACGTCGTCATGCTCGACTGGGATCTCCCGTCGCTCGGCGCGCTCGATTTCCTCCGCGGCGTCGCGGAATTGCCGCAAGAGCAGCGTCCGGTCATCATCCTATGCGCGACGGAAAACGATCCGCAGCAATTCACGCTCGCAAAGGCGGCGGGGGCCTCGCACCATCTTTTGAAGCCCTTCGACCGGCAGTCGATCGAATCGAAACTCGCTGAAATCGGGATTGTCGAAGGCGCATCGATCGTCGACGCAAAATCCGCCAAGGCTTCCTGAGCGGTCAGCCAATGACGCCGCGCGCCTTCAGCGCGGCGCGCTCGCCGGCTCCCGCAAATTCCGACAGAACTTCATCCGTATGCGCCCCAAGCGACGGCGGCGCGCCGTCGTCAAGCGCCGGCGTTCGCGAATATTTGACCGGGTGAACGACCATCCGCCTGCCGCCGGCGTCCGGACGGTTGATGGCGGCCGTCATTGACCGCGCCGCGACATGCGGGTCGCTGAACACCGCGTCGATCGAATTGATCGCGCCGGCCGGGACCGACGCCGCCTCCATGAGGCCCAGCCACTCCGCCGTCGTTCGTGCACGCATTTTCGTCGAGATCGCCGCCGTTAGCGTTTCCCGGTTCGCAACGCGCGCCCGATTGGTTATGTAGCGGTCGTCATCGACAAGCGCCGCCGCGCCGATCGTTTTGGCGAAAGATGAAAATTGCCCGTCATTGCCGACAGCGATGACGATATGGCCGTCCTTCGTCTCGAATACCTGATAGGGCGCGATATTGGGATGCGCGTTGCCGAGGCGCCGCGGCGCTGCGCCGGAGATCAGGAAGTTCGACGCCTGATTGGCGAGCATGGCGATCTGACAGTCCAGCAGCGCGACGTCGAGATGCTGGCCTTCGCCGGTGCGCTCGGTATGGCGGAGCGCGGCAAGAATTGAGGTCGCGGCGTACATTCCGGCGAAGAGATCGGCGACCGCGACGCCGACTTTCATCGGCGCCGCCCCCGCCGCGCCGTCGGGCTGTCCGGTGACGGACATCAGTCCGCCCATCGCCTGAATCATGTAATCATAGCCGGCGCGCGACGCATAAGGGCCGGATTGGCCAAAGCCGGTAATCGAACAATAGACAAGCCGCGGATTGATCCTGGATAGGGTTTCAAAGTCGAGACCGTATTTCTTCAAGCCGCCGACCTTGAAATTTTCAACCAGAATGTGGCTGCCGGCGGCGATCTTGCGGACCAGCGCGGCGCCGTCCGGCGCGGCGATATCAATCGCGACGGACTTTTTGTTGCGGTTCGCCGCAAGGAAATAGGCAGCGTCCGTCGTCTCGCCGTCGGCGTTCTTGAGGAAAGGCGGCCCCCAGCCGCGCGTGTCATCGCCAGCGCCCGGCTTTTCGATCTTGATGATCTCGGCGCCAAGGTCGCCAAGAAGCTGGCTCGCCCACGGCCCGGCAAGGACGCGGGAGAGGTCAAGCACGCGGACGCCCGCAAGGGCCGGGGGGGACGGAGTTTCGACCATGGGGCGAACCATAAGCTCGGCGCGGGCCCTTTCAAGATGCCCCGGCCGCCGCCCGACGGTTTGACCGCGGACCCGGAAAAACCGATAGTTTTCAAATACCCTTGGGGCAAACAGGGAAAATGGGAGACGCTATGAAGGGCCTGATGATGGACCGTCCGCTTCTGACGACGGAGATCCTGAAAAACGCCGTGAACAATTTCAGAAAGACTGAAATCGTCACCAGAACGGTTGAAGGCCCCATTCACCGCTATACGATTGCGGATTCTTACAGAAGAATCGCCAAGCTCGCCAATGCGCTGTCGCGTCTGGGCGTCAAATATGGCGATCGCGTCGGTGTCATCGGCTGGAACACCTATCGTCAGTTTGAAATGTATTACGCCGTCGGCGGGCTGGGCGCGGTCCTTCATACCGTCAATCCGCGCCTGGGGCCGGAAAACGCCGCCTTCGTCATCAATCACGCCGAAGACGATTTTCTGTTTTACGACACCACCTTTGCGCCGCTGGTGTCGGCGCTGCGCGGCAAGCTGAAGACGGTCAGGAAATTCATTCTTATGACCGACGAAAAGCATGCGCTTGAGGCCGGAACGGGCGATGGCGATTATGAAAGCCTGATCGCCGGCGAAAGCGACGACTTCGAGTGGCCGGAATTTGACGAAAACACGGCGGTCGCCATGTGCTACACCTCTGGGACGACAGGCGATCCCAAGGGCGTCGTCTATTCGCACCGCTCCTGCGTCATCCAGACGCTCGCGAGCTGCCTGCCGACGGCGCTCGGCTGCAAGGAAGGCGATGTCCTGCTTCCCGTCGTTCCGATGTTTCACGTCAATGCATGGAACACGCCCTATTCGGCGCTGATGGTCGGTGCCAAGCAGGTGTTCCCCGGACCAAAGCTCGACGGCGAAAGCCTTTATGAACTGCTTGCGGCGGAAAAGGTCAATTATTCCCTCGGTGTGCCGACGGTCTGGCTAGGCCTTCTTCAATATATGGAGAAAACCGGCAAGGAGCTGCCACATTTGCGCAAGGGCCTGTGCGGCGGGTCGGCGCTCCCGGAAGCGCTCATTCGCGGATTTGAAAAGCACGGGATAGAATTGCAGCAAGGCTGGGGCATGACGGAAATGAGTCCGATCGGCACCGTCAATGTTTTGCCGCCGTCGATCATGGCGCTGCCGCAGAACGAGCGCATCAAATATCAGCTGAAGGCTGGGCGCGCACTGCCTTTTGTCGATATGCGCATCGTCGCGGACGACGGGAAAGTGTTGCCGCGCGACGGCGTTTCGGACGGCCGCCTGCAGGTGCGGGGACCCTCGATCGTCAATTCCTATTTCAAGGCGAAGGACCAGACGCTGACCGGCGACGGATGGTTCGACACCGGCGATGTCGCGATTATCGACGAAGACGGTTTCATGCAGATCACCGACCGCGCCAAGGATGTGATCAAGACCGGCGGCGAGTGGGTCTCGTCGATCGACATTGAAAATGCGGCATTGATGCATCCCGGAGTCGCCAACGCCGCTGTGATCGGCGTCGCGCACCCGAAATGGCAGGAGCGTCCGCTGTTGATCGTCGTCAAGCGCGAAGGCCAGAATCCCGATCCCGACGAAATCAGGGAATTCCTGAAAGGAAGGCTCGACAAGATCGCGTGGCCGGACGCCGTCGAATTCGTGCCGGAATTGCCGCTCGGCGCCACCGGAAAAGTATTGAAGACGGAACTACGAAAGAAATTCAGGAATTACGTGTTGCCGGCCTGAGGCGCGGCCGCGGCGACGCGCAGATCATTGCGGAACCGGACGCCCGCGACCCGCTCAAGCCCTTTGCAGATGTCGGGCGTCTTCTTGCGCTCGTTTTCGATGAATTCGAGCCCGGTTTTGCGCGAATTGATCCAGACCGAAAGGCGCTCGTGCAGCCTCGCGCGCTTTTCATCCGACATCGTCAGGTCTTCATCGAGCCGCTCCGTAATCGCGGCGATGCGGTCGCTGCCTTCGATGATCGCTTCCAGCGGAAATATCTCGCTGATCACATGCACATGTATTCGGGCGCGCAGATCCATATCCTGGATATCGAACAGCCTTTCGCGGTTGCGGTCATAAACTTCCGCCTCCCGCATCGCGGTGCGGAATAGGCGCATCGTCACCGGTCCCCAGGGGTCGCCGAATTTTTGCGAGCGCATCGCGCGGTCGACAAGCTCGTCGATTGATCCGAGAATTTCGCCAAAGAATCGCGCGGCGTCGCGCTCGCGCCGCCGCCGCTCGATCGCATCTTCATAATGCTCGCTGACGACGCCGCCGATGGTGGCGAGCATCGCGCCGATGACGACCGCCAAAAGCGTGTCGAGGTTTCCGATGAAATCAAAAGCGTCCTGGCGCATGTTTCGCCCCTGTTGACCGAAACGCCGAAAATAAATCCTTATACTGTTCGATTAAAGTCGTATAGCGCGGGTCCAACACGCGGGGCGACGGGCGCTAATTTTTCTGGCCGCGCGACCATGGAAAAATCGCAAACGCCCTTTCCTGTCGCGCCTTTGCAGTAAGGCGCGCGATGCGCCGGCGGACGGCGGAAGCGCGATCAGGCCTTTGTTTCCTTGCGCATCTTGTCGCGCAGGAAATCGATCGGCTTCAAGCCCGTCCTCGTCTCGTAATGCCAGAACGTCCAGCCGTTGCAGGCGTCGGATTTTTGAACATGCGCGCCGATTTGGTGGATTGACCCTTCGACGGCGCCGTCCGGTCCGTTGACCGTGATCGACCCGTCGGCGCGGACCTTGGCGGCGTGCGCTTTCTTCGGCGCGTAAAGCGTGGCGCCCGGCTTCAACAGGCCTTTTTCGACGATGGAGCCGAAGGGAACGCGCGCCGCCGCCCGCTTCGAGGGCGTCACCGACAGGGCTTGCGCGTCCACCGGTTTTACGGCGGCGATGCGTTTGGCCGCCGCCGCGATATAATCCTTGTCGCGATCAATGCCGATGAAATGACGGCCGAGCATTTTGGCGACCGCCCCGGTCGTGCCAGATCCGAAAAAAGGATCGACGACGATGTCGCCGGGATTGGTCGTCGCCAGCATCACGCGATAAAGGAGCGCTTCGGGCTTTTGCGTCGGGTGCACCTTCGATCCCGACGCGCCCTTGAGGCGTTCATTGCCGGTGCAGAGCGGCAAAAACCAGTCGGAGCGCATCTGCAAATCGTCATTGGCGGTTTTCAGCGCCGAATAGTTGAAGGTCGGCCGCGATTCCTTCGATTTCGAGGCCCAGATCAGCGTTTCATGCGCGTTGGTGAAGCGCGTGCCGCGGAAATTCGGCATCGGATTGGCCTTCACCCAGACGACGTCGTTGAGAAGCCAGAATCCGATATCTTGCAGGCACGCGCCGACGCGGAAAATATTGTGGTAGGAGCCGATCACCCAGATCGCGCCGTCGGGCTTTAAAATGCGGCGCGCTTCGGTCAGCCAGTCGCGCGTGAAGCGGTCATAATCGCCGAATGACTCGAAACGGTCCCATTCATCGTCGACGCCGTCGACGCGGCTGTTGTCTGGCCGGGTCAGCTCGCCGCCGAGCTGAAGATTATAGGGCGGGTCCGCGAAGACGAGATCGGCGAAATTATCGGGAAGCGAGCGCAGCACCTCGATTGAATCGCCGGCGAGAATTTTGTCCAGATGATCGGCGGGATCGCGCAGCGGCGCGTCGATCGACGTCAGGCGAACCGCTTTCAGCGGCGGCGCTTTTTTTCGTTCGGTTTTTGTTTGCGACACCTGTCCGCCTCCCGATCAAGGACGCGGAGAATGAGTCAGGCGGGACTCGCCGTCAATAAAAACCTTTTGGTATCAATGTATTAACAATGGTTACCGAGTCGTTGACAAAAGCGGCTTTGACGACTCTTCATACAACATGTTGTGGATCGGCGAGAATGATCGCCGATGATGTGGGGTGACGCCGAAGCGCAGCAAAGCCTCGCGATGCGCCGGCGCCGCATAGCCTTTATTCGCGTGCCAGCAATAATTCGGATAATCGCGTGCGAGTTCGCGCATCATCCGGTCGCGCGTCGTCTTGGCGATGATCGACGCCGCCGCAATCGACATTGATTTCAGATCGCCTTTGACCACGGTGTAGGCGGGGCATCTGAGTTTCGGCTTGATGTTGCCGTCGACGATAGCGATCGCAGGCAAAACCGGGAGATTGGCGACAGCGCGCGCCATCGCAAGCAGGGACGCGCGCAAGATATTCATCGAATCGATTTCTTCAACGCTGGCGACGCCGACGCCGATGCGCGCCGATTGCCAGAGCGCGGCGGCAAGCTCGCGCCGGCGCTTTTCGGTCAGGGTCTTCGAATCGCGTAGGCCCTCCGGCGTGTTCGCGCGGTCGAGAATGACCGCCCCGGCGACGACGGGTCCTGCCCACGGCCCGCGCCCGGCCTCATCGACGCCGGCGACCAGGCCGTCAAACTGGTCCTCGATCTCGAATGTTGGCGTTTCAACCATGACGCTCCCCGGAGCGGTTCAGTTCGCTAACAATGCTTCGCCGATTCGCACGGGGCCGAAACGAAGCTTCGGCGGCTTGTGGGAAACCAGTCGCCGTCGCCCGGCCAAGTCGTCGACCGGTCATCCCTTCTTCTTGTGTGCTTCCTCGAAGGCCGCCAGCTGTTCGGCCGTCGCCTCTTTGTGGTGGCGCTTTTTCCACTCGGCGTAGGGCATGCCGTAAACCGCCTCGCGCGCCTCGTCTTTGGTGAGTGCGATCCCCCGCGCGTCCGCAGCCTCCTTCATCCAGTCGCCAAGGCAGTTGCGGCAGAACCCCGCGAGAATCATCAAGTCGATATTCTGGACGTCCGTCCGCTCCCCCAGATGCGCGACAAGCCGGCGAAACGCGGCGGCTTCGATGTCGGTTCGCGATTGTTGATCGGCAGTCATTTCGCGGCCTCCCGGGTTGCGCATGGCCGGATTACTTTAGCGCTTGCGTTCAGAACAAGGAAAGCTGCGTGATCTTTTCCTCCGGCCGACGGAAGAGTCCGGGGTCCAGACGCGGCGAATCGATGGCGATTCCCGTTCGTCTCGCGCCTTTTTTAAATCTTTCATCGAGCAGTTTGGCGAAAACGCTGCGCGGCCCTTTGGCCCTAGACCACTCGACATCGTAATCGCGGCCGCCGTTCATGTCCTGAATATGCCGCATGACGCGCGCGGCCCTGTCCGGATACGCCGCTTCGAGCCATTCCCGGAAAAGGCCGGATACTTCAAGCGGCAATCTTATGATCGTATACCCGGCCCATTGCGCGCCGGCGTCTTTCGCCGCTTCGAGGATTTCCTCCATCTCGTGATCGTTAAGGCCGGGGATCATCGGCGCCGTCATCACGCCGACCGGAATGCCAGCCTCGCTCAGCGCGCGGATCGCCGCGAGGCGCCTCGCCGGCGCCGAGGCGCGCGGCTCCATCGCGCGCGCGAGCTTTCTGTCAAGCGTCGTCACCGACAGCATCGTCTTGACGATCCCGGCGTCGGCCATCGGCTTCAAAAGGTCGATGTCGCGCGTGATGAGCGACGATTTCGTCAACACGGAAACCGGGTGATTATATTTCGCGAGCACGCCGAGAACGTCGCGCATAATCGCGAATTTCTTGTCGATCGGCTGATAGGGGTCGGTATTCGTGCCGATCGCGATATGCCGGGCCCGATAGGATTTCGCGGCGAGTTCGCGGTCGAGGAGCGCGGCGGCGTTCGGCTTGGCGAAGAGCTTGGTTTCGAAATCGAGGCCCGCCGAAAGCCCGTAATAAGCGTGGGTCGGACGCGCGAAACAATAAATGCAGCCGTGCTCGCAACCGCGATAGGGATTGATCGAGCGGTCAAAGCCGACAAAGGGACTTGCGACGTAATTGATGATCGTCCGCGGCGTTTCCGCCGTGACGTCGGTTCGAAGCGGCGGAAGGTCTTCGTCGCGATCCCAGCCGTCGTCCGCGCCTTCGCGGGCGAGCTTTTCGAACCGGCCCGAAACATTGGAACGCGCGCCGCGGCCCTTCGCTGGGGCTGGCGGTCTGACCTCTAATGGGCGGTTAGAGGAGGAGGAAGGGCCAACGGCGCGCGTCATTTGGGGATGTTAGCGTCGGAATAGAACAAATCAAGAACATTTTTTCCCCGGCCCGGCGTTTCAGCGCTCGTGCATCGGTGAATTGCCGTCAAAATCGCGATCTCGTATCTTCCGCCGCCGCCGTAAGGGCCTTGTTGCGTTTATCGGCCCGAGCAGAGAGCGGCAGCCCTATCAAAAGGAATTCCAATGGCGATTTTCACGCACATGGTGGTCGGCACCAACGACCTCGAACGTTCGAAGAAATTCTACAATGCGGCGCTTGGCGCGATCGGCCTCAAGAGCGTCGGCCCGATGGGCGCCAACGGTCACATGTGGGGCAAAGAGGGCCCTGAATTCATCGTGACGAAACCGGCGAACGGTTTGCCGGCGACTTACGCGAATGGCGGCACGATCGGTTTTGCGGCGCCGAATCGCAAGGCCGTTCACGCCTTTCACGAAGAAGGCCTAAAGGCCGGCGGCACCTGCGAAGGCAAGCCGGGCCCGCGCAGCTTCACGCCGACAGCCTATGCGTCCTATCTTCGCGACCCGGACGGCAACAAGATCTGCACCTACTGCTTTGCGGCGGAATAACCAAAGCGCGGCTGAGGTCGCGGCTTGATCTGGAACGGCGCGCGGTCTCGAATGATCGCGCGCCGTTTTTGCATGAAGGGGCTTTTGACGATGGCGAGAAAAATCGGATTCGCGCTGGTCCTGGCGATTGCGGCCGCCGCCGGTGTCTTCTTTTTTGTCGTACCCTCGCGCGTCGACCGGTCGCTGAACAAGATTGTTCCGCATGCGCCCTATGAAGTTAGCGAGGAAGCGCAGGCGCTCCACGAGAGCCTTCGCCTCGCCGATTTGCATGACGATGCGCTGCTCTGGGACAGGGATTTTTCAAAACGGCAGACGCGCGGCCATACCGACGCGCCGCGGCTGATCGAGGGCGGTTATCGACTGCAAATCCTCGCGGCCGTCACCAAAACGCCCAAAAACATGAATTATGACCAGAACAGCGGCGATACCGACAACATCACCTTGTTGACGATCGCCCAGCGGTGGCCGGTCAAGACCTGGTCGAGCCTCGCCGAGCGCGCGTTGCATATCGCAAGGCGGGCGCATGAGGCCGAGCGGCGCTCGTCCGGCGCCGTCGCCATTATTCGCTCGAAGGAAGACCTGCGCGAGCGAATGGAGGCGGAAGGACTTGCCGTCATCCTGGCGACCGAAGGCGCGCATCCCTTGGAAGGCGATCTTGAAAATATCGACCGGCTCTACGATGCCGGCTACCGCGTTCTCGGCTTGCAGCATTTTTTCGACAACGAGCTTGGCGGGTCGCTGCACGGCGCATCCCATCGAGGGCTTACGGAATTTGGGCGAAAAGCGGTCGCCGCCGCGCAGGAAAAAGGCATGATTATCGACATCGCTCATTCGTCGGAAGCGGTCGTTCGCGATGTCCTCGCCATTTCTTCCGCGCCGATCATCGTCTCGCATACCGGTCTTCGCGGAAATTGCGACAGTCCGCGCAATCTTCCTGACGAGTTGATGATAGAAACAGCGGCGAAAGGCGGCCTTATCGGCGTTGGCTTCTGGGACGGCGCTGTTTGCGACCCGAGCGTTCCGTCGATCGCCCGCGCCATCGCCTACGCCGTCGACCTTGTCGGCGCGGATCATGTGGCGCTCGGATCGGATTACGACGGGGCGACAACCGTTCCTTTTGACGCCTCCGAGGCGGCGGCGTTGACGCAGGCGCTGCTCAATGAAGGGCTCGATGCGGCGACGATCAAGGCGGTGATGGGCGAGACCGCCATCCGGTTTTTTGAAGAAAATCTGCCCGAGAAATAATATGCCCGCCGGCTATTCCGGAACGCCGCTTTGGAAAAAACTCGGCTACAAACCGGGGACATCCGCCTATGTGTGCGACGCGCCCGGGAATTATCGCGCGTTATTGGCGCCGTTGCCCGAGGGCGTCGTCTTTCGCAAGGCGCCCGGCAACAAACTTGAGCTTGCGCATATATTCGTCGCTGAACGGCGGCGCCTCGAAATCATGGCGCCGAAATTGGTCGAGGCGATACGTCCCGCCGGCATGATCTGGGTCTCCTGGCCGAAAAAATCGTCCGGCGTCCGGTCCGACATGACCGAAGACGTCATTCGTGAAATTGCGCTGTCTTTGGGGCTCGTCGACGTCAAGGTCTGCGCGGTCGATGAAATCTGGTCTGGATTAAAACTAGTGATCCGAAAGGAGCTTCGATAGACGGCAAATTCTGGCGCCGCAGAATTCGCGTCAGGAGACAGCCTTACTTTTTTCGTCACGCGCGGCAAAAGCACGTTAGAAATTCATGCGGAAGGCGAGCGTATAACGTCGCCCGATCGGGTCATAGAACTCCGGCGCGAAATTGCCGACATCGTTGTAGGCGGTAATGTCCGGTTCCCGGTCCGTCAAATTTTTGACGCCAACCTGAACATAGGCGTTTTGGGTGATTTCGAAACGGCCGGTGAGGTCGATATATAGCGCTGCGGGAACGCGCGCTTCGGAGCGTGTGGTGCGCGTTGTCAGCGCTTTCCCGCGGCGATTGGCATAGGCGACGAAACTCCACCGGCCGCGCTCAACGCCGAGGGAGGCCAGCGTTCTGTGATGGGGATAATTCAGCAGACCGTCGAGTCGCTGCACCGACCCAAACCGCTCCATGACGACGTCATCCGTGTAAGTGTGCAGAACGCTCAGCCAGATTGAATCGGCGAACGCGATAGCTTCCGGCTGCAGTGCATAGCGCAACTCGACATCCATGCCGCGCCAGCTCAAATTGCCGTCGTTGGTCAAGATGCTGTCAAAGGAGACGATTTGGCGAGTCGCCGGATCGCGCACGATCGACGGCGCGCCGGTACGGGGATTGATCAGGCAATTCGGGCTGGCAAAGCCCGGACTCGAATAACAGTTGAATAGCGCGTCCGATGGCTGGGATATCGAATTCCTGATCTTGAAATCGAGCCACGTCGCCGTCAGCTCCATGCGCCCGGGAATTGCGGCGAACAAATCGGTCGGCGACACGGTGACGCCGTAAGCTCCGCTACGGACATGTTCCGGGTTCAAATCCGGGTTTCCATAAAAAGTTTGCGAAGCAAGCGTCGCCGTCTGAACAAATCCGGGCCCCGCGCCGAGCGGTCCGGCGTCGGCGCAATTGGCCTTGATCGTTTCCGTCTGCTCTGCGGAATCCGCGCCGCAGGGGTCAAGGAAGAACGATTCAAGCGTCGAACCTATTGAATGCAACTCGATAATGTCAGGCGTTCGGTCGCCGATATGCTGGCGCGTGAACAGCGCGACTCCCTCGATCGGCCGCCAATCGACGCCGGCTTCAAAATTCGTCGCCGCCTCGTAATTCGGCGAGTAGGCGAGGCGAACGGCGAGCGATCCATCAAGCTCGCCGGGAAGACCGTCCGAACGGAATAGAGGCGTGTCGATTTCAGCATAGGCGTCGACGGTCTCCAGCGCGCCTTTTGCGCTTGCGCCGCCAAGATATCCGACGGGCGACGCGCCGGCGGGCGTAAGATCTCGGTCGTGATACGCCGCGCGACGCAGCTCGACGCCGGCGGAAACGCGTCCGTCATGATCGCCGTCGAAGGGGACCAGTGTTGACGCGTTGACGGAGATCTCGTGTTCGTCGATTCCGAGAACGCGCGTGATTTCAGGAATGACAATGAAATCAAGCGCCGCGCGCGATAAGGCCGGCGCTGAAAAGAAATCCGCCGCCGTGCAGCCGGGCGTCAGGGAACACGCCGACGGGTCGAGCGCGATTTTGAGTTTTTCCTGATCTACACGGTCTTCTTCCCGCGATGTCGCCCGGTTGCTCCCGAAACGATAGGCGACGGTAAGCGCCCGATCATTTTCGTCGCCAAACGCAATTCCTGTCGAAAGCGCGAAATGCCGACGATCGATTTGTTGCCGACGCGGGCCAAGCTCGGCGTAACGGCGCTCAAAGACGATTGCGGAAACAGTCGGCCCGAACGCCGCTTGGGCGGCGTCGATCGCCGACTGGGGAAGGAACGGGTTCGAAAGAGGGATCACGGCTGCGTCGCCGGCGACGGGATCAAGCCCGCGGAACCGCGATGCCGGCAGCGGCGCGAGAACGTTGTCTGTTGCAACGACGCCCCCGTCGGCCTCGAGGAAAAAATTGACGCCATCGGACAATTTCGACTGGAAGGATAATTGTCCAATGATGCGATCGCTCGGCAAGGTGACGCTTTGCCATTGCGCCCAATTGAAAAGCTGGCTGGGCGCGCCGACATAGGGGGAGATCGATCCGTCAGTTTCCGGCACATAGGTTACGCCTTTTGGAAATGCCGAAAATGAGCCGTCCGACAAAATGACCCCGGCGATGGTTCCCCGATCAGTGATCGAGCTTCCGCCGTATCCCGGCAGGAATTCAGCCGCCGGCGAATTGCTTTTCACGCCGTTCAGCGCAAAGCCGTAAGGGATCGCTGAAAATTCGCGGTCAGCGCCGACCAGACCCTCGCTGCGCGTCATATTGAGGCCGACCGTGAGCAAGCCGAGGGACGCAATTTCTCTGCCGGCGAGCGCATGAAGGGAGATTTCCTCGCTGTCGCCTCGCTCCGACATGCCGAAACGCACGCCGGATTCCACTCCTTCGAAGTCGGATTTGGTGACGAAATTTATCGCGCCGGCGACGGCGCCCGCGCCGAATCGGGCGCCGGCGGGGAGGCTTTGGACTTCGATCCGTTCAAGCAGCGGCTCGGGAATTGATCCGAGATCGACGCCGCCGATGACATCGTTGCCGCCGGTTGTTAATGTCCGCCGGCGTCCGTTGACCAATACCGTGGTGCGCTTTGGGCCAAGTCCGCGCAGGTCGGCGAGGCTGATGCCGGCCGCCGCTGCATATAGCGCGGTATTCGACGGCGTGAACGACGCCAAGGACTGCGGCAGGCTATAAATCGCTTCCGCCGGAGAAGCGACGTTGAGGAAAGCGAGGTCGTCGGCATCGATTTTGAATATGCGTTTCGATCCGGAGGTCGCCGGCGCAATCGCCGATGAACCCATGACCAAAATCGTATCGATCGGCATTTCCGGGCCGCTGACCGCAAGCGTGTCGATTTCCGGTTTCGTCGACGCATCCGGCCTTGAGGTGATCGCAAAGGAGTTCTTCGCCACCTGATGCAGTTGCAGGCCAGCTGGAACCAGCGACGCCGCAAGGTCGCGTTCCGTGCGAATTGATTTTCCCATTCCGGCGATTGACTTGCCGGCGACGAGCCGGGCATCGAATATGAATGACCATCCATGCGAACGGCGAAGGCTTTCCAGCGCCTCTTCCACCGGCACAGAGGCGGGCTCGGCGTCGATTTGATCGAGGGCCTGCGTTTCAGCGGAAAAATCTCG
>Ga0155549_1128_pt4 | contig 48951 bp, 46 predicted proteins | sample RifCSPhighO2_12_FD_107206 | JGI IMG/M metagenome (GOLD analysis project Ga0155549, IMG submission 107206) | Alphaproteobacteria bacterium RIFCSPHIGHO2_12_FULL_63_12
GTCGGACCGCCTGGTCTTTACGGCGATTGCGCCGGAAGGCGTCATCATCGCCGCGACAGCGTTGCACGCCTCGCAGGACGCGTTCTTTCGCGCGCATCTTCCGTGGCGCGTCGGGATCGTCAGGCTCGATGCCGGGCCAGTCTGCTACGCTCATCTTGCCGCCGGCGTCTCGGAAGGAAATCGCGTGCGGCTGGCGGCGCGCATCGACTGGCGCGGCCGCGGCGTGCTGATCGCGGCGCCGATCAATGACAGCGCGGGCGCGGATGATCCGGCCTTGCGCGATCTCATCAACGAAGAACGGAGGAATGCATGAACGCCCTCGAAAAATTCAGCGCGGCGGTGATGTCCGGCGCGATCCGGACAGTCGACCTGACGCACACGCTCGACCCGGACTTTCCGGTCCTCGTCCTGCCGCCGCAATTCGGGCAGTGCGCGCCGTTCCGGATCGAGGAAGTGTCGCGCTACGACGATCGCGGTCCCGCCTGGTACTGGCGGAATTTTTCCTGCAACGAACATACGGGCACGCATTTCGACGCGCCGGTGCACTGGGTGACGGGCAAGGATATTCCGAACGCCTCGGTCGACACGCTCTCGCCGGATGGGTTCGTTCGCCCGGCCTGCGTCCTCGATTTCACCAAGGAAGTGAAGGCGAACCCGGATTTCGTGCTGACCGCCGAACATCTTCGCGCGTGGGAGAAATCGCATGGCGAGATTCCAAAAGGCTGGTGGGTTCTCTTTCGCACCGACTGGTCTAAGCGCGACTGGAAGGATTATCTGAACCTGAAGCAGGACGGCGCGCATTCGCCGGGGCCGGACGCGGGCGCCGTCAAACTGATGATCGAGCGCGACGTCGTCGGCTTCGGCGTTGAGACGATCGGCACGGATGCGGGACAAGCGCACGGCTTCGATCCGCAATATCCGGCGCATACGCTGTTGCACGGCGCCGGCAAGTTCGGCCTTCAGTGCCTTAAAAATCTCGACCAGCTTCCAGTGAAAGGCGCGCTCATCATCGCGCCGCCGCTCAAAATCAAGCACGGCTCGGGAAGCCCCTTGCGCGTTCTTGCCATGGTTGAAAAATGAACCTCTCGGAAGGCGTCACCATCGTCACGGGCGGCGGCGCGGGCATCGGCGCCGGGATCAGCCGCAAGCTGCTCGGCGAGGGCGCGCGCGTCGTCTCGATCGCGCGCCGCCCGCCGGAATTCGCGCATGAGCGTCTTTCCTTCGTGAAGGCCGATCTCGCCGACCGCAAGGAAACGCAGGACGCAGCGGAAGAGATCGCGCGTAAGGATCCGGTGTTGCGCGTCGTTCACAATTCGGGCGTCATCCGCCCGGCGCTGGTCGAGGACGCGACGCTCGCCGATCTCGATTATCTGACGGCGCTGCATCTTGGCGCCATGCTGACGCTCGTGCAGGCGGCGCTCCCGGCGATGAAGGCCGCGAAATTCGGCCGCATAGTCGGCGTTTCCTCGCGCGGCGCGCTCGGCCTTTCGACGCGCACCAATTATTCGGCGACCAAGGCCGGCATGATCGGCATGTTGCGCACCTGGGCGCTGGAGCTTGGCCCCTGCGGGATCACGTCGAACTGCGTCGCGCCGGGACCGGTCGAATCCGAGATGTTCCACGAAATCGTTCCAGAGGGGAGCGATCGCAAGATAAAGCTCGCCGAGGCGATCCCGGTGAAGCGCATCGGCGTCCCCGACGACGTCGCCCACGCTGTCGCATTTTTCCTCTCGCCGCAGGCCGGATTTGTCACAGGTCAAACACTCTATGTCTGCGGCGGGACAAGTATCGGTTCTGTCGTGATCTGAAGGAGGCGCATATGGCGACGCTCATCGACAAAAGGCCCGCGACGATTGACGTCGCATCGCTCGTGGAGCCGGATCGCACCCATCGGTCGATCTACACCGATCCGGCGATTTTCGATCTTGAAATGGATCGAATTTGGCACCGAACATGGATCTATGTCGGGCATGAAAGCCAAGTGAAGGAGCCGGGCGAATATTATGCGACGACGATCGGCCGGCAGCCGGTTCTCCTGACCCGCAGCTCGGACGGAAAATTCTACGTCCTGCACAATCGCTGCGCGCACAAGGGCGCGCTTCTCGTCGGCGACCACTGCGGCAAGGCGAAAGAGCTGCGGTGCAGCTATCACGGCTGGCGATTTGATTTCGACGGCAAGTTGCTCGGCATTCCGCTTGAACACGGATATGACGACACGCGCTTTGACCGCACCGGCCCCGAAGCGGACATGCCGCGGGTGCGCGCCGAAAGCTATCGCGGCTTTGTCTTCGCGAGCCTCAATCCCGATGTGCCTGATCTGAAATCATGGCTTGGCGGCGTCGCCTCGTCGATCGACAATATGGTCGACCGCGCGCCAGAGGGCGCGCTCGAAGTCGCCGGCGGCGTCATGCGCTATGAGCATGACAGCAACTGGAAATTCTTCATCGAGAATCTGAACGACATGATGCACCCGATGGTGACGCATCAATCGTCGAGTCTCACCGCGCGCGTCGTCGCCAAGAAGGAACTGCCGCCGGATGCGCCGGTTCCTTCGGCGATCGAAATCATCGCGCCCTTTACCGAGTCCTATTCGTTCTTCGACGACATGGGCGTTCATGCCTTCGACTACGGGCATGGCTATTCAGGCGGCAAGACATCGATCCACGCGAAATATTCCGACATTCCGGAATATAACCGGCGCATGGATGCCGCTTACGGCACGGAGCGCGTCGCCGAGATCATGAAGGTCAACCGGCACAACACGATTTTCTACCCCAGCGCGACGATCAAGGGCGCGGTCCAGACGATGCGCGTCGTAAGGCCGGTCGCCGTCGACAAGACGATCATCGAATCCTGGACGTTTCGCCTCAAAGGCGCGCCGGATGAAATGCTGCAGCGGTCCATTCTCTACTGCAACCTCATCAACTCGTCGGCTAACCTCGTCGGGCCGGACGATCAGGAGAACTATCGCCGACAGCAGGTCGGCCTGCATTCGACCGGCGAAGACTGGGTCACCATGCATCGCGATTTCGGCAAGGACGAGGAAATCGAGCCCGGCCATTTCTACGCGCGCGGATCAAGCGACATTTCTTTCCGCAACCAATACCGGGCGTGGAAAAAATACATGACAGAAGGAGCGCGCCAGGATGTCCGATGAACTCGAATTCCATCACCGCGTTTCCCAGTTTCTGTTTCACGAGGTTCGCCTGATCGACGAGCGGCGCTGGGCCGAGTGGGAGGCGCTTTTTCTCGAAGACGGCGTCTATTGGGCGCCGGCGACGCCGGGCCAGCCCGATCCGGTCAATCACGTCTCGCTGATTTTTGAGAACCAGCTCCTGCGAAAAGTGCGCATCGCGCGCTTTGCAAGTCCCGCCGCGCCCTCGCTGCAGCCGTTCCCGCGCACGGCGCATCTGGTGACAAACGTGATGGTCGACCGCCGCGACGCCAAAGCCGTCGCGGTGTCGTCGCGCTTCTTGATGGCCGAATATCGCCGGGATGCGCAGCGCTTCTACGCTGGCGCCTATTCCTATGACCTCGCGCCATCCGGCGACAGCTTCCGCATCCGCCAGAAGAAAGTCGATCTCATCAACTGCGAGGGGCCGATCGAAAGCTCAAGCGTGTGGTTCTGACAAGCGATGTGGAAACCGCCGCAGCGCATTCGCCACCAGACATCGACGGCGCCGTGGCCGTCGGCGGAGGCGGCGCAGCGATCGCGGCTCTTTTCGCCGATTGAGGCGGGACGCCTTTCATTACGCGAACGCAGCTGGGTTCCCGCGATGGTGCCGTGGCGCGCGACCGACGACGGCGAGGTGACGGACGACGTCGTCGACTGGTATCGCCGCTTTGCGGAAGGAAAGCCGGGCGCGATCGTCGTCGAGGCGACGGGCGTTCGCGACGTGCCGTCCGGCCCCCTGCTGCGCATCGGGCATGACCGCTACGTTCCGGGCCTTGCGCGCATCGTAGAGGCGGTGCGCGAGGCGAGCGGCGGCCAGACGCGGCTCTTCATCCAGATCATCGATTTTCTCGCCATCAGGCGGCGGCCGGAGCGCGAGAAATTCCTGCGCCGGTTCCTGACGATCACCGGCGCCTTGCGTGACGCGGTCGATGCTGCAAGCGATGACGAGGCGCGCGAAATTCTTGTCGCAATGAATGACGATGAATTGAGCGCGCTCCTTGGCGCCCGCGACTACGAAAACCTGACGCGCGGCTTTCGCGAGCGCGTGACGGACATGGACCAGCCGCATATCCGCGACCTGCCGCGGACGCTGCCCGCTATTTTCGCCGATGCCGCGCGCCGGGCGGAAGCGGCGGGTTTTGACGGCGTCGAATTGCATTACGCCCACGCTTATACGATGGCGTCGTTCCTGTCGGCGCTGAATACGCGCGAGGACGGTTATGGCGGCGCGCGCGCGAATCGCCTGCGCCTGCCGCTTGAAACTTTTCGCGCCGTTCGCGACGCGGTCGGCGAAAACTTCGTCGTCGGCTGCCGAATGTTGTCGGAGGATTGCATCGACGGCGGGTCGACGGTTGATGACGCCGCTTTTTTTGCGAGCGAATTCGCGCGCGCGGGGATAGATTTCATTTCCCTGTCGCGCGGCGGCAAGTTCGAGGATGCGCTGGCGCCCAAGCCGGGCGAGGCGATCTATCCCTATACCGGCCCCAGCGGTTATGAATGCATGCCGCAAATCATCTCGGACGAATTCGGCCCCTTCGGCCGCAACGCCGGCGCGGCGCACAAGATCCGCGCCGCCATCCGCGCGTCAGGCTGCGCAACGCCCATCGTCGTCGCCGGCGGCGTGCATCATTTCGCGCAGGCGGAAAAACTTCTCGACGACGGCGCCGCCGACATCATCGGCTTCGCGCGTCAGGCGCTCGCCGATCCGGACTGGTTCGAGAAAGTGCGGCGCGGGCGCGGCGCCGAGGTCAACACCTGCAAATATTCAAATTACTGTGAAGGTCTCGACCAGAAGCACAAGATGGTCACGTGCCAGCTCTGGGACCGCGCCGAGCTCGATGAGCCCGACGTCAAATTAGCGCCGGACGGGAAGAGACGGACGCTGGCGCCGCGGTGGAACACGAATTAAAAAAAGCCGCTAATGGTCGGTCGCTTCCTTTGCCTGCGCGGCTAATTCCAAGTTGCATAGAAGAGAACCTATATCGGATCAGAGCCGTCACCCCGGGGCGCGCGTCTTCGCGCGAACCCGGGGTCCACATCCCAGCGCGTCGCCTGCCCCGCCGTGGATTCCGGGTTCCGCGCTGCGCGCGGCCCCGGAATGACGGGACAGCTTACCGGCTCCGATCAATGCAATCTGATCTACGCTTCCGCCTTCTGATAATGCCGGCGATTGGGGCGCGCCTTCAGGGCGAGCTCCTGCGCCTTTTCATTGGCCTTTTCGGCTTCCCGATAGAGCTGATACTCGGCGGATTTGAGCTGGACCGGCCAGCCCATCGAATTACCGCCGACGCTCCTGACGCCGTAATGGCCGGCCGCCTGACGCGTGAAGAACGGATTGTTCAGATGCGGCCTTGCGAGCGCGCAGATGTCGGCGCGCGCGGCGGCGACGATCATGTTGACCTGGTCGGGCAGCGTGATGTCGCCGACGGCGATCGTCGGAACGCCGACGCGCTGTTTGACGAATTCGGCGAAGGGCGTCTGCCACATGCGGCCGAAAACGGGCTTTTGCCATTTGACCGTTTCACCGGACGAGCAATGAATGATGTCGACGCCCGCCGCCTTGAACGCCTCGGCGTAGACCCCCACATCGTCGAGCGTGACGCCGCCCGGCGCCCAGTCGGAGCAGGAAAGGCGAACCGACATCGGCCGCTCCGTCGGCCACGCGGCGCGAACGGCCTTGAAGACTTCAAGCGGGAATTTGACGCGCGAGGACGCGGCGCCGCCATATTCGTCCTTGCGCTGATTGGTGAGCGGCGACAGGAAACTCGCTAAGAGATAGCCATGCGCGCAGTGAAGTTCGAGCATGTCGAAACCGGCGCGCGCGCCGCGCTTCGCCGAGGCGACGAAATCCGCGATGATCTTGTCCATGCCGGCGCGGTCAAGTTCGGCCGGCGTCTGCGAAACGCCGTCGATATAGGGAATGGGCGAGGCCGAAAAGAGCGGCCAGTTGCCCGACGCCATCGGCCTGTCCATGCCGTCGGCCGGCGTCTTCGTTGAGCCCTTGCGGCCGGCATGGCCAAGCTGCAGCGCGATCTTTGACGGCGTCGTCTCATGGATGAAATCGACGAGGCGCCTCCAGTCCGCTTCCTGCTTGTCAGACCAAAGGCCGGTACAGGCGGTGGTGATGCGCGAGTCGGGCGTCGGGCAGGTCATCTCGGTGAAGATCAGCCCCGCGCCGCCGACGGCGCGCGCTGAATAATGCGAGAAATGCCAGTCGGTCAGATCGCCATCGACGGCGGAATATTGCGCCATCGGCGCCATGGCGACGCGATTTGGCAAAGTGAGGCCGCGCAACTCGAACGGCGTGAACATCGGCGTCGGCTTCTCCGCCGCGAGGGCGCGGCCGGTCTGGCGGCGATAGCGGTCGTAGAATTCCGCTTCGACTTTTTCGAGAAACGCCGCGTCGCGCAGCTTGATATTGTCCCATGTCAGCGCCTTGGCGCGCGACATCAGGGCGAAGGCGAATTCGTAGCGCTCCTTCTCCCAATGCATCGGCATGTCTTCGAAGAATTTGAGCGACACTTCGGCGTTGTGCTGCGTCACTTCGACGGGCGTCCGGCGCTCCTTTTCATATTGGGCGAGGGCGCCCGCGACATTCGCCCCGTTCTCGATGACCGCGTCCGACAGCGAGATCGCGCATTCCATGGCGAGCTTGGTGCCGGAGCCGATCGACCAGTGCGCCGTCGCCTTGTTGTCGCCGAGAATGACGATATTGCCGACGCTCCATTTCGCGCACTGGATCTTCGGGAAGTTGCGCCAGATCGAGCGGTTAACCTGAAGCTTGTGGCCGGCAAGTTCTTCGGCGAAGACCTTTTCGAGCGTCCTTGCGCTCTCGTCCTCGGTCATCCCTTCAAAGCCGTAAGCGGCCCAGGTCTCCGGCGTCGTCTCGATGACCCAGGTCGAAGCGCCTTCTTCATATTGATAGGTGTGCGCGCAAAAATGCCCCTTTTCGGTCTTGCGGAAGAAAAAGGTGAACGCGTCGAGCGGACGGGTAGACCCCATCCAGGTGAATTTGTTGCGCTTGTTCTCCAGCGTGACGCCGAGTTCCTTCTCGTACTTCTTGCGGATCTGGCTGTTGACGCCGTCGGCGACGAGGATGATGTCGCTGTCGGCGAAACGCTGCTCAAAGGTCGCGGGATCGATCGGCTTCTCGAAGTGGAGATTGACGCCCTCGGCCCGGCAGCGCTTTTGCAGCAACTCCAGAAGCGTCTTGCGCGAACAGCCGGCGAAGCCGTTGCCGCCGACAACCGTGCGCGTTCCTTCATGCTCGATGACGATATCCTGCCAATAGGCGAAGTGATCCTTGATCATTTCATAGGATTGCGGATCGCGGCTTAAAAACTCGTCGAGCGTCTCGTCGGAAAAGACGACGCCGAAACCGAAGGTGTCGTCCGGGCGATTTTGTTCATAGACGTCGATAACGGCGTCCTTCATGCGCTTTTTCGTCAACAGCGCGAAATAGAGCCCGCCAGGTCCGCCGCCGATCACCGTGAATTTCATGATACCACCGCCGTTGTTTCGATTTCGATTTTCGCTTCATCCTCGACGAGCGCGACGACCTGCACGAGCGCCATGCAGGGAAAGACCTTGCCGAAGACGTCGCGCCACGCGCCGCCGATTTCCGCCGCGCTCGCGAGGTATTCTTTCTTGTCCGTCACGTAACAGGTCATGCGGACGATATCGGAAGGTTCGGCGCCGCCCTCTTTGAGGATCGCGCGCGTGTTGAGCAGCGCCTGCCGGAATTGCCCGGCGAGGTCTTTCGCCGCGAATTTTTCGTCCTCGTTCCAGCCGACGACGCCGGCGGTGAAAACCATACGCCCGGAAGCGCCGATTTGGGCGGCGATGCCGTTGGCATAGCCCTTGGGGCGCGGCCAGCCCGCCGGCTGCAGCACTTTGCGGGTCATGCGTCGCCCCCGGTGAAATTCTGAAGGTGCTGGCGCGCGATGACGATCTTTTGCACTTCCGAGGCGCCTTCATAAATCCGCAGCGCCCGGATCTCGCGATAAAGCTCCTCGACTTTCGAGCCTTTTTTGACGCCGAGCCCGCCGAAGAGCTGCAGCGCCTTGTCGATCGTCTGCTGCGCCTGATCGGTTGCGAACAGTTTCGCCATCGCCGCTTCGCGCGTAACGCGGGTCTTTTTCACATCCTTGGTCCACGCCGAGCGGTAGATGAGGAGCGCGGCCGCATCGATGTCGAGCGCCATTTCGGCGAGCATCCCTTGCGCGATCGGCTGGTCGGCGAGCGTCGCGCCGAACATCGCCCGCGTCGTGGCGCGCTTCGTCGCCTCGTCGAGCGCGCGTCGCGCAAATCCGAGCGCGGCGGCGCCGACGGTCGTCCTGAAAATATCGAGCGTGCCGAGTGCGATCTTGAGCCCGTCGCCTTCCGCGCCGATCAAGTGATCGGCGGGAATCGCGCAATCTGAAAATTTCAGCCGGCCGAGCGGATGTGGCGCGATAACGTCGATGCGTTCGGCGATTGAAAAGCCGGATATGCCGGCGTCGACGACAATTGCCGAAACGCCCTTCGTTCCCTCGCCGGTGCGGGCGAACAGCGTGTAAAAGTCCGCAATGCCGCCGTTCGAGATCCAGGTTTTTTCGCCCGTCGCCGCGTAGCCGTCCGGCGTCTTTTTCAGCGCCGTCGTCATCGCGACGACGTCGGAGCCGGCGTTCTCTTCCGACAAAGCGAAGGCGGCGATCTTTTCGCCGGCGGCGACGGCGGGAAGGTATTTCTTCTTCAGCGCCGGCGAGCCGAACATCGAGATCGCGCCAGACCCGAGGCCCTGCATCGCAAAGGCGAAATCGGCGAGCCCCGAATGGCGCGCCAGCGTCTCGCGAATGATCGAGAGCGAGCGGACGTCAAGCGATTTCAACGCGCCGCCGAATTCCTGCGGCACGCAGTATTTGAGCCAGCCATCGCGGCCGAGCGCTTTGACCAGCGCGCGGCAAGTCGCGTCGACATTCTCATGCGCGCCCGCCGCGTCGACGATCGCCGGCAATGTCGCGCCCGCCCAGTCGTCGAGGCGCAGCGCGAGGTCCTTGTGCGCGGGTTCGAGAAACGGCCAGTCGAGAAAGGAGCGGTCAGCCATCAATCGCCCTCGAAAACGGGTTTTTGTTTCGCGACGAAAGCGTCATAGGCGCGCTTGAAGTCATTTGTCTTCATGCAGATCGCCTGCGCCTGCGCCTCCGCCTCGATCGCGGTGTCGATGCTCATGTCCCATTCCATGTTGAGCTGGTTCTTGGTGATGCCGTTGGCGAAAGTCGGGCCAGCGCTGAGTCTTTCCGCCATCGCCATCGCATGCGCGTCGAGTTTTTCGGCCGGGACAAGCTCATTGAAAAAGCCCCAGGCGAGGCCTTCCTGCGCCGACATCGACCTCCCGAAATAAAGAAGCTCCGACGCGCGGCCGTGACCGATGAGGCGCGGCAGGATTGCGCAGGCGCCCATGTCGCAGCCGGCGAGGCCGACGCGATTGAACAGGAACGCCGTCTTCGCCTCGGGCGTCGCATAGCGCAGGTCCGACGCCAGAGAGATGATGGCGCCCGCGCCGACCGACACCCCGTCGACGGCGGCGATGATCGGCTGCGGGCAATGGCGCATCGCTTTCACGAGATCGCCGGTCATGCGGGTGAAAGCGAGAAGCTCCGGCATGCCCATCTTTGTCAGCGGGCCGATGATGTCAAGCACGTCGCCGCCGGAGCAGAAATTGCCGCCTTCGCCGGCGAAGACCACGACCTTGACGTCGCGCGCGTAGCAAAGATTGCGAAAGGTGTCGCGAAGCTCGGCGTAGGACTCGAAGGTCAGCGGGTTCTTGCGTTCCGGCCGGTTGAGCGAGACCCTCGCGATCCCGTCCTTGTAGACCCATTTGAAATGGGTCGGCGTGAAAGTTTCGGGAGTCATGCGGCATCCTTCCGTGACTGGGCGATCCTGGCGGGGTCGATCTGCGCCAGAAGGCGGCGCAGCGTTTTCATGTCGCGCGGCGACAGCGCGGCGAAAGCATCGTCGATCCAGGCGCGATGGCCGGCGGCCATATCGGCGAAAATCTTCGCGCCTTTTTTCGTCAACGAGAAAATGGCGGCGCGGCCGTCATTCGGGTCCGTATTGCGCCGGATGAGGCCCTCGCGGATCAACGGCGCCGTCACCTGCGTCGTCGCGCCGTCGGAGACCATCAGCCGCTCGGTCAAGGCGCCGGCGCGAAGGCCGTCCGCCCCGGCGCGGTCGAGCGCGGAGAGGACGTCGAAGCGCGAAATCGAATGACCGAAACGCCCGCGAAATCCCGCATCGACCGCCTTTTCCAGGCCGCGCGAGGTTGCGAGCAGCATCAGCCACGCTCTTACCGCTTCGCGATCGTCGCTCATGAGATCAGCTCGCCGCCATCGATGACGATCGATTGTCCGTTGAAAGACCCCGCGCCCTCGCCGGCGAGATAAAGAACCGCTGCGGCGACTTCCTCCGGCGCGACGAGGCGGCCCATCGGGTTATCTTTGGCGAGCGCGCGCTTGGCGGCGTCGATGTCGCCGCCGGTTTTTGCGGCAACGCGTCCGACAGCGCCCGCCAGAAGCGGTGTGTCGGTGAAGCCGGGGCAAACCGCGTTGAAGGTGACGCCCGACTTCGCGTGCTCAAGCGCGAGCGTCCTGATCCAGCCGAGTACGCCATGCTTGGCGGCGGCGTAGGCGCCCGTATAGGCGTAAGCGCGGAACGACGCGGTCGAGCCGATGGCGATGAAACGTCCCCAGCCGCGCTCGATCATGCCGGGGGCGAAGGCCTGCGCGCAGAGGAAGACGCTGGTCAGGTTGACCGCGATCGCGTCATCCCACAGCGCGCGCGTCGTCTTCAAGGACGGCGCCGTCGGCGCCGCGCCGGCGTTCGCGACGAAAATGTCGATCTGTCCGGCGGCCTTCGCCGCGGCGGCGACCGAGGCCTCGTCCGTCACGTCGATGACGAAATAGGGAAAGCCCGCGTCTTTCAGCTTCTTTTCATCGCGGCCGGCGATGGCGACATCGTGGCCCGCGGCGGCGAGCGCTTGTGCGATCGCAAGGCCGATCCCCGATCCCCCGCCGGTGACGAGCGCGCGCCGTTTTGGAATGGCCATGGAACCCTCATTCGTCAGGGATTATTTTAGATATAAAATATCGCCGGTCAAGCGGAATGTTTTAGATATAAAATAACATCAGGGAGGCCGGGGACGCGCCATGTCGCGGCGCGGTCAGATCGCCGCGCGCTCAGGGCGCGGCGCGGTCGAGCGCGCGCCGGATCGAGCCGGCCAGCGTCTCCATATGGCGCTTTTCGGTCAGGTTGGATGAAACCGACACCCGCAGGATGCGCCGGCCCTTCCATACCGCGCCTCCAACATAGGACGCGTTTTCCGCCTGAACGCCGGCGATGACATCGGCGGTGAGCCTGTCGCCTTCCTCTCCGGCCGGTCCGAAGGCGAGGGCGACCTGGTTGAGGACGACATCGTTGAGGACATGAATGCGCGGGTCGTCGCGCAGGAGATATGCCAGATGCCGCGCGCAGGCGGCATGGCGTTCGATCATCTCGACGACGCCCGATCGGCCCAGCGTCTGGAGAAGCGCCCACACGGGAAAGGCGCGGGCGCGGCGCGACAGCTCGATCACCCGCGCCGTCGGGTCATGCGCGCCTTCCGGCGGCGGATCGAGATAGCTCGCCGCGATGCGCATCGACGCCTCATGCGCGGCCGGGTCCTTCACCACGGCGAACGCGCAATCATACGGCGTCTGCAGCCATTTGTGACCGTCGACCGACCATGAATCGGCGCGGTCGGCGCCTTTGGCGAGCGCGCGCAGCGTCGGCGCCGCCCGGGCCCACAGGCCGAAGGCGCCGTCGATATGGAGCCAGGCATCGTGCGCCGCCGCGAGGTCCGCAATCTCCGTAAACGGATCAAAAGCGCCGGAATTGATGTGCCCCGCCTGCGCGACGATGATTTTGGGTCCGGTGATGCGCGGCAATTGCGCGGCGAGATCGCGCGCCTCCATCCGGCCCTCGCCGTCGACATTGATGCGCGCGAGGTTCGCCTCGCCGAAACCGAGATAGCGAAGCGCCGCGTAAATCGTCGAATGCGCGTCAGCGCCCAGAACGATGGTCACCGGCGGCGCGGCGAAAATCCCGTGCGCGGCGAGATCGAAACGGGCGCGCTTTAGCGACGCGTCGCGCGCGACGATGAGGCAGATGAGGCTCGCTGTCGTCGCGCCGGAGGCGAATCCGATCGAGGCGCCGCGCGGCAGATCGAGAAGGTCGAGGAGATAACCGGTCGAGACCATCTCCGCGACGGCGGCGGCGGGCGCGGTGCGATAGGGGCCGACATTCTGGCCCCAGGCGCTGGTCAGCCAGTCGGCGGCGACGCCGGCGCCGTGCGATCCCCCTTGCACCCAGCCGAAGAAATTCGGGCCCGCATTGCCGGTAAGGCCGGGGGCGGCGGCCGCGGCGAGTTCCTCGATCACCTCGGCCGCGGGCCGCGGATGCTCGGGCAGCGGCCTGTTGAAGGCCGCGAGCAGGCTTTGATGATCGATCATTGCGCGCGGCGGCAGGGAGTCGAGACGCGCGCGAAACTCCTTGGCCAGTCGGTGGGCCGCGTCCATGGCGGCGAATGTCTCTTCGGCATGGCAAGCGATGCGGTCCACAAATATCTCTCTGTCAAAAGTCCCGCGACATTCGCCATCTCGCCGCCGGCTGGCAAGCCCGCCTTGACCGCGCGGCGCGCCCGGCCCACATCACCTCCCGCGTCAGACGGCCGGACGGCCGCTCCCTTCGGGGAGAGGAAAGTCCGGGCTCCACGAAGACAAGGCGCCGGGTAACGCCCGGCCGGTTCGGCCTTTCGGGGCCGGGTCGAGGGAAAGCGCCGCAGAGAACGAACCGCCCCGTCCGCGGGGTAAGGGTGAAAAGGTGCGGTAAGAGCGCACCGCTCGTCCGGCGACGGATGAGGCATGGCAAGCCCCGCCTGGAGCAATGCCGAATAGGGACCGCGCGCCCCGAAAGGGGCAGGGGCGTCTCCGCCCCGAGCGGTCCGGGTTGGCAGCTAGAGGCGATGCGCAAGCATCGTCCCAGATGAATGGTCGTCGCCTCGCAAGAGGTACAGAACCCGGCTTACAGGCCGCCTGACGCGCTTTTTTTGTAATCGTCGATTGCGGCTGCGCTGCGCCCGTCGTCAGGCCGGCGCTCCTTCCGGGGGCGACGAGCAGCTTCGATATCGCACGGCCGCAGGACGGCGTCGTTATTGAGAAGGCGGGCGAGATCGCGGAACGCCGAGAGGGCCATAGCGTCATATCGCTGGGCGTCCATTTCCTCGTCGAGGTCGGGCGCGTCCCAGCGCCACATCGCAAGTTTCAAGAGCACGTCATTCAAGGTCGCCGCCGGCGTCGCGGCCGCTTTCGCCATGATGATCGTCTGCATTTCGATCACCCAGTCGGCGCGCACATCGTCTTCCGCGCCGCCGCTCGACCGATTGTACTCGTCGAGATTTCTCTCGCAAGCTCTGAAGGTGTTGAACAGTTCTTCAAGCCGGGATGCGCGACCATCGCCTATCGGCGCGACGCCGGAAAATAATTCTTCGATCTCTCTGTGTAATTCAGTGATATTCATTTCATGAGAACCAGTTTCCGCTTCGATTTATTTATAAAACTGTTTCATCATGATTCATGTAACGCAATATGCGGACAAATACATCTTCCGCAGGGTCCTGAGTGCGGAATGATGCCGAGACGGTTCGCCTCGATCGCCGACTCGATGCGCGACGTGACGTTCAATTTTTCGGCGCACCGCTCCGCCAGGGTGCGCACGGAGCAAGGCGCCAGTCCCAGCTCGCGCGCAATCTCCTTGTCGCTTCGGCCGGTTGAAAACAGACACAAGACTTCGATCTCGCGACTTGTGAGGCGTTTCACGATCGAAGCGCGATTGCCCGCGAAAAGTTTGCGAGCCGTCATTTCGGCTCGATGCTGAATGCGCCCGATCATTTTCTCCGACCAACCGTCAAGAGAGTGCTCAAATCCCAGGGAAATATAGATAAAGTCGCCCGGGCGCGGCGTTACAAATATGCCAAGCCCGTCCTTGACGCCGATATCGGACAAGGCCGCCATCAATCTTAAAAACGATGGAGAGCAGGCGTTGGCGCGCCGGTATTCTCCCAGTCTTACCGGGAAAGATGTTCGCATCGCGGCGCGCATGATCGGATCGCGCCGGCCCCCGAAATCACGTTCATAGAGTAAGCTGATTTCTTCCGGGTAGTTCGAGAACAAAACCGATGCGTCGCGGCAATTGTGAATCGAACCGTAAGCTGCGCAACGCTCGGTGAAATCACGCCACGCGTTCGACGGAGATTCAGTCGAAGACGTCTCCTGCGCCGTCACGGAAAGAAGGCGACGCGCGATCAAGTCCGATGTCAATTGAGTCACTCTCCCATCGACCGCAGTGCGGCCGCCGGAATCATCGATAAGTTTAGTTGCATTACCAGTCTGTCACGCAATTGGAGGACAAGCGCAACGCCGGCTCAGGGCAGTATCAGCCCGCGACCAATAGCGGCCAATGCCGCCTCAACCCGGGTCGTAACGCCAAGTTTGGCGAAGCATCGGCGCACCAGGGTGTCGACCGTATTGACCGTGACGCCGAGAGTTTGTGCGATCGAAAGATTGGTCCCGCCCTTGGCGATCAACTCAAGCACCTGGGTTTCCCGGGGCGACAACGACACTGGCTCAAGTCGGAGCGCCAGAGTGTTATAACGTATATGACATGCTTGGCAGAGCGACTGGAGCATCAACAACTGATCATCGCTCAAGCTTACGTCGTTCCCAGAGGCTGCAAAAGCGAAGAGCGCAAAATCACCCGGCCGGCTGTAAATCGGCGCCGCGAAAAATTCCTCGTAGCCGGCATCCGTCAAGTCCCTGAGGAACTCCCTTTGCCGTTCGGTGAGATGCGGCGTGCGGCGAAGCTCAGACATCCGAAAGGGGCTGGAACGCCGTTGCGCCTCAGTGACCGCCAGCTCGTCCAGCACGTAACCCTTTTTGACATAGAGGTTCACCCAGTCGTGTTTCAGCTCACAGATGCGAACGCCGCTCGCCGCAGTGACGCGCCGAAATTGCCAGACAACGTGACGATAATAAACCTGATCGAGCCCGAAGCGTCGTAACGTCGAAATCAGTAGCGTTTTTAACTCGCGCGTGTCGATGATTTCCCGCGCCGAGGCGACGTAATCTTCCAAAGCATCCTGCACGGGCGGATTCCAATCACCATGTTAAAACGCAAACGCGTAAACCAGTTGATTGTCGCCCAAGATTCCCTCCTAGCATATGTCCTTAATTCTGAACAAGCAACCGGAAGTGGAGCCTGTCTCAGTCTTGTTGATTCGGCGTCGAATCCGTTTGTTCTTACGAACGGCGCTTCGCGCGAATTCTTATTTTCCGAAATGAAAATGACTATCAGTTTTGCATGTATTTTCTGTTTCGGCTGATTGTTGTTGCGACGGTAAGACAAATTCCGGCTATGATGCTGATACCGCAAGTCATTGCGTATCGAATAGTATAAGGCGGCGCCTGGTTTTGACGCTGCGCGATGTCAGTTGGCATGTTATATGGTAATTATGCTGTCGCCATGGCCCGTCCCCGCACCCTTCGTCCAGCGCCGCGTCGCGGCGCCCGCCGACATCGACGCGTTCAACCATGTCAACAACGCGCGCTATATCGACTGGGCGAATGAAATCGCGTGGGCGCATTCCGAGATGCTTGGGCTTTCGATGGAAGATTACAAGCGCATCGGGACGGGGTGCGTCGTCTGGCGGCATGAATTCGATTATATCGCGCCGGTCGCGCTCGGGGATGAAATCGACGTCGCCACATGGATTGCGGAAAATGACAAACGCGTGCGGCTTGTCCGCGCCTATGAAATGAGGAAGACCGGGACCGGCGCCGTCGTTTTCAGGGGCCGAACGAAATTCGTTTCCATCGATATGGCGACGGGAAAGCCGGCGCGCATGCCGAAGGAATTCATTGAAGCCTACAGGCCGCAAGGCGGAGACTGACAAATGCCCTCATTCGACATTGTCTCGGAAGTCGATCTCACCGAAGCCGACAACGCGATCCAGAACGTGATGCGCGAGATCGGGACGCGCTATGATTTCAAGGGCTCGAAATCGACGCTCGAGATCAAGGAAGGCGTCATCACCATCAACGCCGACGACGATCTGAAACTGAAGCAGATGCATGAGCTGCTTCAGGGCCACATGCAGCGGCGCGGCATCGCGCCGGGCTCGCTCGACTATCAAAAGGTCGAGCCGGCCGCCGGCCAGTCGGTCCGCCAGCTGGTGAAGATCAAGGAAGGGATCGACAAGGAGCTGGCGAAGGAGATCGTCAAATCCGTCAAGGAGGCGAAATTCAAGGTTCAGGTGTCGATCCAGGGCGACGAACTGCGCGTTACCGGCAAAAAACGCGACGACCTTCAGGAGGTGATCGCTTTCGTCAAAGGCCTCAAAAACGAGCAGCCCCTGCAGTTCAAGAACTTTCGCGATTGACCGGGATCGGCTAAGCCGGAAGCAAATCCGGAGGGGACGACATGTCTGACATCGACAAGGGACTGCTCGAGATCATCAAGGGGCACGCCATCGGCCTCACCGGCGAGCCGACGCGCGAGACGCCGATCGCCGATCTCGGAATCGACTCGTTCTCGATCGTTGAGATCATTTACGAGGTCGAGGAAAAGCTCGGCGTCGAGGTGCCGTTCAACGCCAATGAAAATCCGCTCGGGAACATGAAAACCGTCGGCGATCTCATCGACGCGGTGAAAAAGCTCGCCGGGAAAGAATAGGGGATGTCGCGGCGCGTCGTCGTCACCGGGCTCGGCGGGCTGTGCGCGACCGGCGCCGATGTTTCCGAATTCTGGGCGAACGCCAAAAAAGGCGTGTGCGGCATTTCCCGGCGCACGCTGACTGCGGGCGAGGAGTTTTCGATCACGCTCCCCGTGGCGCCGATCGACGGCTTCGAGGCGCGCCTTGAAAGTCTCGGGCGCGAGATGTCGCGCGCCGACCGCTTCACGCAGCTTGCGGTCGCGGCCGCCGATGAAGCGATCGCCGACGCCGGCGTCGACTTCGCTGGCGGACTTGGCGCGCGCACGGCGGCGATCATCGGCACCGGCATCGGCGGCCAGACGACGTTCGACACCGCCTATCTTGCGATGTTGAAGCACGGGAAAAAGCCTCATCCGCTGTCGATCCTCAAGATCATTCCGAACGCCCCGGCGAGCCATTTGTCGATCCGCTACGGATTGAAAGGGCCGGCCTTCGCGATTTCATCGGCCTGCGCGTCGGGCGCGCATTCGATCGGCGTCGCGGCGGACCTCATCCGACATGGAAGCGCCGACGCGGCGCTCGCCGGCGCCTCGGAAGCGCTGCTGACCTATGGCGCCATGGAAACCTGGAAGGCGATGCACATCATGTCGGATGAGCTTTGCCGGCCGTTTTCCAAAAATCGCAAAGGCCTCGTCATCGGCGAGGGCGCGGGCGTCCTCGTGCTTGAAGAGTATGAATCCGCGAAAAAGCGCGGCGCGAAAATTTACGCCGAAATCGCCGGCTTCGGCATGAACGCCGACGGAAAGGACATGATCAATCCTTCCGCCGACGGGGCGGCGGATGCGATGAAGGCGGCGTTGTCGACGGTCGGCGCGGCGGACGCCGCCGCCGTCTACATCAATGCGCACGGCACCGGCACGTTGCTCAACGATCCGACGGAAACAAAAGCCATCCGCGCCGCGTTCGGCGCCGACGCCGACAAACTGATCGTCTCGTCGACGAAGTCGATGCACGGGCATCTCCTTGGCGCGGCCGGCGCGATTGAGGCGATTGCGACGCTAAAAGCGATGGAAGGCGGCGTCGTTCCGCCTACGATCAATTACGACGAGGGAGACCCCGCCTGCGATCTCGATTATTGTCCCAACGAAGCGCGCGCGCGGCGGATCGATCTCGCGCTGTCGAACTCCTTCGCCTTTGGCGGGCTGAACGCGGTGCTGGCGTTCAAGAAGGTCTAGCGCCGGCTTGACGGACATACTATTCTCGACGCCGGCTCGGAACTGAGCGGGGGCGACAAGACTTGGCCGACATTTTCATATCCTATGCGCGCGAAGACCGCGCCCAGATCGATTTGCTGGCGAGCGCGCTGGAAGCGTCGGGTTACTCGGTCTGGTGGGACAAGAGGATCTCAGCGGGCGTCGAGTTTACGAAGGAGACGACGGCGGAACTCGCCGCCGCTCGCGTCGTGCTCGTCGCCTGGTCGAAGGCCTCCTCGTCATCGCACTGGGTGGCGGACGAGGCGGCGGAAGGTCGAGACAGCGGCCGGCTTGCGCCGATCAGCCTCGACGGGACGCCGCCGCCGCTTGGCTTTCGCCAGTTCCAGACAATCGACTTCGCGCCGTGGGCCCGTGGCGACCTTACGCCATTCGACGAGCTGTCAGCGGCGATCGGCGGAAAGCTCGATGCGCCGGCCCGGCCGATTGCGGCGCCGAAGCGCTCCTTTCGTGCGCCCTCGCGGGCCGTTCTTGCCGGCGCGGCGGCCGCGCTCGCCCTTGTCGCCGCCGGGTCCTACCTTCTGTCTGGCCGCGAGAATGCGTCCTCGGCGCCGGAAAAAGCGGCGGCCGAGCGGCCGGACAGAAAGGAAGTCTACGGATCGATTGCGGTTCTTCCTTTCGTCGATCTCAGCGAGCAAAAGGATCACGCATGGTTCGCTGACGGCGTCGCCGAGGAAATCCTCAGCGACCTTTCGCGAAGCAACGGCCTCAAGGTGGTTGCGCGATCGTCGTCATTTCTGTTCCGCGATTCGAAAAAGCCGCTGAGCGAGATCGCGTTCGAACTCGGCGTCGAGGCGATTCTAGAAGGGTCCGTGCGGCGGTCCGGCGACCGGCTGCGGGTCTCTGCGCAGCTCATCGACGCAAATACCGGCTTCCAGCTATGGTCGAAGAAATTCGACCGGAACGCCGATGACGTGTTTGACGTCCAGGACGAGATTTCCGCGACGATCGTCAGGGAAATGAACTCCGCGTTGAAGCCGGCGCCCGCCGCCGGCCGACCGCAGTCGGCTGAAGCCTATGACGCGTTTCTCGAAGCGAAATTCCTGGCGGAGCAGCGCTCGCCCGCCTCGCTGAAGGCGGCGCGCGAGAAATTCGCGGAAGTGATCCGACTGGAGCCTGATTTTGCGCCGGCCTACGCCTTGCTTGCGGACGCCGCCTGGCGCTCCAGCATCAACGATCATGGCGACATGCCGCATGAGGAGGCGTTGGCGCTCGCCAAGCGCAACCTCGCCAAGGCTTATCAGCTGGATCCGTCGCTGATCGAGGCGCGCGCCGTCGATGTCGCCGTTCGGACGCTCAGCGCCTTTGACAGCGATAACGCCGCCGCTGAATTCGCGGCGGCCGAAGAGATTGCGCGCAAGCTGATAGCCGAGGCGCCCGACTACCTGCCTGGCTATTACGAGATCGTGTTCAATCTGCAGGCGCAGGGGAAACCGAAAGATGCGCTCGTCTTCGCGGAGAAGGCGATCGAGATTGATCCGCTGGGCGCGATGTCGAGCCGCAAGCTTTCAACGACGCTTCGTTTCGCCGGCCGCAGCGAGGAAGCGGCTGCGGTCGCGGCGCGCGCGATGTCTTACAACAAGGACTCGAATTTGCTGGCGGTCGCGCACCATTATGCGTTGACCGATCATGGCGACATCAGCGGCGCGCTGGCGACGATCGTGCCGCTTCTTGAAGCCTCGCCAGAGGATTTCACGCTTCGTCAGATGGCGAGCAGCGTCATGGCCTTCCTCGGATTTGAGGAAGAAGCGGTTGCGCTCGCGCCCGACGACTGGGGCCGAGATGCGGCGCTGTTGCAGCTCGGAAAGCCGTCCGTCGGGGCGTCTGATGCGGTCGCAGTTCCGACGGATAACGTCTGGAACGATCAGCTGCGCGGCATCCGTCTGTTTGTTTCTCGCAAGTTCCCGCAGGCGATCATGCCGCTTGCAAAGGCGGCGGCGCCGGAAACGGTCTCTGAGGCGGCGCTCATCGCCCGACTCGCTTACGCTTATAGGGAGACGCAAGCCGACGCGGCGGAAGCCGATTGGCGCGCTAAACTCGACAGGCTCATCGCCCAGATGGAAACGAACGGCGTCGGCGATGCGTTTTATTTTGAAGCGAAGACCCTGTCACTGGCGCTGAACGGCGACGCCGACGCGCTTTTCAATTCGCCGGAAGTTTCCCGATACGTCAAATCGAGCACGGCTCTGCGCGCGCCGGTCGAGCTCGACCCGATGTTCGAGTCTTACGCGCGCGACGCGCGACATGCCAGGCTCGTCGCGCAGGAGGCCGCCCATAAGAGGAGCGAGCGGCGTGAGGCGCTCGCCGATGGATCGGTGGAGCGCGTCAAGGCGATCCTCGCCAAATCTTAGACCGGACTTTTTTCAGCCGCGTCCGCCGCCGCTGTTGCGACGCATTGCGCCCGGCATTTTCTCTCAATCGGCGAAATCCCGCGCGCAACTACATCTTTCCGGAGTCTTGAATTCGATCTGATGGATCTCATGTCTTATGATCGGCGGCGATGCGAATCGACGCGGCTATTTGACAAGTGAATGAACGGTTGCGGGGGCGGCGCGTCGCCCGAAAGGCGAAATTGTCCCGCCTTGATTGTGTACGGATTATCCGTACAAAACCGCTGGAACCCGCGCGGGGACTGGACTGAAATCATCAAACGGCGCGGGGATTATCCGCACGATCCGCATTTTGGCGGCGCCTTCGCGCTCAGGCGGTTGCGGGCTTGGCCTTCGGCGGGATGAGTTTGGCGTTGACGCTGTTCCGGAACGCCATGAACCCGGCGATCATCACGACAAGGCCGAGATAGCGCACGACATAGAGCCCCAGATCGTCGACGAAGGTTTTCTGGAGCGCGCCGATCGAGGCGTAGATCGAATGGATGTCGGCGCCGGCGAGCGCCATGCCGGAGATCGGCCAGATCAGGCGGTCGATGAAGAGGGCGATCGCGCCCAAAAACCAGGAGGAGCGCTTTTTGCGCGGCAGGATCGCCAGCGTGAAGGCGATGATCAGCGCGCGGGTGACGTCCGCGCCGGAAAAGCCGAGAGCGATGATATTCCTGAGATCTTCCATGGGCCGTCTCCAAATTCCCGGAAATAACGCGCCTTCATGGTTAACGTCTGGTAAAACCGCCTTGGCGGACTTCCGCAAGAATCGGGTCGCGGCGGACGCATGTCTGGCCGAAAACCCGCAGATGAGCCCTGTGATGACCTTAAGCCGCCCTCCCTCCCGCCTCGACGGCTACGCGCCGATCGCCCGCGCGATCGATTTTCTGGTCGCCAATGCTGAAGGCGCGCCGAGCCTTGAGGAGGCCGCCGGCGTTGTCGGCCTCAGCCCGGCGCATTTCCAGCGCGTCTTCAAGGAAGGGGCGGGGGTCTCGCCCAAGCGCTTCTTGCAGTTCCTCGCGGCGGGCGAGGCGCGCCGGACCATGGATCGCGGCGGCAGCGTCATGGACGCGGCTTTTGCGGCGGGGCTCTCCGGCCCCTCAAGGCTGCACGATCTCTTCCTCGTTTCGGAAGCGATGACCCCCGGCGCCTATCGCCGCAAGGGCGAGGGCGAGGCGATCCGTTACGCGGAAGTCGACGGGCCGTTCGGGCGGACCCTGATCGGCGCCACCGAAAAAGGCGTCTGTTGGCTTTCTTTCACCGAGCCGGACGGCCTTGCCCGTTCGCTCGCCGAAATGAAAGGCGACTGGCCGGCGGCGACCTATCGCGAGGATCCGGGCTTCATCGCGCCGATCGCTGCGCGCGCTTTCGCTTTCGCGGCCGGCGAGCGGCTCGACAAACCGCTCGGCCTTTATGTTCAGGGCACGAATTTCCAGCTGAAAATCTGGGAAGCCCTGCTGCGCATTCCCGCCGGCGACTGCGTCACTTACGGCGATCTCGCGCGGGCGGTCGGCGCCCCGAAAGCCTCAAGGGCGGTCGGCGCGGCGGTCGGCGCCAACATGATCTCGCTCCTTATCCCCTGTCACCGGGTGATCCTCTCCTCGGGCGTCGTCCACAATTACCGCTGGGGGGCGGCGCGCAAGAAGGCGATCCTCGCCCTCGAGGCGGCGCGGGCGAGCGCGGCCTGAACGCCCTTTTCCGTTTGCGGCCTGATATTTAGGGGACCCTCGCGCGTTGCGCCGGGGCGCTGGATCGCTATATATCCGCCAGCCCATGCGCCGGCCCGGCGTTCGACCGAGGTCGGCGTTCAGTTTTCGTTCCAGGCTCTTCCGCCAAGGAGTTTAGCCCGATGTTCTTCTCGCCCGCTTATGCGCAGGCCGCCGGCGTCGCAGCGCCCAATCCGCTGCTCCAGCTCGCGCCGTTTATTCTGGTCTTCGTGTTCTTCTATTTCCTGATCATCCGGCCGCAGAACCAGGCGCGCAAAAAGCACATGGAGATGATCGCCAATGTCCGCAAAGGCGACGTCGTCGTCACCTCGGGCGGCATGATCGGCAAAGTGACAAAAGTGCTCGACGGCGACGAGGTCATGGTCGAGCTCGCCGACAATGTGGTCGTCAAAATCGTCAAGTCGACCCTGACCGACGTTCGCACCAAGCCTGCGCCCGCCGCCAACGATCAATAAGAAGAGAAAGGGCGGGACGCGCTTTATCGTCTCGCAGGCTCAAGAATGCTTCAGTTCAGACCATGGCAACAGGCGCTGATCGCCGGTTCCGTCGCGCTTGCGGCGCTGCTCGCTGTCCCGAATTTCTTCCCGAAGGACGAGGTCGCCGGCTGGCCGGGCTTCGCGCCGAAAAGCCGCGTCAATCTGGGGCTTGATCTGCAAGGAGGCTCTTATCTCCTGCTCGGCGTCGACACGGAAAAGGTGATCGACGACCGGCTGACGGCGCTGCGTCAGGAAATCCAGCGTTCGATGCGCCCGTCCGGGACGAAAGAACGGGTGACCTTGCAGGCGCTGCCGACGCTCGATCTGCCGGCCGATACCGTCACGTTAAGGGTGAAGGACGAAGCGCAGGTCGAGGAAGCGTCCGAGCGCGTGCGCGAGCTGACGCGGCCGGCCTCGATCGTCGGAACGGCGGTCAGGTCCTATGAAGTGACAGTGACAGGGCCGCGCATCGATGTCGTGATGACGCCGGACGCCCGGCGCGTCTACCAGCAAGAAGCGCTCGCCGATTCGATCGAAGTCGTCCGTAGACGTATAGATCCCGCCGGCAACAAGGAAGTGCTGATCCAGCCGCAAGGCGCCGATCGCATCGTCGTGCAAGCGCCGGGCGACAATGACCCGGAAGCGCTAAAGCAGATCATCAACCGCACGGGCCAGCTTTCCTTCCACCGCGTCGATCAGTCGGTCTCGCAGGAAGACATGCTGGCCGGCGTCCTGCCGCCGAACCGGATTGTCGTGCCGATCGCCCAGACCGAAGGCGGCGGGCAACTGGTGTTGTGGGAGGAGGCGGAAGTCACCGGCGACATGGTCGAAAGCGCCTCGGCCGGCATCGACACCCAGGGCGGCGGCTTTCAGATCAACTTCGCCTTCGACAGCCGCGGCGCGCGCCGTTTCGCCGATTATACGCGCGAGCATGTCGGCGAACTTTTCGCCATCGTTCTCGACAACGAAGTCATCTCCTATCCGCGCATCCAAACGCCGATCACCGGCGGGTCTGGCCGCATCACCGGCAATTTCGCGCCGGAAGAAGCGCAGCGCATCGCGACGCTGATCCGCTCGGGCGCCTTGCCCGCGCCCCTCAACACGCTCGAACAGCGCAGCGTCGGCCCCGATCTCGGCGCCGATTCGGTCAAGGCCGGCACGATCTCGCTGATCGCCGGATTTCTCGCGGTCGCCGCTTACATGGTCGTGACCTACGGCCGGTTCGGCTGGTTCGCGAATATCGCGCTGTTTGCGAACCTTATCTTGCTAACCGGCATCTTGTCGCTGCTCGGCTCAACGCTGACCCTTCCCGGCATCGCCGGCATCGTCTTGACCGTCGGCATGGCGGTCGACGCCAACGTGCTGATCTTCGAGCGCATCCGCGAGGAAGTCCGCCACGGCAAGAGTTCGGTCAACGCCGTCGAGCTTGGTTTCGACAAAGCGTGGTCGGCGATCGCGGACGGCAATGCGACGACGCTGCTCACCGCGATGATCATGTTCGTCCTCGGCGCCGGCCCGGTGCGGGGCTTCGCGGTGACGCTCGCCTTCGGCATCATCACTTCCGTCTATTCGGCGATTTTGATCACCAAGATTCTCGCCGGCCATTATGTGCTTACGAAGCGTCCGAAAACGCTGACGCTTTAAGAGGTCGCCATGCTTTTGAAGATCATCCCGGAAAACACCAAATTTCCCTTCACCAAATATCGTTGGCACGGCGTCATCATATCGACCCTGCTGAACATCGCCGCGATCGCCTCGATGGTCTTTATCGGCTTCAATTTCGGGGTCGATTTCAAGGGCGGCGTGACGATTGAAGTCGCCTCGTCCAATCCGATCGACATCACGGCGGTTCGCTCCGGCGTCAGCGGTCTCGGCCTCGGCGCCGTCAAGGTGCAGGCGATCAATGACGCTTCCGGCGACGCCAACGGCGTTATCGTTTATGTCGAGCGCGACGCGGAGGCGGAAACCTCCGCTGGCGCCGATCAGGACGAAGCGCAACAAGTCGTCGCCGCCGAGATCCAGACCAAGCTGAAGGAGGTTCTCGGCGCGGACATCACCTTCCGCCGCACCGATGTCGTCGGCGCGACGGTCTCGGGCGAGCTGATCAAGAAGGGCGTGATGGCGGTCGTGGGGTCGATCCTCCTCATCATTATTTATGTCTGGTTCCGATACCGGTGGCAGTTCGGCGTCGGCGCCATCGTCGCGACGATTCACGATACGATCATGACGCTCGGCATGCTCTCGATCCTGCAGGTGCCGTTCGACATACCGATGATCGCCGCGATTTTGACCATTGTCGGCTATTCGGTGAACGACACCGTCGTCGTCTTCGACCGGATGCGGGAGAATCTGCGAAAATTCAAGAAAATGCCGTTCGGCGAACTGATCGATCTGTCGATCAACGAGACGCTGTCGCGAACGGTGATGACTTCGGGCACCGTCATCATTTCCCTGGTCCCGCTGTTTTTCTTCGGCGGCGAGGTCCTGCGCGGCTTTTCCGGGGCGATCCTGTTCGGCGTCTTTGTCGGCACCTATTCGTCGATCTTCATCGCCGCGCCGTTCCTGATGGCGACCGGCGTCGGGCGCGACTGGGTCAAGGGCGCCGCCGCGCCCGCCGGCGCGTAAGCGAAAAATAGGGGCCGGACCCCCGAAAAGTCCTCGGTCGGCGCGACCCCGGCGCGCCGCCGATTGACATTAAATTCCATCCCCATAGACTGCGCCTGAACCGGGCTGTACGCCCGGAAGCAAAAAAATCACTGAGGGCTATCAGTACCGGCCGCCTGCAGAGGTCACTCGGAAACGAGGCAGACAGCAGGGGTAATACTAATGACAATCAGGAATATCGCGCCGCAAAGATTCGCGGCGATCAAGATCGCGCTTGCCGCAAGCGCGTCGATGATGACGCTCGCGGTTGCAGCTGCGGCCGCCGCCCAGGAAGACGATCAGGTCGAACTGACGCCGCCCGCGCAGCCAGTCGAAGACGCTCCTTCGACCGATACGATCGTTGTCACCGGCTCGCGCATCGCCCGCAAGGAATTTTCGAGCGCCGCGCCTGTCCAGGTCATCCAGGGAGATGTCGCAAGGGAGGCCGGCCTGCTCGATATTGACGAAATCCTGCAGACCTCGCCGCAGTCGACAGGCCTTCAAATCGACCAGTCTTTCATCCCATTCGTGCTCGACAATGGCCCAGGCGCGACCCAGGTTTCATTTCGCGGCCTCGACCCGGAAAGAACGCTGGTTCTCATCAACGGCCGCCGGATGGCGCCCGCGGGGGTCGGCGGCGCGCCGACGACGCCCGATATCAGCCTGATCCCGACCATCCTGATCGACCGGATTGAAAACCTCTTCGACGGCGCTTCCTCGGTCTACGGATCGGATGCGATCGCTGGCGTGGCGAATGTCATTTTAAGACGCGATTTCGACGGCTTCCAGATCGACGCCGACGGCTCCCTGCCGTTTCAGAGCGGCGGCGAACAATATACCGTCGCCGCGTCCTGGGGCATGACCGGCGACAATGGCTTCATCGGCTTCGGAGCCGAATACCAGACCAATAACCGTGTCGCGCGCAATCAGCGGGATTTCCTCGGGCGTTGCGAGCAGGAGCTTTATTATACGCCAGACGGCCGGATTCTGAATCAGGATACCAATCAAAATCCCGGAGTGACCATCAATGAGTGCGTGCAGTTTCCGCTGACCAACCGCATCTTCATTCCCATCGGATTCGGCTCGGTTTATTATACGCCCGGGTCGACGAATGTCGGAATTCCAAACTTTTCGGAAACCCAGCTTGGGACGACATTCGACTTTGACGGCGACGGATTGCAAGACGTCGACTTCAAGGACCCGTTTTATGCTTATGACGCAAGCGAGACGGCCCAGAACGCCGACTTCCTTCCGTCCAATCAGACTTTTTCGATCTACGCCTATGGAGAATATAATACCGGCAAGGGCGGCAACATCACTCCATTCTTCGAAGCGATGTTTTCAAACCGGCAGACCAGCCAATATCAGCCGGGCGCGCAGTTCTTCAACAATGTGCCGGCCACGAACCCTTTCAATCCCTGCAATATCGATCTTGCGGACAACGGCACGCCTGCTGATCCATCCGACGATTATCCGATCAACCCGGACGGCGTGAACTGTCTTGGAATTTTCGGCGTCAATTTTGGTTCGATCGATAATGTGCAGCCGATCCTCAACATCAACGGCGATCGCGACACGCGCGACACCGAAGTGTCGCAGTTTCGCATTGTCGGCGGCGCCCGGGGAGAGCTGCCGTGGCTCGACGGCTTTATCGGTTTCAACGGATTCACCTGGGAGGCTTCCGCCAGCTACTCACGGTCGAACGGCACGGACGTGTTTCAGGGCATCGATCAAGACCGCCTCGATCTTTCCTTGAGCACTTCCGTCAGGAACCCCGATGGATCTGTTACCTGCGGCGGAACCGTCCCGCAGGTCACGCCCTGCGTGCCGGTCAACCTTTTTGCGCCGAACCTTTATCTGGAGGGCGGCGGATTTTTAACGCCCGAGGAAGCGGCCTATCTCTACGTTCCGGCCGATTTTGCGACGACTGTCGAACAAACGCTCGCCCAGGTTTACGTGACCGGCCAGGTCGCAACATTGCCGTGGAATCAGAACCCGCTATCCATCGTCGTCGGCGGCGAATGGCGAGAAGATGCGATCAGCTCGCGCCCGTCGGCGTTTCGTCGCGACGGCCGGATTCACAATTTCGCATCCGACCGGGGCGCAACCGGCAAGCGCGATCTCTATGAATTCTTCACCGAGCTCGATACCGACCTTCTCTCCGACATGCCCGGGGCTCAGCTCCTGAACATCAACGCTGCGGCGAGATGGACGGAGGAGAGCAATTACGGCTCGGCCTGGACCTACAGTCTCAAAGGCATCTACAAGCCTGTGGATTGGCTGACTTTCCGGGGCAGCTACGGCACCTCCTATCGTGCGCCAAACTCCCGGGAGCAGTTCTTGCTCGGCGGCACCGGCTTCAACAACATCACCGACCCATGCATCGTGCCGCTCGCCGCACGCGTCGCCAGCGGCAACCCGAATATTCCGCCGACCTACGATCCAAATCTCGATACGCGTTCGGCTTTCACGATTTCGCAGTGCCAGGCGCAGGGCGTCGACCCGCTTTCGCTCGGCATCACGACATCGCCTGAAACAAATCCCATTCAGAGCGTCGAAATCCTGACAGGCGGTTCAAATCAGCTCGAAGACGAAGAATCACGCGCCTATACCGCCGGCGTCGTCTGGGAGCAGCCGTGGACCGATGCGTTTGGGCTTACGGTCTCCGGCACTTATTACAACATCGTCGTTCGCGACTCAGTCGAAGAGCCTGGCACGGGTGATGTCATTCGCGAATGTTACACGATTCAGTCGACGGCCTCGAACGCCTTTTGTTCGCGCGTGACGCGTGATGCGCAAGGCTTTTTGAGCCTGCTCGACACGAGCTTCATCAATATCGGCCGACTTACGTCGAAAGGCATCGACTACAACCTTCTGCTGACCAAGGATTTCGACGCCTTCGGCAAGCCGTTCGACTTGTCGCTGGATGTTCGACTGTCGCAGCTCCTTGAGCAGGAAGTCGAAGTCCTAGGTTCGGTCGATGACAACAAGGGCGAAACGGATGCGCCGACATGGCGCGGCAACGCCAATCTCATCGTCAGCACCGGCGATGTTCGGTTTAACTGGTTCACCCGCTGGATCGGGAAAGGCCAGGAAGACATCGATCTCAGCGACCCGGTGAACAATCCGCCATTCGTGTTTGACGTGGCGTGTCCGGATCCGACGATCCGCCCGGGTGCGACCGGCGACACTTGCCGTCCGGTTGATTTCACCGGCAATTATTTCGTCCATAACGCTTCGGTCACCTGGGCGCCGGGCGATTGGGTGGTCACGGCGGGCGTAAGAAACGTCTTTGATCGCAGCCCTGAGCTGGTCGACGCGGACGGCGCCTTCTCCGTCTACAATGTGCCGATCGGCGTCGGATACGACTTGCAGGGACGGACGGCTTTCATGTCAGTCCGAAAGTCGTTTTAGTAAGACGGCGTCACCCTCGTCAAAGGCCGGAATCCCGACGGGGTTCCGGCCTTTTCTTTATCATTGCGCCTCTCGCCGCGCGCATTTAGAGCGTGTTTGCATATAAGCAGCCGCCGTTTTTAACGGTCACGCGAGTATGCAAAAATCGAGCGCGAAAAGCTGATTCGGTATTTTGCTGGTCGCACCGGGGGCGAGGCCAGAAGGCGCCGATTTGGATAATCACGCAAAGGCGACTCTTGAAGAGCTGGACTATTGCCTTCGCGCCGTCGCGGAGGGCGACGAAGACCTTTCGCTCGCTCTCAATTATGCGATCGAGGCGGATCGCGCGCGCCTTGCCGCGCTTTATGCTTTCCAGATCGAGCTGAGGCGAATTCCGGCCCTTGTCAGCGAGCCGCCGCTCGGAGAGATCCGTTTGCAATGGTGGCGGGAAGCGATCGACGAAATCGCCGCCGGCGCGCCGGGACGCGCGCATCCCGTGGTTTCCTTGCTGGCGGCGAGCGGCGCCGTCGGCGGTGAAATGCGCGATGTCGCCGAGGGGCTGATCGATGCGCGCGCTCGCCTGCTCTACGAGCCGCGCTTTGCCTCGCTCGATGATTTGCGGGAATTCCTGCGCGGCGCCGAGACGCCGCTTGCGCGGCTCGCGCTCGGCGCCGTCGCGACGTGTCCGGCGACGGTCGCCGCGTCGCTCGCGGAAGCCTGTGCTCTGGCGCGATTTGCCCCGCAGCTGGCGCCGGCGCTGGCGAGCGAGGCCGCGACAGCGGCGACGCATCTCCGGGCGCAGGCCGCCAGCGGGACAATTCGCTTCTCGCCGGCGGACGCGGGCCGGCTTGCTCCCTTATCCCTGACGCGCGGCTATGTGGCGCGGGCGGACGGGCGTCGCTGGCCCGTGATGAAGCGCCTCGCGATGTTTTGGGCGGTCCTGACGGGCCGCTTCTGAGCGCAGCGGTAAAGGGCGGCGACCGCCGCCGCCGCGGCGCTCAGGGCCGCAAATCGCCGCGGTTCTTCACAAGGCGATACCCCGCCCGGTCGAACTGTTCCGATCGGGTTAAAGCTCCTTTCATGACGTTGGGGCACTGTGAACGAACTATTTTCGCCAAATTGCGCCAGAGCCAGGGGAAGCGCCGCCGATGTCGCCGAGATCGTTCGCAAAAACCGTCGATTCCGAATTTTCAAACGAGACGATCGATCCGACGCGCGCGGCGTCGGGCGCGCAGCGCTGGCGCCGGGCGCTCGCGGAAAGCCTTGGACAAGATCCGGGCGCGACGCTCGACGAGCCGCGCCGCATGCTCGCGATGCTGAAGATTTTCGGCTCGACGCGGCGCCTTGCCGATCTCTGCCTGAAATACCCGGTCTTCGCCGGTCAGGCTTTCCTTGAGGGGCCGAGCCAGGTGCTCGCTGAAGCCGCCCGCGACCTGACGGCGCTGAATGGCGGCGTCGGCGGACCCGACGCACTGTACAGCGCCCTCTCGCCGATCAAAAACCGCGCGGATATCGCGATCGCCGTCGCGGAAATTTCCGGACAATGGACGACGGGCGAGGCGACGGCGGCGCGCACCGATCTTGCCGAACGTATTGTCGAAACCGCGCTCGCCTGGCTTGTGCGCGTGTCGGTCAGCCGCGGCGAATTGCCGATCACGCTGGACGATAGCTGCGCCAAAGGCGTTTTCGCGCTGGCGGGCGGCGATTTCGCGCATGAAGACCTTGCGCCCTACGGGCCGCTTGACGTCGTCGCCGTCTATGACGCGGCGGCGTTCGAAGGCCCGGCGGCGCGCATGGCCGAACGCGCCTTCGTGCGTATCGGCGCGGAATTCCGCGAAGCGTTCGAAGGAAAGCCCGGCGATTATCCGCTCTATTCGGTGCGAACGCCGTTCGGCAACGGCGTCAATGGCGCCGGGTTTGTCGAATCGGTCGCACGCGTGACGGCGGCGCTCAACAATCCGCAGCAAAACCCGGCCAAGCGCTGGCTCGCCGCTTCGCGCGTCGTCGCGGGCGATCGCCGTTCCGGCGGCGAATTTCTTGAAACGATCGAAGAAATCATCTGGAGCAAGGGCGAGCTTCTCGGCGAGAACGGCCGCGCCGAGCTTCAAAAGATGTCGGACGACCCGCGGCAGCCGTTCCGGGCCGCGTCCAATCTTCTGCGCTGGAGCCTCGGCCGCTCGCGCGCGATGTTCAGAACCGCGTCGGCGCGCGAAGTCTTCAAGCGCGCGGCGGAAGCGGGCGCCATTCCCGCCGACATCGCCGCACGGCTCTCCGTCGGCGCTGAATTTGCCCAGACGCTCGTCGCCCGCGCGCAAACCATGAAAGGCGCCGCCGCCTTCGGCGCCGCGGCCGCCGATGAAGAAAGCGCGCTCGCCTCGCTCTGCGGCTTTTCCGATTACGCCTCGCTTGCCGCCGCCCGCGACGGCGCGCTCGCCGATGCCCGCAATGCGTTGACGCGACTGCTGGAAGGTCCGCGCGCCGATTTCGCGCGCTTTCGGACGGCGGAGCGAAATCCTGACGATGTCGACAAGCTGGAAGATCTTGGCTTCCGCAACGGCGCCAATCTTTCTTCGCTGATTGACGGCTGGGCCGAGCTTTGCGCCGCCGGCGGCGAAGCCAGGTTCTCGGAAATTGCGCCGGGCCTTTTGACTTCCTTCGGCGAGACGCAACATCCGGATGAAGCCGTTCGTTTGTTCGACCGTGTTCTTCGCGTTGAAGAAAGCAGCGTGCGCAAGGTCCATTCCTCGACGCGCGCCGGCGTGCGCGACGGTTTGATCGACGCGCTCGGATGCTTCGGCGCGGCGATCGAGCCCCTGATTGAATCGAACGAGGCTTGCGCCGCGCTGTTTGAGCCGCGCGGCGCTGAAACGCCCAATAACGGCCGCGAATGGCTGGCGCGCCATGCGCCGCCGAAGGAAAAAGCGGGGGCGGAGGGCGTCGCGCGCTGGCGGCGCGAGCAGATGGCGCGCGTCGCCTTGTGCGCCGCCGCCGGCGATATGGGATTTGACGGCGCGGCCTCGGCGCTCGATGCGATCCACACCACGACCCTGCAACGACTTTTCGACGTCGCGCATCGGGAAATCGATGCGACGGCGGAAATTTCCCTGCACGTCTTTGACGGTCCTGCGTGCGGCATACCGGGTTACGCGACGCCGCTCGGCTTCATGTCGGGATCGCCATCAGGCGACGCGCACGAGGAAATCGCCAGACTGTTCGTCGACTCGCTTGGCATGTTGGGCGAGGGGCTGTTCGCCGCCGCGCCCGACGTCTCGCACCGTCCGGGCGGCATCGCCGGCCCTCTGGCGCCGGAAGCTGGACAGCTGCGATCCTATATACAGTCGGAAGCCGTCGCCCATGACCAGATCCTGATGGCGCGCGCCCGCGTCATCGCCGGGCCCGACAAGGCGCAGGCCGCCGCGACGACGACCTTGCGCGGCGCGGTCGCAAACCCGAAGCGCGCTGAAATCCTGCTCCGCGATCTCGATCGCGCGCGCGCCCAGCGCCTGCGCCGCGATCGCGCGGGATCGCCCTGGGATCTTGAACAATCCGAAGGCGGACTGTTCGATGTCGAGCTGATCATCTCGACCCTGATTTATCGCCATGCCGGCGCGCAGCCCGCCCTGCAGACCGCGCAACCCTCCGAGGCGCTCGACCACATGGCGCGCGCCGGGATCATCAATGTCGAAGTGGCGGAGACCTTGAAGGGCGCCCGCGCGTTCTGGACCCGCCTCGCGACCGCGCGCGCGCTGGCGCGCTGGAGCGATCCGCAACGCGAACCGGTTCGCCCGCGCTTTGCCGCCTTGCTGGCGCGCGCCGCCGAAGTCGACAGTTTCGCTCAGGTTCGTCCGATCATGCGCGGCTACGCCGAAGAAGTGACGCGGCTCTATGCGCAGCTGGTCCTCGGGCGCCCGTCCTCAGGGCTCCAGGCGAGCGCCTGAAGGGTTCAATTCGGCGAGGGCGAAAACGCGCAGCGCTGAGGCAAGGCCCGGCGCCGGCGCGGATTTCATCCGCGCCTGATCGATTTCCGCGATGAGCAGGGGAAGGCTGACGCCGCGTCGCCGTGCGGCGTCGTCAAGTGCGGTCCAGAATTCCGGCTCAAGCAGGATGCTTGTCCGGTGGCCCTTGATGCTGATCGAGCGCTTGCGCATGCGGGCGGCGTATCAAATTCCGGCCGCCGGGAAAATGGCGCGTCAGCCGCGCGTCCAGTTGTCGAGGCCGTGCGCCTTGATCTTCTGCGTCGCCAGCGTCACGCCGTCGATGATGCCGGCCATGTGCGAGACGGCTTCGGCGTCGCATTCGGCAAGTTCGGCGCCGAGCGCTTTGTAAAGCGCCTCGATATCGATGTCGTGCGCGAAAAGGAACTGCGCCAGAACGAGACGCGTCTGGCTCGGCGATTTCATGTCAGCCATGGTTAAAACCCCAATTGGACCCAACTTTTATCCGTGGCGCGGACGATGCCCGCCGGCGCCCGGCCTTGTCCAGCAAGAAGCGGTCCACCCCGGCAGGGGCTGATCGGCGAGAGGGCGGGCGTCGCGCGCGTCAGCCCGGCCCGATCATGTTTTCAGGCCTGACGATCGCGTCATAATCGGCGGCCGGTATGCCGTCCCTGATCGCCTCGTCGCGCAAGGTCGTCCCGTTCTTGTGGGCGGTCTTGGCGATTTTCGCCGCCCGGTCATAGCCGTATTTCGGGGCGAGCGCCGTCACCAGCATCAGCGAGCGATCGACGCCAGATTTGATATTGTCGAGCCGCGGCTCGATGCCGAGGACGCAATTGTCGGTGAATGAATTCGCCGCGTCCGCCATCAGCCGCACCGACTGCAGGAAATTGTAGGCCATCATCGGGTTGAAGACGTTAAGCTCGAAATGGCCCTGGCTGCCGGCGAAGGCGATCGCCGCATTATTGCCCATGATGTGAACGCAGACCTGGGTCATCGCCTCGCACTGCGTCGGATTGACCTTTCCCGGCATGATCGAGGAGCCCGGCTCGTTTTCCGGCAGCGACAATTCGCCAAGTCCGGCGCGCGGGCCGGAGCCGAGAAAGCGGATGTCGTTGGCGATCTTGAACAGCGAGGCGGCGACGGTCGTAATCGCGCCGTGGCTCATCACCATCGCGTCATGCGCGGCGAGCGCTTCGAATTTGTTGGGCGCCGAGGTGAATTTCATCTGCGTGATCGCGGCGATACGCTCGGCGACTTTTTCAGCAAAGCCGACCGGCGCGTTCAATCCGGTGCCGACGGCGGTGCCGCCTTGAGCGAGCTCCATCAATGCCGGCATAGTCATTTCGATGCGGGCGACGCCGTTCTCGACCTGTTTAGCGTAGCCGGAGAATTCCTGGCCGAGGGTCAATGGCGTTGCGTCCTGCGTATGCGTGCGGCCGATTTTGATGATCGACTTCCACGCCGCCGACTTGTCGTTGAGAGCGTTGCGCAATTTCTGAAGGGCCGGAAGGAGGCGGTGATGAATTTCTTCGGCGCAAGCGATATGCATCGCCGTTGGAAACGTGTCGTTTGACGACTGGCTCATATTGACGTGGTCGTTGGGATGCACGGGCTTTTTCGAGCCCATCTCGCCGCCCAGCATTTCGATCGCGCGGTTCGAGATAACCTCGTTCGCGTTCATGTTCGACTGCGTGCCTGAACCTGTCTGCCAGACGACGAGCGGAAAGTGCGTGTCGAGCTTTCCCTCGATCACTTCCTGCGCCGCCCTGACGATCGTCTCGCCGAGTTTCGGGTCGAGCCGCCCCATCGCCATATTGGTCTCGGCGGCGGCGCGTTTGACGATTCCGAGCGCCCTGATGATCGGCGCTGGCTGCTTTTCCCAGCCGATCCTGAAATTGCCGAGACTGCGCTCGGCCTGCGCGCCCCAATAGCGCGAGGCGTCGACTTCTATGGGCCCGAAGGTGTCGGTTTCGGTGCGTGTCGTTTTCGCCATTCCATCCGCCTCTCGCATCGCGTCGGCGCCGGTTTATCGACGCTGTCGGCGCGCTTCAAGCGTCGCTGTCGGGAATTGTAAATTCTTCAGGCGCGCCGCCGTTTACTTCTTCCGGAACGCGTCGAGCTGGAGCACGGACGCGCCTTTGGCCGGCGCCTCTTCGGGCGCCTTCGCGGCGGGTTCTGCGGGTTTGGCTTTGGTCTCGCTCGCGGGCGCGTCGAAGCGCAGGCCGAACTGCACGCTCGGGTCGGCAAAGCTCGTCACCGAATCATAGGGGATGACGAGGCGCGCCTGCTGGCCCTTGAACCACAAGGTCACCGCGAATTCGTCGTCGCGAACCTCAAGATCGTCGAACTGGTGCTGAAGGACGACCGTCATGCGAGTCGGATAGACCGCCAGCAGATGATCGGGAATGGAGACGCCTTCCGCGTGCGTTTCGAACTCGATATAGAAATGATGATCGCCCGGCGCTGCGCCAAGCTCCTCGGTCATTTGCAGTACATCGCGCACGACGCGTTTGAGCGCCTGCTGCGTCAGGTAATCGTAATCGATTTCGACGTCTGTCAAACTGACCTCGCCCGTCCCCGTCGGGGCCCCGATCAGGGCCCGTTGCATTAATGCATACCAGCAACTTGGAAACCGGCAAACAGGGGAAGGCGTCGCCCATGATGACTGGATGGGGGACCGTCGCGCGTTTTTGATCGAAAGTCGCCGTTTGGGTGAGGCGAGATGGCAAGACGTGCTGGAAAACCGGCGGGCGATCCCGCTAGCCCGAATAAAAGTCCCGGCTTCTGTTGCCAGGCGCCGGGGGGCCCCGCCTGACCTTGGAAGAGGTCAGGACTTAGTTTTTGAGCAGCTCAGCCGCATTACGCAGCGAGAGCGAACTCTTCCGAGAAGTTGTCATTGGCAACTATCAAGGTTGGTCCAATAACGGAGACCATCCGGGCGAAAGCGTCGTCTTTACACGTCCGTCGATCCTATTTCGGCCCCGCCGAAAGCCCCCGAGAAGAGCCTTTGGTGGAGCCGCCGGGTACCGCCCCCGGGTCCGAACCGCTTATTGCACGGGCCGTTTATCGCCATAGCCGGCAAGCCGGCCCACTCAAGGTAGGGGTAATGAGTGAATTTTTGAAGGGCTCGGGCGCAATTTCAGGAAAATTGTCAAAAGCTTGTAACAATTGTCCGCTAGGGCAACAGGTGCGCCATCAGGGGCGGCAAGGGCAGGTGGGCGATGGAACCGAGCGATTTCAAGAAATGGCGCAAGTCGCTGAAACTCTCCCAGAAAGAGGCGGCGCACGCGCTCGGCCTCAAACGCCGCATGATCCAGTATTATGAAAAAGGCGAACGCGACGGCGACAAGGTGGAGATTCCGCGTTCGGTTCGCCTCGCCTGTTATGCGCTGACCGAAGGGGTCGAAGATTATCACGGCCCCAATCGCAAGATTAAGCGCCGCGACGACAAGCCGAAAAAAGATAAAGAGCAGGACGAGGCCGCGACCGCCGCCGCCGATTAAGAATCGGTTCCGTCGGCCGGCGCATCCTGAGGATTAAGGTCGAGATCCATCGGTCCGGGCTGCGCCTCCGCGCCGCTGACGTCGACCGGCGGCGCCGGCGTTTCCGGCGCGCTGTCGGACAGAGACGGGTTTTTGTATTCCCAATAGGTGAGCGCCGCGCGCGCGCGCGCGATCTCCGCCCGGATCGTATCGATCTGGGGATGATCGCCCGCTTTCTCGATTCTTGTGAGCGCGGCGTCGCCGTCCCTGCCGAGCTTGAAGCGCATATAGCCGAAATCGAATTTGCCGGCGTCGACATCGCCGGACAGCAATAATTGCTCCTGGCTTCTGGCGCTGATCGCCCATGTGTTGAAAAACGGCGACGACAGGCCGAGCAGGACGACGATCCACGCAACCGACATCAGCGTGTTCAACGGCGCGACGAGCGGCATCCATTTCGCCCCCCGCCAGTTGAGTTCGGTCAGCAACCCGGCAATCAGCACGAGGCTATAAGCGAAGGCGAGGAACGTCATCGCGATGCCGACGATGCGCGGCGGCGTCAGGCCGTATTCATCGATACGCGACCACAATCCGTAGGCGGCAAGGCCTGTATATACAGGGAAAAGCGCGATCGCGATGATGGTCGAAAGACGCAGCCAGACGGGCGGCGGGCCGCCTTCGTCGTTTTGATAGACGCCGTTGAAAATCAGCATGCCGGCGAAAGCGAGGAACAAGATCGCGGCGCCCGGACGGCCGAAGAAAAACTCCGCGTCGAGAATGGCGCCGGGCCCTTTGAGCGCGAGCACGATCATGAAGGTGACCGAGAACAGCGCCATGATCGGCATCGCGATGCGCGAAAACAGGAGAAGGATAAAGCGCAGCGCACCAAGCACGGCTTGCTGCGCGCGGATCATCGCAATCGACAGGCCGACGATCGCGCCAAGGAAGGGAAAGATGAACCACGGCTCGTCGAACAGTTCGGAAAAGAAGCGGACATCCATCTGTTTGAGGAGCGCCGCCCACGCGAAGAGGAGGATGAGCGACAGTCCTGCGAAAAGCTTCGCGCCGCCGGCGATCAACGGCAGCGTCAGCCCGTGAAAATAATGCGAGGCATATTTCGGCGGAAATCCGGTTTCGAGCGAGGCTTTCGCCAGCGACAGCATCAGATAATAGCTGAGCGGCGCCGACAGGAAAAACCAGAACAGGACCGGAAACTCTTCAAGCTCGAATTGCCGCGAAGCGACGACCGACATCATGCGCCAAGTCGGGCCGGCGAGGATCGCGGCGATCAGGGCGGACGGAAGTATCGGCCGAAGGAAATCGCGGCGCTCAGACAGCAAGAGCCATCCGGCCGCGAAGGCGACGATCGTCTGCAAGGTGGTGATCGAGAGAGGCGTCGGCGTTGACGCGTCGATCCAGCGGTCGGCGATCCAGTAGACCGCGCCCCCGGTCGCCAGCCCGACAAGGAGGCTGATGAGGCCAAGGCCCCGGCCAGCGTCAGCCGCCACCGCGCCCGCTTGTTTTTTTGTCTCTTCAGTCATACCCCGACCCCTCGCTGGCGAGACTATCACATTCCCGGCCGGCCGCCGAGCCGCGACAGCGGGGAATTCAGCCGGTATTCTCGCCGCCGATTGGAGAGTCGCGACCCGATGAAGCAATATCTTGAGCTGCTCGACTGCGTGCTGGACAAGGGCGATGACCGCACCGAGCGCACCGGCACCGGCGCAAGGTCCATCTTCGGCCACCAGATGCGATTCGATCTCGAAGCCGGGTTTCCGCTGCTGACGACGAAAAAGCTGCATTTGAAATCGATCATCCACGAGCTGTTGTGGTTCGTCGCCGGCGACACCAATATCGCCTATCTGAAGAGACATGGCGTCAGCATCTGGGACGAATGGGCGGATGAGAACGGCGAACTTGGTCCGGTCTATGGCCGTCAGTGGCGCTCCTGGCCGGCGCCGGACGGCGGAACGATCGATCAGCTTTCCTGGGTTGTCGACGAGTTGAAGAAAAATCCCTCCTCGCGGCGGCTTGTGGTCAGCGCCTGGAATCCCGTCGAAATCGCCGACATGGCGCTGCCGCCCTGTCACTGTCTCTTTCAGTTCTTTGTCTCGAAGGGCCGGCTATCCTGCCAGCTTTACCAGCGTTCGGCGGATGTGTTTCTCGGTGTGCCGTTCAACATCGCGTCCTATGCGCTGCTCACCCATATGGTGGCGCAGACGGTTGGGCTGAAACCGGGGGACTTCGTGCACTCGCTTGGCGACGCGCATCTTTATCACAACCATTTCGATCAGGCCCGCGAACAGCTCAAGCGTCAGCCGGGACCGTTGCCGCGTCTCCAGCTCAATCCCGACATCAAAAGCATTTTTGATTTCACCTATGAGGATATCGCGGTTCTCGGCTATGCGGCCGCGCCGTCGATCAAGGCGCCGATAGCCGTATGAGTTTGAAGATCCGTTCCGCCGTCAGCGGCGACGCCGCCATCGTCCTTCAGTTCATCCGCGATCTTGCGGTCTATGAAAAACTTGGCCATGCGGCGGTCGCCTCCGTCGCCGACATCGATCGCGCGCTGTTTTGCGACAGTCCGAAGGTGTTCGCGCTGATCGCCGAATGGGAGGGGAAACCCTGCGGCCTCGCGCTGTATTTTTTCAACTTCTCGACTTTCCTTGGCAAGCACGGCGTATACCTTGAAGATTTGTTCGTGCCGGAAAAAGACCGCGGCAAGGGGATCGGCAAGGCGCTGCTTGTCCGCCTCGCCCAGATTGCAAAAGAAAATGATTGCGGCCGGCTTGAATGGTCGGTGCTCGACTGGAACGCGCCGTCGATCGCGTTCTACAAATCGCTCGGCGCCGCGGCGATGGATGAATGGACGATCTACCGTCTGACGGGCGACGCGCTTTCCAGACTGGCCGGCGAGAAGTGACGCGGATTTCGCTCATTGTCGCGGTCGCGCACAACGGCGTCATCGGCCGCGATGGCGGGCTCGCCTGGAAAATTTCCGACGATTTGAAGCGGTTCAGGGAAATCACCACCGGGCATCCGGTCATCATGGGACGCAAGACCTTCGACTCGATTGGAAAACCGCTGCCGAAGAGAACGAACATCGTCGTCAGCCGCACGATGGGTGAAACAGATGGCGTCTTCGTCGCGCGGACGGTCGAAGAGGCGCTTGACGAGGCGCGGCGCGCTGCCGCCGAGATGAACGTCGACGAAGTCTTCGTAATCGGCGGCGCCGATCTCTATAAAATGACGCTGCCCTTCGCCGACCGCATTTACCTCACTGAGGTCGATGCGCAGGTTATGGGCGACGTCCACTTTCCGCCGATCGACGAGGCGCAGTGGGGCAGGCGTCCGACCGGCCGGGCGGCGAAATCGGACCGTAATCAGTACGATTGCGCGTTTTTCATCTTGGACCGTCGCTAAAGCGCTGAAAGCGCTGGTAAATTTTAGACGGTATTCGCTTAAAACTGGTTGGCCGTCCGTAGGCCGGCGTTTACGATGCGCCTGAGAAAATAGGAGGCTCTTCCGGCTGCGCCTGAACAAGGCTATGGCGCTGCCGCACGACATGGAGGGGGCCATGAGAATCATCTGTCTGCTGGGGGCGAGCGCATTTGCCGCGCAGGCCGCGTCCGCAGAAAGCGTTCGCGCTGAAACGTGCCGTAAGGGCGACGACGTTCGCACGATCGAGGTCGTGTCGCCAGGAACCGTCGGACTTGCCTGCGATGTCGTCTATTCCCGTGACGGCGGCTCGAATGTCGCGGTTCCCTATAATGCGAATGTCGATATGGATTTTTGCCGTGCGCGCGCGGCGGAACTCGCCGTTAATCTGACCGCGGAAGGTTTCGACTGCGCAACTTCAGCCTCACACGCGGTTGAAGCCTCGCTTGCGGGCGGCGCAGGCGCCGTCGATCCGGCGGATGCGCCGCTCAATCAGCAATTAAAGCAGTTCGACCTAGCAGACGATGCGGTCGCCGCGACGCCGCCGCCAGTGCTAGCAGCGGAGTCGATGCCGCCGGCAGACAGCGAACCTGCCGTGATCGCTTCCGCCGATCAGCCTGGAGCGCTCGAACAGCCGCAGGCGATTGATCCGGCGCAAGTCGCGACGGTCAAGCCGGCGGCTGACGTCGCGATCGACAAGCCGGCACCGGCCGAGCCCATCCAGCTCGCCGCCGACGCGCGCGTCAGCGAATATCGCGCGCCAAAGCCGCCGAGGGCGAAAGGTCCCGGACGGCTGGTCGGCGCGCAACCGTCAATTGAAGACATCATCGATGTCTCGACGGCGCCCGCCGCCGCCAAAAAACCCGCTTCGGCTCCTGCGCCGAGCGCAAGCGCGACGCCCGGACGGTCGGCGAACGAGATCATTCGCGGCGTTCTCGCCGCCAATGAAGCGGCTTGGAACGAAGGCAATCTCGATGCGTTCATGGGCGGCTATGTAAACAGCGCCGACCTGCTGATGGTGAAGGATGCGGTCGTGTCCACCGGCTGGCGCGATGTCAAAAAATCCTTCGAGCAGGACATCGCCGCGAATGCAGGAATGGGACGGCTGAGTTTTGAGGATGTCGAGGTCTCGCTGACGGCGCCGGATGTTGCAACCGTTGTCGGGCGCTACGCGCTCGCGCGCGGCGGCGCCCAAACGGGCGGCGTGATGACGCTTGTCATGAAACAGGTCGATGGCCGCTGGCGCATTGTGCAAGATACTCGCGTCGCGAATAGTGCGCCTACGCCCTGAAGCCGCCTGAAATTTTTTCTGCGAGTTGCGCAATCATCTTGGCGGGCGTCGCATTGGGATCGCGCGCGGCAAGCGGAATGCCTTCATCCGACGCGATCCTTAGATCGGGGAAAATCGGCAACGCGCCGAGGAACGGCGCGCCCAGATCTTTCGCGGCCTGTTCCGCGCCGCCTTTGCCGAAAAGGTAAAGTCTATCGCCGCCGGCGGCGTCGAGCCACGCCATGTTCTCGATGATGCCGATGATCGGCACTTTCACCTTGCGGAAGAATTCGACGCCTCGGCGAACGTCCGCGAGCGCCATTTCCTGCGGGGTTGAGACAATGATCGCGCCGGTGAGGCGTTTGGTCTGCGCCAGCGACAGATGCGCGTCGCCGGTGCCGGGCGGAGTGTCGATCACGAGGACGTCGAGCGCGCCCCAGGCGACGTCGGCGATCAGCTGGCGAAGCGCGCCCATGACCAGGGGCCCGCGCCAGGCGAGCGCCTGATCCGCGTCGACAAGGAGACCGATCGACATCGATTTGACGCCGAACTTATCGACCGGAATGATCTTGCCGTCGACAATTTCGGGCCGGCCGGAAAGGCCGAACAGGGTCGGCAGGGAGGGACCGTATATGTCGGCGTCAAGGAGGCCGACGCTGAGGCCCCGCCGCGCCAGCGCGACCGCGAGATTGGCGGCGAGTGTCGATTTGCCGACGCCGCCTTTGCCGCTGGCGACCGCGATGACGTTCCTGACGTCTTTCAGCTCCTGGCCGGCCGCTTCGATCCGCGACGGCTTCGTGAGGCCGAAGGGATTGGCGTGTCCGCCGGGTTTCGCCCCGGCCGCCGCGTCGCGATGGCCGGCGGCGACCGCCGCCACGCGGGCGACGCCCTTGACCGCTTCGGCGGCGGCCGTCGCGGCGGCGAGAATTTTTTCCGGGTCGCCGCCGGCTTTCGCCGCGTTCAGGGTAAATCGGACGACGCCCTGCGTCGTCGCGCTAAGGCCCTCAATCGCCCCAGAGGAGACGATATCTCCCCCGCCGGGAACAGGGACCGCCTTCAGCGCGGCCCGGACTTTCATCAGCAGGTTTGCGTCGCTCATTTGAGGTGCCCGATCCAAGTCCCTGATAGAGGTCGCTAAAAATCCGCCGGTCTCATTGCGCCGGCGGAAAGCGTTGACATATATACGGCTCACTCTTTTGGCGAGCCCGAACCGGCCGCCCTCCCTTGCGAACGCCGATCTGGCGAGAAGGACGATGAATGCCCTGGCAGGATAATACAGGAAAAGGCGGCGGCCGCGGGCCTGTGCGCGGACCTTGGGGCCAAACGCCGCGCCCGCCTGGCGGCGGCGACAATGGCGGCGGCAAGGGGCCTGGCCGGGGCGGCGAACCCCCCGATCTCGACGAATTGCTGCGCGCCTCCAAACAGCGGCTGAAGCGCGCGTTTCCCGGCGCTGGCGGCGGCGGCGGTCAAGGGTTTCAGTGGTCGCCCAAGATGGGCGCCTTCGCCGGCGCGGGTCTGGTTCTGCTCTGGGCGATTTCGGGAATCTATCAGGTCGGCCCGCAAGAGCAGGGCGTCACCACGACCTTCGGCAAATATGCCGGGCTGACCGGTCCGGGACTGCATTGGCGTGCGCCGATGATTCAGGATGTAAAACTCGTTCCTGTCGACAAGCAGCAGACGGCGACGATCGACGGCTCCGGGGCTTCTGGCGCGAACGCGCAGGAAAACCTGATGCTGACGAGCGACCGGAACATCGTCGACATCAGCTTCACCGTCGACTGGAAAATCAGCCGCGCGTCCGTCCCCGAGGGAGAGCTGCCGAACGCGGCCAAATTCATCTTCAATATTGAAGATCCCGAAGAGATGGTGAAGGCCGTCGCCGCGGCGGCGATGCGCGAGACAATTGGCGCAAAAGAGCTTGAGCCGATCATCACCAGCGGCCAGGCCGACGTCGTCGAACAAACCCGCGTTCGGATTCAGGAAACGCTCGATTCTTACAAGAGCGGCATCGAAGTTTTGCGCGTCAACATGGAAAAACCGGAAGTTCCCGGCGCCGTGCGCGACGCCTTCGCCGACGTGATCAAGGCGCGCAACGAAAAGGACCGGATGGTCAACGAAGCGCAACGAGAGTCGAACCAGATCATCCCGGTCGCCGAAGGCGATGCGCTGAAGATAATTCAGGAAGCGCGCGCCTATTCCGCGCGCGTCGAAGCTGATTCTGTCGGACAGGCGGACAGGTTCAACAAGATCTACGAAGAATACCGCCGCGCACCGCAAGTGACGCGTCAGCGGATGTATCTTGAGACGGTCGAGTCGGTTCTCGGCGATATGAACAAGATCATCATCGACAAGAAGGCGAGCGGCGGCGTGGTGCCGTATCTTCCTCTCAATGAACTGAAATCGAACAGCCAGCAGGTTAATTGAGATGGCGCAAAACAGATTATTCTTCGCAATTTTCGGCTCGCTTGTCGCGCTGCTGTTCGTGGCGCGGGCGTGCACCTTCGTCGTCAAGGAAACCGAGACCGCGATCGTCATCGTCCTTGGAAGTCCCAAGGGCGTCATCTCGAAAGCGGGCCTCAATCTGAAATTGCCCTGGGCCGATATCGTCAAGATCGACAAACGCAATCTTGAATACGATCTCGTGAAGGCGATGGAGATTACCGACGTCAATCAGGAACGGCTGACGGTCGACGCCTTCGCACGCTACCGGATCATCGATCCGCTCGTTTATTATCAGAGCTTCAAGAGCGGCGCCGGCGACGACGCGGGTCTAAAGCGCGCCGGACAACTCGGCATCGAGCGGATCATGCAGAACGCGCTGCGTCAGACCCTCGGCGAGGTTAGCATCGAGGATATCGTCACCAAGCTTCGCGCTGAGCTGATGCACCGGATCGCCAAACGGATGGAAAGCGAAGCGAGGAAATTCGGCGTCGAAATCATCGACGTCAAAATACGGCGTGCCGATTATCCGGCGGATATCGCCCAGACGGTCTACGATCAGATGAGTTCGGCGCGGACCGAGGAAGCCGAATTGATCCGCTCCGAAGGTCAGCGCGACAGCACCCGCATCAAGGCCGAAGCCAACCGCAAGCGGGCCGAGATCCTCGCCGACGCCAACCGGGCGTCGCTGGAGATCACCGGTCAGGCCGACGCGACGCGGAACTGCATTTTCGCCGGCGCCTATGACGGACTTCCGGTTGTGGTCGAAAGCGTCAAAACCAAAGCGACGCCCGCGGAAGAGGCATCGGGAGCGACCAATTACGGGGTCGGCATCACCTGCCGGTTCGCCGACGGCCCCGCGACCAGAGACCCCCAGCGGGCCGAGTTTTTCGCCTTTTACCGGTCGATGCTCGCCTATGAGGAGGCGCTGAAAAAGGGGAATTCGACCATCTTGCTCTCTCCTGACAGCGAATTCCTGCGCTATCTCAATAACCTGCAGGGCCAGCGCTAGGGCTCGGATAACCGCTTTGCCGTCCGGCGTATTTCCGGTAACCTTCGCTTGGTATCAAGCGGGGACCGCCCGGAGATCTGACTTCCTGCGGCGGCGTCAAAGGCGAGGGTATGGCGTTGAAATTCCTGGTATCGGCGGTTGCCGCCGTGGCGATAACTGTATCCGCGGCGGCGCAGGCCGCGCCGCGCGGGACGCCCGAAAGTTTCGCCGATCTCGCCGAGCGATTGTCGCCGGCGGTGGTCAATATCTCCTCGGCCCAAAAGACGCCGGGCGCCAAAGCGTCCGGGGATAACTCGCAGCTTCAGAAAAAATTCAGCCCGCAGGCGGTCTCGCTGGGGTCTGGCTTCATCGTCGATCCCAAGGGCATCGTCGTCACCAATAACCATGTCATCGACAACGCCGATCAGGTGACGGTTACCATGCATGACGGCCGGGAATTCAAGGCGACCATTCGCGCGGTCGACCGTGAGACCGACATCGCCGTCCTTCAGCTCGATGCGCCGCCGGCGAAACTTCCGTTCGTATCGTTTGGCGATTCGACGGTGGCGCGCGTCGGCGACTGGGTGCTGGCGATCGGCAATCCCTTCGGTCTTGGCGGAACGGTGACGGTCGGCATCATTTCGGCGCGCAATCGCGACATCGACGCCGGCAATTTCGACGATTTCATCCAGACCGACGCCGCCATCAATCGCGGCAATTCCGGCGGCCCCCTGTTCGACATGGCCGGCAAGGTCATCGGCATCAACACGGCGATTTATTCGCAGACCGGCGGTTCGGTCGGCGTCGGCTTTGCGGTTCCGTCGGATCTCGCAGGCGTTGTCGTCGAGCAGCTTTTGGCCAATGGCGAGACCCGCCGCGGATGGCTGGGCGTTTCGATCGACGAAATGACGCCGAAACTTGCGACCGAGCTTGGCTTCGATCGTCCACGCGGCGCGGTCGTTTCCGTCGTTCGTCCGAACAGCCCGGCGCTGTCGGCGGGCGTGCAGCCGAACGACATCATACTCGATTTCAACAAGCGCCCCGTTAATACAGTTCGCGACCTGACGCGCGCTGTCGCCGACACCCCCGTCGGGTCGACGGTGCCGATGACAGTCCTGCGCGACGGCAAGCGCGTGATCTTGCGCGTCACCGTCGATCGCCGCGAAACGCGGGTTTTGGCGAACGCGCCAGGCCCGCAATTGCAGGGCGGCCTGAAGACGTCGGGCCTGACGCTTGAGCGCCCGACGCGGGACGTCATTGAAGCCTTCGGCCTTGCGCCGGACACCGAAGGCGTCGTCGTCACCGCGGTCGATCCCGACAGCCAGGCGGCGATCGTGCTGCAGCCGGGAGACATCATTCTCGAAATCGGCTGGGAGCGCATGACGCGCCCCGAGGCGGCGGCGACCAAGCTCGACAAATTGCGCAATCTGAATTCCGGGCCGGTGCAGATCTATGTCCAGCGCGGCGAGCTGTTGTTCTACGAGTCGCTGCGGCCCTGAGGGCGAAGTTTTACCCCCGCCTCAAAGAAATTCCGCCTGCGGAATGCCTTGCGCGTAAAGCAGCGCCGTCAGATCGCCATGCCGGATCGAGGCGTCGGCCGCCGCCGCGACTTTCGGCTTGGCGCGAAAGGCGACGCCTAATCCCGCCGCGCCGATCATGTCGAGATCATTCGCCCCGTCGCCGACGGCGAGTGTTTGGCTGAGCGGGATCGCCATCGCGTCGGCATGGAGGCGCAGCGCCGCCTCTTTCGCCTCGCGCCCGAGGATCGGCAGTCCCACCTCGCCGGTGAGCGCGCCTTTCTCGATCATCAACTCATTCGCCTGATGCTGGTGAAAGCCGACGAGCGCCGCGACACGCGCGACAAAATAGGTGAACCCTCCGGAGACGAGCATCGTCCGGGCGCCCCAACCGTTCATGGTCGCAACCAGCGTCGTCGCGCCCGGCGTCAGCGAAATGCGGCTCCGGAACGCTTCTTCGAGAACGGTTTCCGGCAAGCCCTTCAGCATGCCGACCCGCGCCCTCAGCGCCGCCTCGAAATCAAGCTCGCCGCGCATCGCGCGTTCAGTGATGTCGGAAATCTCGGCTTTCAGCCCGGCGAAATCGGCAAGCTCATCGATGCATTCCTGACCGATGATCGTTGAATCCATGTCGGCGATCAAAAGCTGCTTGCGGCGCTGCGCCGCCGGCTGGACGATGACATCGACCGGCGCGCCGGCGAGGATTGGGCCAAGCGCCGCTTCGGCCTCTGTCCGGCCGGCCGGCCACTCGACCAGAAAGTCTTCGGCGATGTTTTCAGCTAGCGTGCGCCGCATGATCTGCGCGCCGTCGCCATAGTCGAGAAGGCATAGCGCGACCTCGTCGACAAGCTCGTCGCTGAGCGCTTCGTCGTCCGGATTGCAAACAAGCGTGATTGCGGTAACAGACATGAAGATGCCGGAGAAAATGAGAAAAAGGACGATCCTTATCGCAGGACCGACCGCGAGCGGCAAGTCGGCGGCCGCACTCGCGCTCGCGGAAAAAGTCGGCGGCGAGATCGTCAACGCCGATGCGCTGCAGGTCTATCATGACCTCACTATTCTATCGGCGCGTCCGACGGCGGCGGACGTAGCGCAAGCGCCGCACCATCTCTACGGCATTGTCGACGGCGCCGTCAGATATTCCGCAGGCGAATGGTCTCGGGCGGCGGCGCCCGCGATCAACGATATTCACCGGCGCGGAAAGGCGGCGATCATCGCCGGCGGCACCGGGCTTTATTTTCGCGCGCTTGAACGGGGTCTTTCGTTAGCGCCGCCGATCCCGGACGAGGTACGCGCCGCGGCGGCCGAACGATTTGAGTCGATCGGCGCTGACGCCTTCCGGGCGGAAGTCCTCGCCTTCGATCCGGGAATGGCGCGCCTCGCGCCCGCCGACCGCCAGCGGCACATAAGGGCGTGGGAAGTCTTCAAGGCGTCCGGCGCGCCGCTGTCGGAAATTCAACGAAGACCCGGCGCGCCGTTGGTCGACCGGATCGACGCGAAAATTATCATCGACCCCCCGCGCGCGGCGCTCTATGCGGCGATTGACGCGCGGTTCGACCGCATGGTCGCCGACGGCGCGCTCGCCGAAGCGAAAGCCCTTCTCGATCGCGATCTCGACCGTGGCCTGCCGGTGATGAAAGCGGTCGGCGCGGCGGAACTGATCGCCTATTTACGGGGCGTCCATTCGCTAGATGACGCGACCCTCCTCGCCAAGCAAAACACGCGGCGTTTCGCCAAGCGCCAAATGACCTGGTTTCGGCATCAGGCGGCGGACTGGCTCCGCGCCGCGTCGCCGCTAGAGGCGGCGGACGCCGCTTTCGTTGCCAGCGCGTCGCCGCGGGGCTAGGGATTTGCCGTGACAACCGGCGCGCCATCGCCGGTTGAGATCTCTTGCGTGGAGTAAAGATTTAATGGGGTTGTTGCGCGAGCTGGGCCGCTTCCTGACTTCGATGGACGCCAAGGCGGCGACGTCGCTGCTGGTGTCGGTCGTCTTGCTGGCGTTTGTTTTCCTGATGTTTTTCTTCGGACAGCAATGGCTTCACCTCGATGACGAAGGCGAGTTGAAGCGCGTTCTTTTCGAAGCGTCGCAATCGGTATGGGCCGTGCCGATCGTGGTCTCGGTTTTCGTCATTCTGGCGCTGACCGGATTTCCGCAGATCCTTTTGATCACCGCCACCGTTTTGACCTTCGGCGAGCGGGACGGCGCGTTCTTTTCCTGGCTGGCGACCATGATCAGCGCGACGCTCACCTTCGGTCTCGGGCATTGGTTCGGGGGGCGGTTCGTGCGGCGGTTCGGCGGCGAGCGCGCGCAGGCGACGATCGAGGTCATCGGGCGGCATGGAATTCTCGCCAGCGGCCTCATCAGGGTGGTGCCGTCGGCGCCGTTCATCGTCGTCAACGCGGCCGCCGGCGCCGCGCATATCCCGCTCTGGAAATACTGGGCGGGGACCAGCATCGGCATCATCCCGAAGATCCTGGTGGTCGCCGTTCTTTCGACGCTGGCGCCGGACGACCACACGGCGACCGCGGGCATTCGCGGCGTTTACGACTTCTTCATCAGCCGGGAGCCGGGAGATCTGGCGCTGATTGCGGGCGTCATCGTCCTCTGGCTCGGCTTTTTGCTTCTGGTGCGGTGGTTCTACGAGCGCATGCGCGGGCCCAGCCGCGACGTTTAGGCGGAGCCCTGGAGGCGATATTTTTTCGTTTGCCGCTAGAATTCCTCGGTGAACCGCTGGAAATAGGTCGATGGCGAACCTTGGGGCGGTTTTGTTGACGATTTCGGAACCCATTAAGGTTAAATAACTCGGCGGGAAAACCTCCGGCGATAGGAATTGTAAATGCTTTCAACGCTCTTCGGGATGCTGTCCTCGGACATGGCGATCGATCTCGGGACCGCCAATACGCTGGTTTACGTCAAGGGCCGCGGCATCGTGCTGAACGAGCCGTCGGTCGTCGCGATCGAGACCCGGGGAGGGCGCAAACTCGTCCGCGCGGTCGGCAACGAAGCCAAGGAAATGCTCGGCCGCACGCCGG
>Ga0155549_1132_pt3 | contig 47598 bp, 53 predicted proteins | sample RifCSPhighO2_12_FD_107206 | JGI IMG/M metagenome (GOLD analysis project Ga0155549, IMG submission 107206) | Alphaproteobacteria bacterium RIFCSPHIGHO2_12_FULL_63_12
GCCCCTCTCTCGCCGCCGCCGAAAAAGAAAAAAAGGAGTCCGTCGTGACCGGTCGCTTCATCCCGCTCGCCGACGATTATCTGGTATCGCCGCAGATCGGCCCCGACGAAATCGCCGCGGCCAAGGCGCTCGGCGTCACCTTGATCATCAATAACCGCCCCGACGGGGAGGAACTCGGCCAGCCAAGGGGCGCCGACATCGAAGCGGCGGCCAAAGCGGCGGGGCTTTCCTATGCGGCGATCCCGGTCCGGGGCATGGCGATCGGACCCGCCGAGATCACCGCCCTCGCCGAGGCATTGTCGGCGCAAGAGGGAAAGGTTCTCGCCTTTTGCCGGTCGGGGACGCGCTCGACCGTGCTGCGCGCCTATCTGCGGGCGCGCGACGGCGCTTCCGCCGACGAGATTATCGAGGAAGCTGCCGACGCCGGCTACAACATCGCCGGGCAGAAAGGCGCGCTGATCGCCCTTGGAGCGCGCCGGTAAACGCGGCCGCTAATAATGAACGATGATGCGGGCGCTGGTTGACGCCGCCGGAATGACGATCGTCTCGGTCAAGGTGACGCCGCAGGTCAGTTCGGCGATGTCGCGCCCCGCAAGGTCGGTCGCGCGGGTTTCCTGCCCCTCGCCGCAATCGAGGAAGCTTCCGCGTTCCTTTTCAACGACATAGAGCCAGTTCGGCGGCGCAATGACATAGGCCTGGTCGGTGATCCCGCCATGGCCTTCGCCGAGCGCGATCCCGCCGGCCGAGCGCTCGCCGGCGAGCGCCGGACCTGCCGCCGCGGCCGCCAGAGCAAAGGCGCCGAGGCAGGCTTTAACGATTTGTTTACGACTGGCACACATGGCGCCGGCGTCGCAAAGGCCGGGCCGGGCCGGGCCGGGTTGGGCCGGGTTGGATGGGGCCGCCCCGGCCAGCGGTCTGATCGCGAAGACTTTATTTCCTTGTCAGCGCCGGAAAAGCCATGTTGAAGATCGGCGGGCGGACAACAAACGAATTCTGGGTGCGGGCCGGGCATGGCTTTTTTCTCTGATTTTGAGATCAGCGGCGGCGGCATCGTCGCCAAGGAGACCGGCGCGCATATTCGCTGGTCCCCTGAATTCGCCCGCGACGCGCTTCGCATCGCCTCTTTCATCGGCCTCGTTCAGGGGGTCAGGGCGTCGCGCGCCGTCAAGGGGCGCGAGCCGCGGGCGTCGATCTGCTTTTATCCGAAAAAGCCCCGCTCCTATTACGCGATCTGGCCGGTCTGCCAGCTCGCCGACGTGAAGATCGTCGACGATCCGGCGGACGCCGATTTGCATTTCTATTTCGAAGACCGCGAATTCCGGACCGCGCCGCTCGCCGCGCCGTCGAACCGGCCGGCCTTCAATATCGGCTGCCACGACATCAGGAAAAGCGTTGTCAGCCGGATTTTCGAAGAGGTCTTCGGCTACACGCTGATGGTCGATCCGCATACGCATAAAGGTCTTGCGGTCGAGAAGTCGGAACTCAACGGCAAGCATGACGGCCGTATCGTCTCCTGCCCGATCGATGCGCCGCGCCATGACCGCGTCTATCAGCGCCTCGTCGACAATACATTCAATGGCCGCGAATTCATCGACATCAGGACGCCGGTCGTCGGCGGCAAGGCGCCGTTCGTTTATCTGAAGCGCCGGACGCGGGACTTGCGATTTTCCAACGACAATCACCGCGTCGATCTGGCGCCGGTCGATGCGATGCTTTCCAAGGACGAGCTTTCGAAAATCGCCGACTTCACGCACGCGATCGGCCTCGATTTCGGCGGCCTCGACGTGCTGCGCGACCGCGAGGACGGGCGCATCTACATCGTCGACGCCAACAAGACCGACATGGGCCCGCCCTCCGCGTTGTCCGCGCAGGACAAGCTGAAAGCGATGCGCGGCATCGCCGACGCCTTCGCGAGCCTTGTCGACGAGCGGATGAAAGCCTGAGCTTGGCGGCCATTCCCTTCGTCAAGGAAATCGATTTCAGCTATGGGCGCGCCGACCGGCTGTCGCCGCTGATCCGCCGCGTCATCTGCAACAATCCCGGACCCTTCACCTACACGGGAAGCGGGACCTATCTCGTCGGGCGCGACGGCGGCGAGATCGCGGTGATCGACCCCGGTCCCGCGAACGAGGCGCATCTCGACGCATTGGTAAGGGCGATCGGCGGCGCGCGGGTCAGCCATGTTCTGATCACCCATACCCATTCCGACCATTGCGGCGGCGCGCGCGCTTTCGCTGGGCGGGTCGGCGCGCCGATCTTCGGCGCGGGGGCGCATCCGGTCGCCGACAAAAAGCTCGACGCGCCGGCGCTCGACGAAGGCGCCGATTACGCTTTCGCCCCGGACAAGATCCTGCGCGACGGCGACGTCATCACCGGCGACGGCTGGACGATCGGGGCGGTCGCAACGCCCGGTCATCTCTCCAACCATCTTTGCTTTGCGCTTTCGGGGGAGGGCGCGCTGTTCACCGGCGATCACATCATGGGCTGGGCGACGACGGTGATCGCGCCGCCGGACGGCGACATGGCCGACTATTTCGACAGCCTAGACAAGCTGCTGGCGCGCGACGACGTCATTTACTATCCGACGCATGGCGCGCCCATCGAAAACCCCAAGCCCTTTGTCCGCGCCATCCGGACGCACCGGCGCATCCGCGACGGGCAGATTCTCGATCAGCTGAAAAAAGGCCGTACCCGGATCAAAGAGATCACCGAAATCATCTACGCCGATATCGACAAGCGCCTGCACGGCGCGGCGGCGCTCAATGTCTATGCGCATCTCATTCGTCTGGTGAAGACCGGCGCCGTTGCGTGCGACGGCGCGCCGGGGATGAAAAGCGCCTATCGCCCGAACGAATAGGCGGCGCAACGTCAAATTCCATCTATTCATTGAATACCTTCGTCACCTTCGCGAGCGCTTCGAGTTCTTCGGCGCAATAACCGCGGTCCGCGATTGAGCACCGTTCGAGGAGCGCTTCTGCGGCGGCAATATTATCCTGTGTTTCAGTCAGGCGCAGGAGGGACATCAATGCAAGCGACTTCATCGCGTAGACGTCGCCAAGCGCCGCCGCCTTTTCGAGCCATAATCGCGCAAGTTCGATGTTCCGCTCAACCCCTTGATAGCAATACATGAGGCTGGCCCCGATTTCATTCATGGCGGCGGCGCTTCCTTGCGACGCGGCGACCTGAAACAAGCGCATCAAAATTTTTTGCCGCCTTTCTTCCGAAATTTCGCCACCCAGATCGTCCGCATTGTCAAATGCATATTGAGCGAGAGCATCGCCCTGGAATTTGTCCGTGATCGCCTCGGCTATCGCCTGATCTTCAGCCGAGAGACTCCAGACCGAGTCGATCGGCTGCAAATCGTCCTTTTCGCAAGTCGCGGAGTTTCCTCGATCAACCCACGCCGCCAATGTTTTAAGCGCGCTCTCATAGGAGAGCACGGGAGGCGCGATTTCACTCGCGTTGTCGGCGACAGAGCATTCCGTAGCTGCCTGAACCATGCATTCGAGTTTGCGCCCCATTGGTGCGCGATCCAGATGCGTGAACGTCAACGCCATCTCAACTCCATCGGTATAAATCACTCTTTGGAAGCAGAGCATGATGCCAATGCGATCCTTGATCCAGATTCGACAGGGTCGGCGCTTTCCGGCGTCGACCACGAAACCGGTCGGGCTGTATTCGTCGAAACCGCCAGACGCCAACGGGCTCCCGTATAATTCATTAAGTTTTCGATCGAGAATCAACGCGTGCAAAATCCTTTGCAGCCGGACAAGTATCGGATCATCGGGAAGCACGCGATGCTGGAAGTGATATTCGATTTCAACAGGCAAGGAATCAGCGCTTAAATTGACGCTGACGCCGCCGCGCGCAAGCGACGCAGGGAGCATTTCTCTTTTGATGTAAACGTTCGAATATTTACCATTGACGCAATGCGCCACTGAAGCGTCGACATAGACAGCCGGAATGACGGCAGCGAGTTTCTTCACCAACTCCTCGCAACCCGGCCGACTCCAATTTCCCCGGCTAACGGCGTCACGATCAAAATCATTCCAGGAAATTCCGAGCGGCCGCTCAATGCTGAGTTCGTCGGATGAGATCGGGTGTTCCAACTCTCCACATGCGCAAAGCATGGTCAGCGGCGCGATCGTCGCGGCCCGTACAGCATGGGCGATTTTAAGACAAAATTGGGACATGGCCTCTCCCCCGAAACCATTTAATTGCGGCTTTATATCGCAATCCTGAATTGACGAATGCAATCCCCTGCACCCAGGACAAAAAACGCGTCCGGCAGCAGTAAGCGTCCATCAGGACAGGCGATGCGTCGAATAATCGGGGGGCGTAGGGCGGTTGACACGTCCCCCCTCACGGATAAAGCCGCTCGGTCACCCACCCCGCGCCGGCGCGGCGGAATTGCAGCCGGTCGTGCAGGCGGAACGGGCGATTGACCCAGAATTCGATTTCGGACGGCGTCAATCGAAAGCCCGACCAGTGTTGGGGGCGCGCGATCTCGCCCAGCCCGAAACGCGCCGCCTCGCGGGCGACCGCCTTTTCGAGCGCGAACCGGCTTTCGAGCGGCCGCGACTGCGCCGAGGCCCAGGCGCCGATCTGCGAGCCGCGGGCGCGCGTCGCGAAATAGGCGTCGGCTTCCGCGTCGGAGACCGGCGCGACGGTTCCACGGAAGCGGACGACGCGGCGGATCGACTTCCAGTGAAAACACAGCGCCGCCTTCGGATTGGCGGCAAGCTCGCGCCCCTTGGCGCTTTCAAGATTGGTGAAAAAGGTGAGGCCCGCCGCGTCGATATCCTTCAAAAGCACCATGCGGACATTGGGAAGGCCGTCCTTGTCGACGGTCGCCAGCGCCATGGCGTTGGCGTCGTTCGGCTCCTTCTTTTTGGCGAGCTCGAACCATTCGCCGAAAAGGGCCAGCGGGTCCTCGCGGGTGAAGACCTCCCCCTGATCCTCGTCGACCTTATAGGCCTCGGCGGAGGGGCTCGGCGGGATGATCGATTTTCGGCTCATTCGGGCGGTCCCCGCATTTTCCAATCGGCGACGGATCGTTCTATAGGATCATCCGCCTGATTCATAACCGGTTGGATCGTTTTCAGGGTAGGGCGCGGGGCGCGGGAATGTCGCATAACAGTTTCGGCCATCTTTTCCGCGTGACGACCTGGGGCGAAAGCCACGGGCCGGCGATCGGCTGCGTCATCGACGGCTGTCCGCCCGGCATTGCGCTCACCGCCGCCGAGATTCAGGCGGCGCTCGATTTGAGGAAGCCCGGAACCTCGAAATTCGTCACCCAGCGGCGCGAGCCGGACGAAGTGAAAATTCTCTCCGGCGTTTTCGAAGACGACCGCACCGGCGGCCTCAGAACCACCGGGACGCCGATCAGCCTGTTGATCGAGAATGTCGATCAGCGATCGAAAGACTATTCCGACATCCGCGACACCTACCGGCCGGGTCACGCCGATTTCACCTATGACGCCAAATACGGCTTTCGCGATTATCGCGGCGGCGGGCGCTCGTCGGCGCGCGAGACCGCCTGCCGGGTCGCGGCGGGCGCCGTCGCCCGGAAAGTCCTCGATCACCTTTATGGCGGCGTCGTCATTCGCGGCTGCCTCGTGCAGATGGGAAAAATCCATATCGACCGCGCGCGCTTCGACTGGGACGAGACGGCGCGCAACCCGTTCTGGTCGCCCGACGCGGTCGCCGCCGAAGAGTTCGAGCTGGCGCTGGAGAAGGCGCGCAAGGCCGGCTCCTCGCTCGGCGCCGTTATCGAGATCGTCGCGTCCGGCGCGCCGGCGGGGCTCGGCGCGCCGGTTTACGGAAAGCTCGACGCGGATCTTGCCGCCGCGATGATGTCGATCAACGCGGTCAAGGGCGTCGAGATCGGCGCCGGCATGGCGGCGGCGGCGCTCACCGGCGAAGAGAACGCCGACGAAATCCGGTTGAAAAGAAAGAAGCCGCATTTCCTGTCGAACAACGCCGGGGGAATTCTCGGCGGGATTTCAACCGGCCAGGACATCGTCGCGCGTTTCGCCGTGAAGCCGACTTCGTCGATCCTGTCGCCGCGAAAGACCATCACGCGCGACGGCAAGGAAGCCGAAATTTCAACCAAAGGCCGCCACGATCCTTGCGTCGGGATCAGAGCCGTGCCAGTCGGCGTCGCGATGATGGCGGCGACGCTCGCGGACCATGCGCTGCGTCACCGCGCCCAATGCGGAAGTTGAGTATGAAGCGCGCGTTTGCATTCCTCGCCGGTTTCATCGCGATCATCGCGGCGGTCTTCATGCTGGTGAGAACGCCAGATGCCGACCGCGACGAAATGATCGCGAAATATGGCGGCCCGAAAGCGATGTTCGCCGAAGGCGCCGGCGGCATGCGCGTTCACTGGCGCGACGAAGGCTGCCGCGACTGTCCGGCGATCATCCTCCTGCACGGGTCGAATGCGAGCCTTCAGACATGGGAGCCGCTGGTTCAGCAGCTGAACGGCGAATACCGCATCATCACCTATGATCAGCCGGGCCACGGCCTCACCGGCGCGCATCCGCGCGACGATTATTCGGCGGCCGGCATGTTCGAGGCGCTGAACGCCGTCGCCGGCGCCGCGCGGCTCGATCATTTCTATCTCGGCGGCAATTCGATGGGCGGCTGGATCGCCTGGCGCTATGCGCTCGCTTATCCCGAACGCGTCGACGGGCTCATTCTCATCGACGCGGGCGGCGCACCCCTGCGCGACGGGGAAACGCCGCCGCCGCTCAATCTCGGCTTTCGCCTGATGCGCAATCCGTTGCTGCGTCCGCTGGTCGAACAGATCACGCCGCGCGACATTGTCGCGAAGTCGGTTTTGGAGACGGTCGCCGTCAAGTCGATCGTCGATGACGCGATGATCGACCGCTATTGGGAGCTGAACCGCTTTCCCGGCAATCGCCGCGCCTCGGCGATCCGCGCCACGACCGATCGCGAAGAGGCGTTCGCGGACCGGCTCACCGAAATCACCGCGCCGACGCTGATCGTCTGGGGCGCGCAAGACCGCCTCATCTATCCGACGGCGGCGGAAACTTTCGCCGAGCGCATTCCCGATACCGATGTCGTGATCTTCGACGGCGTCGGCCATGTGCCGATGGAAGAAGCGCCCGAAGCGACGGCCAACGCGATCCGCCGCTTCCTCGAAGCGCAACAGCCAGAAGCCGTCGACACCTTGAAGCTCGAACAGCCGCAATAAAGCGAGAGGCGAAATACCGTTGCATCACTCTCTCTTCATCGAGAGAGGCTGATCCGACATGCGCTTTGGACAGCTCCTTTCCTCCCCCGCTTGCGGGGGAGGTGGCCCGAAGGGCCGGAGGGGGGTCGTCAAAAGCGGCGGCGCTCGCGGACGGAGCGCGCCCTTTGCGTCATACCAATTTGTGCTGAGAAGAACCGGTATCGAAGCCGTCACTCCGGGGCGATGCGCAGCATCGAACCCGGAGTCTACGTGGATTCCGGGTTCGCGACTTCGCCGCGCCCCGGAATGACACCTGATTTGACTGTCGACCGGTGAAGGCTGGAATGAATCGGATGAATCGCGGATTGGCGTCAGGCTTTCGCGAACGCTGTCACTTTCGTCAGAAAGGCTAAACGCTCGTCGCGCTTTTCAAACCCCGCCGCGGCGAATTCCCCGGCGAGATCGAGACGGCAATAGCTATCGTAATACGGCTCGTGAAAGCCGCGCGGGAAATTTTCAAGCAGCGTGTCGAGTCCCGGCTCGTCGCCATACTGGATGGTGTCGACCAGCAGAAAGATCCCGCCGGGCTTTAGAAGGCGCGCGGCTTCGCGCGCCGTCTCGAGGCGAATTTTCGGCGGCAATTCATGGAAGAGATAAACCGCCGTGATGATGTCGAAAGACGCGTCGCCAAGCCCGCTCGCTTCCGCCTTCGCGCGGATGAAGCGGACATGGCGGAATTTCGACAGTGTCGTTTGCGCCTTGCCGAGATAAGCGGGCGACAGATCGAGCGCGCTCGCCTTGATCCCCGGCCAGTTGTCGAGGACGGTTTCGAGAAAACCGCCCGCTCCGCAGCCAAGATCAAGGAGCTCGATCGACGCCGGATCGCGCCCCGCAAGCGCGCGGCGAATGAACGGCAGCGCCTGACGGCGCATCGCGGCCGCCGCGCCCGTGAACAGCGTTTCCACTTGCATGTCGTAACGGTCGGCCGATTGCGCCGACAACCAGCCGTCGGTCTGAAAATGGAAATTCTGCAAATAATAGCGCGGATATTTCCCGGCGGTCTCTTCGTTCATGACTTCCGAATGGCCGTTGGCGTATTTGCGCCGCGCCACGTTCTCGGTGTCGCGCAGGTAATCCCGCGACCGCGTCAACAGCCTTGAAAGCGAGGGCGGGCGGCGCAATTCGAGCGGCATCTTGTAGGCGCCGGATTTGATATGGCTCCAGTCGGCGCGGAAAAGTTCGCGAAACGACTGCTTCAGCCGCTCACGGTCGAGCGGCGCGAACGCGTCCGCGGCGGGCGCCTCCCCCGGCCGGGCGATCGGGCCCATTTTGCGGCGGCCGGCGAGATAATGTCCGGTGAACCAGGCGACGCGCGCCAACTGCGACGCGCCGTAGAACGCATGTTTCGCGCCGGTTGTCGCAGATGTTGCAAGCGACATCGCTTATTTCCTCTTGAACACGCCGACGATTTCAACGTGGGGCGAATAGACGAACTGGTCAACCGGCGTCGCCTGCGTCAGCTTGTATCCGCCGCTGGCGAGAATCGCCGCGTCGCGCGCGAAGGTCGCGGGATTGCAGGAGACGCCGATGACGGTTTTAACGCCGCTCCCGGCGATTTGCAGGGCTTGTTCGGCCGCGCCGGCGCGCGGCGGATCGAATACGACCGCGTCAAAACCGTTCAGCGCTTTCGCCATAATGGGCCGCTCGAAGAGGTCCCGCACCTCCGTCGCGACGGGGTTGACGGCGAGACCCGCCGCTTGCGCGCCGGCGGCGGCTTTGGCGAGCGCATCGATCGAGGCGCGGTCGCCATCGACGGCGAACACCGTCGCGGTTCGCGCCAGCGGCAGCGCGAACGTTCCGCAGCCTGAAAATAGATCGGCGATCTTTTTGGCGCCGCGCGCCGCCGCCGCGACCTGTGCGATCAGCGCGACTTCACCTTCCCTGCTCGCCTGCAGGAACCCGCCCGGCGGCGGCGTCACCGGGACGCCGCCAAGATGAATAACGGGGGGCGCGAACAGCGCGAGCACGCCGCCGTTCATCGACAGCCGGACAGCGTTCGCGGCGCGGGCGGCCGCCATCAGATCGGAAAGAGCCGCGCCGCGCGGCTCCTCGATTTTTCCGGAGATCGCGATGTCGAGGCCGTTGTCGCAGCAGGTGACCGCAAGATCGAAGGCGCGCGCGTCGATTTTCGCCGCCAGTGCGCGGAGCGCGGCAAGGCGCGACGAGAGTTCATCGCGCAATATCAGGCAACCGTCGACGCGGGCGATCCGCGCGGACCGCCGCGCGTTAAAGCCGAGCTGAATGTCACCGCCTCGCTTCTCCACCGCGAAGACCGCGCGGCGGCGGGACGCGGCGGGCGTCTCGATCGTGTCGCCGACAGGGACGTCGCTGAAGCCTTCCCGCGCCAGCGCCTCGATCACGCGCCGCCTTTTCCACGCGCGATAATAATCCGGCGACACGTGCTGCAAGGCGCAGCCGCCGCAGTCGCCATAATGACGACAGGGCGCATCAATGCGGCCTTCGCCTTTTTCCAGCAGCGCGACCAGCGTCCCCCGGTCGCCGCTGAGATCGATTTCAGCAAGATCCCCCGGCGCCGTCAGCGGCGTGAAGACGCGCCGGCCATCGACGCTCGCAACGCCGTCGCCGCCGGCGCCGATATCGTCGATCCGCACCGTCGCGCGCCGCGCCGGCGGCGCCTTATTTTCCCTGTGCCGATGGATTCGCGCCAATCAGAAATTCCTTGCCGCCGCTGTCCGTGAATATGACCAGCGAGCCTTGAATTCGTTATGGCGCCCTCGCAGCTAGAGCGCTAGAAGGCGTTCATGGCGTCAACTTTTGATCTCATCTTGAAGAACGGAACCGTCGTCAATCAGGACGGCGAGGCGAAGCGCGATGTCGGCGTCCTTGCCGGGCGCATCGCCGAGATCGGCGACTTGTCGCGCGCCTCGGCGGGCGAGACGATCGATTGCGCCGGCCTGCACGTGTTGCCGGGCGTCATCGACACCCAGGTCCATTTCCGCGAGCCAGGACCGACGCACAAGGAAGACCTCGAATCGGGGAGCCGCTCGGCGGTTCTGGGCGGCGTCACCGCCGTCTTTGAAATGCCGAACACCAATCCGCTGACGACGACGGCGGCGGCGCTCGAAGACAAGCTCGCGCGCGCGCATCACCGGATGTTCTGCGACCACGCCTTTTATGTCGGCGCCACGCATCAAAACCCGAAAGACCTCGCCGAGCTTGAACGCCTCAAAGGCGTTTGCGGCGTCAAGATTTTCATGGGCGCATCGACCGGCGATCTTTTGGTCGAGGATGACGCGGGCGTCCTCGACGTGTTGCGTCACGGATCGCGGCGCGTCGCGGTCCATTCCGAAGACGAGTTCATGCTGCGCGACAACAAGAAGTTCGCGCGCGAGGGCGACTGGACCTCGCACACCGATGTGAGAACGGCGGCGGCTGCGGTCTCGTCGACGATCCGCCTGTTGCGGCTGGCGCGTGAGGCGCGGCGGCGCATTCACGTTTTGCATGTGTCGACGGCGGATGAGGTTCCGCTCCTCGCCGCCGCGAAAGATATCGCAACGGCGGAAGTGACGCCGCAGCATCTGACTCTCGCCGCGCCCGAATGTTATCGCGACCTCAAAGGCCTCGCGCAGATGAACCCGCCGCTGCGCGACGCGGGCCACCGCGACGGGCTGTGGGCCGGTCTTCAGCAAGGCGTCTTCGACGTCATCGGCTCCGATCACGCGCCGCATACGCTGGAAGAAAAGGCCAGGCCCTATCCCGCCTCGCCCTCCGGCATGCCGGGCGTGCAGACGCTCGTCCCCGTCATGCTCAATCACGTCGCGCAAGGCCGGCTCAGCCTCGCGCGCTTTGTCGATCTCGTCTGTCACGGCCCGAACCGGATTTTCGCGCTCGCCGGCAAGGGACGCCTCGCCGCCGGTTACGACGCCGATTTCACCGTCGTCGACCTCAAGCGGCGGGAGACGATCACCCATCAATGGTCGGCGTCGCGCGTCGGCTGGACGCCGTTCGACGGCATGAACGTTCAGGGATGGCCGGTGATGACGATCATCCGCGGCCGGACGGTGATGCGGGAAAACGAAATCATCGGCGCGGCGATCGGCGAGCCCTTGCGGTTCCAGGATACGCTCTGAGAGTCCAGCCGAAAATTCTACTATCGCTGGCTGCAAATGGCGTTTTTCTGCGCTCCGGCGCTCACGTGCCGCTGCGGTTCCAGGATACGCTCTAGCGGCCGCTACTGGACTTCGTCGCCGCGAACGACATTGACGCTGTCGTCGTCCACGCCGCGCTCTTCTTCATAGAGCGACGCCGTCAGGTTCGACACCAGCGCCTCGCCGGTCAGCGCGCGCGCCGCCGCATAATCCTCCGCGTCGCGGTCGCAATAGGCGTAGCGCGATTGCGCCGACGCATAGCCGTCATTGAACGAGCCGACCATCTCGTCGCGCAGGTCGAATGACGGCTGTTCGAGATCGATGAGGCGTTTCATCCGGTCGCGCCAGATGTCGCCTTCGCGATCCGGCTCGCACAGGCGCCGGATATGATGCAGCTCGCCGAAGATCCCCGCCAGGCCGGTCAGCGCGGCGCGGCGCGATTCATAATCGTCCTGCGCGGCGGCCGGCAGCGCGGAGATCATCGTCAGAACAAGGAGGATTTTCTTCAGCATCAACGTCGCTTGCCCGCCGAATCGGGCGTTTGAACGGCGATATTGCGGAGTTTTTCCGCACGCGCAATGGCGGCGCGGGTCTCGTCCCAGGAAACCCGGGACAGCGCCTCGTCGAGCGCCGCGAACTCCGCCGCCGCCGCATCGTCGCCCGCCGCCGGCTCGCCCGCCACCCATTCCGCCCAATAATCGACCATGACGACATGGCGGTTGAAGTCGGGATCGGCGCCGGCGGGGATCGCCTCGAAGACGCCGATCAGCCCGCCGAGGCGGATCGAGACGCCGGTTTCCTCCATGACTTCGCGGATGGCCGCATCTTCGAGCCGTTCGCCATGGTGAAGGCCGCCGCCGGGAATCGACCAGCGCCCCTTGAAGGGCGGTTTCCCGCGCTTGATGAGGAGAACCTCGCGTCCCCTGAAGACGACCGCACCGACGCCGACCGATATTTGTTGTTCGCCCATAAGCGCGCTTATAACCGCTTTTATCATGTGCGGAAGATTTTTGCTTGTCTCGCCGCCTCACATCGTGCGCGATCTGCTCGATGTCGAGACCCGTGAGAATTTCCCGGCGCGCTACAACATCGCGCCGACGCAGCCGATCGCGATCGTGAAGATCGGCGAGCGGCGCGCGCGAGAATTCGCGCTCGTCCGCTGGGGCTTCATTCCCTCATGGGCGAAGAAGGATTATTTCGAAAAGGTCGGGACCAAGCCGCTGATCAACGCCCGCGGCGAGACCGTCGCCGACAAGCCGACTTTCCGGAGCGCTTTCAAGCGCCGCCGCTGCCTCATCCCCGCCGACGGTTTTTACGAGTGGCGCACCGAGAAGGGCGCGCGCCAGCCATACCTCCTCAAACCATCCGCAGGCGGTCTTTTCGCTTTCGGCGGCCTCTGGGAGACGGCGGTCGACCCCGACGGCGGCGAGATCGACACCGCCGCGATCATCACGACGGCGGCCGGGCCCGACATCGCGCCGCTGCACAATCGCGAGCCCATTGTGATCGCGCGCGAGAATTTCGAAAAATGGCTCGATATCGACGAACGCGAAACCGCGGCCGCAACCGCGCTGATCGCCGCGCAGCCAAAGGGCTTCTGGGCGATTCATCAAGTGTCGAAGGCGGTCAACAATGCGCGCAATGAAGGCGAAGACCTCGCCCGCGAGATCGGGCAACGCGAGATGTTTTAGCGCGGGGGTTTTTCGCGCCGACCCTCAGGATTTTTTCAGCGGCGGCTGCGGGCGCGTGAACAGCCAGTCGGCGGCGCTCGAACCCTGCGCGCGGAATTTGTAGCCGTCGGCGTCGCTCTTCCTCAGCGCCGCCGGATCGTCGATGCGATTTGCAATCGCCCAGCGCGCCATCGACCCGCGCGCGCGTTTTGCGAAAAATTGCAGGGCGCGCAGCTTGCCGTCCTTTTCATCCTTGAAGGTCGGCGTGATCACTTCCGTGTCTAGGGCGTTGCGATCGACCGCCGTGAAATATTCGATCGACGCGAGATTGACGACGACGGGATTTTTGCGGCCCTTCAGCGTCTTGTTGATCTCTTTCGCGATCCGGTCGCCCCAGAACTCATAAAGGTTTTTGCCGCGCGGATTTTTCAGCGCCGATCCCATTTCAAGGCGGTAGGGCTCGATGAGATCGAGCGGGCGCAGCAGGCCGTAGAGGCCCGAGAGGATTCGAAGATGATCCTGCGCGAAAGCGAAATCCGCGGGCGTCATGGTTTTCGCGTTGAGCCCCAGATAAACCTCGCCGTTAAAGGCGAGCGCCGCCGCCTTTTGCGCATTTGATTTTCCGTCGCCGCGAAACGCCTGAAACCGCTCATGGTTGAGCGCGGCGAGCTTGTCGGAAATCGACATCATTTTTTTGAGCCGCGCCGGCGGAAGCTCTTTGGCGACGGCGGCGATCTCGCGCGCGTCCTTCAAAAACGTCGGCCTTGTCCCCTCAGGGGCGCCAGGGGCCGGGTCGAAATTCATGTTCTTGGCGGGGGAAAGCAGAATCAGCATGCGGGCGAGTTCGCATCATCCCGGTTCAAAATCAACCGTCCGACGCGAGCGGCGCGACGCCCGGCACGCCATGCTTGCGCCGTTCGTCGACGAATTTCTCCTCACTGAACGGCCCCTTCACGGCGCGCGCCGGATCGGCGCGCGGGCCGTCGAAATCGCGGACGATATAATAATAGTCGCGCTCGTCCGGCGCGCCGACTTTGCGCACGGCGGCGGCGATGAAATCATCGTCCCAGCCAAGCTCGACAACCGGCGCCGCGATGCGCTGATCGCAGCCGCCGGTGAATTTTTGATAGCAGATCAATTTGCCGGTCTCGACCATGACAACGTCGCCGACCAGCATATAGGGACCGTCGATCCGCACGCCGCCGAGCGGCGGCGCCGGCCGGTCGCAACCGACGAGCGCCGCGATGATCGCAAGCGCAAATCCCGCCCTGACGCCAAGTGTCATTCGCCCCTCCCCTTGGAAGACCGCCCGATCGTAGCAGCCGGGCGCGGCTAAATCATCTTCCCCGGATTCATGATCCCCTGCGGGTCGAGCGCCCGCTTGATCGCCCGCATCATGGCGATTTCGGCGGGCTGCTTGCGCCGCGCGATGTCGTCGCGGCGCGCAAGGCCGACGCCGTGCTCGGCGGAAATCGATCCGCGATGGCGATCGATGGCGTCATATACCGCCTGCTCGATGCGGTCTTCCGCCTGTTCGAACGCCGCGCGGTCGCCGCCCTCGGGCTGCAGGAGATCGTAGTGAATATTGCCGTCGCCCAGATGCCCGAAGGCGATGACGCGCGCGCCGGGATGAATCTTTTCGACCGCCTCGCCAGCGTCTTTCAGGAACGCCGGCACCGAGGCGACCGGCACCGAGACGTCGAATTTCGCCTGCGCGCCCTCGGGGCGCATCGCCACCGAGATGACGTGCCGCAAATGCCAGAACGCCGCCGCCTGCGCTTCATTTTCCGCGATCGTCGCATCGAGAATGAGGCCGGCCTCGAACGCATCGGCGAGTATCGCTTCAACATCGGCGCGCAAGGCGCCTTCGCGCCCCGACGAAAACTCGGCGAGAACATACCAGGGAAAGGGTTTGTCCAGCGGATCGCGCGCGCCAGGAATGTGCTTGTAGACAAGCCCGATTGAAAATCGCGACATCAGCTCAAAGCTCGTCACATTGCCGCCGCTCGCGATCTGGGCGCGCGTCAGCATAGAGAGCGCGTCATCTGGCGAGGCGAGCGCGACAAACGCCGTCACCCGCTCGCGCGGCCGCGGAAAAAGTTTCAACGCGGCGCCGGTGACGACGCCGAGCGTCCCCTCGCCGCCGACGAAAAGCTGTTTCAGGTCATAGCCGGTATTGTCCTTGCGCAGACTTTTAAGCCCATTCCAGATTTCGCCGTCCGGCAAAACAACTTCAAGGCCGAGCACGAGATCGCGCATGTTGCCGTAGCGCAGCACATTGACCCCGCCGGCATTGGTCGAGATGACGCCGCCGATCTGGCAGGTGCCTTCCGATCCGATCGACAGGGGAAACAGGCGATCGATCGCCGCCGCCGCCTGCTGCGCTTCGGCGAGCGTGACGCCGGCGTCGACCGTCAACGTCATGCCCTCGGCCGACGCCGCGCGGATCTTTCTCATCCGCCGCAGGGAGATCAAAATCTCGCCGTTCTGCGGCATCTGTCCGCCGACGAGGCCGGTGTTGCCGCCCTGCGGCGTGATCGCAACTTTCGCGCGCGCGCAGGTCCTGACGATTCGGGAGACTTCTTCCGCGCTCGCCGGTGCGACGACGAGCGAGGCTTTGCCCGGCCACCATCCGCGCAGCTCATGCACCAGCGGCTCGGCGTCGGCGCCGTCGATGACGCCTTTGGGACCGACGATCGCCCGGATGTCGCTGATCACGGTTTCGGGTGCGGTCATGGTTTTCCTAAAGGGTGAAACGGCGGGGCAATCTTTGATCTCAGGACGCCGCCGTCAAGGCGGCGCGTCGTCCCGCTTCGCCTTTGGCGCGTTTTCAGCTAAAAGCGCCGCCGGCGCGTTGGACAACAGGCAACTCAAAAAGGGCAATTCGATGAAAATGGACACCCGCAGCTTGATGCTCGCGTTAATGGCGTCCGCCGCCGCACTCGCGGCGTGCGCGAAAAAAGCCGAGGCGCCGGCCGCGCCCGCCGAGGCCGCGCCAACAGCGCCCGCCGAAGAAGCGCCGACGGCGCCGGCGGCCGATTACGCCGCCGTCGCCGCAGCAGCTGTCGCCGACCCGGCGCGCTCGGCCGACGACCGCAAGGACGATGAACGCCGCAAACCGGCGACGGCGCTCGAATTTTTCGAGGTCGCGCCCGGCATGAGCGTTTTTGAAATCGAGGCGGGCGGCGGCTGGTACACCGAACTCCTGTCGCGCGCCGTCGGGCCGCAAGGCTCGGTCGTCATGCAGAACCCTGAAGGCTTCCTCTCTTTTGTCGGCGAGCAGATCAACGCGCGCCTTGCCGATAACCGCCTCGCCAATGTCCGGCAGTCGCTGTCGATTTTCGACACGCTCGACGCGCCCGACGCCAGCGTCGATCTTGTCACCTGGGTGCAGGGACCGCACGAGCTTTATTACAAGCCCGATGACGGTTCGACGCTCGGCGACCCGTCAGCGTCCTACGCCGAAATATACCGCATCACGAAGCCCGGCGGCGCATTCGCCGTCATCGATCACTCAGCCGCCGCCGGCGCGCCGGAGACAAGCGGCAACGATCTTCACCGCATCGATCGCGCCATCGTCGTCGCCATGGCGCAGGCCGCGGGCTTCACGCTTGAGGCTGAAAGCGACTTTCTCGCCAACCCGGAAGACCCCAGAACCATCGCGGTTTTCGACCCGGCGATCAGGGGGCATACGGACCAGTTCGCGCTGCGCTTCAGGAAACCGCGCTGATTTTCATCACGGCGCCGCGCTTCGCGTGAAGATGCGGCCATCCCAGTCGATGAAGATTTCGCCTGCCTTCGCGCCGCGCTTGAATTCAAAGAGCGACGGCGGATCGCCCCAGAGCCCGGCGTCGACGAAATAGGAATCGCCGCCCGCCGGAACAGGATCGCCGTCTTTCACGCCGAGGCGGATCGTGAGCGATCCCCCGGCGTCGCCGACGACGACATCGCCGAGGCGATCGTTGCGATAAACGCCGGCGAGCGTCGCGGCGTCCATGCTTGGCGGCCCCTTCGGCGCGCGCGCCTTCAGCTTCGCCATGTAATCGGCGATCGCAATCTTGCTCTTGTCGAACGACGCGCCGAGTTCGCCGAGACGTCGCGCCCATCGTTCATCCGCATCCGGCTTTTCAAGAAGCGAATCATAGATGAGCGCGGCGAGCCGGTGCGAGACGAGAACGCCGTCGCCGATCGCGTTGGTGAGGACGACGACGCCGATCCCGCGTTCCGGCATGAACGAGAAATGCGTTTCGCCGCCGAAGTGGTGCGAGAGCACCTCGCCTTCGTAGTCGGCGTCATACAGGCCAAGACCCGCGGCGAACCGCCGGAATTCGTAATAGGTCCAGTCGAGCTGAACCTGCCGCGCCTGCGTCTGCTCGACGACCCGTTTTGGAAACACGCTGGCGCCGTTCACCTCGCCGTCGCCAAGCTCGATCTGCGTCCAGCGCGCCATGTCGGCGATCGTCGAATAAGCGCCGCCGGCCGCGTGCATCTGCGCATCGGCCTTGGTGTAGGTTTTTTCAAACGACCCGCGCGCCGGCGTCAGATAGCTGACCGCCGCCGGCCCCGCTTCCGCCTTCGCGACATAGGTAAAGCTCGAATTCATGCCGGCCGGCGCAAAGACTTTCTCTTCGATCAGATCGCGCCAGTTCGCGCCGGTCGCGGCGCCGAGCGCATGCGCGCCTATGATCGGCGCGAAATTTGTGTAGTCGAATTCGATCGACCGTTCCTGCGCATGCGCGTTGACGTGCCGGACGAAATCTTCCTCCGGGATCGAGCCGAACGCCGCCGTCGCGTAATTGAGCCCGGAATCGATATAGGGAATCGTGTGGGTGAAATGAGCGCGCAGCGGTATCTGGGCGGCGTTGAGCGGCGCCGGCAGGGAAAGACCGGGGAGATATTCCGTCACCGGCGCGTCGAGCTTGACCTTGCCCTCATCTTGCAAGATCGCAGCGAGCGCGCCAAGAAACGTCTTGGTCGTCGACTTCAGATAGAACCGCGTATCGACGCTGACCGGCGCGCAGGCGCCGAGATCTTCAAAGCCGTAACCGCGAAGGAGCGCGATCTTTCCGTCCTTGACGACGGCGACCGCCATGCCGGGCAGCAATTTCGAGTCGCGCCCGAACGCCGCGATTTTTTCTTCAAGTCTTTTCGAGACGAACCTGCGATCTACGGCGCCGCCGGCATTCGCGACAAATCCGCCGCAGCGGTCAGGCGACAAGGGCGCGTCCGCCGCCGACGCCGGCGCGAGCGATATGGCGGCGAGGGCGGCGGCCGACAACAAAACTGATTTCATCATGCGATCCATCAATGGCTGCGCCTGTTTCGCACCAACGGCGGCGAAACTCTTGAACGGATGTAACCTTAGTTGCTCAAAAGAGCCGGGAAAGCGTTTTCGGCGTCATCCCCGTCGCCGCTCGCATGTCGCGCGTCAGATGCGCCTGATCGGCGTAGCCTGACGAAATCGACGCCGCGCCGAGCGACGACCGATCATAGATGATTTCGCGCGCGGCGCGGCCAAGGCGCGCGCGGCGCCGGTCTTCGCTGAGCGTGACGCCGAAATGCGCCTTGTAAGCGCGCGACAGGTGCACGCGATGAACCTTCGCGTCGCGCGCGATCGCCGCCGAGCTGAGCCGCCCTTCAATAACCGCTTCCCTGGCGCGTTTCAGCCAGTAGGGCGGCGTCCGGCGCGAGGGGCGCGCGTCGTCCGACAAAAGCGCGGCGAGAATGTCGTCGGTCAGATCCTCGATCCGCTCGCCGTCGATCGCCGCCATGGTGAGCGCGCGCACCAGCGCCGACCATTCCCGGCGCACCGCCTGCGCCGGCCGCACCCGCCATGCGTCCGCGGCGATTTCTTCATCATCCTCGCCGGCGCGCCGCAGCGTGATCGAGAGGAGCAGCGCGCCGTCCGGTCCGAATTCGTTTTCATGCCGGAAGTTGCGCGGCTTGAAGGCCATCCACTGGCCGCCCGTATCGACGCTTTCACCGCGCGAGGCTTCCCGCTGGACGCCGGCCATGACGAGCGAAAAATGCGCGAGATCGTGCCGGTGCGGCGCCATGCGCTCGCCAGGCCCATAATAAGCGAAGCGCCATTCGGCGCGGTCGCTTTCATGCGCTATCTTGACGCCCAGTTTTTCCGTCATTTCCTCTCGGCGCCGCCGCCCTCTTCAACCGGTCGTTGATCGCTTCGCCAAGACCTTCGTTTGGAACCGGCGCGACCGCAATCGCATAGAGGCCAAGCGCCGACGCCATGCGATCAGCCGCATGAAGATGCGCGAATAGATTGGCCGCCGCTTCGACGAGGTCGCCCCGATCGCTGAGATTGTAGACGACGCGCGCGGGCGCGCCGTCATGCTTGCCAAAAGCGATATAGGCTTCGTCAGCGCCCGGTTTCGCGACATTGAGCTTTAGCCGCGCCTTCGGCGCATAATGGCTTTCAAGCATCCCCGGCGCTTCGACGCCGAGGCGCTCCGGGGTTTCAAGGCGCCTCCCCGTGACGCGTTCGATCGCTTCGCGCGCAACGCCGCCGGGCCGCAGCAGGATCGCGCGGTCGCCGTCGACTTTGACGATCGTCGATTCGACGCCGACTGCGCTCGGCCCGCCGTCGAGGATGAGGCCGACGCGATCGCCGAGGCTGTCGCGCACATGGTCGGCGCGCGTCGGGCTGATCGAACCCGACCGGTTGGCGCTCGGTGCGGCGAGCGGCTTTCCGCTGATCCGGATCAGCGCCTGCGCCAGCGGGCTCGCCGGCGCGCGCACGGCGAGCGTCTCCAAACCGGCGCTTGCGAGCAGCGAGAGCCCCGCGTCCCCTTTGCGCGGCAGGACAAGCGTCAGCGGGCCGGGCCAGAACTCTGCGGCGATTTTTTCGGCGAGCGGCGAAAAGTCGACATAGCGGCGCGCCATCTTGAGATCGGCGACATGCACGATCAGCGGATTGAAGGAGGGGCGCCCCTTGGCCTCATAGATCCGCGCCACCGCCCGGTCGTCCGTCGCATCGGCGGCGAGGCCGTAGACGGTTTCCGTCGGCATCGCGACAAGCTCGCCCGAATTGATCAGCGCCGCCGCGCGTTCGACGGCAAGGGCCGCCGCCGCCGGCGTCGCCGCATCGAGGATTTCCGGGCGGAGCGAATTTTTTGCCACAGGCGTCGATTACGGCGGAACTCACTGCAAAGCTAGCGATGCCGGTAAGGACTCGGCATAAGATTGGGCGTCTTATCAGCGCCGGAGAATGACGCCATGACCCATGCAACGCCTGTTCGCGATATGCGTTTCGCGCTCAATCATATGGCCGGATTTCCGGCGCTCATACGGTCCGGCGCCTATCCGGACCTTTCCGCCGACATGGTTGAGGCGATCCTCTCCGAAGCGGCGAAATTCTGCGACGGGGTCGTCGCGCCGCTGAACGCGGCGAGCGACCGGACGCCGTCGCGGCTCGAAAACGGCGTTGTCCGGACGAGCCCCGGCTTCAGGGAAGCCTATCGTCATTATGTCGAGGGCGGGTGGAATTCGCTCGCCTTCCCGGAGGAATGGGGCGGACAGGGCCTCCCCGGCACACTCGCCAACGCGCTCGTTGACGCGTTGAACGGCGCTTCGATGTCGTTTGCGATCGGCACGACGCTGACGACGGGCGCCGTGAAGGCGATCTTGCACGCCGGAACCGACGAACAGAAGAAAACCTATTTGCCGAAAATGGTGTCCGGCGCCTGGACCGGCACGATGAATTTGACCGAGCCGCAATCGGGATCCGACCTCTCGGCGCTGCGCGCGAAAGCCGAGCCGATGGGCGACGGCCGCTACAAGATCAGCGGCCAGAAGATTTTCATCACCTATGGCGATCACGACATGACGGACAACATCGTCCATCTCGTGCTCGCGCGCTTACCCGACGCGCCCGAAGGAACCGCCGGCATTTCGATGTTCATTGTGCCGAAATTCCACGTCAACGCCGACGGCTCGCTGGGGCCGCGCAATGACGCGCACTGCATCAAGCTTGAGGAAAAGATGGGCCTGCACGGATCGCCGACAACCGTCATGGTCTTTGGCGAGCGCGGCGCGTGCATCGGCACGCTGCTCGGCGAGGAGAATAAAGGCCTCAAAAACATGTTCGTGATGATGAACGCCGCGCGGCTCGATGTCGGCTTGCAGGGCGTCGGCGTTGCGGAAGCCGCCTATCAGCGCGCGCTTTCCTATGCGCAGGAGCGCCGCCAGGGGCGCGCCGCCGGGGTGAAATCCGGGCCGATGATCGCGATCTACGAACATGCCGACGTTCGCCGCATGCTCTATTCGATGAAGTCGCTGGTCGAAGCGTCGCGCGCCATCTGCTACGCCAACGCCGTCGCTTATGACCTTGCGCGCCATGCGCCGGATGAAACGCAGCGGGCGAAATCGAAAGCGCTCGAAGAGCTGCTGACGCCGATCTCGAAGGGATGGTCAACCGATCGCGCCAATGACGTCGCCTCGCTTGGCGTGCAGGTGCATGGCGGCATGGGCTACATCGAGGAAACCGGCGCCGCCCAGCACATGCGCGACGCGCGCATCGCGGCGATCTATGAAGGAACCAACGGCATCCAGGCGATGGACCTTGTCGGACGCAAATTGCAGGGCGACGGCGGCGCCGCGATCAAGGCCTATATCCAGGACGTCCGCGAGGAAGCGACGATCGCCAAAGCGGGAAAGCGCGACGAGCTGAAAATCATCGGCGCGCGTCTTTTGGAGGCCGCTGACGCGCTGAAGGCGTCGACCGACTGGCTGCTCGACGCCGCGAAAATCGATCAGGAACATGTTCTCGCCGGCGCGACGCCTTATCTCAAACAGTTCGGCAATGTCGCCGGCGGCTATTATCTCGCCCGCGGCGCACTCGCGGCGGCGCTCGCGATCAATGAGGACGGCGCCGACAAGGCTTATCTCGGCAGCCGCATCGCCATCGCCCGCTTCTACGCCGAGAATTTCCTCACCGAGGCGACCGGCCTCACCGCCGCGGTCACCGCCGGCGCTGGGCCGATTGCCCGCCTCGACCCGGCGGCGCTCACCGGCTGACGGCTTGACATGTTATAACGGATGTTCTAATTATAACATCCGTACCCACGAGGCTCGCCATGACCAAAGACAAAGGCTTGAAAAACAAGGGATTTTCCGAGGAGCCCGCGAAATTCGCGGGTGGGAAATCGCGTCCCGACGTCCTCAAGATCCGCCAGATCGGCAATTCCCTCGGCGTCGTCCTGCCCAAGGACGTGCTGGCGCGTCTTGGCGCGGCCGAAGGGGATGAAATCCTCATCACGGAAACCGAGACCGGACTTCAACTGCACCGCAAGGACTCTGAATTCGAAGAGCATATGCGGGCGGTTGAGAAAATCATGGCCCGTTATCCGAACACGCTGCGCGCGCTGGCGAAGTAGGCGCCGATGACGTGGATCTGGATCCCGAAGGCGACCGTCTTTGGCGCGCACGCGAAATCACTCGCCGGATTCGGCGGCGCGGACGGCGTGCGCGATGAGGGCTTACTGGAAAGCGCCCTCGCCCGGCCCGAAAACCTCGCCGCCTATGGCGAGCCGGACGCGTTCGATCTCGCCGCCGCTTACGCGTTCGGAATCGTGCGCAATCACGCCTTCGTCGACGGAAACAAGCGAACGGCGTTCGTCACCGCCGCCCTGTTTCTTGAACTCAACGGATTTTCGCTCGCGGCGTCGGAGCCGGAAGCGACGGCGACGATGCTCGCCTTCGCGAGCGGGGAAGTCACCGAATCCGCTTTCGCCGCGTGGCTGCGCGAGAACAGCGCGCCGTTATGACCGCGTCGGGCCCTCTGGAAATCCTGAAGCTCGCGATCTTTTACGGGAGCTGGCTCTATTTTCCGGCGGCGGCATTTCTCGTCTGGACCTTGCACAAACGGCGCGGCGCCGAACGCATCGCCGCCGCCGTCGCGCTGTTATTCCTGACGACGCTCGCTTATGCGCGCTTCATCGAGCCGCGCCTCCTGCTGACGGCCGAGCACGAAGCGTCGCTTTCGCGCTGCTTCCCGGAAGCCGGGTCGCTGCGCCTTGCCGTCTTCTCCGACACGCATGAGGGGCTCTTCGGGAACGCCATTCCGATAAGCCGCATCGCAGCGCGCGTCGAACAAGCGAACGCCGACGCGGTCCTTATCGCCGGCGACTTCGTCTATTTCCTCGCGCCGGAGCGCTACGATGAGACGTTCGGCGCTTTCATGACAATCAGTGCGCCGGTTTTCGGCGTCCTCGGCAATCACGATATCGGACTGCCGGGCGCTGACGTCTCCGCGCCGCTGACCGCCGCGCTGACCGCGCTCGATGTCCGCATGATCGACAACAAGTTTGAAACGATCGCGCCCGGCGGCGCGCAAGTTGAGATCGTGGGCCTTAGCGATTTGTGGGCGGAAAACCAGAAGAGAGCACTTCTTGAAAAGCGGGGCGACGCGCCGCGTATCGTGCTGACCCACAATCCTTCAACAATTCTTGAGCTGCGACCGCGCGAGGCTGTCGATCTGCTGATCGCGGGACACACGCATGGCGGGCAGATCAACATTCCGCTCGTCACCTGCGCGCTGACATCGGCCTGCCGCGTCGCCCGATATGGTTTTGCGCAAACCGAACGCGGGCTGGTATTCGTCACCTCCGGAACCGGCATGGTCGGGTTGCCGATGCGGTTCAATGCGGCGCCGCGCATCGATATTATCGATCTCGACTGGCGCGCGTGCGAAAAATTCGCTGCGGTGCGGCGACCGCTAAGTTTTTCATAAAAGTCCTTCCACGGAATAATCATTTACAGCGTCGAAACTTCGCCGCATTCTTCGTTCATCATCCGGCGGCCTCGAAGCGAGGCGAACCGGATGCGGGGAGAATATTCCCAAACTCATTTTAAATTGGAGCGATTATGACTGAACTGCAGACCATCAAGCATCACGTCGACGAGCACGGCCTTGGCTCCGCGATCGTCGGCGACCATGTGGCGATCGGCGTCGTCTGGACGACGAAAACGCTGGATGGCCGCGTGCGAAAACGCGAGATCATCGAGCGCGCCTATTCGATGGAGGACGCCGTATCAATCATCGGTTGCCGGTGTGAAAACCGGACGAACGCCGCCTGATGACGCTTTCCTTCCGCCGCTGATTGGCTATGGTCGGCTGAAATCTCCGATAGAGACTTTCAAAAAGGAAAGCCGGCCATGGCGTCATTAAAAGGCAAAACCCTCTTCATCACCGGCGCCTCGCGCGGGATCGGACTTGCGATCGCCCTTCGCGCGGCGCGCGACGGCGCCAATATAGCGATCGCCGCCAAGACCGCCGAACCGCACAAGCACCTGCCCGGCACGATCTACACCGCCGCTGAAGAAATCGAGAAGGCGGGCGGCAAGGCGCTGCCCTTGATCGTCGACATCCGCGACGAGACGATGGTGAAGGACGCGGTCGCAAAAACCGTCGACCAATTCGGCGGCATAGACATCTGCGTCAACAATGCGTCGGCGATATCGCTGACCGGCACCGAATCGACCGACATGAAGCGCTGGGACCTGATGCATTCGATCAACGCGCGCGGGACGTTTCTGGTGTCGAAGACCTGCATTCCGCATTTGAAGAAGGCGGCGAACCCGCATGTCTTGACGCTGTCGCCGCCGCTCGACATGAGCCCGAAATGGTTCGGCGGCCATGTCGCCTACACCATGGCGAAATACGGCATGTCGATGTGCGTGCTCGGAATGGCGGAAGAATTCAAAAGCGACGGGATCGCCTTCAACGCGCTGTGGCCGCGAACGGCGATCGCGACGGCCGCGGTCGAATTCGCGCTCGGCGGCGACGCCATGATCAAGGGATCGCGGACCGTCGATATCCTCTCGGACTGCGCGCATTTGATCTTCACCAAGCCGTCGCGCGCCTTCACCGGCAATTTCATCATCGACGACAATTTCCTCTATGACCACGGCGTCCGCGATTTCGAGAAATACCGGGTCGATCCTTCGCGGAAGCTTTTCCCGGATTTCTTCGTGCCGGACAGCGCGACGCCGCCGCCGGGCGTCAGTGACACGCTGGCGACGTCGATGATCGGCGAGTGATCGGCCTGGATCATCGGGCGCGAAGGGGTCAGAGAGCGCGGGCCCTGGCTTACGGGCGCCGGGAGGACGTATTCTCACGCGCCGACTCATGGTCTTGATAAGAGGCGATCAACCCTGATCGACGCATGTCCGTCGCCCGCCGTCCCGTTAAGAGGAGCCGCCCCCATGACCATCGTTCAGCCGACCTTGAAGCGCGTCGTCATGATCTGGCTGTCGATCACGTTGCGGGCGCTGATCTGGGGCGTCGGCGCCGCGGTGCTCGCGTCGCTCCTTCTCAGCCTGTTCGTCGTTGCGACGGGCGGCGGCGAAGACATCATCCGCAAGGTCGCGGGCGTCGCCGGCCCGATAATCGGGCTGCCGGTCAGCCTTTACGCGGCATATTCGCAACTTGGCCGCAAATGCGGCGACGTCCGCCTCGTGCTTATCGCCGCGGAGTGAATTCAAGCGCATATTGTCCGTATCCTGATGGTTAACCGGGCGCCCCGGGAAAATTAACTGCGTTTGTTAGTGACGATTTTTTCGCCGTTAACGTGTTCACTTAAATTAACTTAATCAGTTAACTGATCGTAACCCGTTGTTTCATCTCCATTTCGCTTTTTCGGCGAACAACCGCCCGGCGTATTGTTCCGCACAAAGACAAGTTGCTCTTGTTTTGGGGCGACCATACCCTGTCACAGGGTAAGGCTGCTCTTGGGGCCTGACGTGCGGATGCTTCCGTTGTGGGGGAGCGACGTAGAAAAAAAGTCCGAGCGGAGCGTCCGTTCGGCTGTCAGGGGGAGCGCCTTCGCCTTTGCAATGGTGGAGACATAGCATGCTTAAACTCATCAAGAAGTTCTACAAGGAAGAAGACGGCGCATCGCTGATCGAATACAGCTTGCTCGTCGGCCTGATCTCGGTCGTGATCATCGCTTCGATCACCGCGATCAGCGGCAACCTGACGACGATCTGGTCGAAACTCGCCAGCGTCATGGCGACCGCGGCCTGATATCGAGGGACGCCTTTCCCGGAAAGGGAAAGGCGTCCACGGCCGCGTATCCGGTGACCGCCATGAAACCAGTCCCGTTAGCCGTATCCGTTAACGATTATGCGCGCGATCAAAACGGCGCGTCGTTAATTGAATACAGCCTGCTGACCGGCCTCGTTTCCATCGCAATCGTAACGGCGATCGCCGCAATCTCGGGCAACCTCGCGATCACATGGTCGATCCTTTCGTCGATCGTCGCGCAGGCCGCCGGCGGCTAGAGCGGCGGCGCGGCGCGCGCCTTGCAAGGCGCCGTGCATGAACGGCGTTAACTTACGTCAGAACGTCGATTTCGGAATTATCTGTTTACGGAGTTTGCGCGGCGGCGGCCGCGTTCATCTCCCGGAGGCTTGGGGAAAATGCGGAACACATCGCTCATCATTCTGGTCGCGGCTATCCTGCTCGGGCTCTTCGCCGTCGCCGGCGTTCGCGGCGTCATGCTGAGCCGCGATGGCGGCGCGGCGGCGAAAATGGCGATGACGACCGTCGTCGTCGCGAGAAAGCCCCTGGAGTTCGGAAACGAATTGTCCGCCGAATCGCTGCAGGAGCGCGAATGGCCTGCGGACGCGGTTCCCGACGGCTCTTTCACCAGGATCGATGAAGTCGTCGGCGCCGAGCGCCGCGTCGCGCTGCGGTCGATCGCCGTCGGCGAGCCGGTCCTCAAGGAAAAGGTTTCAGGCTTCGGCGGCAGGGCGGCGCTCAGCCAGGTCATCGCGGAAGGATACCGCGCCGTCGCGGTGAGGATCAGCGACGTCTCCGGCGCCGGCGGATTCATTCTCCCCGGCGACAAGGTCGACGTGCTGCTCACGCTCTCGACGACCAATGATCGCCTCGACACGGTCACGAATATTCTGCTTGAGAACACCCGCGTTCTCGCCATCGATCAGGAAGCGGACGAATCAACCGGCGGCGCGATTGTCGCCAAAGCCGCGACAATCGAGGTTTTGCCCGAGGACGCGCAGAAGATCGCGCTTGCGACGACCATCGGCACGCTCTCGCTCTCTTTGCGGAACACCACCGGAGAAGAGGTAGACGACGCAAAGCCGAACAAGACGATCCGCCTCAAGGATCTCGGACCCGCGATGACCGAAGAGCAAAAGGTCGTCGTCCGTGCGAAAGCCGATCCTTATGCGACGATGAACGTCATTCGCGGCGTCGAGCCGGCGCGCGCCAGCGTGCCGCGCGAAGGATCGAGCCGGCAGTCGTCGCTCGGCGCCTCGACCGGCGCCATGCGCCGGGACGCCGCCGCGGCGACGTCTTCCGTGCACAATACGATGAAATTGACGGCGCCGGCGGGGGAATGATCGACGGCGCGCCAACGGGTTTTCAGAGGAGATTTGTATGAGTAAGCGGGGAACAAGATTGCTGGCGGCGGCGCTGATGCTGGCTGTCGCGCCGACGGCGTCGTTCGGACAAGGCGCGCCGGGGTCAGGCGATCGCGAGGAAATGATCACGCTCGCCTCGAATGGCGGGCCGGCGATGACCGATGTCGACGTCGCGGTCGGCAAATCGATGGTGCTGCGTTTCGATCGCCCGATCGTCGACGTGCTTGTCGGCGATCCCGAGGTCGCCGATGTCATTCCGCTGACCGATCGCAGCATCTATGTGATCGGCAAAGGCGTCGGCGGCACCAGCCTCACGCTGTTCGCGCGCGGCAAGCAGCTGGTCGGCGTCGTCGATCTCAATGTGACGCACGATCTTTTTGCCCTGAAAAAGCGCCTCTATGACATGATGCCGAACGAGCAGATCGAAGTTCGCGCGGACGGACAGGCGATCATCCTCGCAGGCGCGGTCACCGACAGCGGCGTTTCAACGCGCGCGTCCGAGCTCGCCCGCAATTTCACCGGCGCGGAAGGCGTCGTCAACAATATGATGACCGTGCGGCAATCGCAGCAGGTGATGCTGGCGGTGCGCTTTGCCGAAGTCTCGCGCTCGGCGCTGAAGGATGTCGGGATATCGACCGACGTCTTCTTCAACAGCGGCAAGGAGATCGGCGCCTTTCAGTCGGGCCGCCAGGTCATCCAGAACTCGCTGCCGGTCGGCGCGATCGGGCAGGAGGGATCGTTCATCGTCAATCCTGAAAAATTCGGCGCGGCGTTCGGCAAGTTCGCGCTCGGCGACGTGAAGTTCGACCTTTTGCTCGATGCTCTCGAGAAAAAGGGCATCGTTTCCATCCTCGCCGAACCGAACCTCATCGCGGTTTCCGGCCAGACGGCGAGCTTTCTCGCCGGCGGCGAATTCCCGGTGCCGATCGCGGTCGATGACACGAGCAACTCCCGGCGCATCGGCATCGAATTCAAGGAATTCGGCGTGCGCCTCTCCTTCACCCCGACGGTCATCGGCGAGACGATCAATCTTCTCGTCGAGCCGGAGGTGAGCGAACTCGACCCGCAAAATTCGATCGTCCTCAACGGCTTCTCGATCCCGGGCCTGACGACGCGGCGCGCCCGCACCACGGTCGATCTGAAGAACGGCCAGAGCTTTTCCATCGCCGGCATGTTGCAGCGCAAGTTTATCGACGACATCGACCAGATGCCGGGCGTCGGCGATATACCGGTCCTCGGCGCGCTTGCCCGCAGCGCCTCCTACCGTCGCGAGGACACGGAGCTTGCGATCATCATCACCGCTTATTTCGTCGAGCCTTCGACGCTCGCCGAGCTTTCGGTCCCGACCGACTCGATGATCCTTCCGCACGATCTCGAAATCTTCCTCCTTGGACGGATGGAAGGCGCGGAATGGCTGCACGGCGTAAAATCGAACAATCGCGTCACCGACGCCGGGCTTCCCCCGGTCGCCGATGCGAGCCCCGGCGTCGACGGACCCGTCGGCTATGTCGTCAAATAGGAGAGTTGGCATGAGACTAAACATTCTGGCCGCCGCCGCGCTTCTCGCCGCCGCCGGCTGCGCCTCGAACCAGCACGATCTGAGCCCCAGCTTCGGACAGTCGTTCACCGCCAACGCCGCCGCGCAGATTATCGATCCGACGCCGGCGGCCGGCGCGCCCGAAGGCGACGGCGCGACGATCGATATCGCGGTCGCCCGCTACAAAACCGATAAGGTGAAAAAGGGCGACGCTGGCGAGTTCACGCCCGAAAACGAAACGGAAGAAGGCGAGAAGTAACCGCCATCGCCGCGCCTATGGGGAGGCATATGCGTTTCTGGAAGGACGAAGACGGCGCTGTTCTTATCTATGTGACGCTTATTCTCGCGGCGTTCATCGGCGTCGGCGGCCTTGCGCTCGACGCCGGCCGCGCCTTCACGCTGCGCGAGGAAATGCAGCAGGCGGCGGATGCGGCGGCGCTCGCCGGCGCCTGGCAGCTTGACGGCACGGCGGCGGGCGCGGCGCGCGCCGACGCCGCCGCGCGCGCGGTCGTCTCGAACAGCCAGAAATGGGCGTCCGGAGGATCAGCGGCGGTGACGATCGCCGGCGGTACAGCGGGCGTTCAGTTTCTTTCGACGGTCCCTTCAAGCGACGACGCCGCGCTCACCTTCACGGCCGCGGCGCCGTTCGACTACGTCTGGGTGAAAACGACAGCGACGAATTTCGATCCTTGGTTCATGCGCCTGTTCGGCTTCAACGCTGTGACGCCGGTCGCAGCGGAGGCAGTGGCGCGCAAAGGCAGCTCGCAATGCCAGGTGACGCCGCTCTTCATGTGCCTGCCGGGCGGCGCCTCCTTTAATCCGACGGCGTGGGTCGGCCATCAGGTGTTGATGAAAGCGGCGCAGGGCGGCAGTTGGACCAACGGCAATTGGGGACTGCTCGATACGCCGGGCGGCTCGCAAAGCGCCGGCGCGCTTGCCAGCATGATCGCCGGCGTCAACGGACTGCCGCAGTGCATCGACAGCGCCGGCGTCGACACCAAACCCGGCAACGTCGCGTCGATTTCGGCGGCGTTCAACGTTCGCCTCGACGTCTATGAGAACCTGCCCGGCAATGTGAACTACCAGAACACGGCCGGCTATCCGCCTGCGGAGCATGTTCAAAAAGGCACGGCGGCAAACGCCTCGTGCACGGCGCGGCCGACCTTTGTCGGCGGGGCGATTCCCCCCGGATTTCCGCGCGACGCCGACATCATTTCGAGCGGCGGCGCCACCAGATTCGGCAATGGTCAATGGGATTGTCTCACGTATTGGGCGCAGGCCCATCCCGGCGACACCCTCAACATCCCCGCCGCCTGCTCATCGGCGGGCGGCATGACGCGATACGAAATGTATTTGCACGAGATCACCTCGCTCGCGAACAAGGCGCTTATCCCGGATCTTTCCGGCTCGGGCGGCGATAATGGCGATCCCGCCGAGCGCTCGCCGATATGTTATACTGGCGGCCCGATTCCGCCGACGCCGACAACCCTCTCGCAACGTATCAATGACCGGCGCATCTTTACGGTCGCCGGCGTCGATTGCTCGACGATCGCGATCAACGGCAACACGCCAAATGTCCCCGTGCAGCAATATCTGTCGATGTTCCTGACGGAACCCGCAGGGACGCAGGGCTCCACCAACGGCGACGTCTACATGGAGATCGTCGGCTTCGACCAGGGCGGCGGCGGCGGGCTCGTGCCCATTCAGCTTCGCGAATGGACGGAGCTTGTCCGGTGATTTTCGGCGGCCGCCTCAGTCGACGCGCGCCCCGCCTCTCCCTTGGGAGAGGCCAGCGAGGCGAAAGCCGAGCGGGTGAGGGGCGATCCTTCCAGCAGGACGCCAGCGGCGCCGCGCTCGTCGAGTTCACGCTGGTGTTTCCGCTGCTGCTGGTCTTTCTCGCGGGGCTTTCCGAACTCGGCTTCGCCGTTCACCAGCAGCATATTGTCCAGAAGGCGGTGCGCGACGCGGCCCGCTACGCCGCGCGCACGAATTATGCGCTGAAATCCTGTCCCCTTTCGGCACAGCCGGAATGGGCCCAGATGGTGACGAATACGACGACCGTCGCTCTAAGGGGTAATCTCGACGCCGCGGCGCCGCTGTTGATCCCGACTTGGGACGGGTCGCGCGGCATCGACGTGCAGGTCACCGAGGCCTGTTTTGATCCGGCGTCGACGACGCCCGCGATTTTCAGCACGGCGGGCGCCGGCAATCGCATCCCCGTCATCACGGTTTCAGCTTCCGCGCCTTTCGCCGGCGTCGGCTTCCTGTCGCTGGTCGGATTATCGGCATTTGAGGTCACGGCGACGCACTCGGAAGCCTGGGTGGGTCTTTGACATGATGAAGCTCTTGCGATTCTTCCGCGAAACCCGCGCCGCGGCGCTCGTCGAGTTCAGTTTCATCGCGCCGCTGCTCTTTCTCCTCACCTTCGGCGTCGTCGAGCTCGGCTTTTTCTATTTTCAGTATCAGGCGCTCGATGCGGCGACGCGAATGGGCGCGAGGGTCGCCGCGACAAGGGGCCCGGCCATCACCGGCATGCCCGACTGCGGCGTCGCAGTGACGACGTCTCCCGGGAATTTCTGTTCGGCGACGGGCGCCGGAACGCAATGGTCGGCGACCTGCACCGGCACGGCGTTAACCACTTCGGGCGGGGCCGTCGCTTCGGGGTGCGACGCCGCGATACTGGGCCGGATCTTGCAAGAGATGCAGCTTGTCTACCCCTCGCTGCAGCAGAGCAACATCGTGGTCGCTTTCTCCGGTTCCAATCTCGGCTTTGTCGGCAAGACCCGGCCTGTGCCGCTTGTCACCGTTCGGGTGACCGGCGTGGCGGCAAGCCTGCCGGTGCTCACCGCGCTCGGCGTCGGGACGTTCCTGATGCCTTCCTTCTCGACCAGTCTTCCTGCCGAAGACCTCGCGGGGACCTGATGAAAATTCCATCGAACATGAAGAGCCTTGTCGCCATTCTCCGCTCCAACGAGATTGCGGCGGAGATCGAGGCCTATTGCGACGCATCGCCCGACATTCTGGGGCAAATCCGCCTCATCGAAAGCACGGTCGCCGACGCGCCTTCGATCATCAATGGCGGCGCGGACATCGTTGTTATTGAAACGGGCGACGCGGCGCAAACCGACATCACGGCGCTTGAACAGCTCTGCGCGTATGTGAGCCGCGGCGGGTCGTTCATCGTCATCATGAATGAGCCGTCGTCTGAGGTCATGCGGCGGCTCTTCCGCGCCGGCGTGACGGATGTGCTGTCAACGCCCGTGAACGCCGCCGAACTCGCGGCGGCGTTGAACGCGGCGCACGGCCGGAAAATCGAAACGCCGGCGCAAGCGGCGTCCGCATCCGGCAAGATCATCACCGTCGTCAAGACCGCCGGCGGCGTCGGGGCGACGACGCTCGCCGCCAATTTGGGCGGCGCGCTCGCCTCGATGGTCGAGGGCAAGGTCGCCCTGGTCGATTTGGATATTCAGTTCGGGCAGATCGCGACGGCGCTCGACGTGCGGCCGAGAATGACTGTGCTCGACGCGGTGCGCGCCGGCGCGCGGCTCGATCCGATCCTGCTTGCATCGACCTTCACCGAACATGACAGCGGCCTTCAAATTCTCGCCGCGCCGGGCGACATCACACCGCTCGAAGCGGTTACCGACCAATTCATCGACCGGCTTTTCATGCATTTGCGCGCGGTGGCCGCCGTCTCGATCATCGAGGTTCCCGCCGCCTGGACGCAGTGGATCGGCAACGCGCTCGACAAGTCCGATCGCGTCATTCCGGTCGCCGAGGCGAGCGTCAGAAGCGCCGCAGGCGCGGCGCGCATCAATCAGAGCTTCATCGATTTCGGGCTGACGGGCCTCAATCTCCATTTGATCGTCAACAAATATGAGAAGACGATCGAGAACAATGAGCGGGCGAAAAGAATAGGCGACATTTTCCTCGCCCGGCCCGCGGGCGTCGTTCGTCTCGACGTCAGGACGGCGCAGGACGCTGCGGATCGCGGACTGCTCTTTTCGGCGGTTTCGCAAAAATCGCTGGCCGCGAAAGATATCGAAACGAACGCCCGGAATATCGCGGGCGCGCTTGGCCTCTCTGTTCGCTCGGAGCCGGCGGCCGCGCCGCCGCTCGCGCGCATCCTGGGCGGCCGGACCGGATCAAGGGGGCGTGCGCAATGAATTTTCGTTTTACCGATCTGAAGAGCAAACGCGGCGGCGACACGCCGGCGGGCGCGCAAACGCTTGTTCGAAAGGAGCCGTCGCTCGCCGAGACGCGGTCGGCCGCGCCGGTTATTCCCCTCAACAAGGGTGAGGCGTCGACTCACGATTATCTCGACCTCAAGGTTCGCCTTCACCAGCGCTTGATCGAGGAAATCAATCTCAGCGTCCTCGACCGCGTGGATCGGGCGGATCTGAAACTCGAGATCAGCGGCGCGATCGGCCGTCTGCTCGCGGACGAAGACAAGCCGCTCAACACCCGCGAGCGCGAGACGATCATCGACGAGCTTGTCGATGAGCTGATGGGATTCGGGCCGCTCGAGCCGTTGCTCGCCGACGACACCGTCGCCGACATTCTCGTCAATACGCCGCATTTGGTCTATGTCGAGCGTCGCGGTGTCCTTGAAGAGACGAATGTGCGGTTCAAGGATGACGCACATCTCCTGCGCATCATCGACCGCATCGTCGTGCAGGTCGGCCGCCGGATCGACGAGGGAACGCCGCTTGTCGACGCACGCCTGCCGGACGGCAGCCGCGTCAACGCCGTCATCCCGCCCGTCGCGATCGACGGGCCGCTTCTTTCCATCCGCAAATTCTCGCGCATTCCCTACGATCTCGAACGGCTCGTCGAAGTCGGATCGATGACGAAGTCATGCGCTGACGTGCTGAAAGGCGTCGTCAGATGCCGGCTCAACCTTCTGATTTCAGGGGGCACCGGCACCGGCAAGACGACGCTCCTCAATGCCGTGTCGCGCTATATCGGGGAAAAGGAGCGCATCGTGACCATTGAGGACGCGGCGGAATTGCAGCTGCAACAGCGCCATGTCTGCCGCATGGAGACGCGCCCGACGAACATCGAGGGTAAAGGCGAGATTTCGCAGCGCGAACTTGTCAAGAACGCGCTCCGCATGCGTCCCGACCGCATTATCGTCGGCGAGGTTCGCGGCGGCGAGGCTTTCGACATGATGCAGGCGATGAACACCGGTCATGACGGTTCGATCACCACGGTTCACGCCAATACGCCGCGCGACGCGCTCTCACGACTTGAACAGATGGTGTCGATGGCGCATCTCGACATTCCGACGCGCGCCATCCGCAACCAGATCGCCTCGGCGCTCGATGTCGTCGTCCAGATCAAGCGCTTCGCCGACGGCGTCCGCCGGGTCGTCTCTGTTCAGGAGATCACCGGCATGGAGGGCGAGGTCGTCACCATGCAGGAAATCTTCCGCTTCAGGCAGGAACGGATCGACAATGACGGCCGCGTCATCGGGCATTTCGAGGCGACCGGCGTCAGACCGCATTTCTACGAGACGTTCCTCGCCAACGGCCTCGCCGCGCCCGAACTCTTCGCCGCCGGGAGCCGGACGTGAATGTGACCGTCATACAGATTGTTCAGGCGATCGCCTTTGTCGCGGTCATTTTGACGGTCGAAGGCGTTTATCTTTTCATCCGCAGCAATAATCGCCGCGAGAAAGCGGCAAATCGACGAATGGCGATTGCGGCGGCGCGAAACGAACGCGTCCTCAATCCGGAGCTGTTCCGCAAGCAGGTCGAGGGCGGGTTTCTTTCAGGACTTCTCGGCGATCTGATACCCGGGTTTACGAGGCTGATCTGGCGCGCGGCGATACGCGTGAAGCCGGCTGAATTTTTCATGATCATGTGCGCGATCGCGGCGGCGACCGGGTTATTGTCAGCCGGCGTATTGCACGCACCCCTCCTTTTCAGCCTGATCCTTTCCGCGCTTCTCGGCTTCGCGGTTCCCTGTCTATTCCTCAAAGCCCTCGCCGATCGGCGCGAAAAAAGATTTGCCGACCAACTGCCGATGGCGATCGACATCATGGTTCGCGGCCTGCAGGCCGGCCATCCGGTGCCGGTAGCAATCGAAATGGTGGCGCGCGAGGTTGAAGATCCGATCGGCTCGGAATTCGGCCACGCGCTCGATGAAATGAATTACGGTCTCGATCGCGGCGTCGCCATGCGCAACATCGCGACGCGCTTCACCAATCCGGAATTCCGCTTCCTCGTTTCATCGATCGAAATGCAGAAGGAAACGGGAGGTAATCTCGCGGAAATTCTCACCAATCTTTCAAAGGTCATCAGAGAGCGCTCGACAATGCGCAAGAAAATCGTTGCGATTTCGGCGGAAGGCCGCATCACCTGCTTTGTCGTCGGCGGGCTGCCCTTTCTCCTCGTGCTTGCGATCATGGGTCTCAATCCGGCTTTCTTCCTCGAAGTCATCGATGACAAACTGTTCTGGCCGATGATCGGCGGCGGCTTCGTGCTCTGGGTCCTCGGCATCACCTGGATCTGGCGCATGGTGAATTTCAAGTTCTGACGGGGCGGGGCGATGATGGAAACTCTTCTTCTGACGGCGGTGTTCGCAGCGGTCGTCCTCGTGGTCGTCGGCGTCGCGGGCGTCATGCAGCGCGATCCCGCCTTGCGCCGGATGGCGACCGGGGGGCATTCGCCTGGCGCGCCAGGTTCGATCTTTTACGAAAAGAAGCGGTCGAAAATTCTCGATCTTCTTGAACCGGTGCAAAAGCAGCTCGCGCAAAGCGACGCCAAACAGGTCGGCGTCGTCAAAGGCCGGCTGGTGCAGGCGGGCTTTTATCATCCCTCAAGCGTCGAGATCTATTACACAGCGCGGGTGACCCTTGCGCTCGGCCTTGCCGTTGCGGCGGTCCTCGCTCTTTTATTCCTGTTGCCGCCAGTTGGCGCCAACGGCGCCCTGATCCTCGTTCTTGGCGGCGCGACGACCGGCTATTACCTGCCGGCGCTGATCCTCGGATTGCGGATCAAGGACCGGCAGACGGCGTTCCGGCACGGCATGCCGGATGCGATGGACATGATCCTCGTCGGCGTCGAGGCCGGCCTGTCGCTGCCGGCGTCCATTAAGCATCTTTGCGACGAATTCGCCGACGCGCACCCGGTCATTGCGGAACAGTTCCGCATCGTGACCCTCGAATTCCAGGCGGGAAAGAGCCGCCCCGATGCGCTCGCCTCGCTCGCAAAGCGCATGGATGTTCAAGAAGCGCGGGTCTTCTCGACGATGATCGCCCAGTCTGAAACGCTTGGCACAAGCCTCGCAACGACCCTGCGGGTGCTGGCTGAGGAAATGCGGCGCGACAGGATGTTGAAGGCGGAACAAAAGGCGGCGGAACTTCCGGTCAAGATGGCGATACCGCTCGTCATGCTGATCTTCCCGGCGCTTTTCTCCGTCATCATGACCCCGCTCGCGATCCGGATTTTCCGAGCGCTTGGCAACATCGTTTCCTGAAGGGGCGAACAAATGAGCATCATTTCCGGCATCAGCGCTTCTTTTGTCTTTTCGCGGGCAGGAAAAGCGGCGGCCGCGGCGGTGATTTCCCTTGCCGCCAACGGTTGCGCGACCGTGAAAACGATGACCGATGATTTCGAACGCAAATGGGAAGATCCAAAAAGCATCCTCGCCCAGATGGATGAAACGGCCGCGGCGAACCGCGCCTCGGATTCCTCCGCCGCGCAAATGGCCGCTTTCAACTCGAATGACTGCGCCAAGAAGGCGGGTCTTCTCGATGAGACGGCGGATGAGGCGACGTTGACGGCGAGACAGATCGTCGGCGGCGAATGCCTGCTCGCCTCGGGCAAGAACGAGGAAGCGTCAAAGCTTTTTGCGATCGCCGAGGAAAATGCAGGCGGCGCGATCGCGCTGCAGGGAAAAGGCGTCGCCCTTGTCCGGCTTGGAGATTTTCAGCAGGCGTCAACGGCGCTGCAATCGGCGACCGCGCTCGATCCGTCGCTCTGGCGCGCCTGGAATGCGTATGGCGTCGCCGCGGACAATCTCGGACTGAAAGACGAAGCCATCGCGTCATTTGAAAAAGCCGCCGAGCTTAACCCGGCGGACGGCGCGGCGCTCAACAACCTCGGCGTTGCGCTTCTCAAGACCGACCGGCGCCCCGAAGCGATCGCGGCGCTGAAACGCGCGCTCGAGGCGGACGGCGCGCGTGAGGCCGCGGAAGCCAATCTTCGCCTCGCTTATGCGCTCGATGGCGATTATGCGAATTCGACCCGCGCGCTGCCGGATACGGAGCGTGCGATCGGGCTCAACAATGCCGGCGTTGCGGCGGCGACGCGCGGCGACACCGCCGAGGCAAAGCGCCTGTTCGCGCGCGCGATCGAGGAGAGCCCGCATTTCTACGCCAAGGCGTACAACAATCTCTCCTTGCTGACTGAATAAGCGGGCCAAGGCCAATGATCGAGACTGTTGAGAACTGGCGCTGGCTCTTATACGCGCTACTTGCCGCGGCGGCGTTCAGCGATCTGCGATCTTTGAAGATCCCGAATGCGTTGCCGGTACTCATTGCGCTGTCGGCGGCGGCTGTTCTTTTCATCGGAAAGGCCGCGCCCTCGGATTATGCCGCGGCGGCGGCGTCTGGATTGATCGGGCTTGGCGTCGGCTATGCGCTCTACGCGGTCGGGCTGATGGGCGCGGGCGACGGGAAGCTCTTCGCCGCCGCTTCAACCTGGTTCACCGCGAGCGCACTTCTCGTTGCCGGCCTGTTTGTATCGCTCGCCGGCGTCGTCCTCGCGCTTGTCATGCTTGGCGCCCGACTCATTCGCGGGACGAGCGCCGCCGAGCGGATTGGCGCGACCGTCAAAAGCGCATTAAAGACGCCGGTCCCTTATGGAGTTGCGATCGCACTCGGCTTCGTCGCGACAGCGCAGCAGTCGGTGGCCGGATGACCGCCCTTGGATCCACGATGAATTTCTCCCGGGCGGCGCTGATCGATCGCTTCGAGCAGGCTGCGGTGCTCGTCCTTTACGGCTTTCTTGTCGCGCGGGTCTGGCCGGGCGATCTTTCCGCGGACAGTCTGGCGCCGGCGCTGGTCCTGGTGTCGGAAGGCGTCATCCTCTTTTTCCTTTTGATCCGCCGCCCGACAAACGCCATCTCAATGAAGCCGCGGGACTGGCTCGTCGCGCTTGTCGGCACGATCGCGCCCCTGCTGGTGTCCAAAACGGCCGAGCCGGCGTTTCTCGGAATCGGCGTTTTTCTCATGTTGTTCGGAATGATCACGCAGCTGTCGGCGAAATTCAGCCTGCGGAGGAGCTTCGGTCTCGTTCCGGCCAACCGCGGCGTCAAGACCGGCGGCGCCTATCGCTATGTCCGCCATCCGATGTATCTGGGTTATATCCTCTCCCATATCGGATTTTTGTTGATCGCGCCGACTTTCTGGAATCTTGCAGTTTATTTGGTCGGCTGGGCCTGCCTCCTCCTCAGAATTGAATATGAGGAGCGACTCCTTTCGGAAGACGCGGCCTATCAGGCGCTCAAACTCAGAGTGCGCTACCGCCTGGCGCCCGGCATTTATTGAAAAGACGCTGAACCGCGCCTTTGGGATAATGTCCGCCTGCGACTGCGCGGCCATGAAATTTGCATTCCGTGACGCTTCCCTTGCCGCGGCCGATAAAACCGTGACAGGTTCCGCCGGGACAAAACACCCGGATGACTTACCCAATGCGCGTCGCTTCCTTGCACATTCACCCCGTCAAAGGCATGCGCGCGGTCGACGTTGCCCGCGTGAAGGTCGAAGCGCGCGGGCTTGAGGGCGATCGGCGCTGGCTCGCGGTCGATGCGAACGGCGTCTTCCTGACGCAGCGCACCCACCCGCATATGGCGACGATGACGGCGATATTGACGCCGCAGGGGCTCGCGCTTTCCGCCGACGGCTTCGGCGCGATTGAAATCCGGAAACCGTCAGGCGACGCGCGGCGTAAAGTCGTCGTGTGGGAGAGCGAAGTCGACGCCGCCGCGACCAACAGCGCCGCGAGCGCATTCCTGTCCGATCTGATCGGCGAGGAAGCCCACCTCGTCTATATGGACGAACACGCGGCGCGCCTCAAAGACAGCGTGTGGACGCCGGCGCCGGTCCCGGTGAGCTTCGCCGACGCCTTCCCAATTTTGGTGACGACGACCGGCTCGCTCGCCGCGCTCAATCGCGACATTGCGGCCCATGGCGGCGATCCCGTGCCGATGGGGCGCTTTAGGCCGAGCATCGTCATCGATTGCGATGCGCCGTGGGCGGAGGATCGCTGGGACCGCTTGCGGATCGGCGACGTCGTTCTCGATCTCGTCAAGCCATCCGACCGCTGCATCGTGACGACGACGGACCAGGCGACCGGCGAGCGCAGGGGCAAGGAGCCGCTGGCGGCGCTGGCTCGAATTCACCGCTCGACCGACCCGCGCATCAACGGCGTCATCTTCGGCGAAAACGCCGCGCCGCGCGCGCTCGGCGAGATCGCGGTCGGCGACGCCGTCGAGATCGTCGCCGCCTAGCGCAAAATGCTCGACACCAGACTCAGCATTTTGCGCTGGTATTTTGATTTGTCGCGTGACTTTGCAAAAAACCGGTTCCCACTTTTTTGCGTCACGCTCTAAAACAGCGTCGAGGCGCCGTTCGCGATATTATGGCCGATGATCGGCATTAGGACGCTGCCGGTGCGCTCCTTGAGCCAGAGCAGGATAAGCGCGGGCCCGCCCGTCAGGGCGAAGGTCATCGCATCAAAAGAAAGCCCGCTCTTGTCATAGGCAAGCCCGTGCGCGAGGCCGAACAGGACCGTCGCGAGCATGCCGCCGTAACCGATCGGCGCGCCAAGAATCCTCGCGCGCGCCGAAAACGCCTCGTTCATCGCCAGCAAAAAGAGGCCGCGATAGAAAATCTCCTCATCGAGCCCCGGCATCGTCCACTGAAAGGCGATCGTCTCCCAGTCGTCGCGGCCGTCCGGATTGGAAATAGCGAGATAGAAGAATAAGCCGCCAAGCAGCGCGAGGACGACCGCCGCCGCGATCCACCCCTTACCCTGACGCATCGTGATCCCGGCGCGCCTCCAGCCGATCGCCGGCAAGGCGCATATGGCGAGCACGCCGACGAGCGACATCAGCTTTCCGGCCCAGTTCCACGACGCTTCCGGAAAAGGGTCGGGCAGCAGGTAAAAGCCGCGCGTCAGCAGGAAGTCGTAGAGCGAATAAAGAACAAGCCCGCCGACGAACCATGTCGCGCGGAAGGATTTTCGGAACGCCAATGCGCCGGCGCCGCCGAGCGCGGCGACGACGCCGAGTTGCACGGCGACCGTCAGCGCTTCGTTGATGGTGCTTTCCGGGAACATGGGTGGAGCGCGCCCCCGGCGAAGTTAATGATGATGATCGTGCGGCGGGTCGATATTGATGCGGCCGCATTTGCCGCATTTGATGATCGCGCCATGCGCGTCGTGATGCGCGACGTCGACCATAAGCTTGGTCTTGCAGATGCCGCAGCGATAGGTCTCATCGCCGCCGCCTTCTTTCAACGGCTGTCCTGCGACATGCGTCGCCACTTCCATTCCCGCGACGTCTTCCGCGTCGACGATCATCATATCAAATTGCGGCATCTGACATTCCCTGCCTGCGGCGCCGAACCCTCGTCCGGATGCGGCAGTAGAAGCCCTTTCGCGCCGACAAGGCAAGGCTAGCGCGAAAGGGCTGCCCGGCTCCGAAAGGGGGATCAGTCGGAGCGGACGACGCCGGTCATCGCCGGGTGGAAGGTGCAGACGTAATCCGTCTCGCCTGCCTTATCGATCGTCACCGACCATTCGTCGCCGGCGCCGATCGATCCTGAATCCCATTCGCCGCCGGACGCCGTCGCCGTATGGGGAACGAGGTCGCGATTGACGAAGGTGACGGTGTCGCCGACCTTGACGTCGATCTCGGCGGGAGAGAACGCCATGTTGGCGATTTCAACGACATGATCTTCCGCGCCCGCCACCGACGGCGCCGAACACGCCGTGAGGAATAAAAAGGCGAGAAGCAACCGGCGCGCGGAGCCCGGTCGCGATGCGTTTGCGGTTTGCATGATTATTTGACCTCCGCTTCGAGGGTCTCCGCATGACGCTCATGCTCGGTGAAAATGCCGAGGGCGCTGGTCAGCAGGGCTTTCAACTCGGCGTTTTTCGTCTCCGGGATCAGCGTCTGGTCGAGCGTCGTGTTGACGAGCTGGTGATAGGCGACCTCGTTCGCGACATAGGCCTTGTCGAACGCGGCGCCCTTCAGCGCGGAAAGTTCGGCGCGCTTGGCGGCGGCGGCGGTTTCAAGCGACTGGCTGGTCGCATTGTCCTCGGGCGCGACATTGAGCTTCTTCAGCAGCGCGAGGGCGGCGTCGTTGACCTTGGCGTGGTCGCGCAACATCGTGTCGGCGAAGGCGCGCACGTCCTTGTCATGCGTTTTTTTCAGGGCGATTTCCGCGTAGCCGATGTCGATCTGGCCGGCGGTGTAGGCGATATGGGCGATCTGGAGATCGTTGAGACCTGCGTCGGCGGCAAACGCCGCCGGCGACGCCGAAAGCATGGACGCAATCGCGATCGCTGACCAGAATGATTTGTTTTTCATGAGGTATTCCCTTTTTTCCTGTGTCGGATAAGAGCCGTAAGAAGCGGGGCGCGGCGCCGAAGATCGGCTGGAACGATGGTAGGAAAAGCGCGGTCCTATCGACGGGCGTCTCGCTTATGACATATTAATATGTCATAACTATATGATATGGCAATAGCCGGGATGCGCGTTCGGGCGCGGCTCGCGAATTGGTGAACGAACATGGCGGATGCAGGCGACCTTCAGGGACTGGGCGAGACGCAGGCGGCCCTTCTCCGGCTGCTCCTTCGGAACAAGGAAGGGCTGACCGTCGACGCGATCGCGGAGGGCCTGTCGATCACGCGCACCGCCGTCAACCAGCACCTGACCGCGCTGGAGCGGAACGGACATGTCGCGCGCCGCGATTTCGTCGCGACCGGCGGACGGCCCGGCCGGGTGTTCGCGATCAGCGAGCGCGGCGTCGCCCTCTTCCCGAAGAAGTACGACCTCGTGTCGCTGAAGATGCTGGAAACGATGATCGAGTCGCTGGGGCCTTTGAAAGCGCGCCGGCAACTGGACAGGATCGGCGCCGAACTCGGCGCGGAAGTCGGCGAGACTTTAAGCCAGAAAAGCCTCGCCCAGCGCGCGCCGGCGATTACCGATCTCATGCAGAGTTTCGGATTTGACGCCGAGCTTGAAAAGGAAGGCCGCGAGCCGGTCATCCGGGCGTATAATTGCGTCTATCACGCGCTGGCGAAATCGCATCCCGACGTCTGTGCGATCGACCTTGCGCTGTTGCGCGAGGCGTCCGGCGCCGATGTCGAGCATCTCGCCTGTATGGCGACCGGCGCCAACGCCTGCCAGTTCAAATTCACCGGCAAGAAATAGCGCGGCGGCTTCAGTTCCCTGATGGACCGGCGCCCGCGCCGCGGATCAGCGCTTCATACCAGGAAACGCCGCGCACGAGATCTTCGATCATGAGGCGCTCGTCCGTGCCGTGAATGCGCGCGAGATCGTCCGGCGCGTAGATGAACGGCGTGAAGCGGTAATTGTCGTCAGCGGCGCCGACATAATGGCGCGTGTCGGTTCCCTGCAGCGTCAGAAACGGCGCGACCGGAACTGCGCCGAAAATTTCGTGCGTCGCCTGTTCGATCGCCTTGTAGCCGGCGCTCGACGTCGAGGATTGCGGGCTTGGTTCGACGCCGCCGGCAAGCTCGACCTCGACGCCCAGCCCCGCAATTTGTTTTTCCGCCCGCGCTTTCACGCCGGCGACGCTGTCGCGCGGATGCAGGCGGTAATTGACGATGGCGCTCGCCGTCTGCGGCAGGATGTTCACCTTGACGCCGCCGTCGATCATCGTCGGCGCCGTCGTCGTGTGAAGCGCCGCCGCCGTCGTCGGGCTTTCGCCGAGCGATTTGGCGACCAGAGGCCCCGTCAACCAGAGATTGGCGAGCAAAAGGCGCGGCGCGAACGCCATTTCAGGGGCGATCGCATGCAGGAACGCCGTCATGCCGGCGTCGATTTCGAGCGGAAAGGGATCGTCCGTCACGGCGACGACGGCGCGCGAGACGAGCGAGACGGCCGTATCCTTTCCCGGCGCCGACGAATGACCGCCCGCCGCGCGCGCGGTGAATTTCAGGGTCGTCGACCCTTTCTCCGCGGTTGCGATCAATGCGACCGGCGACGCGACGCCGGGGATCAGGCCTTGCACGAGCCCCGACCCTTCATCGAGCGTAAAGGCGAAATGAACGCCGCGCGCATCGAGCGCCTTGCGGATTTCGCCGGCGCCGGCGTCGCCGCCTAGCTCCTCGTCATGGCCGAACAGGAAATAAATATCCGTCTCCGGAACAAATCCCGACGCGGCGAGACGCTCGGCCGCCTCCATCAGCGCGATCAGCTGGCCCTTGTTGTCCATCGCACCGCGGCCCCAGACGGCGCCGCCCTCGACGACGCCGTCGAAAGCGCCATGCGTCCAGCCGCTCTCTGTCCCCGGTTCGACCGGCACGACGTCGATATGCGCGATAAAGCCGACCGGCGCGACGTCGGCCGATCCCTTCCAGCGATAGAGGAGCGAGTGGCCGCCGATCGTCTCGCGCGTCATCGCCCGGTGCGCGGCGGGATAGGCTCTCTCAAGAAAGGCGGCGAAATCATCGAACGCCTGATGGTCGATCTCGCGGTCGCCCCAGGAAATCGTACCGAGCCGGATCGCTTCGCCGAGCCGCGCCGCAGCAGCCGCGCCATCAACCAATTCGGGCGCGGCCGCCGTAACCGGCGTTGGCGAAGGAACGCCGCCCGGCAGCAACAGCGTCCGCCCGACTAGGAGCGCGCCGAGGCCGGCGACAAGCGCCAGCGCGGCGCCCAGAATTATTTTCAGCATGGGACGGTCTCCGCCATTGTTTCCGACATCATCCTGAAGCCATATGCCCGACCATCGCCGCAGGATGAACCCGATTGCGCAGCCAGAGCCATGACCACATTGCTTTTTGAGCACGAGGCGTTCGGCGAACACGAGACGCCGGCGGGGCATCCCGAGCGCGCCGAACGCTACCATGCGGCATCAGCGGCGCTGCGCGGCGAGGCGTTCACGGAACTAGTCCGCAGGTCGCCGCCGCGCGCATCGCGCGCGGCGATCGAACGCGTCCACCAGCGATCCTATGTCGACGAGATTGAGGCGATCGCGCCCGCCGAAGATCTCGTCCGCCTCGATCCGGATACGACGATGGGACCCCATTCGCTCGACGCGGCGCTTAGGGCTGCCGGCGGCGGCGTCGCCGCGGTCGATGCGATTTACGCGGGCGAGGCGGCGAACGCCTTCGTCCTCGCGCGTCCGCCCGGACATCACGCGCCGCCGGCGCGCGCCATGGGCTTTTGCCTGTTCAATTCAGCCGCGGTCGCCGCGATGCATGCGCGCGCCGCTTATGGCGCAAGACGCGTCGCCGTCGTCGATTTCGACGTCCATCACGGCAACGGCACTGAAGAAGCGTTCTGGCGCGACGAGTTCGCCTTTTACGCGTCGAGCCATGAATGGCCGCAATATCCGGGAACCGGGCGCGCGAGCGATCGCGGCGCCTTCGACAATATCGTCAACGCGCCGCTCGCCGCCGGATCGTCCGGCGAGGAATTCCGCCAGGCCTGGGGCGACCGGCTCCTGCCGGCGCTCGACGCATTCGCGCCGGATATCATCGTCGTCTCGGCCGGTTTCGACGCCCACCGGGCGGACCCGCTTGGCGGCCTGAAACTGACCGAGCCCGATTTCGACTGGGTGACGCGCGAGATCATCGGCGTCGCCAAAGCCCGCTGCGACGGCAGGATCGTCTCGCTGCTGGAAGGCGGCTATGATCTCGACGCTCTCGCCGCCTCGGTCGCGGCGCATGTCGCGGCCTTGATGCGGGGCTGAAAACCGCGCGATAACCGGGCGACATTAAGGATCAGACATCTTCCATGGCCGGACGGATCATCACAGCGCGGCACGGCCGCCCGAATGTTTCGCATGACGTCCGCATTTCCGCGAAGGAGTTCGGCGGCTGGTGGTCGCGATATGACGAAAGCGGTCTGCATCCGGATGAGACGCCGCCGCCGAGCCTGATTGAGCTTGCGACGCGCGCCACGACCGTCCTTTCCTCATCCCTGCCGCGCGCCATCGAAACCGCCCGCCACGCCACCAAGGGCGCGCGCGACGTGCCGGCCGACCCGATCTTCATCGAGGCGCCCTTGCCGCCGCCGCCGGTGCCGTTTTTGAAACTCTCGCCGGCGAGCTGGGGCGTCATTAGCCGTTCCTTCTGGTTTCTCGGCTATGCGCCGGGCGGCGTTGAAAACCATCGCGAGGCGTGGAAGCGGGTGGATGAGATCGTCAGCCGGCTCATCGACCACGCAGCGCAAGGCGACGTCTTGCTGTGCGCGCACGGCTATCTTAACTGGATGATCGACCGGAAACTGCGCAGCTCCGGCTGGCGCCGCGCGGGCCGCGAAGGCGGCAATCATTACTGGTCGTGGCGGACTTACGAGCCTCGAGGCGAGCCCGCCGCCTTACGCAAAACGAGCGGCGCGACGAACGCGGCGGCCGCGGCGGAGTAGGAAAAATCATGGCGAAAAAGCCCGAGCTTGACGGCGTCTCGTTTGAAAAGGCCCTCGCCGAACTTGAGGCGATCGTCCAGAAGCTCGAATCGGGATCGGTCGACCTTGAAGAATCGATCGCGCTCTATGAGCGCGGCGCGGCGCTGAAAGCCCATTGCGAAGCCAAGTTGAAGGCGGCGCAGGAGCGGATCGAGAAAATCGTCGTCTCCGGCGATGGCGCGGTGAAGACCGAGCCGGCGAAGTTCGACTAGCGCCCTGGTTGCCGCCCTGCCTCACTCGCCCCGCAATCGGCCCATTCTCCCCCTGAATTGAGCCCCAAAGGGGTGGTCTTTTGCGTTGCAGCGCCTAAAAAGGCCGGCTAAGCCGCCAAAACCCAGCGGCATGCTGCGTTATGAAGGGGATGGTTATGGCCGTCGAAACGCCGTTGCTCGATCAGGTGAAGTTTCCGGCCGACCTCAGGAAGCTCCAGAAGAACCAGCTGCGCCAGTTCGCCGACGAGCTGCGCGCCGAGGTGATTGACGCCGTCTCGCAGACCGGCGGGCATCTTGGCTCCGGCCTTGGCGTCGTCGAGCTGACGACCGCCATCCATTATGTGTTCAACACCCCCGACGACAAGCTGGTCTTCGACGTCGGCCACCAGTGCTATCCGCACAAGGTGATCACCGGCCGCCGCGACCGCATCAGGACGCTGCGCCAGGGCGGCGGGCTTTCAGGCTTCACCAAGCGCTCGGAAAGCGAATACGACCCGTTCGGCGCGGCGCATGCGGCGACGTCGATTTCCGCCGCGCTCGGTTTCGCGCGCGCCCGCGACCATCAGGGCAAGAAGAACCATGCGATCGCCGTTATCGGCGACGGCTCGATGTCGGCGGGCATGGCGTATGAAGGGCTGAACAACGCCGGCTCGCTCGGCGCGAAATTCATCGTCATCCTGAATGACAACGACATGTCGATCGCGCCGCCGGTCGGCGCGATGAGCGCCTATCTGGCGCGCGCCTCGTCCGGCAAGGCGTATCAGAAAGTCCGCGCGCTCGGAAAACATTTCCTGAAACGCGTGCCGCCGGCGCTGTATGAAAAACTCGCGCGCGCCGAGGAATACGGCCGCGGCATGGTGACCGGCGGAACTTTGTTCGAAGAGCTTGGCTTTTATTATGTCGGGCCGATTGACGGGCATAATCTCGACCATCTGATCCCGGTTCTCGAAAATGTCCGCGACATGGAGGACGGGCCGGTGCTCGTCCATGTCGTCACCAAAAAAGGCAAGGGCTACGCGCCCGCCGAGGAAGCCGCCGACAAGGGCCACGGCGTCGTCAAATTCGACGTCGTCTCCGGCAAGCAGCATAAAGCGGCGTCAAACGCGCCGGCCTATCAGAAAGTCTTCGCGCAGGCGCTGATCAAGGAAGCCGAGAAAGACCCGAAAATCGTCGCCATCACGGCGGCGATGCCGTCCGGCACCTCGCTCGATCTGTTCGCGCAGGCCTTCCCGGATCGCTGTTACGATGTCGGCATCGCCGAACAGCATGCGGTGACCTTCGCCGCGGGTCTCGCCGCCGACGGGATGAAACCTTTTTGCGCGATCTATTCGACCTTCCTGCAGCGCGGCTATGACAGCGTGCAGCACGATGTCGATCTGCAAAAACTGCCGGTGCGTTTCCCGATGGACCGCGCCGGGCTTGTCGGCGCGGACGGCGCGACGCATGCGGGCGCGTTCGATCTCGCTTATCTCGGCTGCCTCCCCAACATGGTCATCATGGCCTGCGCGGATGAAGCTGAACTCGTCCACATGACGGCGACCGCCGCCGCCTATGACGAAGGTCCGATCGCCTATCGCTATCCGCGCGGCGAGGGAATCGGCATCGACCTGCCGCAGATCGGCAAGGTTCTCGAAATCGGCAAGGGCCGGATCGTCCGTGAGGGGACGAAAGTCGCGATCCTGTCGCTCGGCACGCGCCTCGCCGAGGCGCTCGCCGCTTCCGACGCGCTTGA
>Ga0155549_1144_pt8 | contig 43903 bp, 46 predicted proteins | sample RifCSPhighO2_12_FD_107206 | JGI IMG/M metagenome (GOLD analysis project Ga0155549, IMG submission 107206) | Alphaproteobacteria bacterium RIFCSPHIGHO2_12_FULL_63_12
GGAAACGACGAAAAATCGAGCGGGCGTTCGATGAATAGCGTCACCGTGAAAACAAGGATCGCGAGCGCGAAAGACAGCGTCAAACCGATATCGAGAAGGATCGGCGGCACCGGCAGCACCATCATCGCGATGACGCCCATCAGCCCGAGCGCCATCACGGTGGTCGATCCGCCGCGTCCCGCAAATGCCTCGACGGCGGCGAATGCGCCGCCGCCGGACCCCGCTTTTCCCGGCAACGCCGCCGCCATCTGGTCAGCCTCCGGCGACGATCATCGGCAGCACATTGTTTTCAAACAAGGCTGTCAGCGTCCGCCCGATATGCCCGGCGGAAAACCAGAAAACGATGAGCATGACGATGAGTTTTGGCGCAAAGGTCAGCGTCATTTCCTGGATCGACGTCAACGCCTGAAAAAGACCGACCACGACGCCGACGACGAGCGCGGCGATCATCAGCGGCGCGCCCATATAGACGCCGGCCCACAAAAACGTGCGCAATATGGAAATGACGTCCTGCTCGCTCATCGCCGCATCACACCGGCATTCGGAGTAGTTCCTGATAGGCCTCGACCACCTTGTCGCGAACGGTCACCGCCGTTTCGATCGCAAGCTCGGCCTGCGCCAGCGCCTCGACGAGCGAATGCGGATCGGCGCCGCCGGTCATGTACTCGACCGACGTCTTCTCTCCCTTCTCGACCGCGCCGGCGAGCGCGTGGAGCGCGTCGAAGGCGGGATTCTTCGCGTTCTGTCCCTGCGCGGGCGGCGCGAGATCATGCTTCAACGCCGATTTGGCGAGTCCGTAGGATTGCGCCGCCTGGAAAGCCTGGAAATTCATGAGTTTCTCCCTCAGCGCCGCAAGATGTCGATCAGGCCCGCATACATCTCCCGCGCCTGCCGGAAGATCTGAAGGCCCGCTTCGTAACTGCGATTGGCTTCGCGCGCGTCGGCGATTTCCGTCAGCATGTTGACGTTTGACATGACGACATAACCGTTCTCATTCGCGAGAGGATGCGAAGGGTCGAATAGTTCTTCGCCCTTCGCCGGATCGAGCATGACGCGGCTCACCTTGACCACATCCGCGCCCGAGACGGCGTCGCGGGCCTTGTCGAACGAGACAAGCTTGCGCCGGTAGCCATGCGTGTCGGCGTTGGCGAGGTTTTCAGAAACCAGCTGCAGCCGGTAGGACTGCGCCTTCAGCCCTGAAGAGACGACCGCGGAAATCGCTGAAAAGGGATTCATATGATTCTCCTATCGCCGGCCGCCGAGGGCGCTGCGCATCATCGACAGCGCCTTGGCGTAAATGGTCGAGGCGATCTCGTGATCGCGAACCGCCGCGCCGGCGCGCATCATCTCGTCCTCGATGGAAACGGTATTTCCATTCGGCGAGCCGGCGCCGAGACCTGTGACCTCGACGATGCGCGGCGCGTGCGAGCCGTAATCGCGCTCCATCCGGCTCAGCGTTTTTTCAAAGGGCTCAAGATCGCGCGCGCGGTATCCAGGCGTGTCGGCGTTCGCGACATTCTGCGCGATGACCGCCTGCCGCGCCGCCGCGTGGCGCGCCTTCGCCCCGGCAATCGCAAATATGTTGAGATCGGTGAGCATTTCACTTCGCCTTAACCAAGTAACGACAGAAATACCCGCTTAGGTTGAATCAAAGGTAAACGACCACTCATGAAAAATGCGCTCGGCCTCGACGACCCGGCAACCATCCTGCGCAGCATCGGCCCGCAATGGTACGGCTCGATATCGGCGATCGACGGCGCACGTCTTTCGATCGCCGGCCTCTCAGGCATCGCGCGCATCGGCGACCGCCTGACCGTCGAACGTTCCGCCGGCGGGCCGTTGCCGGCGGAAATAATCGGCGTCAATGGAAGCATGCTGGTCGCTTACGCTTTCGGACCCCCGACCGGCGCAGCAGCCGGCGATTCCGCGCTGCTCAATCGGCAGTCCGCCGTCGCCAGACCGAGCAGGGCATGGATCGGATCGACGCTCAACTGGCGCGGCGCTCGATTTGACGGAACCGAGCCTGCGCGCGGGTCGCAGAGCTTTCCCCTCGACGCGCCGCCGGCTCCGGCGCCATGGCGCAAAAAACTTGGCGCGCGCCTTTCAACCGGCCATGCCGCGCTCGATACGTTTCTTCCGCTGTGCAGGGGGCAGCGAGTCGGTCTGTTCGCCGGCTCGGGCATCGGTAAATCGATGCTGCTCGGCGGCCTGTCGCGTCATGTCGACGCCGACGTCTGCGTCATCGCGCTGATCGGCGAACGCGGCCGCGAGGTGCGCGCTTTTGTCGAGGATACTATGGGCGCCGAAGGAATGGCGCGTTCGGTCGTGATCGCCTCTACTTCGGACGAATCCGCGCTGGCAAAAAGAGAAGGCGCCCGGCTCGCGATGACGGTCGCGGAATATTTCCGTGCACAGGGCGATCAGGTTCTTCTCATTTTCGATTCGCTGACGCGGTTCGCGGAAGCCCACCGGGAGGTTGCGCTCGCCGCCGGCGAGCCGCCCTCGCTTCACGCGTTTCCGCCATCGACCTTTAACGCTATCGCCTCGCTGGCTGAACGCGCAGGGCCGGGCGTCGACGGCGAAGGCGACATAACCGCCGTCTTTTCAGTTCTGGTCGCCGGTTCGGACATGGAGGAGCCGGTCGCCGACATGGTCCGCGGCATTCTCGACGGCCACATCATCCTCGAACGCAAGATCGCCGAACGCGGACGATTTCCGGCGATCGACGTGAGGCGGAGCGTCTCGCGATCGCTCCCAGGAGCGGCCAGCGCGATGGAAAACGCGCTTCTCGCCGACGCGCGCGCTCTGCTGTCAGCCTATGAAGAATCCGAGCTTATCATCCGCGCCGGCCTTTATTCGCCTGGCAGCGACGCGGTTATCGATCGCGCGATCAGAATTTTCCCCTCGCTCGACCAATTTCTTACCGAGATCGGGGACTTTGAACCTGAGCAACGATTTGACGACTTGCGTCGTATCCTCGCCGAAAAATCCTAATCATCGGTCGGTTCCCGCCTGATCTCGACCATCGGCGAATCCATACGGCGTGTAACAGCTTTTCAACCGCTTAAATGGTCCGGCGACCTTTTCAACGGACCGAGGCGTTTGAAATAATAAGGCCGATTTGCGCACCTGCGGAAAGGGCTGACCCGCCGAGCAGAGAGAGCGCCGCGGCGCCGCGCGTATCCGCGCTTGGCCCGCTATCCGCTTCAGAGCGAACAAAGAAACGGCGCAACGCCTGTTCAATATTGGCGTCATCGAGAAACGCTTTTGGCGACGAGGTTCCAAACACTTCCGCCGCTTTCGTTTCAAACATCTGGCGTTGTCTGTCGATATCGAGGTTTGCGATCGACGAGGGGAGCCCGAGCGCCGCTTCGACGACCGCGCGCAAGGGCCGCTGCCCCATGATCTGGAGCCAGCCGATCCTATCGGCATTGACCCCTGAGGCGATCTCTTTCGCTTCTCGCCGAAAATTCATCGCAAGGCGGAAATTCGGATCCACGTCGCCGACCGAACGTTCAAAAGCGCGCTCAATAAATCGCGCTGCAACGTCCTCTCGCGAAGAATTCAGCTCGAACCGACCCAACGCAAGATTCTCGGCGCTGAACGCCGTCGCGAAGGCGCGCCAGCGCGGATCGTTCAGGCGATTGGCGAATGATCGCGGATCAAGCACGCCGTCATCGAGCGCGCGGCGGATAAAGGCTTTCTTGTTGATTTCATCCTCAAGGCCGAAGGCGCCGAGAGCGACTGTTAACAGCTTCCGATCGCGTACAAGTTCTTCCGGGCTATGAATGGAAGAAATTTTCTCCTTAAAATAGGCAAGATCGCGCTGAACCGCCGCCTGGTCGCCGAACGCTTCTTTTTGACGCGCGACGGTGCGCTCGAATACTTTCCAACCGGCGTATCCGCCTATCGGGATTGCGGGCTGAAACATGGCTCCTCTCCGGCGACGTCTCCAGTGCGTGCGCTTCGCGCGGGCAAAGCGATTTTTCTCAGCGCGCGCATCGCGGCAAACAACTCCCCTCCCAAGGCATAGGTCTCAGCAAGGCCGATTTCGGCGAGCGTACTCTCATAGTCGGAGTCGCGCCTTGCAACCGCGAGGTATTCTAGGACCTCTTGGCGCGCCACATCCGGGTCGGCGGCTCCGGCCACCACGAGTTGCGCAATATAGTAAGCTTTTTGTACGGGTGTTTTCGCTTCGGTCGGATGCAGCGCATCCCGAAGTCGAAGCACAGACGCCCCGGCGGTCCGGACGCGAAGTCGCGCCGCTTTATCGCCGTTTTGCAACACCACGCCGTTGATCAGCAATTTCTCGTGAGGCTTTAGCTTCAGGACGAGGCCTGTCATGCGTCGTCTCTCGGCGCTAAGCTTCTTAGCCCAGAGATGATATTGCGATTGATGTCGGTGAGAATGCTGACGTCTGGCGCGCTTCCGCTGGTCATCAAATGCTGCGTCCTTTTTCGGACAAATATTGCTAGATTGAAAATCTTCGCCCTCAATTCGGTCGGCAACGCATTTTCATCCCGAATGACATCCGCCGCTAGAACAGTCCACAGGGAGGCGTTTCGCGATAATGCCTCGATAAACGCCGGATAGTTCCGTTCGCTATTGCCGGCGCTTCGATCGAGATCGCCATTAATTCGCTCAAAGGCGCTCGCCTCAATCGTTCGAGGCCCCGCAATTGCACGTTTTGCCTGATGGTAGGCGGAGGACGCAGCGGCGATACTCGCCATTTAATTCAGCCTCTTTTTACTGAAGTAAGAACGGAGCGGCGCGAGGCGCCGCTCCGGGATCAAGTTTTTAGCGGAACAGCGCCAAAATGCTTTGCGGCGACTGGTTCGCGATCGACAGCGCCTGAATGCCGAGCTGCTGTTGTACCTGCAACGACTGAAGCCGCGCCGAAGCTTCTTCAAGATCCGCATCGGTCAGCGCGCCGATGCCGCTGGTCAACGCATCGGTCAGCTGGCGAACGAATTCGCCCTGAATCTCGATCCGCTTTTGCGATGAACCGAAGGCCGCCGAGGCGTCGACGGCGGTCTGGATCAACCCTTCAATGGCGGTGAGGGCGGAGGCGGCGCCGGCGGCGGTGCTGACATCGATCGCAGCCAAGCCCGCTAGACCGCCGCCCGCCGTCGTTTCAAGGCTCGCGGCGGCGACCGAGATGCTGCTCGCGGTCACCGTACCCGTCGAGTCGCGATCGAGGGAGGCGAGGAAGTTAACCGTACCTGTCGCCGCCTTGACGAGATTAAGGCCGTTGAACTGGGCGGCGTTGACAATTGAATTGACCTGATTGGTCAATTCCGAAACGTCGGTCTGGATCTTCGTGCGGTCAACGTTTGATTCCTGCGCTTGCACGATCAACCCTTTGACCTGCGTCAACAGGCTCGTGACCTGCTCAGCGGCGCCGCGAGCGACCGCCACCGTCGAGGAACCAAGGTTCAGCGAGTCGGAGATCTTCTTAAATCCTTCGACGTCCGACTTAATGACGGTCGAAATGGCGAAAATCGACGCATTATCTTTCGCATTGCCGATTTTTTTGCCGGTCGAGATTTGCTCTTGGACGATCGACAAATTCTTATTGACGTTACGCAGGTTTTGCAGCGCGACCGTCGAGCTGTTATTCGTGAGGATGCTGTTAGCCATCGGATTTTTCCTTTGTTGGTTTCAAGCGTTGGGTTTGAACTCGAACAAATCCGACCTCACCTTCGATATGTCGGCTGCCGGCGTTTCGCCGGCGTTTCGGGCTTTCTCCGCCCTCGAATGGCATTCTCACCGCTTCGATGCGCTGATCAGGCTAGCGCGATAGTTGTTATAACCGCAACTTCATAAGAAGCGGTAAACGCCGATCTAGACGCTACGACTCGCGACGGCGGAACGGGCCGCGGCGATCCGCTGTCCGCCGGCGCTGTAGAGGCCTGATTTCGCCTCTGCTTCCGCAATCGCCTCGATACGGCGGCGCGCATCCAAAAAGCCCTGTTTTACCGCGGCGAGCTGCTCCGCATTTCGTTTCGCTTTTTCGTTAATCATCGACAACATCTCGACCAAGGCATCGTCGCCGCCGCCCGCAATTCTAGAGACGGCAAGCTCGACCGCCTCGGCGAGCTTCTCTTTATGGTGCGCCAGACTAGCAATGAGTTCGTAATTGCGCTTTCGAAGCGCTTTCGATTCTTGTTCAAGAAGCGCGATCAACGCGGACGACAACTTTCCGATTTCCCTATTCGACATCGGGCGCCTTTGTTTTCTGGAGATTTGAAAGAATCATCGCGGGCAGTCCAAATCCGCCCTGATCGACTATATTCTGAGCATATTCCTGCAGGAGGAATCCTGACATCGCTTCGCCGCCGAAACCGGCTCTCGCCGACAAGGCGTCATTCAATCCTGCAAACGACAACATCTCCGCGAGAAACGCAGCGGCTAAGTTATCTGCCGCCTCTTTTTCCCCGCATTCGCCGGTCGCGCAACGCCCACCCGCACCATGGTGTGGCAGGGCCTGATGCGGCGCGATACTGGTTAACGCCATATATCCTCTTTCGAGCTGTAACCGCTACCTTTAGTAGCAGTAACTGAATAATAAGTTATCTGGGGTTGTATTGCTCATGAATTTTGTTTCCCTGATAGCGCCAATTTTCGTAGCTCCTGGGCCGGAAGTCGGCTCGAACCACGACGAAGCGGCAAGCGACAATCAACAAGCGGTCGAATTTGGCGATCTTTTGGCCCTCATTGGTGCAATTAAGGGCGATATCGCACCCGAAAACGACACCAATTCAAAACCGCATTCCGATACTCCGTTTGACGCGCGAAAATCGTCCGTCGCAAAAGCCCCGGTCGCTGCGCCAGATGCGGACGAGGTGAATGAACCACCTCTGGGGGTAATCGCGGTAACTTTAATCGCGGCGTCCGCAGATCAAAGCCAAACGAAGGTTGCTTCCACCCAGAACGCTTCGATTGCGTTACCAAGCGACGCGAAGGTCCCAGCGCATATCCCGCAATCAAGCGAGCTAATTCCGCGGACAGGTCCCGAAGGCGATGCAGCCGCGGATCCATCAGCTGACAGTCAGTCGAACAACATCCCGAAGAAACGAGAAGACGCACCGCTTACGGCGCGGCCCGAAAGAGTGGCTTCAGGGGTTGATGCAAACGCAAAATCGCCCGCGCCGCCCGCGATGCCTCCCGAGACCCAAGGCGCATCGGCAACTGTTATAGGTGATACTCCGCAATCCTCCGGAAATTTTCACTCCCCATCGCATGGCGTCGCGCAGGCCCACCCATCTAACCTGCCGCCGGCACCTCCTTCAGTTGTCCCTTACTCATTATTACCACGAAATATTGAGCTGAGCCACACACAGACTGACCGCGCTTTTGTCATACTGTCGACAAAGCAATCTGCGGACGGTTCATTCGAACTTCGGCTGGACCCACCCGATCTGGGATCCGTCCGCATCTCGTTATCGCCGGATGACGACGGCGCGATACGCGCGCTGGTCACGGCTGACAGAACTGAGACGCTCGATATTGTCCGGCGACATATTGAGGTTTTCCGCATTGAGGCTGGCAATCACGGCCTTGGTAACCTCGAGTTCCGTTTCGAGTCCGGTCCGCAAAGCAAAAATAGCGCAGACGCCGAGAGGAAAAGAAATTCTGCGCGTGTGACAGACGCATTCTCCGCCGGGTTCGATGGGGATGCGATTTTTTCAACGCCAATTGAAAGCGGCGCAATGGACTTCTTCGCTTGAAAAAGGAAAACGAAAACTATGATCACCGGCTCAACTCCATCAGTCTCGACATCGGTTCCGGCCGTCAATTCGCCATCGCAAACGGCGCCCCAAATTGATTTTCAGAATTTCCTCAAGCTACTCACGGCGCAACTCCGCCACCAGGATCCATTAAGTCCGACAGAGTCGACCCAATTCGTTACGCAACTTGCAAGCTTTTCAACGGTTGAGCAACTAGTAAACGCAAACGCCAAACTTGATGGCATTGACGACAAACTCTCTGCTCCCAGTATCAGCGAATTCGGACATCTCATCGGTAAAACGGCGGAAACTCATTCTCCGCTTTACGACCCGTCAGTTCAAATTCCGTTCCGCCTAATTCACGAGCCGCAGGCGCAAACAGCCGAACTCGTAATGCGCGATCTCCATGGCGTTGAAGTCGTGCGAGCGCGCGTATTGAATAGCGACAGCATTCAACTTTGGCCTGGGCTTGGCGGCGCATTGGCATTGGCAAATGGGCCATACCAGATTTCAGGCGAATATTTCGACAATGGTCAGCTGATAAGAGTTGCGCCGGCCTCCACATTTTCTCCCATTAAAGAAATCCGATCCGTTGGAGGTGCTGTCGCAGTCCGCCTAGAAAATGGCGCGGAGGTTGCGCTGGATGACCTCATCGGGCTTGCCGAGTAGACTACCAACAATTTGTTTGGTCAGTCAGAGACCGGATTATAATTGCTGGTAGCCGACATCCATAATCAGCACTGATTTGACGCCGTCGCCCAAGATTGCGCGGGATTCGTCAAGGATTTTGGCTCGTGTTTCCTCAAGAAACTCCGGGTTTTGAAACATTTCTTGCAATTTTCCCTCGCTCGCTTGCTTCAGCAGTACTTTTAGGACCGCATCCCTCAATTTTGGTTCTTCCGCGTAAGCGGAATCCGCATCCGACGAATCAAGTTCAAGATTTATATCCAATATCATCATCGCCACAGGATGCCCCGCCTTTACGATCGGGGCGACAAACTGCCGGCTAAACTTCAAATAGGTTGACGGTTCCGCATCACTTTCGAGGGCCGCGCTGGATTTCGAATGCTTGCTATTCGATCCATGGTCTCCCTTCTTCTGTTTCGCATTTCTGTGGACAACGGAGCTGTCTTTCTCAGATTCCTTCGGTTCTTCGGCGCCAGCCTCACTCTCCTGACTTTCTGGCTGGGAACCGTCCGCGCTAATCCGTACAGCAACCGCGCCGCCCGCCCCGATCATCGCCGCAACCGGAATGAGAAGAAATGGGCTAAGTTTTTTCATCATCAAAACGGTGAAATCATGTCGATAATCTGTTGGCCATAACGGGCGCGCTGCGCGTCTGTTATCTGACCACGCCCGCCATATGATATTTTTGCATCGGCGATTTTATCGTAAGTAATGATATTGGATCGTGAAATATCCTCAGTCCTAATCACACCCGCCACATGCAGCTCGCGCATTTCATAATTGACGCGGACTTCTTGATCACCGCTCACAATTAGATGACCATTAGGAAGGACTCCGACAATAGTCGCCGCGACCCTGAGCGTGATTTTCTCTTCGCGCTTTATGGAACCTTCGCCTTTTGACACCGCGTTTGAGGATACATCCACCGCTGGATTGAGACCCACCCCTCCGGGGAGGACGCGTTGAGCTAAGGTTCCGACGCCAAATAGAGCTGGCGCCTCAATTGAATCGGAACCACTGCGCGATCGCCCGGTGCGGTTTTGCATCTCCGCTTCATCATCTATTTCTACCAGAACCGTAACAATATCGCCGATTTTCCTGGCTCTGCGATCACCGAACAGGGATTCCGGCCCCGAGCGCCATAATGAGGCGGCAGTAGGTCGGGCTGCCCCCGGGTCGGCGCCTTGGATTTCCGGCCGAACAGCTGGGCCTGAGTTCCACCCTCCCGCCTTCATCGCCTCCCCCTCCTCTACCGGAGTGAAAGACGGCGGCTTTGTCAAATGATCAAATGAAGAGCAATTGCTCAGGACTAAATTGAAGAGAATTGCGATCACACAATGTTCGTACCTTGTCATTTTACAATCACTTTTGAAGGGCCCGCGACTGTCGCCGCGATAATAGATTTTGAATCGAGATTCATAATTCTTACCCGGTCGCCGTCGCGGCCCTGTGAAAGAGCCCTCCCCTCTGTTTGAATCGTGAGCGGCCCAAACGAATACTCCATGAGAACAATGCTATTCCGCGTGACCAGAACCGGCGCAATTTTGCCGGTTAACGCAGGACCGTCAGTTATGGATTCTCTTTGAATGAGCGGTCGCGCTTGCTCGGCTTGGCGTCCTATTTCAACGACCGGACCGGCTCCGTGGGTTTCGATGTCGGTAGATTTTTGGTCTGAATTTTGGAGTTGTCTATCCGTGGCATTTTCCGCAATTTGCGGAGCGGCGGCGGACTCCACAGCCATGGATGGCGCTGTCACAAGCATTACCGAAAGCGATGTGACGACGAACGATTTACGCATATGCATCGTGTCACCTAATTTGTGTTGTTGCACTGAGCATTTGATCTGCTGCAGTGATTACTTTTGAGTTCATCTCATAGCCGCGTTGCGCCTCGATCAATTCTGCAATCTGTTGGACGACATCAACAGAGCTTTCTTCGAGAAATCCCTGGCGAAGTATGCCGCGGCCTTCGATTCCGGGCTCTCCGGGGAGCGGCGCACCCGACGCTGCAGTCTCCCTGAACAGATTTCCACCGACCGCCTCAAGGCCCTTTTCATTCACGAATGTTGTAAGTGTGATCGAGCCGATCTGCTGACCGTCGGTTTGGCCTTCGAAAAAGACAAAAATGTCACCTTCCGAATTTATGGACAAAGAACGCGCGTCGTTAGGCACTGTAATATCACCCGCCAGCGGAAACCCATCGGTATTCACGATGAGGCCGTCGCCATTTTTCTTAAATGAACCATCCCTCGTATAAGCGGTATCTCCGGATGGGAGAGTAATTTCGAAATAGCCTGCGCCCTCGATCGCGATATCCAAATCACCGCCGGTTTGTTTCAGGGAACCTTGTTCTCTATTCGCCGTCACCGCCGCGGTTCGAACCCCTAACCCTAGCTGCACGCCCGTCGGCGCAATAAGGCCGCTGGAGCTCGAAATTGCGCCCGGAGGGATTAGTTGCTGGTAGTGGAGATCTGCAAATTCTGCACGCCTCGCAGAATACGCTGTGGTGCTCATATTCGCAATATTGTTCGAAATTACTTCGACTCTTTTTTGCTGCGCATCCATGCCAGTTGCGGCGATACGAAGTGCCTGCATTACCATTCTCCCAGAGTTGTCATCTCAGTCCGCTTAGTGTCTCTATCGCCTGCTGTACGCGACGGGCATCGTCGTTCACAATCTGTTGCTCCAATTCGAAGGCTCTTTGCACCTCGATCATTCGCGACAATTCCTGAACGGCATCGACATTTGAAGCTTCAAGATACCCTTGACGGATCCGCCCGGATTCTACGGGTTGCGTCTCCACCATGGCCTTGAAGAGGGTTTCACCCTCGCGAACCAATGAGATTTCTGGCGCATCGAGCAACGTGATTTTACCAATAACATTCCCATCAGCGGCGACGCTGCCATCCACAGAAATTGTGAGATTCTTAGCGTCGGCAGGAATTGTTATCGGTGATGCGCCATCGCCAGCGACTGGATGCCCAGCGGTTGTCGTTAGGACGCCGCCATCGTTGAGGAGGAAAGCTCCGGCTCTGGTCAGTCGAAGCCCGTTCGGTGTGATAACTCCGAAGAAACCCCGACCTTCGATCGCAAGATCAAAAGTCCCGCCCGTTTTGTTCATTTCCCCCTGCTTCATGTCAATCGAGTGCGCACCTATCCTTGTCTGGGATATGCTAGGCTCGCTTCCGATCGCATTTACATATTCCGTGAAGATATCGCCGTCGCGTCGAAACCCTGTCGTGTTAGAATTTGAAATATTATTTGCTATATTATCCAGCTCATGCGACAGTGCCGCCTGCTTTGACAACATGACATAAGATATATTGCTCATTGTACGTTCTTTTTTCGAATGTAAACAATTTCTTGTGCGACGCCGTTTACAAATTCACGCAACGCGACTCCGGAATCGGCATCTGGCGCTGACATAAACAAGTGCGCTAAGCCCGCCTCGCTGCTTTTCTCGGCATGCTTCAGCTCCGCTTCATTTGTTGTGACTGTTTCGCCGGACGCGAGAAGCGCCAACGCAGCCCGCTCGCTCAATTCCTTGTGTGAAGATACCTCATTTGCCGAACGAAAGAATTTCGCCGCCGATCTCCAGTCACCTATCGCCCATGCCATCTCTGCAATAAGTTTCGCTGCATGAGGTGAAGACACGACTCTTGCCGGAAAATTCGGCATTTCTAATGGGGCTCCTTCCGAGCTGCGCGCAGCAAATAGGTCCAGTAACTTCACATCATTTTCGCGTTCTGAAAGGAGCTCATTCAAGGCCTCAATTTTGCCTGAGCGTAGAAGCGCATCGCCGCGCAGACGGACATCTTCTTGCCCTCCGGCTGTGCGAAACGAAAGCAGCGCGTCCAGTATCTCCGCCGATCCAAGTAGCGACAGCTCTTTAGCAGCCGCTTCGAAAGCCGGTTCCCCCAATGTTTCAGCTGCTAGCTTGGGGTTATCTGCCACAAATGCCAGGGCCGCGAGCGTCTCATAACTATTCCCACCAAGAAGCTTATCGCCCAAAATCTTGGTCACGGCATTCAGCGCGTCGGTATTATCATTTTTCGAATTTTCTAGCCTGTGACCCAGCAACTCAAGCGCTCCACGCCAATCACCACCCTTTAACCGGAAATCAATTAAAGCGTCTCCAAATGAGGCATTCCATTCACCTGCTGTTATGGCGGCCTGCGCATCTTCCATGTTTGCCAATAAAGCGGATTGCTCCTCATTGTTGAGTAGGTCGGCAGCCCCGCTCGTCACTAAGTGCTTAATTGCTTTGCCACGCAACGGGCCCGGGTCCGTTGAAATCGAAAATAGCGTTTCCGCGGATTCGATGCTCGGGCGCTCTGAGACTAGAAGCGCAGCATCCACATACGATTGAGCTTCTGACTTGGCATTATCGTTTGCTAATTTTTTTCGCGCCTCGCGGACGACATCCGCGATACCAAGTTTTCCCTGATCTATCGCCGCAACGCTGATATAATCAAAGACAGACTTCGCCACCGGCGAGGGCAGGCTTTCTATTAACTTCAGGTCTGAGGACTCAAAATTCAGACCCATTGGCTCAGAGGCATATCTGATTTTCTCCGCAAGCTGGTGAAGTTTCCCGCACTGCTCAGGCAGCAGCGGCAATTTTGATATTGTAATGCTTGAGCCTAAAGCTGTGGCGGCTATAATCGATGTCGCAACGCCGCGCGGGCCGTCCACTTTCGAGCTGGCGGCGTAGGCTTCATCAAAGAATCCGATCGCAAGATAGGTTTCAGCGAGTTGGGCGTTAATCCAGTGACGTTCCGTGTTTCCATCGTCCGCGGCCGTTTGTATGAGTCTGTCGATTCTACCAAACGGATCGTCAGCCGCCGCAGCGGCGGCGGTAACAAGGCCGGTTAGCGTCAGGCAGTCCGCTGACGCCTGATAATCGTCTCGAAGCATGGTTGGGTACGGAATCTTCGGTGTGAGAATCCTTTCGATTTCGTCCTCGCGACTTTCATTGATATCCTGTTGATGCCTTTTTATTGAAATCACGCCCTCGGTTTTCGCTTCTTCCAGCTTTTTCGCTAAGGCCTCGCGAGCGCGATCGACGGCGCGCGTATCATTTCCCGACGGCTCTGTCGCCAGGCTATTGGTCGTCCACATCAAGAGAGCCGCCGCCAAGGTGCAATGCATTCTCATGCTGCTTCCTTTTTTAAGGCTTTCAAGGCTTCTTCTATTTCATTGAAGCTGGGTCGGTTCCGTTTCGCCACATTCCTTCGGCCGACTTCCACGCAGAGCGAAGGTTCATGCATTTGGAGACTCGCGACAATTGTTTCCCGAATCAACGAATAGAAGCGTTGGTCCTGACTTTGCGCAGAAGCGATTTTATCTGAGAGCGGCCCCACGAGGCCATAAGCCAGGAACACACCGAGGAAAGTTCCGACGAGCGCTCCCCCGATCATCTGACCGAGAACTTCCGGGGGTTTGTCGATCGAGGCCATTGTTTTGATGACACCCAATACTGCGGCAACGATTCCGAGCGCAGGCAATCCGTCCGCCATCTTCTGCAATGCATGAGCTCCATGCATCCGGTCATGGTGCATCGCCTCGAGTTGCTTTTCGAGCAGCTCTTCAACTTGGTGCGGATTGTTAAAATTCATCAGGATAGACCTGATCGTGTCACATATTATCTCAGCCGCTTCATTATCGCCGGCTATTCGCGGGTAGCGTTGAAAAACCGTCGACTCTTTTGGGTTTTCTATGTGGGCTTCAACCCGAACGGCGCTTTCCCGTGCAAGGCGCAGTAACTCAAACATCAAGCAAAGGACGTCGGAATAGTCCTTCTTTTTCCATTTTGGTCCCTTTATGGCTTTTCCGACATCGGCGACCGTATGCTTGATGACATTGGCGTCGTTCCCCACGACAAACGCTCCGACCGCGGCACCGCCGATAATGATCATTTCATGCGGCAGCGAATGAAGTATGATCTCCAGCTTTCCGCCAGCGAACACGTATCCGCCGAACACCATCACCAGCGTGATCACTATCCCAAGTATGCTTGTCATTATACCTTACAAATTCCGCTTTTGGATTCTTCGGTTACCACGTTAAGCTTATTTTTTGGCGGCTTTTCCGGCCATCAATACGGTGATCGCATAGGCTCGGTCAGGCGGTAGAGTGGCGAGAATCGCTGACGCGTATTCTTCATTCATCTCAAGCAATAAACCCGCAGCGAAATCCGGATCCATGCCGACGATAATTCCACTCGCTGCTGCTGGCTTCATCTGCGAATAAATAGCGCTGACCTCGGCTTTATTTTTGTCAAGGCTGGCGTCCTCCTCCGCTAATCGCGCCGTCAGCGCCTTATTTAGCTCCTCCAGTTGCATCGTTCTTTTTTCTACTTGCCGACCGAGAACCTCGAGCGTGCTCTTTCTGTCCGCCAAATCCGCTTTCTGCGACTGGATCCAGTCGATTTCCTTTTTAATGCTATCGGCCAGGGCGCCATCGATGCACTGAGCGCTTTGGCGCTTTTGACTTACGCCCTTTTCTGTATCCTCCCCACCTGCGATGGTCGCTGCAAGAACCGCCGCACGACCGACAAATGTCGCGCAAAAAATCGCGCACAAAACAATCAGCGAGCCTGCGCGCATATTTTATGCTGCCCGACCGGTCGGCGCCCCCGGCGCCGCCGTCTTGTTCATTTTGGCGATCATAGATGTGTCCGCCTTTCGAAGCGCAAAATTCCGACTGTCAATTTGCTGAAGAGCTTTTTCTTTTGCACGGTCAATATCGGTAATCGCGAGTTCTGCAAGCGCGCCAAACTCATCGATTAATTTCTCAAATTCTGGCCGAATGCGTTCGGCGTCTTCCAGTGCGTTTGTCAGTTTTTGTATTGCGTCGACACTGCTCGATCTGGCGACAGCAAGGGTTTGCTGGGTTTGATCGAGCGCCTGCGACATCGACGCAATGCTGGCTCCAATGCCGTTTTTCGTGTCATTGAGCCTGGAAAGGCGGCGGCTTAAAACAAAACAATATATGGTCGCAACGCCGGACGCCATTAATAGTATGATGTCGAAAACAATTCCCATTTCCACGCCTAACTTAAAATAAAATCGGTGATCAGAACCGCGTGAACAGGGGCTGGGTCGACTACAAGCGCGATACGTCTTGATATCTGCTCGCGAATGCGCCCCATGGAAGCCGGGTCTTCCAGAGCGCCGATATTCACGGCGCGCAAATAGATATTCAGCGTATCTCTGATACGATTTTCCCGCTGGAAGAATACTTCGCGGTATTCTGGCGACGTTTCGACAACATAACCTAGCTTTAGATATCTAACGCGCCCGACGGGCGTTATCGATACGACGATAGGAGGGGGAGAAAAAACGCCGATATCTCCAGTAATGTGAAATTGTGAACCTCCCCGCTCGGAGGCCTCGCTTTCCAATTCCGTATCGTTTTCTTCCTCGTTTTCATGGCTCTTATTTATTTCAGACTTCGTGGTATGGGTCTTATCTTTTAAATTGGCATGAGTAGGGAGTTCGGCCTCGGCGCCTGCGAGAGCAGCTCCATCAGATTTCGATTGCGGAAAAAGAGAGTCAGGCGCTAGGAAATAGACAGCAGCGGCGGCCGCCCCGCCGACTATCAAAGAAGCGCCGATGATGACCGTAATAGGCGCCTTCTTTTTCGACTTTTCCTCGATAGTTGGCGTCGGCGCTTCTTTCGACATATTACACGCTATGGTTGTTTTCTATGTTTATAACAACTCTAGGTAAACGATAAATTAAGGTTCGATCTTTAAATTCGTCCGACATCCGCAGGCGGCATGTGGGCGAAAGTTTTTTCGCCGACGGTCGCTTCAAATCTGCACTGAGTTTTTGCGTGGGCCGGAGGATTGTTTTGAAGCTTGCTGAAGACCTAAAGCGGATTTCTCTGCGGGACCGCATGGTTCTGGCCGCCGTCGCCGTCGCGGTAATACTTGCGTTCATCGCGATGATCCGCGCCGCAACAGCTCCAACGATGGCGCTGCTTTACGCAGGGCTGGATCCATCCTCGTCGGGTGAAATCATAGAGAAGCTATCGACGATGAATGTGACGTCAGATGTCAAAGGCGACGCAATTTATGTCCCACTGAACAAGCGCGACGCCATCAGAATGTCTCTTGCCGGTGAAGGATTGCCTCGACAGGGCCAGGCTGGTTTCGAGCTTCTTGAAGGCATTAACGCCTTTGCAACAACATCCGATATGTTCGATGCGACCTATTGGCGAGCCAAGGAAGGCGAACTCGCCAGAACAATTTTAGCCACACCAGGCGTTAAAACCGCTCGAGTGCATATAGCGGTGGCGAAGCGCGGCGCGTTCGCGCGAGGATCCCAATCACCAAGCGCAGTCGTCACTATTGGAATGGCGCGCGGGAAAATTAATTCGCGTCAAGCGGAAGCAGCCCGATACATCATCGCGCTTGCAGTACCCGACCTGGAACCAGAACATGTCGCAGTTATCGACACTGCGGGCGGCGTTATTCTTTCGCCCGGCAAATCCGACAATAATACAGCGTTATCGGGTGAAATTCGCGACCGCGAATTATCTCTAGAAATATCTTTGGCGGACTTACTTGAGGCGCGTGTCGGTGTGGGAAACGTCAGGGTAAAAGTCGCGATGGAAGTTACACGTGAACAGTCTACAAGGTTTGAACGCGTGCTTGATCCGCAACAACGCATACTCACAGCGCGTGACTCTTCAGAAACGCAGGAATCTGATACTGAAGGCGCCGGCGCCGTTACAGTCGCAAGCAACCTTCCGGAAGGCGATACCGACGCGTCGGCTAATGCTGGCCGTTCCAGTCGCAACGAGACGAGTGAATCCACAAAATTTGACGTGTCTGAGCGACGTCTCGAGACTATTACTCCGGCTGGTGCGATCAAACGAATTCAGGTCGCCGTCTTGATTAATCAACCCTCAAACCCGGATTCGCAGGCTAATAAAGTAGAAGTCCGATCAAAAGAAGAGCTTTCCGCATTAAAGAACCTTGTTACGGCGGCGGCGGGGATTGATACCGAACGCGGGGACGTTGTCACGATCGAAAGTCTCGCATTTGAACAGCCAGTTAGCCTAGGCGAAGAAGCTGCCGCGAATCCTGCAATGGATTTCCTGTCGACAAATATCATGGCGATCCTCCAGCTCGTTATTCCGGCTATCGTCGCGTTACTATTAGCTCTTTTTGTGTTGAAACCGATTCTGACATCATCTTCAACAAAGCCTGACGCTTCGCATCTCGTTACAGCGCATTCAGCTCCTCAACTTGCCCCGCCGCAAGACGTTACCGGGAAGGAACAGGCGCCATCGACGGTTGACGAATTGCGCCGTATCGCCGCCGAACGTCAGGCGGAGTCCGCAAAGGTAATTTCCAACTGGCTTGAAACTCAGGGCACCGCGGCATGACAATTCAACAGTTTTTCCGCGAATTCACAACAGATGCCGGATATGATGAAGGAGCACCAGACTCGGTTTTTTCTTCACTCACCATTTCAGACAAGAATGCGGAATCCTCTGGCGGCATAAGCGACGTAACCGATAGCTCCGAGTATGAAAATACCGCTCATTCTGAAATGTGCGCCGCCCTCGACCGTCTCCTCGAATTGCATCGGATAATGGAAATTGAAAGGCAGCTGGTTGAACGGCGCTATAAAAATGAAACGATCCGCTGGTTATCGGCGATAATCGGCGGCATTTCCCCCCCGCTTTCGGCGTCGCTGATCCTCACAACAATTGAAGGAATTGCAGATCGCACTTTGCCTGGCGGTTCATACGGGAAAATCAATCTTCGCTTGCACCCCAACACGGCGGCAGCGCTTTATGAAAAAAACTCACAGATTCAGTCTTCGGACCGTATTCTTATCGAGGAAGATGGTGCTCTGCCTGAGTTCACTATTTTCGCCGATTGGGATGCGGGTGGATTGGCATTTGATGCCTCCGAGGCCATCAGGCGGCTGGAGCAGCTTTTGACGCAGTCAATAGCGACAACCTAACTGACGGAGTGATCAATTGAAACCAGCTTCACAATCTGATGGCGGGATTTATATGGCAGAAATTGAAAACGGCGTAATTTCCAAGGACGCGATAGCTGCGAACCCGCATATTTTATCGCTGCCCGTCTCGCTCACCGTTTCCGTCGGCTCCGCACGCATCACCATTGGTGAGCTTTTGGCTCTACGTCAGGACTCAATCATAACACTAAATTCAAAAATCGAGGATCCCGTTGAGATAGTCATTGGGGAACGAATCGTCGCACAGGGCGAGTTGATTGAATCCGATGGCGAAGAAATCGGTATCGGCGTTCGCATTACCAAATTGGCCACGAGTCCCGAACCCGCAAAGTAAGTGGCTCGCTCATGCTGACATTAATCGCTGCTACACTTATTGCGGATCCTTCGATCGCCGCGACAATTGACGCACCGACTATTTCGTCGTCAGTTCTCAGCGAGCGCGTCATTCAATTATTTCTTCTTGTGACGACGCTTAGCCTTGCGCCGGGTATCGCCATGATGGCGACAAGCCTGCCTCTAATCGTCATTGTTCTCTCCATTCTTCGACAGGGGGGAGGACTCCAGCAATCTCCGCCTAATATGATGATAATGGGTCTGGCGATATTTCTGACATGGTTGATTATGGAACCAGTATTCGGAAAAGCTTGGGTCGCCGGCGTTGAACCGCTTTTGGCCGGATCAATAACGGAGAATGAGGCGGTAAAGGAGATCGTGGCGCCTTTTTCGGCGTTTATGACCTTACGCGTCGATCCCTCGGCTCTCCAAACGCTCTCAGATGCGCGCGGCCTTGCTCAGGGAGCCGCAGACTCTCCAAGCCTTTCATTGTTAGCTCCCGCATTTGTGCTTTCCGAGATCCAGAGGGCGTTCCAGATCGGCTTTGTCATTCTTCTTCCTTTCCTGATCATAGACCTTCTTGTTGCATCGATCTTGATGGCCATGGGCATGATGATGGTGCCTCCAGCTATCGTATCCCTGCCGTTCAAGCTTTCATTTTTCGTGCTGACCAACGGTTGGGTAGCCGTTTCCGGAGCACTGGTGAGATCTTATTTATGACGTCCCCAACACGCGCGAATCCGTCCAGTGCAACCGCGCTCACAAAAGCCCACAAAGCGGCCGTGATATTATCTGCGCTCTCCTCGGAAACTGCGAGCGCAATTATTCAGGAGATCAGCGACGCGCATCTCAAGGCGTTCGCCCGCGCCTTCAGCGACTTAAAGTCAGTTCCTGCCCCGTTGTTGCATGCAATCGCTCAAGAGTTTCTGTTAGAAGTGGAGCAATCCAGCGCCGAGTTAATGGGGGGCCTGGAAGAAACGAAAAAAATGCTTGCCTCTCTGGCCGCGGATGACCGTGTGAACAGGATTCTCGCGGAGCTGCACGGAGGCGGTTCCGCTTCTGTATGGAAACGCCTCGCTGCATCAAAACCCGAACATTTATTGCCATTCCTTCAAACGCAACGCCGCCCAATTGCCGCCGCAATAATTTCGAAACTTGATTTCGAGCAAGCTGCAGGCATATTTAGCATCGCCGATCCGCAATACGCCCATGCGATACTTACCGAACTTGCGCGAGGAACGCCGCCATCTCAAGAAGCGCTAAATAACCTTGCAGCGGCGATTGAAGAAGATTTCCTCAAAATGCAGGCAGCAACGCCGTCGGGAGACGGCGTGAATGAGATCGTAAGCGAAATTATCAATTTTCTGCCTTCAACGAAGCGCGAGGCTTTTCTTCAGCACCTCGATGCGGAAGACAAGGAGATTGCTCAAGCCGTTCGTCGCGCCGTGCTCACATTTCAGGACTTGCATTTTCGTTTGAATGAGGCCGGCGCGAGTGCGTTGCTCAGAGACATCGAAAAGGAGACGCTATTGAAAGCGCTGCAATTCGGTAAGACCAATGCGTCCGAAACGGTGACTTTTTTGATGGCTAACGTATCAAAGCGGATGGCCGACCAGTACTCCGAAGAAATCTCGAATGCCGAACCAATTTCAGAAGATGACGGCGAGCGCGCCCAGCGCATCATTATTCGAAAGCTACGGGAACTCGTCCAGATGGGAGAGTTGAAGTTGATCCCGCCACCGACCTGACGGAGCGGTCTTGAACTCATAAGGGTTAACCGGGAATCCCTAATACGAAAGCGCAGACCGGCCGGTCAGCAGCCGTGCTGCTATGCGAGTGTGAGGGTCTCAACGTATTAATGAAATACGCCCGAACAAACTCATATTCGAAATCCATTTCGGCAGCGGACTCGGGCGAAGGGGTGCGAGATCGCCGGTCGCTCAGAGCAAAACAATATCTGCATGAAGCGCACCTGCCGCTTTAATGGCGGTCAGAATGTCAATCAACTCTCTGGGCCCGACACCTAGCGCATTCAATCCTTGAACGAGATCCATCAATGAAACATTTTCATCGACGACTCCAATTCGCGCCTCGCGGCCCGTGTCAACCGTGAGATCCGTATTCGGAACTATAATTGTCTCGCCATTTCGAGAAAATGGGTTGGGTTGAGACACGTAGGGTGTTTCACGCACTGTAATTTTCAGATTGCCCTGCGTGACGGCAAATCGCGATATTGTAACATCAGCACCTAACACGACAGTTCCCGATTTTTGATCGATCACCACCCGAGCTCTTTGCTCCGGCTCGACGCGCAGGTTTTCGATGGCGCTGATGAGCCTTACGGGCGATAGGTTGCCGCTGCTCGAGCGCACATCCACCGTACCGGGATCAAGCGCCACTGCGGAGCCTGGACCAAGTATGGTGTTGATTGCCGATTCAATCCGCATTGCTGTTGTGACGTCAGGCGATTTAAGCGCCAAGCGCAGCGCGCCAAGCGTAGACAGCTCAAAATCGACTTCTCTTTCAACCCGAGCGCCTTGCGGAATGCTTCCTGTTGTCGGCGCGCCAAAGGTAACCGATGCGCCGGCGGCTTTCGCATTAAGTCCGCTCGCCAGGACGGGGCCCTGCGCGACAGCATAGATTTGTCCATCCCCCGCCTTGAGGGGGGTCATAATCAACTGGCCGCCAAGGAGGCTTGACGCATCGCCTATCGCTGAGACAGTGACATCGATCTGCGAACCGTTACGAACGAATGGCGGCAAAGCAGCCGTTACGATCACAGCTGCGACATTGCGCGACTTAAAATCTTCGCCCTGAATGTTGACCCCGAGCCGTTCCAGAAGATTCGAAAATGCTTCTTCGGTATAGGGTGAGTTTTTGATTCCATCACCGGTTCCATTAAGACCGACAACCAAACCATAGCCGACCAGATCGTTTCCTCTCACGCCCTCAATATCGACAATGTCTTTCAAGCGCACATCTGCGTGCGCTGGCAACATGCCGAGAAAGAATAGGAATGCGACAATGACGAGGCGCACGAACTAACCTTAAAGGAAATTTGTCAGAGACAGCCGTGAAAGCCGCGAAGTTAGCACATAGGATGCCTCTAGCTGCGATTCCAAGGCTTGAAGACGTGATGCCGCCTCATAGGGATCGACCGCGGTCAGCGCGTTATAGGCGGCGACAAGCGTCGTTTCTTCTTGCTCAACTCGCGCCTGCGCATCGCTGGCGCGCTTTTCATCAATGCCGATTCTGGTTCGAATTTCGGTGATGCCATCGGAACCATTAAGGACGCTTGCTCCAGCATTGGTTAGCGCAGCGTCTCGATAGGCGGATCGCACTGAATTTCCGGACACGGCCATCACCGCCAACCCCCTTAGGAGATCTTTTATGGCGGGATCGTCAGCTTTTGTCGTCGCCAACGCCTGCTCTCCATTTGCTATTTCGATGGAGTTCAACTCTCCAGCGCCACCGGTGAAGATTGATGTCAAAAATCCGCCGGTCGCATCATTAAAATAGAAATCGAGGTCCGATTCGAGCTGTGCCGCACTCGTGGCGCCAGCATACAGCGAAGCCACATCTGAGATGAATTGATCAAAGTTCGACAAAGAGTTTTGATCCGCCCTGTCGCCGGCGAATACTGACAACCCTTCAACACGAACATTCATCCGAGCGAAGACGGTCTCGAGCTCCGCGCGCGCCTTTGTTGACGAAACGCCGATCGCCGGTTCATCGCCGCGGCCGAGCGCCGCCAATAGTTCGGCGTTCAATTGCGACGCGCCGCCGCTCACTTCTTCCAACGCAAGCTGCGCTACACTGGCCCGGATGATGAATCGGGAAATCGCTTCTTTTTGAAACTCAACGCCGTCTAACGCCCCGCGAAGCAGCTGAGCATCGAACAAGCCGGCGCCGAGTTTTAGCGGAAGGCTCGCTTTTCGACCCGTCACCACTTCCGTCTGCGCTGATTCAGCCTGTCGCCTCAAACCGGCGATGGCCGAGGACAATCGCGTATGATTTAACAATGTCGGGACGCCAACTTGTGTCACCTTCAGATCTCCATCAGCCGGTCGATCATTTCGCCTACCGTCTGGATCAGTCGGGCGTTCGCCGCATAGGCTTGCTCAATTAACAGGAGGTTTTGCAATTCCGCATCAGTATCGACGCCTGTTTCGGCAAGCTCCGCGTCATGAAGCTGCTGCGCAAAGCCCATTGACGACTGTAATGCTGCTTCGACGCTCGATAATCGTCCGGCGGCGGAGGCGCTAAGTTCGCTGGCGTTTTCAAGAACGCTATAGGCTCGCCCCGAGCCGAGTGTAGTTGTTTGCGGCGCATCGAAAGCGGCGATCAAATCGCGCAGAAGCTTGTCCGACCCGACAGCCCCTGGCGTCGACGCGCCAAGCCCATCGCGCAAGCGCCAAAGTGCACCGCCCTGTGTAGGATCGACTGCGTCGTTCAGCGAGATTCGCGACGCTGTCCCCACCGCAGCAGGCGGCGTCAAAGCCGCGCCGTTGTCGGTGAATAATCCTGCTGCGCCGGCGCCGAGAGTAGGGTCGAGCCCGGATGCTTGAGTTCGAAAAATGAGGTCTTCAGCGAGCGCGTCGATTTCGGCTGCCGCCTGCGGAGCTAAATTGTCGCGTACGGCGAACAGGCCCGCCAACGCGCCTGTCGCCGGAGCGCGCGCCGATGCGCCGGGCGTAATATCCACGCCATCGACCGAAAGTCCCGATAACGATCCTCCGATCAGGGACATCCCGGCTGTTATGACCGGGGTCCGCGTAAATTGAATCTCGCGTGCGGTTCCCGAAAAAAGCATGACTCCTTCCGAAGTCATCAGATCAATGCGGCCGTGCTCGCGAACCAGCGGTTTTACCGGAATTTCTTTTGAGATGCTGTCTAGCAATCTATCCCTCTGATCGAGCAGAGACGACGCATCACGACCAGCGACAGTTGCGCCCGCGATCTGGTCGTTGAGGCGCCCCAGCTCCGTGAGTCCGGAATTGATTTTCGCAACCGATGAAGCGATCTCGCCGTCAGCGGTCGTCCGCATATCTTGGTAAGCATTCGCGATTGAATTGATGCGTTGAAGCAGATTTAACGCATCGGACACGACTGCCTGTTGTGCGGGAGCGCTGTCCGGTGAGTTGGCGAGAAATCTTAACGACTGGTCAAAAGCGGCAAATCGTCGAAATAGCGAACCTGAGTCCTCTGGGCCTCCTAGCATTCTTGAGATTTTTTCCGCTGCGGCCGCACGGACACCCAATTCAGCGGCTTCTGACTGAGCATCGCGTCGTTCCGCCGTCAGCGCCGGAACCTCTGCACGATTGATCCCAGCGACGCGCACGCCCGCCCCTTCTCCCGCCAGCGTTCGTTCTGCAAGCGATGCTTCACGCCGGTTGTAACCAGGCGTCAGCGCATTGGCGATATTCTGGGACGCAATCCCCGCCTGACGCGAAACCGCTCCAAGACCAGAAGTTGCGTTCGCCAGCGCAAGTGAGATAGACATTAAGGCCTCCCGCAAAAAAATTAGCGGATGATGTCCGTGGTTTCGCGCAGCATTTCATCGACAGTCTGAATGATTTTCGCATTCGACGAATACGCTCGCTGGGTCTGGATGAGGTCGGTCAGCTCCGCTGCAATATCCGTTGTCGACTGGCTCAAAGAGAAGCCAAGCGTTTGACCAACAGGACCATCGCCGGAATTCCAGAAATAGGCGTCGCCGCTGTCCTGAGAGATGCTGAACGCTTGATTGCCTTCAGCATTAAGGCCGCGGAAATTCGGGACGTCGCCAACGGGGATTTGATAGAGCACCCGGCGAAATCCGGTATCAAACACGGCCGTCAACATTCCAGATTGATCGATTTCAATCGTATTGAGATTTCCGATTGGCGCGCCGTCTTTAGTCACCGCTAACGGCGCAAAAGTGGCCGATAATTGCGTCAACGGTGAACCCCCGCCTGGCGACCCGATATTCAATGAGAGAGGCCCGCTGACAGTATTGATCGTGACATCGCCGGTTGCCGGATCGTAGGAGGCGCCGACGCTAGGAGTGACGCTGGCGACCGAACCGCCCGCTGCAGCGGTTGTATCGAAGGTGACGTCAAATGACGCAATCGGCGTCAGAGGATCACCGGCGTTGTCGATAATGGAGACCGTCCAGGCGTTACTTGATCCGGAGGCCGGAACGCTCGGCGTAAATGTAAAACTCAGCGTTTGCGCGCGACCGAGATTATCGAAATATTCGACCGGCAAACTATAGGGCGCACCCGACGAACCGGCTGTCGTATCTGACGCCGGCAGGTTGAGACCTAAACGAATTTTTGACGTTGGCGACGCCGAAAATTGATTCAGATTAATCTGGACTGGGACGAGCGACGCGCCACTGTCTCGCGCCGGAGACCCGACATTTCCGCTGGAATCGGCCGGCCATCCGAGCAGGAAAAGCCCGCTCTGTGTTCGAAGCAACCCGTTCTCGTCGGTAAAAAACGATCCGGTCGATGTTAGAAGCAATTGACGATCTGCACTCGCGGCGATGGATCCAGCGGCGTCTGTTACAGGCAGCATTCCCCGGCCGCTAATCGAAATATCTGTGGAGTTCGATGTCGTGATCAATGCGCCTTGAGCGCCCGCGTCACGGTATGTCATCGCCCTGACGCCGCCAGCCGAATAGGCGCCGCTTTGCTGTTGAAGAACGAGATCGGCGAATTCCGCGTCCGCGCGCTTGTATCCGATGGTTTGGGAATTCGCGATATTGTCGGAAATCGCCGCCAGTTTGACGGCATTGACCGCCAATCCAGCGACGCCTGCGTTCAACGATGAAGAAAGCCCCATATTACTACCTTGGATTAATTGTGATCTCACGAACCATCTATGGTTGTAATTCCGGATTATTAATAGCTGACTAATGAGTCGTCGGCGGAATGCCCTATGGCGCTCGCAGAAGGACAGCGATCCGCCGATTTTGCGGGGCAAAAGGATCCGGCGAGGACGGTTGTGTCGAGGCTTTACCGACCACGGCGGAAATTTGATCAGCGGGCAATCCATGCGCGACGAGCAAGCGCCGGGCGATGTTCGCCCGATCGGTTGAAAGCTCCCAATTGGAGTAGGATCCATCGCCCTGATAGGCGAGCGCGTCCGTGTGACCGAAAATTTCCATTTTATTTTCGGCTGTTGCAAGAACAGGGGCGACAACTTCGAGCAACTGCCCCAGCAGGGCGGACGGGCGCGCAGATCCAAGCTCAAAAAGAGGCGTATCATTATCGTCAATCAACTCAACAAGCAGTCCGTCAGGCGTCATGCGCGTCTGAATATGATTGGCGAGTTCATCGCCCTCTAATGCTTTTCTTTTCTGATTTATCTCGCTTTCCAGCGCTTCCAGATCCTCTCTGGACTTCTTCTCCTCCGGCGTTTCCTCGATTTTCTCTGTTACGCCGTCCTCCCGTAGCGACGGCGCTGTTTGCGTTTTGGCGGCCCCAGTTCCGTCGCGTATCAGGTCATTATCGGCGATTACGGATGAGCCATCTAGTGCGGCCGATCCGCCTCCAGAGATTCGACTGATCGGCACTGACGGGTTGAAATAGTCTGCGAGGCCCTTGCGTTGATCCTCTGTTGTCGCATTGAGAAGCCACATCAAAAGAAAAAAGGCCATCATCGCCGTAACAAAATCGGCGTAAGCGACCTTCCACGCGCCGCCGTGGTGGCCGCCCGCGACAATGATTTTCTTGCGTTTGATGATGATGGGCTGTTCTCGGCCAGCCATTCGCTCAGCTCCGTTCGACGCTTTGTGCTATCGCAGCTAAAAAATAACACCACCCTAACGTGTTAACGGAACATCCATCCCTTTTTGGTTGTTTATGCTGGCAGCTTGATTTGAAACGGAAAGGGACCGAGTGCCGTCTTCGATTCTTCGTCGAAAAATTGCCGCCTCGGAATCGCGCCGTGCGGAACTGCGGCTCCCCGTCGAGAAGATGAGCGCCGCGATCGCCGACATGCTGACAAATTATTTCATGGTCAAATTGGCGCCGCCGCCGCTTATGGCTCGCGTGATCGAGCCCAAACGGCTTGCATCGAACATAGGCGAGCGCGTTTGGTATCTCTTTCGCTCTGGCGATGTTCAGATCGTTGTCGCCTTTGATTTTCTATTGACAATAGCAGCAACAAATATGGCGATCGGGCGAAAGTTTTCCGAATTTGAAGAAACCAGGCCGTCACTGGCTGACCGCGCTATCGCCGCAGGACTTGCGCAACGATCGGCGACCGCTCTCTCGGCGGTGAAGGGCATGCCCGAAACCGCCCCGGCGTTTGTTCGTTCTTGCTGGACCTTCGATGAATTGAAAATCGATCGCAACGGATTGTGTGTTGAGTGGTATGATGTCAGCGATATTCCGTTGTCCGACTCGTTTAAGGTGACGCTTTCCTTTGGCGTCAGTGTTAACTCCGCACAGGCGAACCAACCGTCACCTTCGGAAGATGATGCATGGAGAGATCGGCTCCTGGAGATCGCTTTTGAAACTGAAATTCAGCTTCATGCCCAGCTTGGGATGATCAATACGAATTTTGGTTCGTTGATGGACCTTGCGCCGGGCATGACTTTGCCGGTCGCGGCTTTCAACCGGGATAATATCCCTATGGCCGTTCACGGTTCCGCCATTCCGCTTTTGTCTGGAAAAATCGGTGGGCAGGATGGACTGAAGGCCGTTCGCATCCGGTCAACGGCGTTTTGGTAATTTTCGCTTCGCGAGGATATATGCTTCTTCTGTTCGACATATTGGCGATTTGTTAGTTGATTAATGGAAATTTCGGCCGGCGGGTAGTATTTCCTTCATTCGCGTTTTGACATTTTCCTGGCGCTGCAATTTCGCCATTCGCAAATCATCAGCTACCGGGTGCTTGAATTCGTCGGCGCGGTAAATCCCGTCATCCATTTCTTCGTGATAATCGCTCAGCAGAGCCAAGAGCGGCGTCAAGTTAACGAGGCGCACAGCGATAACGTGGATAACACCGCCTTCGCGTTGTAGCTTTCCTTCAACGCCGAGGCAGCGCGCATCGAGCAGCGCTCGTCTAAATTGCTCAAACACTTTTGGCCAGATGATGATATTTGCAATCGACGTTTCATCTTCAAGCGTTGCGAAAGTGACGCCATTCGCCGTTCCAGGCCGCTGGCGCACCAGCAGCAAGCCGCACACGCGCACGTAAGCGTTATTCTTAATAACGCGCAGATTCTCATTTATAATGTATTTTTCTCGATCAAGACGCCGCCTCAATAAGGCAATCGGGTGACTTTTGAGCGACAGCTTCAACGTCTTGTAGTCATACGCGACTTCTTCGCCGAGCGACATCATAGGCAAAGCGACTTCTTGTTCCTTCCGGATATCTTCTTGGGCGGCAAAAAGGTCGGCGCTTTCACCGCGTCCAGATTTTCCGAGCCCCTCAACCGCCCATAATGCGGCACGTCGCGACAGCCCTATTGATCCGAACGCATCGGCATTGGCGAGCCGTTGAAGAGCTCGAAAATCAAGGCCGGTGCGCAATTGAAAATCGCGCACCGAATTGAAGCCTTCTCCACGGGTATCTTCAATACGGCGCGCATCCTCCTTCGAAAGGCCTTTTATTTGACGAAAGCCGAGGCGCACAGCGTGGGTTGAATAAATATTCTGTTCCATCTGCGCATGACGATCATGGATCACGCCTCGCGCTGGCCCCTTCTCAAGCGTCGTGTCCCAACCCGAGTAGTTAACATCAACGGGAAGAACGGGAACGCCATGTTCGCACGCATCACGAACAATTTGCGCTGGCGCATAAAACCCCATTGGTTGGCTATTGATGAGCGCTGCGCAGAAGACATCCGGATAATGGCATTTAAGCCAGCAGGATATATAGACAAGCAACGCGAAGCTCGCAGCATGGCTTTCGGGAAAGCCATACTCCCCGAATCCCTCGATCTGCCTGAAACAACGTTCCGCAAACTCCTTCTGATAACCGCGGGCGATCATGCCATAAACCATTTTATCTCTGTATTGATGGATTGCTCCAGTACGACGGAAAGTCGCCATGGCGCGGCGCAAATCATCAGCCTCAGAAGGCGTAAAGCCTGCGGCGACGATTGCGATCTTCATCGCCTGCTCCTGGAATAGAGGGACGCCAAGAGTTTTCCCGAGCACGTCTTCCAGTTCTTGGCTCGGGTAGACAACTTTCTCCTGGTGGGCGCGCCGGCGCAGGTAGGGATGCACCATGTCACCCTGAATCGGACCGGGACGGACAATCGCCACTTCAATGACAAGATCGTAAAAGTTTCGCGGCTTGAGGCGAGGCAGCATCGACATCTGGGCCCGGCTTTCGATTTGAAAGACCCCAAGCGTGTCGGCGCGACATATCATGTCATAGACAGACAGCTCGTCAGGCGGAATTGAGGCTATGCTGTGATTGCATGCATAATGCTCTCGCAAGAGCCTCAACGCCTTTGCGATGCAGGTTAACATACCAAGACCGAGAACATCGACCTTGATTATCCCCAATGCGTCAAGATCGTCCTTATCCCATTCAACGAAGGTGCGATCGCTCATTGCTGCATTGCCGATCGGCATGACCTCATCAAGTGCGCCGCGCGTTACCACGAAACCGCCTGTATGCTGCGATAAATGGCGCGGGAAGCCGATCAGGTCATTCGCGAGAGCTAAGGCGGTTTTTATTCGCAGTCCATCTGCATCGAGACCGGACTCTTTCGCATGTTCTACGATAGGGAAGGAAGACGAATGCCCCCAGACGCCGCGCGCCAAGCCGCTCGTCACATCCTCGCTCAATCCGAGCGCTTTACCGACCTCGCGGATGGCGCTGCGCGCCCTGTAAGTGATGATGGTTGCCGCGATCCCTGCCCGCTCACGCCCATATTTTTCATAAATATGCTGGATCACCTCTTCGCGGCGCTCATGCTCGAAATCGACATCGATATCCGGCGGCTCATCTCGCTCCGCCGACACGAACCGTTCAAATAAAAGATCGACTTTTGTCGGATCAACGGATGTAACTCCAAGACAATAACAAACAGCCGAATTCGCCGCCGACCCGCGTCCCTGACAGTATATATCGCGGCTTCGCGCAAAGCTCACGATATCGCCGACTGTGAGGAAATACGGCGCGTAAGAAAGATCTTTGATCAGGGAAAGCTCATGAAAAATCGCCTTCCTGACTTTTTCTGGAACGCCCTCCGGATAACGCTCCTCAGCGCCGATCCATGTCAGGCGTTCGAGCTCTTCTTGGGGCGTCGCGCTCGGTCCTGAAACTTCGTCTGGATATTCATACCGCAATTCATCAAGTGAGAATAAAGAGCGCTCAGCGACAGCAATCGTTTCGAAGATCGCTTGCGGGTGATCTGAAAATAGCCTCGCCATCTCTTGCGGCGCCTTCAAATGGCGTTCGGCATTCGCCATGAGCGCGCGACCAGCGTCATCGATCGAGCAGCGATTCCGGATGCAATGCAAAACATCCTGCAGCGACCGGCGCTCGGGAACATGATAGAGCGCATCGGCGACCGCCAGCATGGGGGCGCCTGCGCGGGCCGCTATCTGCGCGAGCATATTAAGTTGGCGGCGGTCGTCGTCGCGGAACCGTCGGGCGGCGGCGAGCCAGACGTTACCCGGAAAGGCGCCGGCGAAATCGCCGAGCGCTTCACCGATTTTGAAATTTCCCGCACCTTCATGAAGAATAGCGCATAGCTGCCCTTCTCCGAATTCGAGCGCATCATTTCGAAATAGCTCGCATTCCCCTTTCCTCGCACGTCTCTTGCCGCGCGTTAGCATTTTGCAAATACGCCCGTAAGCTGCGCGATCAGTCGGGTAGAAAAGAATATCCGGGGTTTCATCCGCGAAACGGATTCGTACGCCGACTATAAAACGGAACCCGGATTTTTTTGCGGCTGAATGCGCGCGAACAACGCCGGCGAGCGTATTGATATCGGTGACAGCTAGCGCGTCGAGGCCGAGCGCCGATGCCTGAAAGACCAATTCATCCGGGTGAGAAGCGCCACGCAAAAAACTGAAATTGCTGGCGGCACAAAGTTCGACGTAACGGGTCATGCGAAGAACCCGTGCAGAAACCACTTTGGATCCTGTGTTTCACGTTCATAGAGCCCTTCACGATAGACCCAGTAACGACGGCCATTCTCGTCTTCGACGCGATAATAATCCCGCGTCGGCCTTACCCCTTCTTGTCGACGCCATTCATCGGCGATGCGTTCGGGCCCGCTCGCCCTGGTGATGCGATAGGAAACCCGCCTCCAGCGAAAACGAATCGGCGGGCCGTCCGGAACCTGCGCCATCACTTCTATTATTTCAGGCTTTGGAAGAATTTTGACTGGGCGACGCAGTCGAACGTCAGCAGAAATCATCGCATCCTCCGGCTCGGCCGACGGAACAAGCGCATCAGCATATTCAGGCAGATGAGAATCCTTCAGATCAATCCGGCAAACATGACGCGCCCCAAGGCGATTGCTAAGTCTGTCTTTCAGCTCCGACAGCGCCGTATCCGCCGCCGCACGCTCGAAGGCGGCGTATTGAAGCGTGGCGACTTTTCCTGTTTCAAAGGAGCTAAGGCGCGCTTGCTCAAAACCGAAGCCGGCATCAACATCGATTTTAAGAGGGGCTATCCTGTCAGCAAACAGCCGAGCGATATGCGTTGGAGATTGCACTAAATCCGATGCTCGAACTGAAATGCGCAGGATTTCATTATCAACGCGAAAAAGCGTAAGTTCGAAGCATCGCGCCCCCCTTCCTTCATTTGAAAGCGCTCTGGCAAGTTCCGTCGCGAGATTCTTCACGCTTTTCATTATCTCTTCATTCGAAACAACGGGATCTATGAACCGCATTTCAGCGTAGTAACGTGGCGATGGAAAAAGAAGCGGCAGCGGTTCGGCTTCATGTCCAAGCGCCTGACCGAGACGCGTCAGCAATTGCTTCGTGAACCGCGCTGTCAAAGGGGCGCGCGGCATATCGTAAAGTTGACCGATTCGCTTAAGACCAAGTCGTCGCAGATTTTCTGCAACGGCAGCGTCAATTCTCAAAGCTTCGACGGGCAAGGGCGCAAGGGCCGCTTTCGTTTCCTCCGGCGGAATGATCCCGCCTATTCCACAGCTCGCAAATGCATACGCAGCACCTGGCGTTTGCGCGACCGCTATGTGTGCATAGATTCCCACCCGTTGAAGGCGCATGGCGACATCAGCGACGATCGCCCTCTCGCCGCCGAAAAGCCGCTCGCACCCCGTAATATCGATGAACGCCTCGCCGATGCGCTGAAGCGAAACCGCCGGCGAGTACCGTATAAACCCCTCGCAAAACTCCTCAAACGCTTGCGCATCTCGATGCAGATGAGCCTCGACGGCGATAAGATCAGGGCAGATGGCGCGCGCATCCGCGAGGGTTTGCCCGACAAAAAGACCTGATGTCTCCGCAGTTGCGTCAAGCGAATGGAGCCGCAACGTTCCCATAGATTTTGCGTAAATGACGGTCGGCGCATCGTTGAGATCAGACGATCGCTGCAGTTTTTTCAGGCGATCCGTCGACCATCTCGGGAACAGCGCGGCGATAAATCGTCGCTTCCCGCAATTCTCCTCTTTCATTATCCCACTCCAACATCCACATGCCGCGTCCGCCATTGCGACATTTCTCAAGCTCAACTCTCCAACGCGAATTCCCTGAAGATTTAACGTCATAAGCATCTATTGCGCTTGGCGCAGCGGCGACACGCCACCTAGTGCGCGCTGCAGACGGCTCAGCGTCATCGCCGCTGCGTAGAAGAATGGGAAAAGTTTGCGAGCTTTCCGCCGCCAACTGCAAACGCCGCGTTGCTGTCAGATCAAGAAGCCTGTGCGGTTCGAGAAATTCGATCAAAACAGCGCCGACGCTGGCGGTTCCAGACGCCTCTTCCGCGGCCCACAATGTTTCCTGCGCATTACGCGAAAAAACGGCGATGAACTTCGCAGAATTAACGCCGAAGGAATGAAGAGCGCAGCCATAAGTTCTGCCTACAGAACTTATGGCGCGCGCTGTGCTGATCCATACTGTCGGCTTTCTGGCTACAGCGGCGACCTTCCCAGCCATCGCCAGCGCCAACCCATAGGCCGCCGGCGCATCACGCCAATCATGCGGACGGATTTCATGGAGAGCCCCTAGTGTCATTTTTAGCGGACCAAGGGCGCAAAAGCGCGCCGAGCGTCCGCCCGGCGTCTCTTTGCTTTCCAGCATTTCAATACGCCGCCGGAGATCTGCAAGCGCCGGCCGAGCGGAATAGGAAGGCATCGAATGTCTCCGGGGAACCGTTACGATTTTATGAGAACAAAAAAGGAACTAATGAGTCAAGAAGCTTGGGGGGCAGAGCCGCGCAAGATCAATATTATCCTTTAAAATCAACTATCTGAAAAAAAGTGGCCATGCCGGCCTTACCGTGGCGCTACCGTGAAGCACCTGCTCTATAAAGATAATCCATTACCGTAGTCGATAAACCCGTGCCAGGGCCCAACGCTTCATCGTGCGCTCCGCCCTGTTGCCGCATGAAACACGCCGGACATTCCCGATCAGGCTATTCCGCAAGCGCACCGCAAAAAAGCGCAGCCCGATTTGAAGCCATTTATGAAAACCGGCGCTCAACCAAGAATACCGACATATTCATCAAGGCCGAGGGCGAGGTTGAGATTTTGGATCGCCTGCACCGACGCGCCTTTGAGGAGATTGTCTTCCGCTGCGACGATGACGGCGCTTCTTCCGTCGGCGCCGACATCCAGGCCGCCGATGAGGACGCCCGTTCTGCCCGAGCCGTCCTTCAGCTCCGGCGGAGCCTCCTGTAAAACGATCAGCCGTTCCCCATCGTAATGCTCATGAAAAAGCTTGGTCAGTCCCGCCTTGTCGATCGGCGTCGCGAGCGGAACATGCGCGGTCACGAGCAGGCCGCGAAACGCTGGATGGACATGCGGGAAGAACCGCACGGGAACGCCGAGATGGTGCGTCGCTTCCTTCTCGTGATTATGCCCGACGAGCTTGTACGGCATCAGATTGTCGGCGAGACGCGCTGGATCGTTGCGCGGACTGGGCGTCGTGCCGGCGCCGGAATAGCCCGAGGCGCCGAAGACCGCCGGAACGCCGCCGAGTATCGGCAGCAAAGGCGCGACGGCGAGTTGCAGCGCCGTCGCGTAGCAGCCGGGATTGGCGATGCGCGTCGCGCCGCGGATTTTCGTCCGGTTCAATTCCGGCAGGCCATAGGCCCATCTGTCGTCAAATCGTCTGTCAGCGGAGAGATCAACGATGATCGTCTCCGGAGACGTCTTTTCGAACGCTTCGACGTATGCGCCGCCGGCCCCGTCCGGCATGGCGAGGATGACCGCATCGACGCGCCGGCGCGCGGCCTCCGCCGGATCGAGCGCTTCAAATATGCACTCGTCCTTATCCTCGGGTGCGATCTCCGACACCTTGCGGCCGGCATATTCGCGGCTGACAGCGTAGGCGAGCATCATCTCCGGATGGCCGGAGATGAGACGGATCAGCTCGCGCCCGGTATGCCCGCGCGCGCCGACAAGTCCGATGAGGTAAGGCTCAGTCACTTATCATCCCTCAAAAGAGGCTGGCAGCGCCCCGACCCGCTCGACATTGCGGGCGATCGTCGCAAAATCCGTCTCGCCGATCCAGTATATCGTCCAGTAGCCGCGCTTGACGACGCCGGTCGCCATGTCGTTGTAAAAAGCGTTGAAATTGTTGGCGGTGCGCGACCGCCACCAGAACACCGGGTTCTGCTTCGAGAACTGGCGCCAGATGGTTCGCGACAGGCCCTCGCCGCGCGCCTCCTCGGTCACCGCGAACTTGTCGAGATAGATGAAGTCGTCGATCCGGGTGAGGATGGCGCCGGCGCGATAGCGCTCCGACATATAGACCTGATGAATGTCGAGACGGTCCCACCAGTCGCTCTTCAGCTTGCGGCCGAAGGCGGATTCGACCAGCGCCTCGGTCTTGGCGCGGTCGAGCCGCGTCTTCGAGGTGAAGGTGCGGATCGCCTCACCCTGACGGATCAGCGTGCCCGACCCGCCATGGGTGAACAGCTCGCGCACAAGCCCTTCGGGCGTCGTGATCGACACCGATGAGGTCAGCGGCAAAGCGTCGAGCAGCCGCTTGATCTCCTGAAGCTTCAGCCGCATGCCGCCCGCGACCCAATCGGCTTTCATCAGCTTTTCGTAGTCGGACGCGAGGTTGATCGAGTGCATCGGCCGCTTGTGCTTGTCGAGAAGCCCGCCGGTTCCAGTCAGAAAGACCACCTTCATCGGCTGCAGCGCCGCAACGACGGCGCGCGTCGCCGAATCGCCGTTGATGTTGAGAAGCTGTCCGCCCGGCGCGATGCCAAGGCAGGTCAGAATCGGAATGGCGCCGGAGTTGACGATCGACTTCAGCATGCCGAGGCGCACATTCGTCGGTTCGCCGACGAAGCCGTATTTCGCCTTGTCGAGATAATCGGCCTCGATGACGCCGGCGATGAGGCCGTCCGCCTCGACGCCTTCGGCCCTCACCGCTTCGACGAGCTTGATGTTCTCGCCGATGAAAACGTCGCGCGCCGCGTCCATGGTCGCCGCGTCGGTGACGCGCAGCCCGTCGATCTTCGGCGTCTCGATCCCGCGCTCTTTCAAGGTTGCGTCAAGCTGCGGGCCGCCGCCGTGAATGACGATCGGCGTCAACCCGACCGTGTGCAGGAAGGCGAGCGCGTCCGCCGTCTCCTTCAGCTGGTCTTGCAGGATGGCGCCGCCGATCTTGATGACGGCGAAGCGCGACTGGTCGATCGACGAGAAGCGCTGGAGATAGGAGCGAATCTCCTTCCCGTCCTGCATGTTCGAGAGAAGCTGAACGATCGTCTGGCGCGTGTTGAGAGAGGGGGTGGTCATCTTCCTATTTCACCAGCGCCTTCATGATCGCCTTTTGCACATGGAGGCGGTTTTCGGCTTCGCTGTAGGCGATGCAGTTCGGGCCATCGAAGACGGCGTCGGTCATTTTGACGTTGCGGCGCATCGGCAGGCAGTGCGAGACGAGCGCGTCATTGGTCATCGCCAACTTTTTCTGGTCGACGATGAAGTGTTTGTGCGCGTCGCGGATCGGCTTTTCCGGCGCCCAGTTTCCAAAATACGGGAGCGCGCCCCAGCTCTTGCAATAGACGATTTCGGCGTCCTTGTAGGCGTCCTCGATATTATGCGTCACCGTCAGCTTGCGGCCGTTGGCGCGGCAGTCTTTTTCCGCCTGCATCATGTAGCGCTCATCGAGCACATAGTCCGGCGTCGGGCAGAGCAGCGTCACGTCCATGCCGAATTTCGCCGCCGCCATCAGGGCGGAATTGGCGACCGCCGTGTTCAGGGGCTTCGGATGATAGGTCCAGGTGAGGACGTATTTCTTGCCATCGAGGGCCCCGCGCCCTTCGAGCTCGAACTGCTCTTTCAGCGCGAGGATGTGCGCCATCTCCTGACAGGGATGGGTGATCGTCTCCATATTGATGACGGGCACGTCCGAATATTTCGCGAAGGCGTTCAAAACCTTGTCCTTGCGGTCTTCCTTCCAGTCGACGAATTTCGGAAACGCCCTGACGCCGATCATGTCGCAATAGCGCGAGAGGACGGTGGCGGCCTCCTTCACATGTTCTTCCGCTTCACCGTCCATGACGACGCCGTCCTCGAATTCGAGCGGCCACATGCCGCCCGAGGGCGACAGGGTGACGGCGTGACCGCCGAGCTGGCGCGCGCCGATGTCGAACGAGGTGCGGGTGCGCAGGGAGTTATTCAGGAAAAGAAGCGCGACCGACTTGTCTTTCAGCGCGTCGCCAAGAGGCGCTTTTTTCATGGCGCGGGCGTCGTCCAGCATCGCCTCGAGTTCGGCGCGGCTCCAGTCGGCGGTGTTGAGGAAGTGTCGCATGGCGGCTCCTTGAGGAGCCGTGACATTTAGGGCCGCCGGTCCGGAATTCCAAGGAATTTTACGGCCCCGACGAGCGCGCAACGGCGGTCTTTACTTCACGCCCTACGCGGCTCATTTGTCTCGCCGCCGATGAAGGATAGCCCCATGAGTTCTGCGACGACCGAACCGCCGCGGCCCGATGCCGAGGCCGCGCCGCCGAAGTCCATCCGCCTCGCCGATTACAGACCGCCGGCCTACCTGGTCGATCATGTAGACCTCTCCTTCGCGCTCGATCCTGAACGAACGATCGTCAAATCCCGCCTCGCCATCCGCCGGGCAGCGGGCGTCGAGGCCAGCGCGCCGCTGATCCTCGACGGCGAGGGGCTTGATCTTCTCTCGATCGCGATCAATGGCGACGCGCTCCCGCCGCAGGCTTATTCGCTCGCCGTCGAGACGCTGACCATCCATTCGCCGCCGCATGATTTCATGCTCGACATCGAAACCGCCTGCGCGCCAGCGGCGAACACCGCTCTGTCGGGGCTCTACATGTCGAACGGCATGTTCTGCACCCAGTGCGAGGCGGAAGGCTTTCGCCGCATCACCTATTATCCCGACCGGCCGGATTGCCTCTCCCGATTCACCGTGCGCATCGAAGCCGACAAGGGCGCCTATCCGGTGCTCCTCTCGAACGGCAACCGGCTCGCCGCAGGCGATCTTCCCGGCGGCCGTCATTACGCGCAATGGGCGGATCCGCACCCCAAACCCTCTTATCTTTTCGCTCTGGTCGGCGGCGATCTGATGGCGGCGGAAGACGCGTTCGTCACGCGCTCCGGCCGCAAGGTCGCACTGAAAGTGTTCGTCCAGGCGCAGAATATCGACAAATGCGGCTACACGCTCGACAGCCTCAAGCGGGCGATGAAATGGGACGAGGACGTTTTCGGGCGCGAATACGATCTCGACATTTTCATGATCGTCGCGGTCGACCATTTCAATTTCGGCGCGATGGAGAACAAGGGCCTCAATATCTTCAATTCGGCCTATGTGCTCGCTTCCCCCGAAACCGCGACCGACGCCGACTATGAATCGATCGAGTCGATCGTCGCGCATGAATATTTCCACAACTGGTCCGGCAACCGCGTTACCTGCCGCGACTGGTTCCAGCTTTGCCTCAAAGAGGGCTTTACCGTATTCCGCGATCAGGAATTTTCCGCCGACATGCGCAGCCGCGCCGTGCAGCGGATCAAGGATGTCCGGCGTCTGTGGGCGCAGCAATTCCCCGAGGATTCAGGCCCCCTCGCCCATCCGGTGCGGCCGGAGAGCTATATCACCATCGACAATTTCTACACGGCGACCGTCTACGAAAAGGGCGCAGAGCTTTGCCGCATGATCAAGACCATTCTCGGTCCGGAGAAGTTCCGCAAAGGGACGGACCTATATTTCGCGCGTCATGACGGCGAAGCGGCGACGGTTGAAAATTTCGTCAAGGCGATGGAAGATGCGAGCGGCGAAGACCTGACGCAGTTTCGCCGTTGGTATTCCGACGCCGGCGCGCCGACGATCAGCGTCAGGGACAAATTCGAAAGCTCGGGCGGCTACGCGCTGACGCTTGCGCAGGCGACGAAACCAACACCCGGCCAAAACGAGAAGCCGCCGCGTGACATTCCGGTTTCCTTCGCGCTCGTCGGATCGCGGTCGGGCGCTATTCTCGACGAGGGCGTCCTTCGCCTCAAGGACGCCGAAACGACGAAAAAATTCGGGCCGTATCGCGAACGTCCGATCGCTTCGATCCTGCGCGGCTATTCAGCGCCGGCGCGCGTCGATCAGACGCTGAGCCTTGATGACCGACTTTCAATCGCGACGGCCGAACCCGACCTCTTCAGCCGCTGGGCGGCGACCGAGGCGCTCTGGCGCGACCTATCGCTCGCTTTCGCCGGCGTGATCGACATGACCGACGCCGAGGGCGCTCTGGCGCGCTTCGGCAATGCGCTCGGGGCCAGCATTGAAAGCGCGCGGGGCGACCCGGCTTTTGCGGCTGAACTCCTGAAAGCGCCGAGCGAGGCGGAACTCGCGCAACACGCAGGCGTAATCGATCCGGAGAAAATCGCCGCGGGCCGCAAGCGGGTGCGTCAGACGATCGCCGCGACGCTGCAAGACCAGATGCGCGCCAGATACCGCGAGCTTTCAACCAACCTTCCCTACGATCCCTCGGCGCCGGAAGCCGGACGTCGCGCGCTGCGCAATGCGTCGATGTCGCTACTAGTCGCGGCGGGAGATTATGCGGCCGCCGACGAACAGGCGCAGGCGGCGACCAACATGACCGACGAAGCGGCGGCGACAGCGGCGCTCGCGATGTCGGAGGCGCCGATGCGGGAGGCCGCGCTCCAGCGGTTTTACTTCAAATGGCGGAATGACAAACTTGTCGCCAATAAATGGCTCGGCTGGCGGGCGATGGCGCCGGCGGATCGCGCGCTCGGCGAGGTTCGAGCCCTCCTTGACCATGAGGCTTTCGATTTCAAAACGCCGAACAAAGTGCGGGCGCTGATCGGGGTTTTTTCTGCGCAGAACCTTCCCGGCTTCCACCGCACCGACGGCGAAGGCTACACCTTCTTCGCGGATCAGCTTCTGGCGATCGACAGGATCAATCCGCAGCTTGCCGCGCGGCTGACGACGTCGCTGGAAAGCTGGCGACGGCTGGAGCCAGTCCGCCGTCGGCAGGCGGAGGCGGCCCTGCGCCGCGTCGCCGGGACCCAAGGCATTTCGGCCAACCTCATTGAAATGACCTCACGCCTCATAGGCGATCCTCCGAAGGGCTGATTCGCAGGTGACAGGCGGTCGCAAACAGGAATAGTTTCCAATTGGTAAACAACTGCCGCTTGCAGCGGCAGGGACGACGTGATTCCCTGATTTCTCTAATAAATTGGCGGCAAGGGCGGTTAATGGGGTCGGAGGTGAAAGGCGCGGACGCGACTGGCGCCAAAGCGAAAGCTTTGTCGCCGCGACGTCTTATGGTCCTGACCGGGCTTCTGGTCGCTTCGCTGGTGGTGCTTTTTGTCGGCAAGATCGGCGAGGAAACCGCGTCCCGCCGGATTGAAACCGCTTTAAGGGTCGAGAAGGCCGCCGGCGACTGTGCGGCGGCGGCCAATATAGCGCTGATGACCGGCGAGCCGGTGAAAAAAACGCTCGCCGCTTGTGCGCCTGGCGGCCTTTCGGCGGCCTATTATCTCTCGCAAGGCGGTGATGTTCTGTCGGCGGCGGGAGCCGTCAAATCGGCGCGCGTCGAACAGCCGGACGCGAACGGCCTCGACCTTGATAAGCGCGGCGCGACGACGATCCCGCTGAAAACGGGCAAGGCGTTTGTCGCCTGGCGCCCGCTCGATAATGGCGAGGCGACGCTGATCGCGGCGCCGGCGAATGATATTTACGGACGGTCGCCGGCGTGGATATTTTATACGCTGGTCCTCGCCGCCTTCACCGCGGCCGTCACGTCGCTGATGGCGGCGTTCATCCGTCAGAGTCGGGCATCGTCGATCGCTGGCGGCGCCGTCGACGCGCTGCAGGCCTCAACCGCGTCGCTCGCGGCAGGACGCGCCGGCATCTGGTCTTTCGATCCGAAAGAACGGACGGTTACGATTTCACGGACCTTCCTCGAAGCAGTAGGTCTCGGCGCGCGCGACCGCGCGTTCACCATGCGCGAGATTTCTTCGCTCGTTCATGCGGACGATCTGCGCAATGCGCTCGGCGTCATCACCGGCGACACCAGCGGCGTCAGCGAAGCGCCGGTACGGCTCAGGCAGGCGTCCGGCGGCTGGACGCGCACCTATTTCAGAACGTCGAGCGCGGCGACGCGCTTCATCCGTTCCGGCGCCGCGTTCGATCTGACGGGATCGAAATCGGCGGGACCGAGCGCGGCGATTGCAGAAGCGCGCCTTAAAGACGCGATCGAGAGCATCCCGGAAGCTTTTGTTCTCTGGGACGGTGCCGGGCGTCTCGCCGCCTGGAACCGCCGCTTCGCGTCGATCTTCCGGCTCGAAAATGCGGCGATCCGGCATGGCCTCACCGCTTCGGAAGTGGCGTCGATGGCGCCGGCAGGCGGCGATGTCATCGAGAAGTATTTCGCGCCCGAAGCGCTGATTGACGAGCAGAGCATTGAGGTCGAGTTGCCCAAGGACCGTTGGCTCCAAATCGCCCGCCGCCGCACTGGCGAAGGCGGCCTCGTCTGCATCGCTTCGAACGCAACCGACATCAAGCGCCGCACCCGCGCCCAGAAGAAGAAAGAGCGCGAGCTTGAAGCAACAGTCAACGATCTCGAAGCCTCGCGCCGCGACCTCACCGAGACGATGCGCAAATACGAACTTGAAAAACATCGCGCCGAGGAGGCAAGCCGCTCGAAGAGCGAATTCCTCGCCAATATGAGCCATGAATTGCGAACGCCGCTAAACGCCATCAACGGCTTTTCGGAAGTCATGCAGTCAGAGCTTTACGGCCCGCTCGGCAACGCGAAATACCACGAATATGTCAGCGACATCCTATCCAGCGGCCAGCATCTGCTTGAACTCATCGACGACATTCTCGACATGTCGCGGATCGAGGCCGGCAAACTGCAGCTGGAGCCGCGCCGCATCGAGCTAGAGCGGACGCTGGAGGAATGCGCGCGCCTTGTCGCCAAGCGCGCCTCGGACGCGGGCGTCGCCTTGACGGCGTCCGTCGGCCATGCGCCGGCGATCTTCGCCGATCCGCGCGCGGTGAAACAGGTGGCGCTCAATCTTTTGTCGAACGCGGTCAAATTCACGCCCGCCGGCGGCGAAGTGACGTTGACGGCGGAAGCGGATCTCGACGGCGTCACCATCATCGTCGCCGACAACGGCGCCGGCATCGCCAGGGAAAACCTGCTGCGCCTCGGCGCGCCGTTCGAACTGGTCGAGGATCATTTCTCGAAAACGCGCAAGGGGTCGGGTCTTGGGCTTGCGCTATCGAAGTCGCTGATGGAGCTGCAGGGCGGCATCCTCGCCATCGCGAGCCAGGAAGGGCGCGGCACGGTCGCTTGCGCCGCCTTTCCGCGGCGGCGCGACGCGCGCGTTCGGCTGCCGCAATTCGTGCGCGCCGACGCCCATATCCTCACTGCGCCGCAGAAGACCGCCCCATCGTCCTCGAGAATCGAAGCTGCGGAATAAATTATTCCGTGGGCGGAGCTTCTTCCGGCGGCGGTCCGTCATGGCCGCCGCGCCGGCCTTTCCAGCGTTTGCCGCGATGGTCGAGATGTTTCGCCAGCGACTTGCGATCCTCCGGCGACAGTCCGTCCGCGGCCTCAACGATAAGGCGCGCCATCCCAGCGCGTCCAAAGCTTTCCGCCGCTTCGAATTTCGCCGCCAGCGATTGCGCCGCTTCGCGGTCATAGACATCGGCGCCGAGGACCTTAACGAATTCCTCGTGCAGCGCCCGCGCCTCGCGGAAGTCATCCCGCGACGCAACGCGACGCGACTCGAAGGCGCGCTTGAGACTCTCGCGCGCTGCGGGCGTCAGATCGGAAAGCCCGTCATGGCCATCATGCCGCAAAGAGAATCCGTGCTCGCCGCCGCGATGATGCGGGACGCCGGCCATCCGCCCGAAGACGAACCCGCCGAGAAAGACGTTGGCCGCCAGCGATAGCGCCAACGCGATGATTATTCCTCTGCCCACGATCCAACCTCCTCGGTAAGCGCGAACGACTGATCGATCGCCAACGCCAGTTCAGCGTAAGTTTCAGTATCGCGCGGCGCCTCGGCGACGCCCGCGACAAAACCGATCGCGCAGACGGCGCCGAGAAAAGCGGCGGCGCCAAGCGGGCGCGCCAGCGCGCGCAACCCGAAGGCGTCGGCAAACAGCGCCAGCGACAGGCGATTGCGGCGGCGGCGCATGTGTTCGTCATAAGAGCTGAGCAGGAGCGATTTGAATTCCATGCCGGGGATCGCCGCGTGGCCGCGCGACTGCCGGAACACCTCGTCCAGCAGAGCGTCGAGCGCATCAACGCTCTCCCGTTTGCTGTCATTTTCCGTCATTCCGCACTCTCCATCAATTCATCTCTCATGCCCGCGAGCGCCGCCGTCAGGGTGCGCCGGGCGCGGGCGAGCAGGGATTCGACCGCATCGACGCTGATCGCCATCGCCTCGGCGATTTCGATATTCGATAGGTCCCGGTAATGGCGCAGCGTCATCGCAATCCTTTGTCGTTCCGGCAACGCGGCGAGCGCTTCTTCGACGGCGCGCCGCCTGTCGGCGTCCGACAGGCGCGCGACCGCCGAGGGCGCCCCATCGGGCTGTTCGTCCGCCACCTCTTCCGGCGCATCGCGCCGCACCGAGCGGTGGCGGTCGATGCAGGCATTGGTCGCGACGCGATAGAGCCAGGTCTCAAGTTTTGCGTCCTGACGCCGCCACGCGGCGGCGCGCTCCCACAATCGCAGGAACGTCTCCTGCGCCGCGTCTTCCGCCGACCCGCGGTCCTTCAGCATGTGGCGGCAGAGCGCCAGAACGCGCGGCGAATGGCGCGTAATGAGGACGGACGCCGCGAGCCGGTCGCCCCGGCCCGCGCGCGCGATGAGCGCCTCATCGCTTTCTTCATCCTCGCCCAAACGCTCGCCCGCTCGTCATCGCCGCCGGACGCTTAATGACGGCCGCGCCGCATGTGATGCTCGCCCATTTCTTCCTTGACGATCAAGCCGTCGCCGTTCTTGTCCAGCTCGTTGAAGCGGTCGCGCGCGGCGTCTTCATATTCGCGCCGGCTGACCGATCCGTCATTATTGGCGTCCGGAAACATCCGGGCCATGTGTTCGGATCGGCGCGCTTCATGCGACGCCCGCATTTCGTCCTTGGTGATGAAGCCGTCGCCGTCTTTGTCGGCCTCGGCGAGGAAGTCCTTGTGACGGGCGTCGAGTTCCGAGACCGCGATTTTGCCGTCGCCGTCCTTGTCGAAACGGGAAAAATGCTCGCTGGCCTTATCCCCGGCGTAGGCCGCCGCGCCGAGCGCTGAAACGCCGATGATCGCGGCGAGAAAAAGTGTCCTGTTCATCCTGTCTGCTCCTTAAAAGCCCAAGTCGGTTTGCACCCTCTTGAGCCTTAAACGGACGAGCGGCCGGATTCCGTCGCGGATTTCAAAATTTCCCGGAAAGTGGCGGCGCGGCGGCTTTCTTCGGTCTCGTGGAGCCGGGCCGGGGCGCGAACCGAAGCGTTAACCATGGCTTCGAGCGGCCGGTCGAGGGCGGCGGCCGCGATCTCGGCGAA
>Ga0155549_1164_pt3 | contig 39883 bp, 34 predicted proteins | sample RifCSPhighO2_12_FD_107206 | JGI IMG/M metagenome (GOLD analysis project Ga0155549, IMG submission 107206) | Alphaproteobacteria bacterium RIFCSPHIGHO2_12_FULL_63_12
AAGGCGTAAGGCTTTACCAGATAGTCGTCGCCGCCCGCCTTGAATCCCTTGACGCGGTCGTCGACCTCGCCGAGCGCCGAGAGGAACAGCGCCGGCGTCTCATCGCCGCCGGCGCGTCGCTTTGACAGCAAGGTCACACCGTCAAGTTTCGGCAGCATGCGGTCGATGACATAGGCGTCATAATCGCCGGCGCCCGCCATGTTGAGGCCGACCTCGCCGTCCATCGCATGATCGACGACATGCCCCGCTTCGCGCAGGCCCTTCGAGACATGCGCGGCGGCTTCATTATCGTCTTCAACAACGAGGATTCTCATCGTCTGCCTTCCTGTTGGACGGGCCGGCTGGCAGCCGGCCCCATCATTGAGTTTCCAGCGTCAGCCGGCTTTTTTTCCGATCGTCAGGGCGCTGAACTGTTTGATCTCGCCAAGCTGCAGGCGAAGCAGCACCGCTTCCTTGCCGGCTTTTTTCGCGTCGTCGATTTTCGCCTTTAGCGCGGCGCTCGTCGTCACCGGCGCGCCGTCGACCTGAAGGATCACGACGCCGGTGTTGAGGCCTGCTTTTTCCGCCGGGCTTCCCGGTTTGACCGCGGTCACCAGAACGCCGGCGACGCCGTCGGGAATGCGAAACTGCTGGCGCATATCTTCGGTAATGTCGGCGGTGCGAAGACCGACATCCTTCGACAGGCTGTCTTCGGACGCAGACGGCGCCGCGCCGTTCGACGCGACAACTTCCTTGTCACGCTGGCCGAGGGTCACCACCAGATCCTTTTGCACGCCATTGCGCAGCACCGTGACTTTCGCCCTGTCGCCCGGCGGCAGCGCGGAGACGCCGCGGGTCAAATCGCGTGGCGACGCTATTTCCCGGCCGTTCAGCTTCAGCACAAGATCGCCGCTCTTGAAGCCAGCCTTGAAGGCCGGCGTTCCTTCGAGAACTTCAGAGACGAGTGCGCCTTGCGTTCCTTGGCGGCCGAGCGCGGCGGCGATGTCGGTCGTCACCGGCTGGATCGAAACGCCGAGCCAGCCGCGCGTCACCGAACCGGCGGAAATCAGCTGGGCGACAGTTTCCTTGGCGACTTTCGCCGGGATGGCGAAGCCGATGCCGACGCTGCCGCCGTTCGGCGAGTAGATGGCCGTGTTGACGCCGACGACGCGGCCCTTGAGATCGAAAGTTGGACCGCCCGAATTGCCGCGATTGATCGGCGCGTCGATCTGGACGAAGTCTAGGAACTGGCCTTCGCGGTTCTGGCCGCCGATCGCGGAGACGATACCGCTGGTGACCGAGCCGCCAAGACCGAACGGATTACCGACTGCGATCACCCAGTCGCCGACGCGAAGATTCACGTCGTCCGCGAACTGAACATAGGCCTGGCCCTTCGGCGGATCGACCTTGAGCACGGCGAGATCGGTCAAGGGATCGGTTCCGACGAGCTTGGCGGGGATTTCGCTGCCGTCGGACAACCGCACCTTGATCTCATCGGCGTCTTCGACGACGTGATTATTGGTGACGATGTGGCCTTTCGCGTCGATGAAAAAGCCCGAGCCTTCCGCTTCAAGATGCTGCGGCCCGCCGCCGTTAAAGCCCTCGCCGCCATCGGAGTCGCCGCCATCCGGCGTGCCGAAGCGAAACTGGAAAAAATCCTGCAGCTCCTGCGGGACTTGCGGCTGGTCGACTTCTTGTTCAACGAGCACGCTGACGACGCTCGGCGCGACGCGCTCGACAAGGTCGGCGAAGGACAGCGATCCGTCAACCGCAGCTGGCGGCGGCGCGACGAGACGGGGCGCTTGCGCGCTCGCGCCCGGAAGGAGCAGCACGCAGGCGCCGCCAAGGGCGATCGCGCCGGCGGCGCCGGTCAGCAAGCCATTGCGAAAATTTCTGGTCTTCAACACACTCATATTTGTTCCCTACGCTGGCTAAGATGCGCCGCCCGTCCTGGTGATGATCACATGCGCCCTGTCGGTTGCAAAGATAAATGCCGGGATGACGGCGGAAACCCGGCGGGGCGAATTAAAATTTGTCAAGAATTTAGGGCCCTTACGCGCCGTTTCAATCCTCCTGCGACAAAAGGCGGGAGCGAATTTCGACGCCCTGCGTCACGATCCGTTGAACCGGGCACCGGTCGGCGATCTCGGCGATGCGGCGGCGCTGCTCGTCATTGAGAGGACCGATCAGCCGCGTCGTCTTGTCGAGAATATGCGCGGCGTGCGCATCATCGGGGGCGGCGCGCCTGATCTCGATCGACGCGCCTTCGAGCGGCCAGCCCTTGCGTTCGGCGTACATCCGCATGGTGATGACCCCGCAGGCGGCGAGCGCGGCTTCGAGCGTGCGCGTCGGATTGGGGCCGAGCCCCGCGCCGCCGTCCACGGGATCGGCGTCGATGATGAAAGGATGGCCGTCGATCGACAGCGCCGCGGCGAAACGCTCGCCCGGCATCGTCTCGGCGCGGGCCCCGCCGATAAAACCTGCCGCCGGCGCGGTCTTATCCGCTGGCGCTGCGACATAGCGCGAGGCCCAGGCGGCGATGATCATTGCCGCGTAGCGCGCGTCCGCCGGATTGGAGAGAAGGTGATCGGCGTCATCGAGGCTGACGAAACTTTTCGGATGCCTCGCCGCCATGAACAGCCGGCTCGCATTATCGACGCCGACGGTCTGGTCGAGCGGCGCATGCAGGATGAGCAGCGGCCGCGCCAGGCTCGCGGCGGCGCCTAGCACGTCGGCGCCCTCGACATCGTCGAGGAACTGCTTCCTGATGGTGAACGCGCGCCCGGCGAGCGGCACGCTCGCCGCGCCTTCGCGGATTATTTCGTCGCGCCTCGCGCCAAACTGATGCGCGACATGTGCGGCCTCGGCCGGCGCGCCGATCACCGCGACGCCTTTTATTTCCGGAATTTTTCCGGCGGCGACGATCGCCGCGGCGCCGCCGAGCGAATGGCCGATGAGGATTGCCGGCGCGGAAAACTCGCGGCGCAGATAATCGGCGGCGGAGACGAGATCGTCGACACTGGAGGAAAAATTCGTGTCGGCGAAATCGCCCTCGGACGCACCGAGCCCAGTGAAATCAAAGCGCAGCACCGCAAAGCCGGCGCCGCGCAGGGAACGGGCGATTTCGCGCGCAGCGCGGATATCCTTCGAACAGGAAAAGCAGTGCGCAAACAGCGCATAGGCGCGCGGCTGGCCGCGCGGCAATTCGAGCGCGCCCGCGAGCGTCGCCCCGGCGCTTTCAAAAAGCGTCTTCCGCGTCTCACCGCCCATCGCTGCTCATCTCCCGACTTCTGCGAATTTCGCACAGGCCCGCGCCGGCGCGAAATCACGCGCGCGCACGAATGCGTCAGTCACGCCGACACCGCGGCGACATTGGCGCGTTCTTTGAGGAGGGCGATCTCGTCCTCCGGCAGCAGGCCTTCCGCCGCGCGCAAGGTCGCCTCCATGCGCCGGCGCGCGGCGAGCCGCTGATCGCCCTCGGCGGCGCGGATTTCAGCGACGAGATCGCCGGCATAGCGGGCGGTTTCGCGGACCGCATCCGCGAAGTGCGTGCTGGCGGCGCTAGGCCGCGCCATCCTCTCACCGAGGCTCTCCGCTTGTGCGAGAAATCTCGCGGCGGCGCGCGCGTCTTTTTCAATCGCGCGATCGAGCGGACGGTCGATGTCCGGGCGCAGCGCCATCAGCCGCGTCGAGCCGCCGGCGTGCCGCACCGGATGATGACGACGCAGGCGCGCCAGCGCCGTCTCGGCGAACCGCGCGAGCGCGCTGGCCGCAACATCGCGGCAAGCCTCGACGCGGGCGCGGGCGACGCCGTCGTCCCACTGCGCCGCTTCCGAGTCGAGACCGTGCGCGAAGTCGGCGAAATGCGACAGGCGCGCCGGCGCATCCTCCGTATCGGGATCGTCATCGGCGTCGCGCTCAAGCCCGCGCGCGAGACCCTCTAGATCGTCGAACAGGGTTTCGGCGACAGTCGCGGCGTCAGCGCGCGCATGCGGCAAGGTTTCATCTTTGGCGCGCGTCAGATGATAATAAAGGCGCATCGCGCGCCATGGCGCATCCATGCGCGCGGCGATCGCGGTCAGCACATAACCCGCCGCGGACGGCGCGTCGCCGGCCGCGTCCGCATAAAGGCGCCGGATGCGGTAGAGATCTTCTTCCGTCAACGTCGACACCGGGCGGGGAAACGCGTCCTGCGCCCGCAGCAGATGATCCGCCGCCGGCAGCAGCAGCGCAAGTTCGGCAAGATCGTGCAGCGCCCCGGGTCGTGCCTGATCGCCACCCGCCTGATCGGCGCCAAGCCGCGCCGACAGATCGGCGCGGAACGCCGCGTCGTCTTCGGCGTGCGCGATCAGGATCGCAAAACCCTCTGCGGCGGCGGCGAACAAATCGCGCCGCAGCGGCGCCAGCTCGGCTTCGCCGCGCGCGATCGCCTCATCAAGTCTTGTCGCCGCGCGCGCCGCGTCCGCGCAAGCGGCGTCGCCAAGGACGAGCGCCCAGATCGGCCCCAAAGAGGCGCGATCGATCCGCGCCCGGCGCTTGCGCCCGCGCCGGTGGGAGACGAAGAAATCCTCGAACGGCCCGAAAAACAGACGCTGCGCCGAAAGCTTTCTCGGCGGAAACGGCGCTTCCTCCGAGATCAGCCGTGCACGGAGCGACTGGAGCAGCGCCCCCGAAGGCAGCGCCCCGCCGGCGGGCGCGGCTTCGAGCGCCGCGAACAGCCGCGCCGCCGCCGCCGGCGGCAAGGCGCCGAGAAACGAGGACAAGCGCGCCCATTTGCGGGGCGTGACGCCCGCGGGCGGCGAAAGCGCAGCTTCAGAAAGATCGATCATCGGGAAGGATGTCTAGCGCAAATAGAGGGCCGTGTCTTGCGCGGCGGCTAACGGATTTTGTCCTTCGGCGCCGTCGCTCCCGGGCTATTGTGAGGCGGCCCGCTCCGCCGCGCGCCTGATGCTCCGTATAGAGATCACCTCGCGCTTACCCCGCGCCAGCGAAATGCTTGCGCGGCGCGTGGGCGGCGGCGCCGCTCCAGCCGCGAACAAATTCTTCAAGTTCGGCGTCGCCGCCCTCGGGCAGGACGATTTTCAACTTCACATATTGATCGCCCGCGGGTTTTCCGTCGCGCGCGACGCCGCGGCCTTTAAGGCGCAGCACCGCGCCCGAGCTTGAATTCTTCGGCACCGTGATCGAGACCTCGCCGGCGATCGTCGGCGCGGTGATCTTGCCGCCGAGCACGGCTTCCTTCAGCGTGATCGGCGCGTCGATATGAATATCGTCGCCGTCGCGCTCGAACAAAGGATGCGGCAGCACCCGGATGTCGACATAAACGTCGCCCGCCGGCCCGCCGGAAACGCCGGGCTCGCCCTGCCCGCGCAAGCGCAGCGTCTGGCCGTCTTCAAGGCCCGCGGGAATCGCGACGTCGAGCGATTTGCCGTCCGGCATGACGACGCGTTTCTTGGCGCCTTTGACGGCGTCGAGAAAATCGACCTGCAATTCATATTTGGCGTCGCGCCCGCGCATCGCGCCGGGGCCGCCGGCGCCGTGACCGGAAGCGCCCGAAGCGCCCGGCCGGCCGCGCCCGAAAAGATCGGCGAAAATGTCGCCGAGATCGTCGAAATCGCCCTTGTTGGCGAAGCCGCCGGAATAAGCGGAGCCATAGGCGCCGCCGGGGCCTTGGGCGCCCGCGCCTTGCGCGCCGTGTCCTGAAGCGCCGGGGCCCGTCCATTGCCGGTAGTGCGGCCGCTCGCGGCCCTGTTCGTCCAGCTCGCCGCGATCGTATTTTTTGCGCCGGTCGGCGTCGCCGACGATGTCGAAGGCGGCAGAGACTTCCTTGAATTTCTCCTCGGCCTTCTTGTCGTCCTTGTTGCGGTCCGGGTGATATTTTTTGGCGAGCGTCCGGAACGCAGCGCGAATTTCCGCATCGGTCGCCGACGGGGCGACTCCAAGCACGCTATAAGGGTTTCTCGTCAAATTAAGACAAGCTCCTTTCGGCCACGAAACATTAAAGCCGGGGGTCTCTCCCCGCCTTTAGATAAGCGATCCTGCCACGAAATGAAGAGAGCGCGGTTAATTTCGGCGGCGGGCGGGGGCTGAACCGGCCGCCGGGGCGGCGTGACAGGGGCCGGAAATCTCCCGGCGTACGGGCGCGAAGATGACTGCGTCGCCTTCGATGCTTGCCATGTCTTTATTTGCCTGTAATCTCGCTTTTCAAGTAAAATTGGCGGGGTAACATAAATGAAAAAACTACTGTTATTGTGGGGGATTCTTGCGTCGTGTTCCTGCGCGACGGTGGTGCGGGGGACGAAAGACAACGCCGCATTCGAAAGCCGGCCTTCGGGCGCGACGGTGACGGCGGAATCGATCAGCGAAGACAAGCTTGGTCCTTTTACCTGTGTCGCGCCGTGCGAGCTTGAACTGAAGCGCAAGCGCACCTGGGCCGTCGAATTCACGCTCGAAGGATACAAGCCGGCGTCCGGCCTTCTCAAACCCAAGCTGACCGGCGGCGGGCTCGCTTCAGGCGCAGGAAACGCGCTGCTCGGCGGCATCGTCGGCGTCGGCATCGACGCCGGCACCGGCGCCAATCTCGATCTGCGGCCGAACCCGATGATCGCCGAACTTGAGCCGCTCGATTCCGCGCTCGCCTCGCGCGTGCTTGACGCCGATCCGGTCGTCGAAGCGGCGGCCGCTGGGGACGAGGCGACGCCCGCCGAAGCGCCAGAGGCCCTCGCGCCTGACGCAGCGCCCGACACCGCGCCCGACGCAGCAGTAGATGACGCCGCCGACGCGGCAGCCGACGACGCCGCGGACGCGGCGGCCAGTGTCGCACCCGATGTCGATGAAACCGCCAGCGTGGCGACTTCCACGACGCCGGAGCAGCCGGCGGCGCAACCCGTTCGCCTGTACAAACCCGGAGAGCGGGCGCCCAATGACGAAGAGTCCGACGATCTCAACCGCCGGCAGCTCGACAAGATCGAGAACCTGCCGCAGCCCTGACGATCGCCGGTAAGCGATGATCGCACTGTAAGGCGCGCGCCGTCCCCCACAAGGGCGGCGCGCGCCCGCAGCGGAAAGCTGGGAGCGTCGCTAATTTTGAGAGGCGTCGGAAGCATCAGAATGGAAGAATTGACGTCGTCGCCGCCGCCGGAGAAGCGCGAAGAAAAGATCGACGTCGCGACTTTGGCGTCGATCGCCATAGGGGCGATCATCTTCGTCAAATTCGCCGTCTCCGACCCCGTCTTCGATAATTTGCTGTTGGACATTCCTTTGTACCTAAGCGTTGGTCTGGCGGACGTCGTTCTTTTCTGGGCGACGTTCTGGCTGACCGGCGTCGCGGTCGGCCGGGAAAAAGTGATGCGCGATGGCCGCGTCTCGAACACCGGCTGGGCCATCGCGGCGTTTTCTTTTGTTGTCGCCGTCAGCGCCCTCGCGGCCGCATTGATATTCCTCTGGCGAGCTTGAAAATTTACGAATCAGGATTGCAGCCGGTCGCCTGCGCCGCACCCAAACCGTTCGTAGGCGTCGACGGCGTCGAACAGTTTAGGTCGGTGATTTCGAGAACGAGATCCGTACAGGATTCGCCTCGTTTTCGCTCCACGGCGCTGCACGATTTCCGATAGGCTGCGGTCGCGCGTCTGATTGCGCCTTGCATCGATTTATCATTAAATTCATTCGTCATGCCTTCTACACTCCGTCGCATCGCCCGCGGCGATTGTTGAACCTGTCAGCCAATAGAAACCTCCCCGCCCGTCACGCCCCGACCTCCCCCCAGGCGCCGGCGCCGACCAGATCCGAGAGTTGCGCGACCCTGATCGTGAGCGCGGGGCGGCCGCCCGGGAAATCGGCGGCGAGCATCGCCGGCGTATAGGTGAAGGCGGGGGCGGAGACTTCCGCCGTGCGGATGAGCGCGGCGCCGGCGTAAATCTCGACGCGGTAGCGCTCATACGTCTCGCTCAAGGGGACGTCTTCGCCCGCCCATGAATCGCCGCCCTTTCGGGTGCGCCGCTTCCAGGTGACGTCAATCGCGCCGTCCGCCGTCTCGACCGCCATCAGATGGACGGGCGACAAGGGCCTTGCCCCCCGCGCCTCGCCGGTGAAGTTCCGTGTGCGGAAGGTCGGCGCCGTCGGGTGATCGTCGGCGGGCCCTGCGGCCCAGTCGAAAGCTAACCCGCGCAGGTCGAAGGGGAGCGACGCCTGAACGATGGCGCCGGTCAAAAGGACGAAACGCGCGTTTGCGGGCGCGCCGGCGGCGGCCTCCTGTTCCGAGCCGCTCTGGCCGCGCAAAAGCCCTGTGAGCGTCCACGCGCCGTCGGGCCCGAGTGAGGCGTCGCGAAATTGCAGGATTTCCCAGCCCGCCGGGGTTTCGACGGCGGCGGCGTTGGCGCCGGCGAGAACTTCCTCCGCGCTTTTGGAGACCAGCGCGCCGAAGGACAGGCGCACCCGCATGGACCGCTCGTCCCAGCGCCCGGAGGCGCCGGGGCTGAGCGGCGCGTCGAGCCGCCCGATGACGGCGCGCGCGGTCGCGGTCGCGGCGAGCGCGTCGCCGCGATAAAGCGCGATCGCGCCCGGCCACGGCTCGGCATGGACGGCGAAATAAGGCGCCGCCGGATCGTCATCGTCGCGCAGGAGCGGCAAGTTCATCAGCTCGAACGCCGGCGGCCCGAATTGCGGCGCAATCGCCGGCGCCTTGAAGCCGCCGGTCGCCGGCGCGTCCTCATATACCGCGCGGGCGACGCGCACCGCCTCAACCTTTCGTGTCGCGCCGTCGGTCATCGACACGATGCGATAATCGCGCGCCGTCGCTCCAAGATCGAGCCGCACCGCGTCGCCGGGCTCAAGCGCGGCGAAGGAGGGCGGCAGCGCGAAGCTCGCCGTCTCGCGCATGACGCCGGCGTCGGCGAGGATCGAGCGCGCGCGCGCCGCGGCGGCCGCCTCGTCCATCACGGCGGGAAGCTCCATGCCGATTTCGCGAATGTCGTCGGCGAAAGGAAGCCGCGCCTCGGCAAGCGCGGGGAGATAATCGCCGCCCTCGTCGATATAGCCAAGGCGCACCGCCGTCGGCAGGTCTGCTTTGTGGCCGATCGTCACCGCATAGGCGCCGCGCGCTTCGCGCCCCGCCGCGTCGTCGGCGAGCATGGACGCATCAAGCGAGGCGACGCTCGCTCCTCCTCGGGGCTGAAAGCGCAGGCCCGTCGCCGTCTCCGTCATGTCGAACTGAAAAACATCCGCCAGCGGATCGATCATCTGGCGCGGCGACAACGGCCGGTCGACGACATAGCCGGCGATCGAGCCTTTGAGACCGGAAGCGTCAACGCCCTGAATATCGGCCTGCGCGCACAAGGCCGCGACCAGCGCATCGAGCGGCGCGCGCGTCAACCGCCCGTTCAGCCAGTGACCCTTTTCCCAGTTCGCCGCGTCGCCCCAGATGTCGGCGCGCGCCGGAAAATACGGGAAGGGGCGCGCGTCGAAAGCGTAGACGTAAAGCCGGTCGGTCTCGATCATCGAAACGCCGCCGGCGCTTTCATTGTGCGCGCGCCAATACTCATGCACGGCTTCGAGCGTCCGGCGCTGCGCCAGCTCGTCGCGCGCGCCGCTCGAAAAGGGCGGCAGCGCGGATTCGGAGGATTTGGGATCGACAAAGACATTGGGCGCGTTCGCCCCCTTGTCGACGGCGGGACAGCCGAATTCGGTGAAGCGCACCGGCTTCGATTTCGGAACCCAGGGCGTCGGCGCGGCGTCGCGGATGAAATTCGGACGATGGTGATGCGTGTTCTTCCACCAGTTGCGGATGTCTTTCGCGCGCCACACCCACGCCTCGTTATAGGCGGCGTCGTTGATCGGCGTCCGCGCTTGCGCGTCGCGATCGGCGGGGCTTGCGTAATACCAGCTGAAATTTTCGCCGCCCTCGATATTGGCGGCGATATAGGCGCGCTCGTGCTGGCCATTCCATCCGGCGTTGAGATCGGCGTGATCGACGCCGTCGCGCCAGTCGGCGAGCGGCGGGTAATAATCGATGCCGATGAAGGCGACATTGGGATCGGCCCAGAATTCGTCGAGATGGAAATATTTCCCGTCCGCTTTCGTCACGCCCGACCATTCCGACCAATCGGCGCCATAGGAGATTTTCGCCGCCGGCAGGATCGCCTTCACCTCCGCCGCGAGGCTTATGAGCGCCGCGACCGCCGGGAAGTTCCCCTGATGGTCGCGCGCCGTCGTCAGGGCGCGCAATTCCGAGCCGATCAGGAACGCCTCGACGCCGCCCGCCGCGGCGCACAGATGCGCATAATGGAGGATCATGCGGCGGAACGACCATTCAGCGGGACCGGCATAGGCGACAGCGCCATTGGCGAGCGAAAAATCGCCCGGCGCGGCGCTTCCGAAAAACGCCAGAATATCGGCGGCGGCGCCCGCGCTTCCCTCATGCGCGCCGACGCCGATGCGCCCGCGCCAGGGGTAAGCCGGCTGCGCGCCCGCGCCCTCGGGACTGGGCAGATTGTTCGTCGGCGGAATATCCATCAAAATGAAGGGGTGAAACATCACCGCGAGGCCCTTCGCCTTCAGCGCCTGTATCGCCTCGATGACGCCCGTGTCGTCGGAGGTGCCGCCATAAGCGGGGCGCCCATCGAGCTGCGAGACGAGGCGCGCTTGCCCGCGCGCGACGCCGCCGCCGCGCCAGTCGGCGGGCGTTGTCGTCTTGTCATAGGTTTCAACGCCGGGCGTCAGCCGGCAAACGCCGGCCCTTAGATCGTCGCCGAACCAGGCGACAACGAGCGAGGCGGCTTTCAGGTTTTTCGCAGCGCCCGTCAGCGCGGTGAGCGAGGCGGAAAAATCGGTGACGCCGTCATTATTGTTGACGTTCTCCGACGCGGTGACCCCCTCGCCCGCCTCGCGCGTCACTTTGGTCGTTCCGTAAATGAACTCGCCCGACCCCGGAATAAGGGTGACGGCGGCCAGCGCGTTTTCGAGCGCGACGGGATCGTCTTCGCCGAGGGCCTTTTCGATCTCGAAGGAGAGCTGCGGGATGCGGTTACCGAAATCCTTCAGCGGCAGATCCTCGAACACGATGTAAGCGAGCCCGCGAAAGGCCGGGGCGCCGCCTTCGACCGCGTCGATCAGCGCGTCGGGCGTTTGCGTCGGCGTGCCGCGATAAACGCGGTGATTGACTTTCGACAGATCGAAGGGTTTTCCATCCGCCCACACGCGCGCGACGCGGTCGATCTCGCCTTCGCAGAGGCCCACCGCGAAGGAGAGCGAATAAACATATTCGCGGAATGTCGTCTTCGACGCGGCGAGGCGCCCGCCCTTGCCGCCGGAGGATTCGGTCGTTTCCGCGACCGTCTCCTTGAAATTCGCCGCCCAGATCAATTGCCCGGCGACACGCGCGCGGCCCCAGACCCGCGTGACGCCCGCGCCTTCGGTCGATGACTGGATAGTGAAGCTGTCGAGCCGCGGGCCTTCGACGGTGCGCTTTCGCGGCCCGAAGATCAGCCGCTCGGCGGCGCCCGCGACATAGGAAGCGGCGGTCGAAGCGACCGTCCGTGCAAGGATCGTCCCGATCCCGGCGCGCCCGGCGGCGGCGGCGGCGGAAAGGATCAGTTGGGCCATGACGACGCCCCCGCTCGGCGGGCGCCGCTCCCCTCTCCCGCCGGCGGGAGAGGGGTCGGGGGTGAGGGTCTGCCAAACAGGAGATCGGCGCCCGTTGACGCCCCCTCACCCTGCCCTCTCCCGCAAGCGGGAGAGGGTTGGCGCGCCCATGCGGGCGATGTTGCGCGACTCATCATTGTTCAACTCCAGGAAATTCGAAAACGCCGGCGAGGCGCGTCATCCACCAGCGGCAGAGCCAGCTTTCGATGACGGCGCGCCCGGCATAGGCGTGGATGAAGCGGTCGCCCGCCGAGACGATCCCGCAATGTTTGGCGGGTCCCGTCGGAACGATGCGGAAGATCAGGATCTGTCCGGGGCGCAGCGGCGTCGCCTCCGTCAGATGCCGGCGCGCGGCGGAGAGCAGCGGCTCGTCGCAGGGGCGGCGCTCGTTCCAGTCGGGCGTGTAGGGCGGCGGCGTTTCGGGCGCGGCGCCCAGTAATTCCGTATAGAGACCGATGACGAGGCCGAGACAGTCCGTCCCCGCCCCCTTCGCCGACGCCTGATGCACATAAGGCGTCCCGAGCCAGCCCCTTGCCGCGGCGACGATTTGGTCGCGGGAAAGCGCGGATTTTGTTTCGAGACGCGGGCGATCCTTCGAGACGCCTCGCTGCGCGAGGCTCCTCAGGATGAGGAAGCTTCTGAAAAAGGCGCCCTTCACCTCTCCCTTGGGGGCAAGAGGTCGTCGCCTCTCCCTTGGGGGCGAGTATGCACTTTACATACCAACCCCAAGGGAGAGGCCAGCGAGCGCATGGCGCGCGCGGGTGAGGGTATTTCAACCGTCGCTGTCGCCGTCACGCAGGGGTGTCGCCAAAGGCGGCGGCGCAAAGCCCGCCCTATCAAAATGCGATGACGCGGCGGAGGATCATGGGGCGGCCCTCTCATTTACGGGTTCCGTCATCCCGTGCGCGCTGCAACATGCAATGTTGCGGCGCTGACACGGGATCGCATCCAGACGGAGCACTATCGCCCAACCCGCGCCCGATCCCGGACCAGCAACGCGGCATTACATGCCGCATTGCATCCGGGATGACGAGCGTGTGGGCGCGATGATGGGATGCCGCATCATCGGCTCTTCCCTCCCGCATCCTTGCCAAGCGCTGCGTCGACCGCCGCGCGCATGACGGTTGCGTTGCCGAGGCGGTCATTGCCGACTTGCGCGGCGACCTGCATCGTCGACATCCAGTATCTGAGCTCCGCCATCAGCGCGGCGTCGGTGCGGATCTGATCGACGATTCGCGCCGCTTGCGCCTCGTCGAGCGGCGACGCGCAGTCGAGCATCATCTGGCGCGCCTTGATGTCGGACGTATAGCAGTTTTTCCAGATATAGTTCTGCACGCCGAGCGGAATGACGCCGCGCACATGCTGGCGATAGGGCGGGCGTTCGGCCATCGCCGGATTGATCCCCAGAGAATAATACTGCGCGAGGTCATTGCGCAGGCCGGTGTCGGCGATCAGCCCGATCTCGCCGGCGCTGGTCAGCTCGTCATAGGTCGTCTGCGTCGTATAGAATTCCGCGACCTGGCTCGACTGGAAAAAGGCGAGCAGCAAATCCCATTGCGAGGCGCCCCTCGCCTCGCCGGTTTCGGCGTAGTCGAGGCCCTTCGCGCCATAGTCGGCGACCTTCGCCCAGAACGCCAGACGGTCGGTATAGGTCGCGATGTCGGCGTCGAGATCGGCGCCGATGCGCTGGAGATAGTCATGCGCCCGCACCCGGCCCTCGCGCGCCTCATTCCAGTTCGAGACCTGCAAGCCGACGAAGACGCCGACAACGACGATGATGAAGTCGAGAAAGATCGCGGTCCATTCCTGCTTGCGGAAATGCGCGATGACACGGCGGAGGATCATGGGGCGGCCCTTCGTAGGGCGGGCCTTGGCCCGCCGTCTTCGTTTTCCGACAATGTCCGTGCACGTTGCAACTTCGCCGGCGGGTTAAAACCCGCCCTACAGGATTGGGCGATGACGCGGCGCAAGATCATGGGGCGTCCTCCAGATATTGCTTGAGCCGCGCCTGCAGCGCCGCGGCGCGCGCGGCGGCGGCGGCGACTTCGCCGCGATGAAAGATCACGAACGTCGCCATGATGCGGATCGTCGCGGCGAGCTGGGGATTGTCGGCGACGAGGCGGAAATAATCTTGCGCCGGCGTATATGCGAAGGGCGCAAGGCCGTAGAGAGCGCCCGTATTTAAGGCGTCCCTTCGCAGCGTCAGAATTTTTTCGTTCTGGTCGCCGACGCTCGAGACGAGATTGTAGTATCCCTGAATTTCCTTCGCGAGTTCGGCGTCGCGGATCAAAGTGACGTCGCCGGCGCCGGCGATCGCGTCATAGGTCATGGTGCTCGGCGTTGGATGAAACCCCAGAACGATATCCGTCCAGAGCCGGTCACGCCCCGCGTCGGGCGGCGTCGCCAGTCGCGACAGATCGAACGTGTAATCGACCGTGCCGGCGCCCTGGTCGCCGGCCTCGAAGTCGAGGGGCGGCAGGCCGGCGCCTTCGAGCGACGCCATCGCGGCGACGACCCGCTTCTCGGCGGTGTCGAGGCTCTGCGCGTATTGCGCGCGATCAATGTCGAGATCGCCGATCAGCCCTTCGACGATCTGCGTCTCGCGCTGGCGGTCGTTGAGGTTCCGGCTCCATTCCTGCGCCTGCAAGCCGACGAAAACGCCGGCGACGACGATGACGAAATCGAGAAAGATCGCCGTCCATTCCTGCTTGCGGAAATGTGCGATGACGCGGCGGAGGATCATGGCTTCACCTCTTCCCGTCCTTCGAGACGCGGGCCTTCGGCCCGCTCCTCAGGATGAGGAAGAAAACTCCCCTCAACCTGAGGAGCCTCGCGCAGCGAGGCGTCTCGAAGGATGCTTTGAGGCGCCGGCGTCGCGAAGGGCGGCGGGCTGAAGCCCGCCCCACGGGACGGCGTCACGCAAGAGAGACTCATCGCCCATTCCCCTTGTCGATCGCGGCGGCGACGCGGTCGGCCTCGGCGCGCAGCTCTTTCATGATTTTCAGATGGCGGTTCGTATAGAGCCAGTAATTCCGCGCCGCGGCGAGCAGCACGGCGTCGCCGGCGAAGGCGTTGACGATTTCGCCCGCCGGCATCGCATCGACCGGCGACAGGCCCGCCTGCTGCTGCGCGTCGACAAGTTTGACGCGGTTGACTTCGAGCGAGGTTTCAAATGTCAGCGCCTTGTCGACGTCGGCGTAATAGGACTGGATCGCGCGCAGCAGCGCCGCGTCGCGAATGACGCCAATGCCGCCGGTGTTGACCATCGTGTCATAGGAAAGCCGGTTGCCGTCGAATGTCGTCAGGATGAACATCGCGACGCCGATCGTCTCCGGGCTTTGCGCGTCGTAAGGGGGCGCTTGTTCGATCTCGATCCGGCCGCGCGCCGAGTTGAACCCGTCCGGCAGGGGCGCGCCGCCCGCTTCGCGCAGGAGAAAGCTCATCGCCGACATCCGGTGCGCTGAAACGCGGATGATCTCCTCGATCTCCGCGATGTCGCTGCGAATGTCGGCCGCGACGCCGGCGAGATAGACGGCTTCCCTCGTCCGTTCGCCGCGCGCCGCGTTCCAGTTCGAGACCTGCAAGCCGACAAAGACGCCGACGACGACGATGACGAAGTCGAGAAAGATCGCGGTCCATTCCTGTTTGCGGAAGTGTGCGATGACGCGGCGCAGGATCATTTCGCCAGCTCGCTGTCGATCGCCGCGGCGAGCGCGGTCGCCGCCGCCGTGTCCGGCTCGACGCTTTGCGCCAGCTGGTCGAGATTGGTGATCCAGAAGCGCAGGCCGTCGACCAGCAGCGGGTGCGCCAGATAGACCTCGAGAATTTTCGCCGCCTCCGCCTCGCTGACCGGCGCCGGACAATCAAGCATGCGCTGATTGACCGGGCCGTGCGAATGACATTCGTTGACGATGTAGCTGGCGACGGCGATCGGCGTCGCGCCGCGCACCGCCTGGCGATAGGCGGGGATAGCGGTGTAAACGACGGCGCGAACGATTTTCGCGCTGTTGCTGTAATAGTTCGAGAGCGCGATGCGCAGCTTCTCCGAGCGGATCAGCGTGACGTCGCCCGCGCCGCTCATTTCACTGAACGCCGTGTCGTTCGGGGAGTAGAACCAGACATTGGAGGCCCAGAAGAACGACCGCACGGTTTTCCACGCCGACCCGTCGACGAGCGCGCCGGTCTCGGCGTAGCCGGTAGCCATGCGGCCGGCCGCGGCGACATCCGCCCAATAGCGCTGACGTTCGGCGAGGCCGTCGATGTCGCCCTGAAGATCGGCCCGGATGCGCGTCAGATACGAAATCTCGCGCGCCCGGTCCTGCCGCGCCGTGTTCCACTCGGTGATCTGGAAGGCGATCAGAATGCCAGCGACGACGATGACGAAGTCGAGAAAGATGGCGGTCCATTCCTGTTTGCGGAAATGACCGATGACGCGGGAGAGGATCATGGCTTCACCTCTTCGCATCCTTCGAGACGCGGGCCTTTGGCCCGCTCCTCAGGATGAGGTTGAAAACTTCCCTCACCCTGCCGCCGCCGCGCCGAAACGGCGCTCTGGCGCGCCGTGCAGGCGGGAGGAGCCGGCGAAGCCGGCGTCTCGAAGGGCGGCGGGGTGAAATGCTCGATAACGCAAGAAAAGCTCATGAGCCAGACTCTCTCAGCTTCTTGAGGGCTTCGCGAATGTCGCCGTTCACAAGGGAGAGCATGTCGCCACGCCGCGAATCGAGATTGGCGATGCGCAGGCGCAGCAGCGGGACCGTCAGGGGGTTGGCCCTTAGCGCCGCCGCCGCGTCGCGCAGGGCCGCCGGGGGCAACCCGGTCTTGCACGGATAATCGAGCTGATCGACGATCGATGCGTAGTCGCCGATGACGACGTCGCGATCGCCGCAGGACCGGCTGAGCGCGCGTTGGATCGCGGTCGGCACGGCCATCCGGAACAGCTCGCGATAGCGCGAGTCGACGCCTTCCCGGCGAATATTATCGAAAATCGGCGTCGTGTAGACCCTGATCGCCAGGCTGCGGAACGCGCGGTCGCGAATGAGCCCGATCCCGCCGGTGGAGATCAGTTCGTCATAGGTCGAGCGCCGCCGGCGCGGCTCGCGATACTGGGTCGCGCGATAGGCGGCGACGAGGAGCGCCTCGTCATCGAGCGCGGCGCGCCCTTCGAGCGCGTCCATCGCCGTCTCGGCGCTCTTGAGAACGTCGTCGTTGTATTCGAAAATATACTGGAAGCCCCACGCCTCGAAGAGAAGATCGTCCTTGAGCCGCGCGCTGAAGACCTCGCCCCGCGCGCGCGTCTCCCGCTCTTCGTTCCAGTTCGAGACCTGCGTGCCGAGAAAGACGCCGAGGACGACGATCGCGAGATCGACCCCGACCGCGAACCAGTTATGCGTCTTCACGTGATCATAGATGCGGCGGGGGATCATCGCGCGCTCCCGTCAAGGCGCGCGGCGATCTTTGCGTTCATCGCCGCCGTCGCCTCTCGCATTCTTTGCGCGAAGGATTCATTCGTCCCCGCGACCATCGCGCGCCATGAAAGCAGCGCGTTGATGTCGGCCCAGACGCCGGCGTCCGGCGGCGCTTCGAGGGCGACGCCCGGCGCCTTGTACAGGGGACCGGCGTAAACTTCGGCGATGAACCCTTTGTCGTCGAGCCCCGTATTGAAGCGCGGCGCGCCCATCAACTCCTCGTTCCACGGGCGGGAGGGAACGCCCAGCGCAAACATGCGGGCGACAAACCCCGCATCGACGTAATACATGTTGTTCCGGTCGATCGCCGCTTCCATGCGGCGCATGTTGAAGAAATAGGAAACGACCTCGGCGCGCAGCGCATCGTCGAAGATGACGTCCATCTTGCCGGAATTTTGCAAGTCGACGAAGGTCGGGCTTTCGATCCGCAAGGTGCGGCGCATGGTGAGTTGCGAGAGGCCGATATTGATGCGCCGGACGCGATCGGGCGAGGCTTCCTGCGCGATGTAGTCGTAGGTCTTGCCCGCAAGCTTCGCCTGATATTGCTCGAACGCGATCTGGGCGCGCGCCTCGACGTCAATCAGCCGCAAATCATTTTGCAGTTGCGACAGATAGGTCGCCTCCGCCCGCTTGTCCTTCGCCGCCTCGTTCCAGTTCGAGACCTGAATGCCGACGAAAACGCCCATGACGACAATGACGAAGTCGATAAGGATCGCCGTCCATTCCTGACGGCGGAAGTGTTGAATCACGCGGCGCAGGATCATGGCTGTCTCGCGAGGTGATCGTTGATGAGCGCGACGGTTTTTTCCGCCTCGTCCGCCTGCTGGGCGAGCGTCGTGCGGACTACCGAGACGGTCGAAAGCCAGTAAGTGAGCGAGCCTTCAAGTTCGGGCTTGGCGCGCAGCGCCGCGACGACGGCGCGCGATTCTTCGGCGTTCAGCGCCGGCGGGCAATCCTCGATGAAAACTTGCCGGCGGCCTTCGACGCGAAAACAGTTCCGCCAGAAATGCTCCTGCGCCGCAGCGGGAATGATCGACCTCACTTCGCGGCGATAGGCCGGAAGCTCGGTGACGATCGAGGCGAGCTGATCCTGAAGCCCGTAATAACGCATGATGACGGATTTGAGCGCGGCGTCGCGCGGCCGCCCTGTTCTTTGAACCTCGACAAACGCCGTGGTGTCGCCTTTGACGCTCGCCCATTGCGAGGCGAGGAAGAAGTCGCGGATCACACCCCAGCAATCGTCGGCGCAAGGTTCGGCCGCCTTCAGCGCGGCGAGCGCCCGCGCGCCGAACTTCGTATCGTCGTCAAGAAACGCGATATAGCCGCGGATATCTTCGGCGTCGCCCGAAATCGAATTGCGCACGATCTCGATGAACTCGCGCTCGCTCGACCGTTCAAGGCGCGCCGCGTTCCAGTTGGTGACCTGCATGCCGACGAATACGCCGACGACGACGATCACGAAGTCGATGAAGATCGCCGTCCATTCCTGCTTCCTGAAATGGGCGATGACGCGGCGGAGGATCATGGCTGTTTCTCCACCGACTGCGCGTGGTCGGCGCCGGTCTCGTCGTCGATCGCCTTGTGCAGCATAGCGAGCTTGGCGCTGACAGGCAGCACCGCGCGATTGGCGTAGACGTTATACATATAGGCGTTTTCGCTGAGCTCGTTTCTGAAGGCGGGATCGGCGCGCATCGCATCGGCCCGGCAATCCGGGTTCACCCAGACCTGATCGCCGACGGAGCGCGAGGGGCCGAGATGATGCGTGATAAGATGGGGATACGCCTTGCCGAGGTCGCGCCCTGAATCGGTGATCACCATGATGAGGTCATGGGCGCGCGACGCCTCCTGCATGTAGGTCAAGATGGCGACGCGGACGGTCGGCGCGGTGAGCTGGTCGAGCCGGCCGGTCGACAAAAGCTCGGTCACCGTCGGCAGATCGGCCGGCGGCACGGTCGTGTGCGCCGACCCGGCGATGGCGTCGCATTGATCGGGCGACAGCGTGATATCCGCCGCCTCCCCGTCCAGCAGGCCGACGGCGGCGATCAGGTCGGCCGAAAACTTGCCGCGCGTCCGGTCGTATCGCTCCCGCGTCGCGATGAGCTGTTCGACCTCGCCGTGAAGGCGCGCGAGATAGGCGCGCTCGCTCTTCTGGCGATCGCGCTCGACCGCGAGCGCCTGCACCTGCATGCCGATGAAGACGCCCATGACGACGATCAGGAAGTCGATCGCGATGGCGGTCCATTCCTGTTTGCGGAAATGGTCGATGACGCGGCGGAGGATCATGGCTTGTTCTCGCCGGCGATCGCACGGAGATTTTCGAGAAGGCCGGACGTGCCCTGTTCCAGATTGAATATCGCGGTTTCAAGATCCGCGAAGCGGAGTTGCAGCGCCGGGAGAAGCAGCGGGTCGGCGCGCAGCGCCGCCGCGGCGGCGACGATCTTTCCGGCCGGGAGATCGAGGGCGCAGGGGTAATTGATGGAGCCGACAATGCCGGCGTAATCGCCTTCCGCGGCGATGCGATCGCCGCAATCCGCCAGAAGCGCGCGCTGAACATCGACGGACACAATGCGCCGGAACATCTTGCGATATTCCGAATTCCTGGCTTCCTCGCTGTTGGTAGCGACGGTCGGGTCCGCGTAATAGGCAAGCGCCGTCTCGCGCAGGCGCCGATCTGCGATGATGCCGATGTCGCCGGTCGCCACCATCTCATCGAATGTCGCGCGCCTTGATCCGTTGTAGATATACTGGCTGGCGCGATAGGCGCTGATCACCAGCTGCTCGTCGGAGAGAGCCGGCCCGTCGGTCATCGCCGCGGCGGCGCGCAGGGCGTTCGTCCGCACCTCCTTGTAATAAGCGATCTGATACTCATACGCCCACGCTTCATGGCGAAGATCGGCGGCGAGCCGCGCGCCATAGATGCCGGCGCGCACCTGCGCCTGCCGCGCCGCGTTCCAGTTCGATACCTGCAGGCCGACAAAGACGCCGACGACGACGATGACGAAATCGAGGACGACGGCGGTCCAGTTCTGGGCTTTCACATGCTCGATGACGCGGGAGAGGATCATGATTTCTCCTTTGCATCCTTCGAGACGCGGGCCTGCGGCCCGTTCCTCGGGATGAGGTCGCGCTCTTCCTCATCTAGCGCCGCCGCGATCGCGTTGCGAAGGTCCTGCGCAAACTCAATGCGGTCCCTGGCGATAACGGCTGCGACGCGCATCGTCGATAACCAGTAACGCAATTCCGACATCAAGGCGGCGTCGCCCGCCAGCGCGTCGACGATTTCCATCGCCCGTTCTTCGCTGACCGGCGCATCGCAATCGATCATCGACTGACCGTTATAAGGGTCGGACTTGAAGCACCTCTCCCAGATATAGTCCTGGATATCGACCGGCATGGCTCCGCGCACATGCACGCGATAGTCGGGCGACTCCGACAGCGCCTGGAAATAGGAATTGCTGTAGTAGACCGACAACCGCTTGCGCAGCGCCACATCGCTGATCAGTCCGAGTTCGCCGGCGCTGGTCATTTCGTCATAGGTCGCCTGAGTGACGGCGAAAAGGTCGGCCTGGCTCGCCTGGAAAAATGCGACGAGCAATTGCCAATAGGTTTTTCCGCCCATGTCGCCCTTGTCGGCGAAGTTGATGGCGCGGTAGCCGTAACCGGAAACTGCTTTCCAGAAAGCCAATCCTCTTCGCCGGTAGGTGGCGATGTCCGCGGCGAGGTCGTCGTCCATTCGCTCCAGATAGGAAATCGCGCGCGCATGTTCGGCTCGGCGGTCATTCCAGTTGGTGATCTGAAAAGCGATCAGGATGCCGGCGACGACGATGACGAAGTCGAGCGCAATCGCGGTCCATTCCTGGCGACGGAAATGCTCGATGACGCGGCGCAGGATCATGGGGCGGCCTCAATCCTCTTTGACGCGCCGGATGACGTCGATCTTCTCAAGCGTTGCGAGATAGTCGGCGACTTCCGGCAAGGAGACCGGCCCGTAGGCCGCGTCGAGGATGTTACGGATCGCGGCGACGTCGCGCGTCCCGTCGACGAGGTTCAGGGCTTCGTAAACGAGCAGTTCGTTGTCCGGCGGCTGGGTGTTGTTCGTGGCGCCGTCGCCGCTGAGCTTATCGGCAAGATAGGAATAGCCGAAGGCGTTCATCGGGCCTTTCACTTGCGGATTGCGCGCGTAAACGCGCGCCGCTTCTTCGCCGTCGAACGCCATCGCCGCGCCGCGACCGAGCGCTTGCGCCAGAGCGTCGAGCCAGGCGAGCGCGGCTTCCTCGCCGTTCCACGCGCCAAATCGGCTGATCGACGCGATCACCGCGCGCTCGCCGCGCCAGAATTCGAAGCGGAGATTGGCCGCCTCATCGGGCCGCAATTTTTCCGCCGCCGCCTCCATCGACGCGGCGCGGCGCAAAATCGCCGGGCGCGCCGCGTCCCACAGCGCGTCGCCGTCGGCGTATCCGGCGAGGGCAAGCCCGCTCGCCGCCGCGATGAACGCGACCCGCTTCAGTTTCGTCGGATCGATGTTTTCGGGGCGGTCCTTGTTGGTGTGAATGAAGCGATCCGGCCAGTCGTTGAAGTAAAGGGCCGGGATCGACCAGCTAGAGTCGAGATAGATCTGATTATCACTGCCGAGTTCAAACGGCGCGAGGCGCGGCGCAAAGGCGCCTTTTGTTCCTTCCGTGGCGATCAGCGGAAAATCACTCTCTTCGCCGCTCGCAAAAGCCAGCGTCTCCTCGCCGACGAACAGCGCGAGCGCGCCCGCGACATCGGAAACGACGCTCGGAAGGCTCGCCGGCGTGCGGGTGACGCGAAACACCGCGCCCGTTTCATCGCCGCCGCCGACCATGTCGAGATGGATCGCCGCCTTGAAGCGTTTGGCTAGATCCGGGCGGCCGCTCAACAGCGCGAGCGTTCCCTCGATTTCCGGCGGAAAGACGAAACGCAGCGTTCGCACCGGGCGGGCGATGAGCTTCTCGTTGATCAGGCGCGCAAGGCTGATCGCAACTTCATGGATCGTCACGCAGCCCGAGGCGTTATCGTTCGCGCCCGGCCGTTGATGATCGAGATGGCAGGAATAAACGATTTCGCCGGCGTCGGGGTCGGTTCCCCGGATCCTTGCGGTGAGAATCTGATAGCCGCCTTTCGACCAGCCGGCGTCGACCTTCGCACTCAGCATGATCGTCTCGCCGCCGGCGAGGCGCTTTTGAAACTCCCGCGCCTTTTCGAGCGAGACCGCAAAGGCGAAGGTTCCCGGCCGCGCGAAACTGTCGAGATGCGCCCAGCGCAGGAGCGATGCGTCATCGCCTTGCCACGCGGTTTTCTGGTTGAGCGCGTATGTGATAATGCCCGCGGCGCCGTATCGGTCGACCGCGAGTTTTTGAATCTCTTCCGGCTGGCTCGATGTCAGGACAAGCTTTCCCCGGACGTCTTTTCCTTCATAGTCCGCCGCCGACACGCCGGCGCCGATATCGACGAGCGCGGCGGTGACGGCGCCGGACGCGCTGTCTTGCGCGAGCGTCACGGGCTGCGTCTCCCAGTCGGCGAGGCGAACGGACTTCTTCCAGCCCTCGCCGTCGGGCGTCATTTCCCAAAGTTCGGCGAAGCGCGCGTTCCACGGCGCGCGCGAGCGCTGCGTGCCGTAGAATATTTTCCCGTCCGCCGGAAAATCGAGAAAGCGGACATCCTCGAGGCCGCCCGCCTTGAGGCTTTCGGCGAGATGATCGGCGGCGGCGCGAAATTGCAGCGACCCGCGCATGCGGTGATGCCGCGTCACGCCTTCAAGTTCGCGATAGGCGCGCTCGCCGGAAATTTCCTGCGCCAGCGCGTCGGCGACGGAGCGATCGATGAGCGGGGGATCTTCAGCGGCGCGGGCGGGCGCGATGGCGCATGCCAGGGCGACAATCAGCGCGAACGCCGGATTTCTTCCGCATGATTGACCGCTCATATTTTCCTCCAAACCCTATCAAGGTTGATGATCGCCCCGCGCGAGCAGATCATCGGGCGCACCGTCCCTTCAGCGTCACCGCCTCACGCGCATTCGAAATCGGCGTTTTCAGAATTCTGGGGGCCTTTCGGCTTGCACTGCGGCGGGAAGCCGTGCGCGCGCCAATAATCGTAAACGCCGCTGTCGCGAATATACGCCTTGAACTGCGGCGAACGGCGATAGCGGGCGTAATCGGCGCCCCAGAGGTGAAGGGGGTACGGCGCCACGCTGAAATCGCCGAGCGGGATAAGCAGGGCGCTGACAGGATTGGCGCCGCGTCGCGGTTGGGTGCGGACATCGACCTTCGCCAGCACGTTCAATATTTCCTCCGCCATGCCGTCGGAGAAATATTCCTGGTCCTTGCCGGGCGATAAATCAGCGAACGGAAGGACGGCGATCGAGGCGTCCTTCGAGACGGCTTCGCTTCGCGAAGCCTCCTCTAGATGAGGGGTGCTGCTTTCCTCATCCTGACGGGGCCGCGAAGCGGCCGTCTCGAAGGATGAAGGCGCAACGCGATCAACGACGAACATCACCGCGATCAGACCAATGCCGGCGAGGATCGCATAGTCGAGCTTGCGTCCTGTTTTGGCGTGGATGCTCTCGCCCGCCGCCACATTGGCGGTCAGCTTCACCCCTTCCGGCGTCATCTCGAACGCCCAGGCGAGGATCATCGCAATCGGGAAACCGACGCCGAACAGAACAATCACCAGCGTGTCGGTCCACGCCGGCAGGCTCAATGGCGCTTCGACCGCGACCACGACCTGCACCAGCAGCCACGCAACGACGGCGTAAACCCCCGCCACGCGAAACACGTTGCGGCGTTTCAGCTCCTCGAACAGCTTCATCGGCGGCGTTCCCTCTCCCGGGCGGGACCATCAAGGCGTTGCGCCGCGCGGTCAAGGTTTGGGGCTGCGCAAACCCTTGTTGCGGCGCGACATTCAGCGCCTCGCTGGCGACGCGGCGCGGCGCGCGCGGGACCGGCGCGGCGCGGCCGCTCTTTTCCGGCGGGGCTTGGGCCGCACCGCGACGACGTAATCCCAGATGTCTTCCGGATCGACGCTGTCCTCGCTGACGGCGGACATCACGGCGACGCCGGCGTCCTCGACACTCTTCTTCGTGCCGGTGATCAGCGGGTGCCAGTCGGCGAGCCCCTCCCCGCGCGCGAGACGGCGATAGGCGCAACTCTCCGGCATCCAGTCGAGCGCGCCGGAATTGCCGGGCGTCAGCTGCACGCAGTCTTTAACCCGCTTCGTGCGGTTTTTATAATCCGTACACCGCCGTTTCTTGACGTCGAACAGCTTGCAGGCGACATTGGTCTGATAAAGCCGCCCGGTATCGGTTTCGTCGAGCAGCACGAGACAGCACCGCCCGCAGCCGTCGCAGAGGGATTCCCACTCCGCGTCGGTCATCTCATTCAACGATTTGGTTTCCCAGAACGGATCGGCCATCGGCAGCGCTATGCGCCGATCTTCCGGACTTGAAAAGGGAGGGACGAAGCGCGGTGCGCCAAAGCCTAAAAAAATCCCGGCGGCCGCGACGCGCCATGCGCCGGACGCATGAAGGCGATCCGCAAAAGCGATTTGCTCGCGTCGCGCGCGCGACTTAAGATTGAGGCGCGCCGGAAAAGCGACAAGGAAGAGATGATGCCAGGCATGATCCGCGGATTTTTCGGGCAATTCTCTGCGGCGGCGATCGCCGCCGCCCTCCTCTTTTCCGCCGCCGCGGCGCGCGTCCAGACCGACACCGGCCTCGTCGAGGGCGTCGCCGAAAACGGCGTTACGGTTTTCAAGGGAATTCCCTTTGCCGCGGCGCCCGTCGGCGCCTTGCGCTGGCGCGCGCCCGAGCCGCCGGCGTCGTGGCCCGGCGTCTGGGACGCCGATCGCTTCGCGCCGATCTGCCCGCAGACCGGCGCCTATCCCGACGACTCGCCGCCGGAGCCCCAGAGCGAGGATTGCCTCTATCTCAATATCTGGGCGCCGGCGAACGCGCGCGCGGGCGCGCCGCTGCCGGTCATGGTCTGGATACATGGCGGCGGGCTTCTCAACGGCTCCGGCTCCAATCCGGTTTACGCGGGCGACGCGCTGGCGCGGCGCGGCGTCATCGTCGTCACCTTCAATTACCGCCTCGGCGCGCTCGGCTTCCTCGCGCATACGGAATTGAGCCTGGAGTCGCCGAAAAAAATATCCGGCAATTACGGGCATCTCGATCAGATCGCCGCGCTCGAATGGGTGCAGCGGAACATCGCGGCGTTCGGCGGCGATCCCGCCAATGTCACGGTGTTCGGACAATCGTCGGGAGCGATTTCAATCAGCGCGCTGATCGCCTCGCCGCTCGCCAAAGGGCTGTTCCATCGCGCAATCGGGCAAAGCGGCGGCCTCTTCGAGCCTCTGGACGCCGCGCCGGAATTCAAGCTCGCCGGCGCGCAGGAGGTCGGCGCGGCCTTTGCGCAAAGGCTCGGCGCGCCGACGCTGGAAAAAATGCGCGCGGCGCCGGTCAATGATATTCTGGAGCAGCGCTTTTATCCGCAAGCGACGATCGACGGCTATTTCCTCGCCGAAACGCCGTTTGAGACTTTCGCGGCGGGCCGCCAGAACGCGGTCGACGCGCTGGTCGGCTCGAACGAGGGCGAAGGGCTCTATTTCATCGCCGGCCGCGAAGTGAACGCCGCCAACATGACCGATGAATTGAAGCGCGATTTCCCGCCGTTCATCGTGTCGCTGATCGGGCCGAAGCCGCAACCGGACGACGCGGCGGCGCGCGCGGCGTTCATCGCGTTTGAAGGCGACATGCGCTTTTCCTGGAACATGCGGACATGGGCGCGCCTTGCCGCCGCATCGGGACGCAGCGCTTATCTCTATCGCTTCGCGGCGACGCCGCCGGGCGAGGAAGGCGCCTCGCACGGCGCCGAGTTGCGCTATGTGTTCGGTAACCCGCCGGCAAGCGGCGCGTGGGCCGACAAGGACCGCGCGCTGTCGCAAACGCTCATCGCCTATTGGACGAATTTCGCCGCGACCGGCGACCCGAACGGCGAGGGCTTGTCCGAATGGCCGCGCTTTGCCGCACCGGACGAGCGCGCGCTGCTTATCGGCGACGAGATTGCCGCCGGCGCGCTTGAGAATGCGGAAAGCCTGAACGCCATCGACCGGCTCTACGCCGCCGTGCGCTTTGCGCTGAATTACGGCTACGCCGTCGCCGCTGTCGCGGCGCTGTTGATATTGCTCGTCCTGTACAAAATCGCCGCCGCGCTCGCGCGCGCGTTGCGGCGGCGATAACGGCGCCTGAATCATCGGGCGCGATTTCTGAATCGCGACCGATGATTCAGCTATTATTTCAGCGCGCCTCTTTGCGCAAAACCGGTTTCCACTATTGCGCCCGGCGCCCTAGCGTCCCGCGATCTCACGCGCCCTACCTTGCTTCAATTAATTTGTCGGGGCGCCGTCGCTGTTGAATATGTCCGCCGCGACTTTCCACTGACCGTCGACATTGCGCCAGACTACGACGTATTTCCCGATGTCCTTCATCGCCCCGTCCGGGCCGTCGAGCGACAACTGATAGACGCCCCGGTCGAGCGCCATGTCGCCGCCCGAAGCGACCACGATCTGATCGGCCTCGAAGGTGAGAGCGAATCCCGGCATCTGCATCAGCCCGCCCCAGGCTGTCTCCAGCGCCGGCTGGCCCTGCGCAATGGGAGCGCCAGGCGCCATCATGGCGCCGTCCGCGGTGTAAAGCATCGACACGGCGGCGGCGTCGTGATCGCGAATGAGCGCGAGCCATTGCTCGTTGGTCTTGCGGATGGCTTGCTCGTGCGCGGCGGCGCTGTCCGGCGCCGACTTGTCCGATACGTCATTCGCGCTGCAGGCAACGAGCAGTCCGCTCAACCCCGCGATCATCAGCGCTTTGGCTTTAAGCATCAATCATCCTCCCTCGGAATAAGTGAGACTTCATTGTAACGCGCGCGGGAAATCCATGTCACCTACGGGAGAAGTTGGTCGTCGCTTACACCGGCGGCGAACAGGGCGGGTATAGCGCCGCGATGCCCGCCATCAGGCTTCTCCAAGGCGCCATGGCCGCCAATACAGCAAATAGGGCGGCGGGACTCGCTGCGATTCTTCGTTGCAGGCGCCTGAAGTAAACTCTACAGTTTACCCGCAAACCGCCCTATGATCGCTGGAACCAGCGGAGGCCTCCCCATGGACCATTTCGACGTCCTGATCGTCGGCGCCGGGATTTCCGGGATCGGCGCGGCGCGCCATCTGCAGCGCTATTGCCCGGGGAGGAGCTTCGCGATCCTTGAGGCGCGCGCGGCGATGGGCGGGACGTGGGACCTTTTCCGCTATCCCGGCATCCGCTCGGACAGCGACATGTTCACTTTGGGCTACGGCTTTCACCCGTGGCGCGAGCCCAAGGTGATCGCCGACGGGCCCTCGATCAAATCCTATGTCGAGGCGACAGCGCGGGAATACGGGATCGACCGCCATATCCGCTTTTCAACGCGCGTTGAAAAAATCGACTTCGACAGCGCGGCGGCGCGCTGGACTGTCACGACGACAACACCAGCGGGCGAGAAGAAGCTCACCTGCAATTTCCTGTGGATGTGTTCGGGCTATTACCGCTATTCGGCGGGGCATACGCCGGACTTTCCGGGCACGGATCAATTCGCCGGCGAGATCGTCCACCCGCAGCTCTGGCCGGAAAATTTCAACTATTCGGATAAGAAGGTTGTCGTCATCGGCTCGGGCGCGACGGCGGTCACGCTGATTCCGTCGATGACCGACAAGGCGGCGCATGTGACAATGCTGCAGCGCTCGCCGACCTGGTATTACAACCTTCCCTTCCGCAGCAATCTCGTCGCCAGGATGGCGAAGCTCCTCGGGCCGGCGATCGCCTTCCGCCTCGTGCGCTGGTGGCGCATCGTTTTCCAGCAGGTCATGTATGCGATGATCCGTGCACGGCCCGAAAAGGCGGGCGCCAATCTCCTGCAGCATGTGCGCGAGCAATTGCCCGCCGGCTATGATGTCGAGAAACATTTCCATCCGCGCTACAATCCGTGGGACCAGCGTTTGTGCGTCGTTCCGGACGGCGATCTCTTCAAGGCGATCCGCGAGGGAAAGGCATCGGTCGAGACCGACGAGATCGACGCCTTCGTCAGCGACGGCATCCGCCTCAAATCCGGCAAGACCTTGAAAGCCGACATCATCGTCACCGCGACCGGCCTGCATCTTGAGCCGATGGGCGGCGCGGCGGCGAGCGTTGACGGGCGCAAGGTCGATCTCGGCAAGACCTTCACCTATCGCGGCTTCGCCTGTTCGGGCCTTCCCAATCTCGCTTTCGTTTTCGGCTACACGAACTCGTCCTGGACGCTGCGCGCGGACCTGATTTCGCACTATGTCTGCCGCCTGCTGAATTTCATGGAGAAGGGCGGCTACGCTATCGCGACGCCGGTCAATGACGATCCGACGCTGAAAGAGGAGCCGTTCCTCAATCTCAGCGCCGGCTACATCGTCCGCGCCGCCGATCGTTTGCCCAAACAGGGCGACAGGGCGCCGTGGCGCAATCCGCAGAGCTATTTCCGCGATATCGCGACGCTTCGCTTCGGCCGGCTCGATGACGGCGTCATGAAATTTTCGAAAGCTTCAGCAGCATCTGCAACTCATTCGCAACACGACGAAGCCGCGCGCGTCGCCGCCGAATAGCTAAAACATCGCATCGTTTCGCCAGCAGGTTGTTTACAGGCGGCGCCCGATCGGTTTCCACGCGGAGCATCGAAGCGGGGCCGCCTTGACCCGCCACTCGTCCCGTTCTTAGTAGCGCCCAGCATCGTTTTGTCTTGGCGTCTGGGGCGCCTGACGGTGCCGCGTTTGGGCGTGCTCGCGTGAACAATAAAAAAGATACGGCCGCGGACAGCTCGCTGTCCTTCGATCAGCGCCTTGAAACGCTGCTGACGAAAAAGCGCGTCATCAAATTCGAACTGTGGCTGGCGCTGCTGCTGGCGGTGATCGGCGCGGGCCTGATCAATATTTACGCGCTGATGGCGATCAAGGGCGCGGAAAAAGACGCGTCGCCGATCGAGCGCGCCATTCATGGCGCGGCGCGCGGGATCGAGATCGCCAAACATTTGGCGACCGATGCGATCAACAATTACAACCCGCGGCTGGCGCGCGGACAAAGGTTCAAGGGCGAAGCGGGCTGGACGTTGCCGAAAGGCGCCGCGCCGGCCGGCATGGCGGTCGTCCTGTCGCGTTATGACGGCGACGAAAAGCGCGGGCTTGTCGAGTTCGTCGATCTCGACACCGGCGCCCTCATCCATTCCTGGCGCCCGGATGTCGACGCGATCAACGCCTTGTCGAAGACGCCGGAGAGGATATCCCACCTCAAGCGGGATTACGGGCTTCGCCGTTATATCGAGACGGACCCTTTTGTGCTCTCGGACGGCTCGCTTCTCTATCACGGCATGGGATCGCCGCTGGTCAGGATCGACGCCTGCTCGCGCGTCATCTGGACCCTCGACGGCGATTTCCATCACAGCATAGAGCCGGACGCGAACGGCGATTTCTGGACGGTCGAATCCTTTCATCCGCCGACGATTCCGTTTGTCGATTCTGAATTCGACGATGATGCGATCGCCAAAATCTCGCCGGACGGACACGCGCTTTATCGCAAGTCGGCGGCGCAAATCCTGATCGACGCCGGCCTTCAGCATGTCGTCTATTCGCATGACGAATATGATCCTGACCCGATCCATTTGAACGACGTGCAGCCGGTTCTTGAGGATGGCCCCTACTGGAAGCGCGGCGATCTTTTCTTGAGCCTGCGCAATCCGTCGATGATCCTGCTTTATCGTCCGTCCACGAATGCGGTCGTCTGGAGCCGACAGGGCCCGTGGCTGATGCAGCACGATGTCGATATCGTCAGCGACCATGAAATCGCGGTTTTTAACAACAATACGGCGGCGACGCCCAAGGGCGGCAAGACGATCGGATCGAACAACATTGTCGTCTATGATTTCGCGACCGAAGGGACGCGCGAGCCCTTCGCGGCGGGTTTTCTGCAAAACCACATTCGCACCGAAACCAACGGGCTTTTTCGTTTTCTCCCCGACGGCTCGGTGATGGTCGAGGAGCACGACTATGGCAGGCTTCTCGCGCTCGGTCCCGACGGCGCGGTGCGCTGGAGCTTCGTCAACCGCGCGCCGAAAGACGGGCGCGTCTATCACCTCGGCTGGTCCGGCGCAGTGTCGGCGGAGCGCGCGGCCGAGATTAGAAACGCCCTCGCTCAAACCGGGTGCGGGGAATGAAAACAAATACGCCGACAGCACTGCGCGGGAAACCGGGGCTCGACGCCCGGCTGGAGGCGGCGTTGACGCGCATGCGCACGGCGCGCTTCCAGCTGTGGCAGGCGTTGCTGGCCGCGCTGCTCGGCGTCGCCCTGCTCATCGGCTTCGCGGCCGTCGCTCTTTACGGCGAAGAAAAAGGGGCGGGCCCGATCGCGAAAGCCGTCCACGCCGTCGCGGCGGCGCCGGTGACCGCCCACAAGGTGACGGCGGAAGCAATCGCTCATTATCATCCAAGGCTCGCGAAAACGCAGCGTTTCGAGGGCGAGGCCGGATTTTCGATTGCGCCCGGCGCGCCGCGAACCGGTGATTTGATCGCGCTTTCCCGTTTCGACGGCGACGCCAAACGCGGTGAAGTCGACATCGTGTCGATGGATGACGGCGCCGTTTTGTGGGCCTATCGCCCTGACCTTGAGGGCATTTACGCCCGCGCGAAAATCCCCGAGCGCGTCTCCCACCTGCGGCGCGATCACAGCCCCTCGCGCTATCTTCCCTATGCGCCATCGGTTGAAGCGGACGGGTCGATGGTGTTCCACAGCATGGATTCGCCGCTCGTCAAGGAAGACGCCTGTTCGCGCATTTTGTGGATGATCGACGGCGAGTTTCACCATGGCGTCGAGAGCGACGGCGCGGGCGGGAACTGGGCGATCCGGACGCTATCGCCGCCGACGGTTGAGCGCGTCGGCCCCGACTATCAAGACGACGCGGTCGCGCATGTCTCATCCGACGGGAAAATTCTGTTCGAGCGCTCCATCTCGCAGGCGCTGATCGGCGCCGGTTACGACTATATCGTCTATTCGCACGACGTCTACGATCCAGACCCCATCCACCTTAACGACGTCCAGCCGGTGCTTTCGGACACGGCCTATTGGAAAGCGGGGGATCTGTTTCTCAGCATCCGCAATCCGTCGATGCTGGCGCTCTATCGTCCGTCAACGGATGAAATCGTCTGGGCGAAGACGGGCCCGTGGCTGATGCAGCACGATGTCGACATCATCAGCGATCACGAAATCGCGGTGTTGAACAACAACGCCGCCGCCGTTCCCTCGGGCGAATGGGTGCGCGGCGTAAATTCGATCGTCGTTTACGATTTCGCCGACGGAAAAACCCGGACGATACTCGAAGACTCGTTCAAAAAGGCGGAAGTGCGCAGCAAGACGAACGGGCTTTTCGCCATGCTGCCGGACGGCGCGATGATGGTCGAGGAGCAAAATTACGGCCGCCTTCTCGCGTTCAATCCCGACGGCTCGGTGCGTTGGACTTTTGTCAACCGCGCGCCAAAGGACGGGCGCGTCTATCAAGTCGGCTGGTCGCGGGCGCTGACCGGTGCGCGCGCGGCCGAGATCAGGAACGCCCTCGCGCACACGTCCTGTCCGGCCTGACGCCGCCGTGAACAAGGGGCGTTGACGCCGACCGGCCGTTTGGCGAAATGTCGCGCCGTTCGACCAACCGGGACGGGTTCATGAGCAAGCATCGTCGCATCGCCGAAATATCGGGGCGGGGCGTCATCGTCGCGCTGATCGTCGGCAGCGCGCTCAATCTCATCAATCAGGGCGACGCGATCTTCGGCGCCGGCGCCGTCGATTATCTCAAACTCGCGCTCACCTATGCGGTGCCGTTCTTCGTCAGCTGCCATGGCGCGCTGACCGCGCCGAAAGAGACGTGAGGGCGCTACCCGCCCCCCGCGACCGACGTCGCGGGAGCGTCGAGCCCGAGCCAGTCTTCACGCGCAAGGCCGAGTTCCAGATCGAGAAAGGTCGGCAGGATGCGCCACAGCCGCTTCGAGCGGGCATTCGATAAAAGGACAATGCCGGCGTCCTGCGCCGGGAGCCAGGCGATCTGCGCGGCGTAGCCTTCGACGGTGCCGGCATGGGCGATCACTTGCGCGCCCTCGTAATTATAGAGCCGCCAGCCGAAAGCGTATTGCGCCGCGTGAAAGCGCGGCGAGACCGACCTGATGCGCGCGGTCTCCGCCGGCGACATCGTGCGCGGCGCGTGGATGAGATCGAGCGTCGCGATGGGGAGCGTTTGCGGCGCGTAGCCCATCTGCGCCTTCAGCCACGCCGCCATATCGAGGATCGAGGCGTTGACGCCGCCCGCGGCGGGAATGCGATAATAGGCCGGTTTGACCGTGACGCTGCGCCACGGGCCGTAATCCTCCTCGCCGCCGCCCTTGACGCGGTCGCGCACATGCGGGCGCGCGAAATCGCCGCTTGCCGCCAGCCCCGCCTCGTCCGCCGAGGCGGTCACCATGCCGAGCGGCGCGAAGATCCTGGCCCTTAGCGCCGCCGCGTATGGCATTCCGTAGGCGGACGATGCCGCGAGGCCTGCGATGTCATAGAGGATGTTCTGATAGGAATAGCACTTGCCGACCCCGCAGATCGGCTTGACGTTGCGGTATTTGGGATAAATCTCCGCAACCGGAATATTCGCCTCGAGCAGGTTGTCATAGGCGTTGGGCGGCAGGCCAGTCTGATGGCTTAGGACATGGCCGAGCTGCAGCGACTTTTCCGCCCCGCCCGTGAGCTTGAGCCCGGGCGCGAATTCGACCGCAAGATCGGTCGGCGACAGCAGCCCTTCGTTCATTGCAAGGCCCGCGAGGGACGAGGCGAACCCCTTCGACAGCGAGCCGATGCGAAAGACCGTCGACGGCGTCACCTTCGCCGCGCCGCCCGCCTCGACGACGCCCCAGCTTTTCAGGAAGCGGGTCTCCCCGCCTTTGACGACGGCGACGGAGAGCCCGACGAAGTCGCCGCTTGCATAGGCCGCGTCAAGCGCCTGTTCAAACTCGCGCATCCGGAAATCTTCAGCGCCGGGCGAGGTCGCGGCGGAGATCAGCTGGACCGGTCCGTCCTGCGCGGCGGCGGGAACCGCTGCAGCCGACAGAAAAATCGCCGCGCCGGCGGCGAGGAAAAACCGGAACTCGACCTTCAAGACACAACTCCCGCGCAGCGACGCGGCGGAAGAGTTGCAATGCTGCGCGCGCGGCGTCAATCGGCGGGCCAGCGCCCCTCACCCGCATCGCTTCGCGATGCGGGTGAGAGGATTTCCTTTTCTACGCCGCTTCCATCTCGGCGCAGATCGCTTCGGCGTCCTGCGCGGTCAGGGGTTCGTCGAGCAGCGCGCAGCGGCGCGTCGCGCCGTCGCGTTCGAAATGCCGGCAGGTCCGGCAGACGCCGAACTCCCGGCCGCCGCGGCGGCGGATGGCGGCGCGCAGCGCGGCTTCGAGCGCCGACGCGATCAGCGCCGCCTCGCCGGTCGATTCAATGTCGCGGGCGAGCAGGGTCTCGTCGTCGGCGGCGACATAGGCGCGCCCCATGGCCGTCAGCGCGAGGATCACCGATCGCCCATCGGAGTCGCTTTTGGTTTTTTCGATGAGGCCCTTGCCTTCAAGCGCGATCAGCGTCTGCGAAACCGTACCGCGCGACGAGGCGAAATAATCGGCGAGCGCCGCCGGCGTTTTCGAAAACCGGTTGGCGCGGGCGAGGTAGCGCAGCGCCTCGCGCTGGGCGGGGTTGAGGCCTTTGTCGAAATCGCCGGCGCGAAGATGCCGCCCGAGCCGCTCGACCAGATGCGCCGCCCGCCAGGCGGCGACTGATGGCAATGAGTCGCGGTTGTTCATTGACGTTCTTTCCGATCGATGATAGCGAGTCACTATTACTTTATTCAATGCCGTCTGGCAAGGAGCGCCCCGTGTCATCAATTCCCGGTTATCGCCTCAACGATCCGAGCCTTCCCGCTTCGCCGGTAGGGATGGCCGATCTCGAAGAGTTGAAAACCTCGCTTCTGTTCGGCCCCGCCGACATCGCCGCCCTGCGCCAAGCTGCGGCGATTCTTGAGGACCAGATCGAGGCGATTCTAGATGTATGGTACGGATTTGTCGGCGGAAATCCGCATCTCCTTCAATATTTTTCCGACCCGGCGACAGGCGCGCCGGTGGGCGCTTATCTCGACGCCGTACGCAAGCGCTTCGGCCAGTGGATCATCGACACCTGCAGAGCCGAATATGACGCGCGCTGGCTCGCCTTCGCCGACGAGATCGGCAAGCGCCACCATCGCATCGGCAAGAACCGCACCGACGGCGCCAACGCCGCCGCGCATATTCCGCTTCGCCACATTCTCGCGCTGGTCATTCCGATCAGCGTGACGATGAAGCCGTTTCTGGCGAAAAAGGGCGCGAGCGCCGCGCAAGTCGAGGCGATGCACGCGGCATGGACGAAATCGGTGCTGCTGCAGGCGATCTTGTGGTCGCGGCCTTATGTGAAGGATGGGGATTTTTGATGACGGCTTACCGGACCGCGCCGGAGTGGACGATCGCGCACTGGCTAAACGAGGACCGGCTAAACGCGCCGGCGGCGCCAAGCCTTGCCGCGCTGCGCGGAAAGGTCGTGATGGCGGTCGCGTTCCAGATGTTGTGCCCCGGCTGCGTCTCCCACGGCCTGCCGCAGGCGCAGCGCGTACGCGCCGCCTTTTCCGCCAAGGATGTCGCCGTGTTCGGCCTGCATACGGTGTTCGAGCACCGCGAGGCGCAAGGCTCGAAGGAAGCGCTCGCCGCTTTCCTCCACGAATACCGCATCGGATTTCCGGTCGGCATCGACGCCGGGGCGCCGGGCGGCGGCGTTCCGCTGACCATGCGCGCCTATAACATGCAAGGAACGCCGACGACGATCCTGATCGATCGCGACGGCCGGCTGCGGCTGTCGAAATTCGGCCATATCGACGATCTGCTGCTCGGCGCGTCGATTGCGACGCTGATCGGTGAGGCGCCGGCGATAGCGCCGGAGGCGCCGGCGATGGGCTGCGATCCGGAAGGGTGCGCGGTCGAGGGCGCGCCGTCTTCATGAACCGGGGCGGATCGAGGACGCCGACAAGCGCGGCGTCCCCCTCTCTTCCGATCACGACCTGGAGAGGTTGCGCCAGGGTATTGCAATCAAACAGAACGATCGGTACAAGCGATTCGATACTTTTCGCTTTCAGGGAAACAATACGTGCTCCCGTCCTCTCATTTCGCCTCGATCGAAGTCGCCCTTTCGGCGCTGACCGGTCCTCAAGCGACGCCTCGCGCGGTTTCGAACCGCCCGTCGGCGGCGGTCGCACATGAAAGATCTACGAATGACCCCAGCCGCGTTCTCGCGCCGCCCGTCGACATCAAGGTCGCGGCCGCCGAATGCGCGGTGTGAGGCGACACCTCAGCGGGTGGCCCAAACCGCCCGTTAGCCGGCGCGTGTGTGCTCCCCCAGGGCCCCGCGTCGGCGCTATTCCTTTCGAAAGCCATACATGAGAGAAGCCGAGGAGCCGCGGGCGCCGTTCCCTCCGTTCACGGAGGAGGCCGCGCGGGAAAAAGTCCGCAAGGCGGAAGACGCCTGGAACAGCCGCGATCCAAGGCGCGTCGCGCTCGCCTATACGGCGCAAAGCCGGTGGCGCAACCGCGGCGAATTCCTGAAGGGGCGCGCTGAAATCGAAGCGTTTTTGACGCGCAAATGGGCGGCCGAAAACGACTATCGCCTGATCAAGGAATTATGGGCGTTCGAGGGCGCGCGCATCGCCGTCCGCTTCGCCTATGAATGGCGCGACGAGCAGGGGCGGTGGTTTCGCGCCTATGGAAATGAAAACTGGGAGTTCGCGTCGAACGGCTTGATGGCGCGCCGCATCGCTTCGATCAACGATCTTGAAATCGGCGAGGAAGGAAGGCTTTTCTACTGGCCCCGAGGCGAGACCGGGCGGCGCCCGGACGATCATCCGGGCCTTACTGATCTCGGCCTTTGACGGCATCCATAAAGGCGCCGATAACGGCATCATGACGAACACGCCCGCATCCGCGCTTGCCCGCGAAGAGATTGTGACGGTTCTCTTCGACCTCTTTCGCCGCGCCGGTTATGACGCCGTCTCGGTCGCTGACATTTCGGCCGCCACGCGCCTTGGCAAGTCGAGCCTTTACCATCACTTCCCCGGAGGCAAGCCCGACATGGCGGGCGCGGTCGCCGATTTCGCCAGGATGCGGATGCGCGCGATGGTCTTCGACAAGCTCGCCGGCAACGGATCCCTTGAGGAAAAACTCCGCAACATGGCGGCCTTCGTCTCGGCGATGTATGGCGACGGCAGCGCGCCGTGCCTCATCTCTTCAATGATGATTTCGCCGACCGCGGGACCAAGGACGATCGAAACCGTGCGCGCGATCATGACCGAATGGATCGCCTCGCTCGCGGCGGCGCTCGCCGCGCAGGGCGTTCCGGAAGGCGAGGCCGCACGGCGGGCGACCGCGGCGCTGGTCGAAATTCAGGGCGGGCTGGTCGTCGCGCGCGCGACCGGCGACACGAAAATTTTCGAAACGGCGATGAAATCGGCGATCGCGCGATTGCAGGCGTTTGACCCGCCGCTTTCCTGATCCTTCGAGACGCATTCCTTCGGAATGCTCCTCAGGAGAGGGAGAAAGGCTGAAACACAAAACTCCCTCATCCTGAGGGGCGATGCGGAACGCATCGCGTCTCGAAGGATCAGGCGAGACGATGGAAAGAGCGCCGCGGGCGTCGCTCAGGCGCCGGCGGATTTGACGTTTTGTCGGCCGCCATTCTCGCGCGGGGGCAACAGCGACAGATCGAGATAATTGCCGAATGTCTGCAGCGCGACATGCGAAATGATCTCGATGATTTCCTCATCGGTGAAGCCTGCTGAGCGGATCGCGCGAAACGAGTCGTCGCTCACCCGCCCGCGCGCATGGGCGATTTCGACCGCGAATTGCAGCGCTGCATCATAACGCGGATTGACCGAGTGCCCGGCGCGCGCGCGCGCGATTTCGTCCTCGCTGACCTCGCAATTCCGCCGCAGGGCGCAGCGATGCATGTCTTCAAGGTGCGTGCAGTCATTGACGACCGCGACTGCAATCGCGATGCGGTCGGCGAGATCTTCCTCGATGCGCCCCCATCCGAGCGAACCGGAAAGCGCGAGCAGGCCGTCGAGCGCGCGCGGGCTGTTCGCCGCCGCGCGAACGCAAGGCGGCAGTTCGCCGAAACGCGCCTGCAGCTCCTCGAGCGCGGACCGCATTCCTGGCGGCGCATCATCAATCGTCAACAAAGTGACCCGGGACTGCATGGCTTTACCTCTTAACTCCCCCAAAAGGACGTCGAATATGTCAAAAGTACGCCTGCACTATTGGCGCCGACCTCGATCACATGCGCTTCAAACTGCTTTGAATTAATCTGTTTTCACGCAAGCGTGATATGATGACGGCAAGTCATCGCCGCTTCGCCGCAAGCGTCAATCGAAAATCCCAGCGCATCGAGGCAAGGCACGGGCCGACCGGAAGCCGGGCGGCGGACAAAGGCGCTGGATAAGGGCGCTGGACAGGGCGGCGGGCGGCGCCGAATTCCCCCTCATTCCTGCCCGAATGGGGCCATGCTAAGGGCTTAGCCGCAATCGTCGATTCGAAAGTTCCGGAGTTCCCTCGTGACCGCCTCCCCTGATGAGCCGCAAAAGCCCGCCGCAGCGGCGTTCGACGAGGCGGCCAAGGATCTTGCCGATCATCTGTCGTCCCTGCCGAAGGCCGCCGCGCCGGTCCTGCCGGCGCCCAAACGGGTAGAGCCGCGCCGCGCCCCGCCGCCAAAGGCCGAGGCGCCCAGCGTGCAAAAGGCCGAGGCGCCCAGCGTGCAAAAGGCCGAGGCGCCCAGCGTGCAAGAGGACCCGGCCCCCGCGATTTCCGCCGAACCGCCCGCCCCGCTGCGCGCCGAACGTCCGGCGCCGGCGGCAGCGATCGATCCGCCGGTCGAGCGCCTCGCTCCCTCTTTGGCCGAGCCGCCCGTCATCGCCCGTCGCCTTGGCGCCGATACGCCGACCGACGCGGCGCCGGCCTCCGATAGCGCACGCCCGACCGCCGCCGCGCGCGCCAAGGCCAGGCACAAATTAAAGCCGCCCAAAGTCGACGGCGCGGAGGGAAACGGCGGCCGCAAACCGCGGCCGCTGCTGCGCGAGTTCGGCTATCTTTGCGTGTCGCTGTTCTTCATCGGCGGCATCGCGGGGCTCGGGGCGCTGTTTCTGGTCATCGCGCCCTGGCCCGAGGAAGGCGCCGATCTGTGGGCGATCAACCGGACGCCGGCGATTGTCATCGAGGACCGCTTCGGGCGCGAAATCGCGGCGCGCGGCGCGCGCTATGGCGAGGCGGTCGCGATCGACGAATTGCCGCCTTATCTCCTCAAGGCGTTCCTTTCGACCGAGGACCGCCGCTTTTACGAGCATCACGGCGTCGATCTGAAAGGCGTCACCCGCGCCATCCTCGCCAATATCCGCTCGAACGGCAAACGCACCGAAGGCGCCTCGACGATCACCCAGCAGCTCGCCAAGAACCTGTTCTTGTCGCCGGAGCAGACCTATGTCCGCAAGGCGAAGGAAGCGATGCTCGCCTTCTGGCTTGAGGGCCGGTATTCGAAAGACGAGATCCTCTCGCTGTATATCAACAGAATATATTACGGCGCCGGCGCCTATGGTGTCGAAAACGCGGCGAAGACCTATTTCAACAAATCCGCGCGCGACGTGACGCTGTCGGAAGCGGCGCTGCTCGCCGGACTGCCGCAGGCTCCCTCGACGCTGGCGCCGACGCAAAACCCGCTGGGCGCGCAAGACCGCGCCTTCGAAGTCATCGACAACATGCGCGAGACCGGCGACATCACCGATTTCGAGGCGCGCGAGGCGCGCAAAAATCCCCCTGTCATCGCCACCGGCGCCGCCAACAACGACATCGGCTGGTTTTTCGATTTCGTCGCCGAGAAGGCGCGCGTGCTCGCCGGGCCCGGCGCGATCGACATCGTCATCGCGACGACGCTCGACCAAAAATTACAGCGCGACGCGCAAATCGCCGTCAACTCCGTCCTCGATGTCGACGCCAAGGTTTCAGGCGCCTTGCAGGGCGCGCTGATCGCCTATGACAATGACGGCGCGGTCAGGGCGATGGTCGGCGGACGGTCCTATATCGAAAGCCAGTTCAACCGCGCGACGCAGGCCAAGCGCCAGCCGGGATCGGCTTTCAAGCCGATCGTTTACGCCGCCGGATTTGAAAACGGCCTGACGCCGTCGTCGCGCTTCGTCGATCAGCCGATCGACATCGCCGGATGGAAGCCGACAAATTACGACAACAAATATCGCGGCTCGATGCGGATCTCGGAAGCCGTCGCCAAATCCATCAATACGATCGCGGTGCAGGTCTCCGAAAAAATCGGGCGCAAGAAAGTCATCGAAATGGCGCGCCGCCTCGGCATGTCATCGGAGATCCCTGCGGGGGAGGCCGGCATCGCGCTCGGCGGATTTTCCGCAACGCTCGAAGAGTTGACCGCCGCCTATATTCCGTTCGCAGATGGCGGGCTGGGCGTGCGCCCCTATGCGATCACCTCGATCACCGACGGACGCGGCAAGACTTTGTGGCGGCGCAATCAGAAGCCGCCGGCGCCGATCATGGAAAAGAAAATCGCGACCGAAGTGACGCATGTCCTCTATCAGGTGGTG
>Ga0155549_1003_pt7 | contig 37760 bp, 39 predicted proteins | sample RifCSPhighO2_12_FD_107206 | JGI IMG/M metagenome (GOLD analysis project Ga0155549, IMG submission 107206) | Alphaproteobacteria bacterium RIFCSPHIGHO2_12_FULL_63_12
GAGGTCCGGCGCGAGCGCGCCGGCGTTGCGGTCGAGAATCCCGGTCGAAAACGCATCTTTCGAAAGCGCAAGCTGTTCGACGGGCGCCAGCGGCGCGGCCTGACCGAACGCCGAGGGCGCAGCGAAGACGCTCAGGGCGGCGAGGAACGGCGCAACGCGATCACGCATTGGCTGATCCGATCGCGTCCTGCTCGATCGTCCTGACATCGGGTTGAAGGGTGAGGCCGAAGACATAAAGCCCGATAATGGCGAGAACGACGACGGCGATGACGGCAAGGAAAAAGCGCACGGCGGCAAAACTCCTCGAACATGGGGTATCCGACGCCCTTCTAGACCATCTTGGCGCGGACATGAAACCGGCCTTCCGCCTCTGCCGCGCTACTGGCGCCGGGCGGGAGGCTTCGCTACAGACAGGCTGTCCATGTCCTCGCCCCGCCGAAAACCGCCCGCCTCGCCCCGGATCGATCGCCCGATAGCGCTCGTCGGCATGATGGGCGCGGGAAAAACAACCGTGGGGCGGCGCCTCGCCACGGCCCTCAATTTACAGTTCCACGACGCCGACGCCGAAATCGAGGAGGCCGCCGGCATGAGCGTCGCTGACCTTTTCGCGCGCCATGGGGAGGAAAGCTTCCGTCGCGGCGAAGCGCAGGTGATCGAGCGCCTTTTGTCCGGCCCTCCGGTCGTACTTGCGACCGGCGGCGGCGCGCTCATGAACGAAACCACGCGCGCGCTCGTCAAGGAGCGGGCGATCTCGATCTGGATCCGCGCCGATGTCGATACGCTGGTCAAGCGCGCGACCAAGCGCGCGACACGGCCGCTCCTCAAAGGCGGCGATCCAAAGGAAATCATCTCGCGCCTGCTTGAAGCGCGAACGCCTTTTTATGCGGCGGCGGATATCGCCGTCGACAGCAATATCGGAAGCCATGCGCGGACGGTACGGACGATTGTCGAGGCGCTGACGGCGTATCTCGATGGGGAGAGGGCGTTATGACGACAGATATTTGTCCGGTGCGCATCGGCGTCGGCGGTTACGATATCCATATCGGGGAAGGCTTGCTGGAGCAGGCCGGCGCCATGCTGGCGCCGCGACTCGCGCGGCCATTCACCGTCATCGTTACCGATCGCCATGTCGATCGAGCGCAAGGCGACCGTCTTGAACAAGGGCTGGCGGCGGCCGGCGTCGATTTCCGCAAGGTCGTCCTTGAACCCGGCGAACACGCCAAATCGTTGCGCTCGCTGGAGGGATTGCTGGAAGAGCTGATCGACTTTGGGGTCGAAAGGCGCGACATGATCCTCGCCTTTGGCGGCGGCGTTGTCGGCGATCTCACCGGATTTGCTGCGGCGATCCTGCGGCGCGGCTGCCGGTTCGCGCAAATTCCGACCACCTTGCTGGCGCAGGTCGACAGCGCCGTCGGCGGGAAAACCGCGGTGAATTCGGCGAAGGGTAAAAACCTCATCGGCGCATTCCACCAGCCGGCCATCGTTATCGCCGACATCACGGCATTGACGACGCTTCCCGGACGCGAACTGAAGGCGGGGTACGCTGAAATCGTCAAATACGGCGCGCTCGGCGACGAGCCGTTCTTCGCCTGGCTGGAAAAACGCGGCGGCGATCTCCTGGCGGGCGACGCGGCGGCGCGACGCGTCGCGGTGAAGCGCTCGTGTGAAAGCAAAGCTGAAATCGTCGGCGCGGACGAGCGGGAAACCGGCGTGCGGGCGTTGCTTAATCTCGGGCACACTTTCGGTCATGCGCTGGAGGCGTCGCTCGGCTATTCCGACAGGCTGCTGCATGGCGAGGCGGTCGCCGCCGGCATGGCGCTCGCCTTCGATTTTTCAGTATACCGCCGAAATTGCCCGCCCGCCGACGCCGCTCGCCTGAAAGCGCACCTTGCCGCCGTCGGGCTGCCGGCGGGACTGAAGGATATTTCCGGCGCGCCTCAATTTTCCGCCGACGAACTTCTCGCCCGTATGATGCAGGACAAGAAGGTTGAAGGCGGCGCGCTGACGCTTATCCTTTTGCGCCGCCTCGGCGAGGCGTTCATCGAAAAGGATGTCGACGCTGCGACAATTCTCGAATTCTTGAAAAGCGCCGGCGCGCGATAATTCAGTCGCGCCGGCGCGGGGACCTGCAGAACATGGCGAAATTCGACCCGACTATCGTGACGATCAGTTGCGCAATTATCTTTCTGCTGCTGGTGTCAGCGCTTTTTTCCGGTTCGGAAACCGCGCTGACCGCAACGTCGCGCGCAAGGATGCACAAGCTTGAAATCGACGGCGACAAAAGGGCCAAGCGCGTCAACGCGCTGATACGCGACCGCGAGCGGCTGATCGGATCGATCCTGCTGGGCAACAATCTGGTCAATATTCTGGCGACATCGCTTGCCTCGATGCTGTTCGCCCACTTGTTCGGGGCCGGCGGACTAGCGATCGGCGCCGCTACTCTTACGATGACCATACTGGTCGTGGTGTTCGCCGAGGTCGCGCCGAAAACCGCCGCGCTCGCCCGGCCGGACTCAATCGCCATGCTGGTTGCGCCGCTGATGCGCTGGATAATCCTCGCCTTGTCGCCGATCACTTACATCCTGCAAATCGTTGTGCGCAGAACGCTGGGCGTCCTCGGCATCCGGCTTTCGAAGGACGAGCACATCTTCTCCGCCGCCGACGAATTGCGCGGGGCGGTTGAACTTCACCATGAAGAAGGCGGCCTTGGAAAGAATGCGCGCGACATTTTCCGCGGCGCGCTCGATCTCAATGTGATCAGGATCGATGAAATCATGATCCATCGCAAAGAGATCGACATGCTCAATATCGACCAGAAACCGTCGGCGCTGATTGCGCAGGCCCTCAAAAGCGGCCATACGCGCCTTCCCCTCTATCGCGACGTCACGGAGAACATTGTCGGCGTCCTGCACGCCAAGGATTTGCTGAGCGCGCTTTGGGAGGCGCATGGGGACGCCAGCAAGATTTCGATCGGCGATCTGATCCGTCAGCCGTATTTCGCCCCGGAATCGACATCGCTCGCCGAACAGCTCGACAATTTCAAGCGTCGCCGCGAACATTTCGCCCTCGTCGTCGACGAATACGGCTCGATCATGGGTCTCGTGACGCTTGAGGATATCATCGAGGAAATCGTCGGGGAGATCGAGGACGAACACGACAGTCCGGTCGAAGGCGTCAAAGCGCAGGCGGACGGATCGATCAATGTCGACGGTAAGGTGACGATCCGCGATCTCAATCGCGCCATGGACTGGTCGCTGCCGGACGAAGAGGCGGTGACGGTCGCCGGGCTCGTCATCCATGAAGCCCAATCGATCCCCGATGTAGGGCAGACCTTTTCCTTTCACGGATTCCGGTTCAGGATATTGCGGCGCCGGCGCAACCAGATAACCGCGGTCAATGTGCAACCCATAGAGACCGGCGAAACGCCGCCCGGCCACAAGGAAATCTAGGTTTCGGTGATCAACATGATGTCTGCCGCGCGCGCGCCGGGGCGGAACGCCCTCTTTTTCATCTTCATCACCATCCTGATCAACATGATCGGTTTCGGCGTCATCATGCCGGTGATGCCGGATCTCGTCATGGAAGTGACGGGCCTTGGGCGCTCCGAAGCGGCGCGCTGGGGCGGCCTGCTGTCGATGGCTTACGCCGTCATGCAGTTCATCATGATGCCGGTCATGGGCTCGCTTTCTGACCGTTACGGACGCCGCCCGATCATTCTTGGCTCGCTCGCCGCCTATTCGTTCGATTTCCTGTTGATGGCGCTCGCGCCTTCGATCGCCGTTCTTCTCGCCGCACGTATTCTCGCCGGATCGTTCGCGGCGACCTTCACCACGGCGAACGCCTATATCGCCGACATTTCCCCGCCTGAAAAACGCGCGGCGAATTTTGGATTGATGGGCGCGGCGTTCGGCCTCGGCTTCATCATCGGCCCCGCTCTCGGCGGGATCATTGGCGACGAATTCGGGCACCGCGCGCCATTTTACGCAGTTTCAGCGCTGGGTTTCATCAACCTCATCTACGGCTGGATTTTCCTTCCCGAGACTCATGCGAAAGAAAACCGCCGCGCCTTCGACTGGCGGCGGGCGAACGCGCTGGGCGCATTCCGTCATTTTCGTCAGTACCCTGTCATTCTGCCGATCGCGCTCACCATGTTTTTATACCAACTGGCGCATTGGGCGTTTCCGTCGGTCTGGGCCTATTTCGCCGGCGAGCGTTTCGGCTGGTCGCCAAAACAGATCGGCTTTTCCCTGATGGCGGTCGGCCTTACCTCCGCGCTCGTTCAGGGCGGGTTGACGCGCATCGTCATGCCGAAATTCGGCGAACGAAAGGCCGCCTTTTTCGGCGCCAGCGTCGCGGTTATCGCCTATCTCGGCTATGGCGTCGTTCCGGAAGGCTGGATGATCTATCCGCTGATCGCCTTCGGCGCGCTCGCCGGATTCACCGCGCCCGCATTGCAGGGCATCATGTCGAGGACCGTGCCCGCCGACGCGCAAGGCCAGCTTCAGGGCGCGATCGGTTCGATAAACGGCGTCTCGATGATCATCGGGCCGCTTATGATGACGCAGATATTCGCCGCGTTTTCGGGTAAGGATGCGGCGGTCTACCTCCCTGGCGCGCCGTTTCTCGTCGCTTCGTTGCTGACCGCACTGGCGATTATTCCGCTCTTTGCCGCCATCGGAAAAATTCAGCGTCCCCGGATTGCGACCGCCCAGCCCTAATTCGAGCGTTCGCCGCCGAGCCGCAGCCGCGCGGCGGTCTCCAGCAAAAACGCCGCCGACAACCCGAACAGCAAGAGGCCGTCCGCCGCAATCGCACCGGCGAGCAGGCGCCATTCCGTCGGCAACAACACGTCGCCAAAGCCAAGCGTCGAATAGGTGACGGAGGAGAAATAAAGCGCCTCCTCGAACGACGTGAACGCCTGAAGATGCACGAACAGGGCGGCCCAGCCCCAGATCTCCATTCCATGCGCCGCCATCAAAATGAGGCTCAGCAAGGTCAGCATCGCTGAATCGCGCAAAAACCTCATCGGACCCCAGACCCGGCTTTTCGTCGCCCGGAATATCGCCGCCGTCGCTGAAATGACGATGGCGTGAAAGAACACGGTCGCGCCGGTCATCGCGGCCGAGATCGTCAGTTCTTCGGAAAAAGGAACGCCTTCAATCATCGCCAGCCCCGCGCCAAGAAAAGCAATGCTCCCTCACGGCGCGGCGGCTGACAAGACCTGTCCCGAAATGGGAATTCACGGCGATGACGGACACGGCCGCAAACGCTCAGGATTTCGCCGCGCGTCTGATCGCGGCGAGGATCATTTTCAGCCGTCCATTCGCGCGCTTGACCGTTTCATCGAGGGTCGCGAGCTGTTCGGAAAGCTCGTCGCCCGGCTCGTCATTCTGGCCGAGCAAGGTCCGCGCGGCTTCAATTTCCGCCTTGATGACAACGATTTCCTTGGGATCCCCGATGGGCGCGCCGGCGTCCTCGCCGGTTTCGCGGCGATCGGGTTTTGCTCCCCATACGACCCATCCAAAGGCGATGCCAAAGAGAAAGGCGAGCGCCATCGGGCCCCAGGGCGACGTCCCGAACGAGGTGAGGAACCCTTCCATCGCACTCCAACCAGCCGGGCGCGATGGCGCGCGCCCGGGTTCACCGATAGCAAGCGTCCAATCCAGAGCAAGCGTTGCGCCAATGACGGACAGCATAAAAAAACCGGCGCCCGCGAAAGGCGCCGGTTTTTCTTCAATCAGGCGAGTGGGAGCGGCAAATTTCGCCTTCCGCGCGAATGCTCAGCGCGGCGCCATCACCATCATCATCTGCTTGCCCTCGAGCTTGGGCATCTGCTCGACCTTGGCGACTTCGTCGAAGTCGGTTTTCACTTTTTCGAGGAGCGCCATGCCGCGATCCTGATAGGCCATTTCCCGGCCGCGGAAGCGCAGCGTCACCTTCACCTTGTCGCCTTCTTCGAAGAAGCGGCGCATCGCCTTGGCTTTGACCTCATAATCGTGATCGTCGATATTCGGACGCATCTTGATCTCTTTGATCTCGACGACCTTCTGCTTCTTTTTGGCTTCCGCCTTTTTCTTCTGCTGCTGAAACTTGAACTTGCCGTAATCGAGAATCTTGCAGACCGGCGGCTGCGTTTGCGGTGACACTTCAACAAGGTCGAGGCCGGCTTCCACAGCCATCTCGATAGCGCGCGCGGTCTGAACTACGCCGCGCTTTTCGCCGAGATGATCGATGAGGAGGACTGTCGGCACTGAAATTTCTTCATTAATGCGAGGTCCGTCTCCTTTGGGCGGCGCGGGGGCGAATGGTCTGCGGGATATGGGCGTTTCTCCTTTGGCGGCTTCAGGGGTGAGTGACGATTATGCCGGTCCGGACGAAACCGACGGTTAACGTCCGAAGGCCGGCGAGCGGGGTATATAAGGTAAACCGCGCCAAGATCAACGCACGGCCGAGCGGGGATTGGCGGATCCCTTGGGGATAAGGCCCATGTTTTCCAGCGCCCGCCAGACGAATTCCGGTTTGGCCTCACCCATATCGTTCCGCGTCGTCAGGGTGATGATGTTCCGGCCCTTCGGCGTCAGATGTTCTTCGCCCGCCTTGCGGATGAGGACGCCGCAGCAGCCGACGCTGACCGCGAGGTGAACTTCCTCGGCGGCGTCGCTGACAAAGAACGCGGCCGACTGGGCGAGCGCGACGAGCTGCAGATGGTCGGCCTTGCCCGTGATGTCGACAAGTTCAGGCGCCGCATGCGCGACTTCGTCGGCGAAGACATGCAGCTCCTTGGGGCCGACCATCACCGGCATGACGCCCTTTTTCGCCATCATGCGTGCAAGTTCGGCGTAGCGCTCCGCGGGCCAGCGCCGCGTTTCATCAATGCCCGGCATCAGCAGTCCGTAAACTCCTGAGACGCCGAACCATGACGGCTGCATGTTCGCCGAATCCTTGCGCGTTGCCAGCGCCCAGCCGAGACTGGGCAAGCGGTCTGGCGCATCGAGCCCGACGGCGGCGGAAAATCTGGTGGTGTCCGGCAGGCCTTCTTCCGGCGCGCCGCGCTTGCGCGCCGAGCGCGACGCCGGGGCGACGGAGCGCCATTTCGGGCGGAAAAGACCGAGCGCCGCGTAGAGTTTTTTGGCGTCCTCGTTCGCGGCGAGATCGTAAATATAGGCAAATCGCGAACTCTGCACCTGTTTGACGAAGGCCTTCCTCGCTTCAGGATCGCGAAAATCCGGCATCGCGGCGACCTGATCGAAATAGGGCGAGGCGCGCGCGACGCGCTGCAAATGGTTTTGCGTCAACAGCGAAATTCTGGCGCCCGGATGCGCGTTGCGGATCGCCTCATAGAGCGGCTCGGCGGCGACGAACGCCGCAAGTCCGTCGGTCTTGATGACGAGTATGTTCTGCCCGCGCCCGGTCATTGCGCACCGGCCCGCCTGGCGAGGAGGTCCTGATAGGCGCCAATGGTCGCCGCCGTCATCGCTTGCGTCGAATAATGCGCCGCAATGCGCGCGCGCGCATTTTCGCCCATCACGCGCCGGCCATCTTGTCCAAGCGCCGACGCTTTCATGATCGCGCCCGCCAGCGCGTCAGCCGAACCCGGCTCGACAAGGAATCCGGTTTCGCCGTCAACGATTGTTTCGCGCGCGCCGCCATGATTTGACGCGACAACGACTTTCGCCATCGCGCCGGCTTCGACGGCGATCCGGCCGAAAGCTTCAGGACGCGTCGACGGCGCCAGCGCCGCATCGGCAAGCGCATACGCCGCCGGCATGTCATCGCAATGACCGACCCATCGGATTATCTGCTGAAGCCCCAACTCATTCACCCTACGCATGAGCGAACCGGCGTAATCCCCACGTCCCTGCTCATCCCCGGCGAAAATTAGCTGGAAAGACGGAGAAACGCCAGCCGCAGCCGTCCGGATGGCGGCGAATGCCGCGATCGCGACATCATGCCCCTTCCAGTCGGTCAGCCGCCCCGGCAGCAACAGGATAAGCCCGGAGGCGCTTTCCTCCAGTCCCCACCGCATTCGCAGGGAGCGTATCCTCTCGCCGGAAATCGCCAAAGGGTTGAATTCGGAGAGGTCTGCGCCCCGAGGAATCACTTTCAGACGGTCGCCGACCGGATGGGCCGCACGGATCGACGCCGCCGTAAATTCCGAGTTGGCGATGACGAGATCGCCCTTCGCCATCACTGAATTGACGTATCGCTTGACCGGCGAGGCGGCCCGGTAAGCGCCATGCCAGGTCGTGACTAACGCCGCCCCCGTCGCCCTCGCCGCGAACAAGGCGCTCCAGGCGGGCGCGCGACTTCGCGCATGCAGGAGATCGACCTGCTCCCGGCGCGCCAAATCGGCGAGACGCCGGCCATTGGCGAGAATGGTCAGCGGGTTCTTGGAATCGACGGGAAGCACTAAGACGCGCCCGCCCGCCCTCTCGACCTCGGCGCACATTCGCCCGCCAGCCGTCGCGACCAGGGCCTTGCCGCCAGCGGCGATGATCGCCTTCGCCATTTCGACGGTCGTGCGTTCGGCGCCGCCGGAGTCCAGCGCCGGAATGACCTGCAGGACGGTCTTTTCAAAAGCCATAGGCGAGAGAATCGCTTTCATTGACGCGACGCGGCATCATAAGCCCTGACGCGCAAACGAAGATCAAGGCCGATGAACGAGGAATCAGGAACGATCGACGGACCGAACGGACTGATCGCCTACCGGCGGATCGCGGGCGACGGACCGGCGATCGTCTGGCTCGGCGGATTCAAATCCGACATGACGGGAACGAAAGCCGGGGCGATCGCCGCATGGGCGGCGTCGGCGGGCCGCGCCTATGTGCGTTTTGATTATTCAGGACACGGCGCATCGGAGGGACGCTTCGAGGACGGAACGATTTCCGCCTGGCTCGCCGATGCGCTGGCGGCGATCGAACAATTGACCAAGGGGCAGGTTTTACTCGTCGGCTCATCGATGGGCGGCTGGATCGCCGCGCTGGCGGCGATGCGCCTTGAGGCGCGACTCGCCGGTATCGTCCTTATCGCGCCGGCCGCGGATTTCACCGAAGAGCTGATCTGGGCGCAAATGACCGGGCCTGAGCGCGAAGGGGTGCTGCGCGACGGGCGCCTTGTCGAGCATTCGCCCTATTCCGAGGAACCGACGATCATCACCCGCGCGCTGATCGAGGATGGCCGCAATCATCTCATCCTCGGCGGCAGCATCGCCATTGCGTGTCCCGTGCGCATTCTTCAGGGAATGGCGGATCCCGATGTGCCGTGGCGTCACGCGCTGAGGATGGCGGAATGTCTGGTCACGGACGACCTTGAGGTGACGCTCATTAAATCCGGCGATCACCGGCTGTCCAAACCGCACCAACTGGCGAAACTGATGGAAGCTATCGCCGCGATCTAGCTCGGCTCGCGCACGAACATCGCGCCGGCCAACGATGTTGACCGCCAGACGATTTCGACGCGCCGCGCCGGTTTGCCGCGCTCGATCCGCAGTTCAACCTCAGGCGGAAGCGCATTCGCATTCTCAAGCTTGATGAGGCATCCGCTGTCGCTGACATTACGGATGATGCAATCTTGCGCGCTGCCGTCTTCGAAGATGATTTCCCCCGCCTTGAACGTCGGCTGGCGCATCGCCTGCCGGCGCTCTTCAAGATTGACGAGATCGATCGGATCGGCTTTTTGCCCGCTGGCTTTTTTGCCGGCGGCCGGCTTGTTATGGCTGCTCATGGCGTTCCTCGGTTGCGGCCGCCCAAGCGGTGAAGCTGCACTCTGGAGTTGAAAATCGCGTTAACCGCGAAAGCGGCGGATTTCGGCGCGCCGCCGTCAAAATTCGCCCCTTCCGCCCCCTTGCGACAGATGTAACGTGATGTTACACATGTCGCGCCGCCGCCCGAAAATCGAAGGATTATCCATGGCCGCCGACCAGCCCCTCCAGCCGACCAAACCTGAATTGGCCGTCCTCAAACTGTTGTGGCGCAAAAAAACGCTATCGGCGCGCGAGATCACCGACGAGGTCGCGCCCGAATTCAACTGGACCTATTCGACCATGCGCACGGTGATCGAGCGGATGTGCGAAAAAGGGCTTCTGAAAAAGAAAAGCGCCGCCGGCATCAACGTCTATTCCGCCGCCATCGGCAAAGTCGCGCTGTTGTCGCGCATGATCCTCGATTTTTCCGATCGCGTGCTGGAGCTTGACGCGGCGCCGTCGGCGGTCATGTTCGCCGATTCAAAACTGCTCACCGAAGACGAGCTCAAAGAACTTGAGAAGATCCTCAAGGCGGAGAATCGCAAATGAGCGGCCTCATCGAATTCACCACCTATCAGGCGGAAGCGTTGTTGATTTGCCTTGCCGCATCGCTGGTCTGGGCGAGTATCCTGTTTCTCGGCGCGCGCGGTCTCGAGCGGACCGCAGGGGCAAGCTCGACGGAAAAATTATGGACGGCGGCGCTGCTATTCGCGGTCCTGCCTTCGCTGGTCGCGCCGACGCTCGCCGCTTTCGGCGTCTCCTTGCGGCCTCCGGCCGCGCCGATCGAATTCGCGGCAGCGCCGCTCGCCGCCTTTTCGGACGAAACACTGCGTGCGGCGGAAGCGACCGCAGATCCCGCCCTGTTGACGATGGAGCAGGCGATTGCCGCCGCCGCCCTGATCTACGTTTACGGCGTAATCCTGACCTTCGCCCTGTGGGCGGCGCGTCAGGCCGCGCTTCAATATGCGGTCGCACGCGCCGAATGGGTGCGCAGTGATGAACTTTTGCGGCGGATTGAAGACTGGGCGACGGATCTTGGCGCGCCGATGCCCGCGATCAGGCGCTCGCGCCATGTATCAAGCGTATGCATCACCGGCGTTTTCCGTCAGACTGTGCTGATACCAAAGGATATCGAGCTTCGCGTTTCGACCGATGATCTCGTTTTGATGTGCGCTCACGAACTTGCGCATGTTCGGCGGGGCGATACGCGGCTCTTTACCGCGACACAGCTTGCGCGCGTGTTGTTCTGGTTCAATCCGCTCGTCTCACGCATCGCTGCAAACGTCGAACTCGCCGCGGAAGAAAGCGCGGACGCGCTTGTCCTCCAACAGGGCGTCAACCGGCGCGCTTACGCGGCGTGTTTCGTCGAAGGGCTTAAGTTCGCGGCGTCCAGAATGAATATGCAGCCGGCGCTTGCGCCGTCGTTCACGCCATCGGATCGGCACGGGCGGCGCCGTCGCCTGACGTCTATTCTTTCGGCGATGCCGACGAAACGGCCGCCTCTGGGCAAGCGTCTGATGCTGTCGGCGGCGGCGTCCACGGTTGCGCTCGTCGCGGTCGGTCAGGCGGCATTCGCAGTCGATCCCGAAAGCGCCGCCCAACGCCGGAAAACGGTGAATGACTTGCCAGCGAGCCGCGACCTCGATTCGGGCGTAAGAGAAGCGCGCGCGCCGTCCCGCGTCGCCGCCGCGGCGACGGGCGAAGCGACGGATCCGCATCCTCATATTGACGCCTTAAGCGCCGTCGAGGCGGTCGAGCCGGTCGAGGCGACTGCGCCAGCGCCCGATGCGCCGACGCCAGTGGCGACGCCAGACCCCGCGATCAATCCGGCGCCGGCGGCGACGCCAGCGCCGGCGCCGCGCCCCGCGCAGAAGGCCATCGGGGCAATTCGATTTTCCTATACCATCGCGTCGACGCCCGAAGATGGGGCCGTTCCAGGCGTCATCGCCTTCAGCCATTCAGGCGCGTTTCCATCTACCGAGATCGTCGCGCCGGCGATTGCACCCGCGCCGCCCGCCGCGCTCGCCTTCGCCGACGCGCCCATGGCGTTGCTGGCAGAGGATCTCGAACAGCGGCTCCTTGGCGCCGCGAACGGCGAGGAAGCTGGTTCCTACAAACTGACTTTCCGCAACGGCGACAAGGTTTATCGCTTCTCCAGCGACGAGCCGATGACGGCTGAAACCCGCGCACAATTGCGCGAGGCGTTGGAAGAGATGCGCAAGAGCCGTGAAAAAGCGCATGAGACGGCCCGAAAACTTCGCGCGGAGTCGATGAAGGACCGCGAAGAGTTGCGCTTCGAAATCGTCCGCGCCAGGGCGGCGAACGCTGACGCTACAATTCTCAGCCACAGGAGCGACGCCTTTGCGGAAGAAATCGCGCAAATTCAGCGCGAGGCGCAAATGAGCCGTCGCGAAGCGCTCAAAGCGGAGCGCGAAGCGCTGGCGGAGGCACGGAGCGATCTCGAGGACGAGATGACGATCGATATCGAGGACGCCTTGTCCGATCTTGATGAAGCCGAGAGCGATCTCGACGGCGAAGTCCTGTCGCACGATGAGCTGTCCGCCGCCCGGGCGGCGATCCGCAACCAGCGAAGCCAATTGCAGCGCGATGACGAAATCCGCAAACGCGCAATTGAAAATTCGCAGCGCCAGATCGACGACCGGATCGAAATGATCGAGAGGCAGCTCGATCAATTGGGCGGTCAAGAATAGGGACCGAAGCGCCGCCTAAGATTTCCGGATTATTTCCGCTTTCTTTTACACGTGACTGAGGCGATTGTTTTGGTCATGCGTTAAAGCGCTATGATGAACAGTTGACCAGATCATCGACGCGGACCCAAACTTCCGCCAGATGTTCCTGACTGGGTTCGCCGCCGTAATCTGGAACCGTCCTCACCCCAGTCTCGCCAGAATCGCGCTTCTTCAAGGGGACGCCATTTCGGTGAGACCCCGACAGCCGCGTACCCTCCAAGGCGTTGCCCCATAGGGCGTATGGCGAGCGTTCCTCAAACAGTGTAGGAATAGGCGTGACAACGACCGCGCGTCGTATGGAATTTCGCAGTGGACCGACCATATGGAAATGCAACAGATTAAATATTTTCTGTCGCTGGGGCAGACGCTGAATTTCACCCGCGCTGCGGAAGAATGCAATGTGTCGCAACCCGCCCTCACGCGCGCGATTCAGGCGCTTGAAGCGGAATTGGGCGGCGATCTTATCCGGCGCGAAGGGCGCCATTCGCATCTCACCGAACTCGGCAAGCGAATGGCTCCGCTGCTTCAGCGGTGTTACGACAGCGCCATGACGGCGCGCGACCTTGCGCGCGCGGTGACCAAAAATGAAGTGGCGCCGCTGTCGCTCGCAGTTTCCCATTCGGTCAATTTTGAATTGTTCATGTCGCCAGTGTCAGAACTTTTTCGCGGCTTTCCGGGGCTTCAGCTGCGTATTCATCACGGACCAGGCGCTGACATCTTGCGCGGCCTCAAGGAAGGCGGCGTCGATCTCGCGATCGCCGGAAGTGTCGAAGACGGTTGGGACCGCCTCGATCGCTGGCCGCTTTTCAGCGAAGGGTTCGAGCTTCAAATGCATATGGATCATCCGCTCGCGCGCATGAATTCAGTCGATGTCGCGTCACTGAACGGGCAGCCGCTTCTCAAGCAGACCGGCTGTGAGGATCGCCCCGCCGTGAAGCGTTGGTTCGAGGACGCCGGGGCGGCGCTGACGGCCGCGCATGAATTTGACAGCCACCATGATCTTGGAGCGCTGTTGCAGGCGTGTTCGGGGGTTGCCATTGTTCCGGTGAGCGCGCCGCATCCGGCCGGTCTTAAACGCGCGAAATTGTCGGGGCTGACTCTGACGCGCACGGTCTATGTCTATGCGATCGCCGGCCGTCAGCGCAGCGCGCCCGCTTCGGCTTTCCTCAACCTCTTGCGCGCGTCCGATTTCGCCGACCGCGCCGCGTAGATCAGTTCGCTCATTCGGCGAGGGATGACGGCGCCTTCGCACGCCGATTCAAACCAGCGTCTCCAGTGCGCCAAGGATTTCTTCAACTTCCATGCGCGTGCGATAGTCGGCGTTAACATAGCGTGCAATGACCCGCCCTTCGCGGTTGAGAATGAAGGTCGCCGGTATCGGCAGCACCCAGCTGCGGGCCGTCTGGTAAGACGGAACGTCCCAACCCGCGCCGGCGATCAGCCGGGACATGTCGTCGTCGACCCAGATCGCCAGATTGAGCGCCAGGGCGTACCCATTGTCGACGTCGGTGAGGATGGGAAATTTTCCGCTCGAATCGGCAGCGAGGCGTTGCGAATATTTGCGGCTTTCCGGAGATATCGCGACGATACGCGCGCCTTTCGCCGCCGCGGCCTCCGCAATCTCCGCGAGCGCGACCGCTGTCGTCTGGCAATAAGGGCACCAATGACCGCGAAGAAACGCGACCACGACCGGTCCTTTCGAAAGCAATGCCGCCAGTGAAACCAGTTTTCCATTTTGGTCGGGAAGAATGAAATCGGGAAGTCCATCGCCGATCTTCGGAGCCGCCGATCCGGCCTCCGCCGCCTGCAAGCGGCCCACGAATTTATCAACGGCGTCGGCGAACACGTCGCTAAGGAGGCGCACTTCATCGGCGATGATGGTCAGTCTCTCGCGCAGGGGCGCGTGGAGCTCGATGGCGCGCCTTGTCGCCTTTTCGAGCGCGGCGACGAGTTCATTCGATTGGGACATTTCTTTCCCCGCGGACGCGTTTCAGTAGGCCGATTCTAGCATTCGCTGGCGGCGGGCGCGAGAGTCAATCGCGTCCGATCCGGACATAGCGATGATAGCGCACATGCATAACCGCCGCGATGCGCTGCCCGCATCGATGCCATGATTTTATTCAAATTCATTTCGGAGAGGCGCCGGCTTAATTGAAGGGCGTCTTCACAAACGGCCGCCGCCGGGAAGCTGCGGCCGCAACAGTCAAAAGGAGAGACGCACGTGACTTATAGCAAGAACATGATGTTAAAGCTTGGGCTTGGCGCAGCGATCGGCGCGGCGCTGGTGTTGTCGGCATCGGTCGCTCAGGCGGGCGAATGTCCGGCCGGAAAAATGAAAGCCGGCGTCCGCGCCAGTGGCGAGACGATGCCGAAAGATGTCTCCGACGATGTCCTTTCGTCGCTCAATCTCGGCCAACAGATTGAAGGCCTCGGCGATCGCAGCCTTCGCTTCCGTAAGCTCGTGATTCAGCCGGGCGGCGTTGTGCCCTGGCATGATCACACGGACCGTCCGGCGCTCATTCTGACGGAGTCGGGCGAGATCACCGAATTCCGCAGCGATTGCAGCGTCGGCATCGTACACAAGGCTGGCGACATCTCGACCGAAGGCAAGGGCCTCATGCACTGGTGGAAGAATGAAGGCAAGGAACCTGCCGTTTTGTACGCCGCCGACGTCAAACGCGACGAATAGCAGGCAGCATGGCTTGCTCCCTATCGGCGCGCCGAATCCCCCTCCCGGCGCGCCGTAACCCCCGCGGCTGGGCGCCCTCTCACGCCGCAGGACGGACACCGCGCCGCCACTCTCCTCGATGGCGCGGCGTCCGTCCGATTTTCATTTTTCGGAGCCAAAGCAATGACGGCAACAGATTCTGTCCAAGAGCCGCGCGCGCGCATTTCAGGCGCGCCCGCAATCATCGGCGTCATCGGCTTCCTGACGCTTGTCGATCTCTTCGCCGCGCAGGCGATCTTACCTTCGCTCGCCAAGCGCTTCGCGGCATCACCGTCAGAAATCGGGATCGCCGTCAATGCGGGCACGATCGGCATGGCGATCGCCGGCGTCGGCGTCGTCTTCTGGGGCCGGCGCGTCGATCGCCGCGTCGGCGTCGTCGCAAGCCTTGCCGCACTTTCAATTCCAACTCTGCTGCTCGCCGCCGCATCCGATCTTGCAACTTTCGCCGCGCTTCGCATCATACAGGGCCTTTTCATGGTGACGGCGTTCTCGCTGACCATGTCCTATCTTTCAGAGAGATGCTCGGCGGCCCAGTCGGCGACGGCGCTCGCCGCTTATGTCACCGGCGTCGTCGCCAGCAATTTGATCGGGCGTCTCATTTCCGGCAGCCTAGCAGACAGCTTTGGCGTGCCGGCGAATTTCATCTTCTTCGCCGCGCTCAATCTGTCGGGAGCGGTGGTCGCGGCTCTCGCGCTGAAACGCGCCGAGCCGATGGCGTCGGGGTTTGAATCGGCCAGATCGCCGATCGCTATCATTTCGGATCATCTGGGCAACGCCTGCCTGCGAACAAGTTTTGCGATCGGCTTTCTTATTCTTTTCGCCTTCATCGGCGTATTCACCTATGTGAATTTTGTACTGGCGGCGCCGCCGCTGGCGCTGACGCCGATGTCGCTCAGTCTCGTCTATTTTGTGTTTCTTCCGTCCATGTTCACGACGCCGGCCGCCGGCCGCATCGCGGCGCGTCGCGGCGCGCGCGCGAGTTTCTTCGGCTCGCTCGCGCTGGCGCTATGCGGATTGCCGATGCTCCTATCCTTTTCGCTTCCGGTGGTGCTCATGGGCCTTGCGATCGTCGGGGTCGGCACGTTTTTCGCGCAGGCGACAGCGACCGGTTTTGTCGGGCGCGCCGCCAAGCATGATCGAGCCGCCGCCAGCGGCCTTTACCTTTCATTCTATTATCTTGGCGGACTCGCAGGCGCGGCCTTCCTAGGCTGGGTGTTCGACCGGTTCGGATGGCCGGCGACGGTCTGCGTCATTGCGGTCGCGCTGGCGCTGGCCGGCGGGTTGGCGGCGACGCTTAGAACATCGACGGCCGAGCCTGCGCGCGCTTAGTGAACGGACCGCTCGCCGGCGAACGTCGCAGCCGGCCATTTTTGCAGTCGCGCCTGCTTTACAAAGGCGCCGACCGCAGGCGAATGCGGCCGGCCACGAACCGTGACGAGATTGACAGTGCGTGAAAATGAGGGATCGACCAGCGGCTTAAGTATCACCTCGGGATCGTTCATCGAAAATTCCGGGAAATAGCCGACCCCGAGGCCCGCCTTGATCATGCCGACGACCCATTCTTCGCACTCACTGGAAAATACGCGCCGCGTACGAACGCCATTGGCGATAAACGTCGCGTGGACAAGGTCGTAATATTCGCAGTTGGCGCGATTGATGTAGGGCTCGCCATCGAGTTCGATACAGCGCACGACATCGGCATTGGCGAGTCGATGCGTTGGCGCAACCGCCAGCGCGAAATTTTCATGAAACAGGGGCATTGCATGAAATTCGTCGGCGAGGGGCGTCGGCGATGCGAGCAGCGCAACTTCGAGATCGCCCGCCAACAGCCGTTGCTTTAGCGTTTCCAGTCCCAGCGCAGAAACATTTATCTCGACATTATCATATGCCCGCGCGTAGTGCGCCAGGAACCCGGCGACGATCGATGGTCCGATCGTGCACATCGCACCGATCTTTAACGTCGCCCGGTCGAGTTTACGGAATTGGCTTGCCGTCGCCCGCGCCGAAACCGACTGATCGTAAATCGTCTGGAAATAAGGCGTCATCATCCGGCCGAGTTCGGACAGATGCGTGTTCTTTTGCTCACGATTGATCAACGGGCCGCCAAGTTCGCTCTCCAAAGCCTTGATGGCGCGCGTCAGCGCGGGCTGGCTGATATTGCACTTTTCCGCCGCGCGCGTGAAATTCAGCGTATCCGCCACCGCGAGAAAATATTTTATCTGCTGCATCTCCATGGCGCTGCCTCTCCTCTTTCAGCGATGCGTCGCGCGGGCCCTTCCGCGCAACGGTGAAGTCGATATCGCGCCCCCTGCCGCACCATGAAGGCGCTAGGGTCAACGCCTTGGGCGGCGGCGTCGAGAGCAATCAGGCTAATATCGGTGCGCCGCGGATCGTGATGAAATAGCGCCGTAGTTCGCACACCGGCGGCGCGCGCAACACCCAGCATGTCGCGCCAGCTCGAATGGCCCCAGCCCCGCCGGTGCAGCGCGTCCGCATCGTCGTTCATGGCGTCGGCGATAAATAGCAGCGCGCCTTTTGCGAAATCCGCGAGCGCCGCCGCGTCAGGGTCGTCAGCGACCTCTGCGTCGCTGGCGTAAACAACATCGCCTTCGCCAAGGCAGATCCTGATTGCCGAACATCCGCCCGGATGATTGACGCTCGCTGTTGAAATCAGCGCGCCGCCATTTGCATGGAAGGTATCGCCGGGCCGGTAGGAGATGATTTCGACACGTGGTCTTAGGTCTTCGAGACGGACCGGACAGAACGGCGCGGAGAATAAAGTATTGAGAATAGCCGCAGGATCGGCGTCGCCAAACTGCGGGGCGAATATCCTAAGCCGTCCGTTGATGCGCCAGGCAGGTTCAAAGAACGGAAGGCCGATCAGATGATCGTAATGATAATGGCTTAGTACGAGGTCGAATTCTTCGGGAAAGTCCTGCGTGACTGCGACATTCTTCAATCCGCTGCCAGCGTCGACGAACAGGCGCGCCTCGCCGGCGACTATCTCGACGCTTGGCGTGTCGCCGCCGAATTCGACGAAATCAGTACCGCTTGACGGTGCGCTGCCGCGCACCCCGTGAAATCGTATCTCGGCGAGCGGATTCATTCCGCCGCCAATGTCATCACCGCAGCCGCGGCGCCCGGCGCCTTTTCCTTGAAGCCGACCGACTCGGTGATCAGCCGCGCGCCGCGCTCGAGGGTCACATAAGACCACATCCAGTCGAGCGTCACGACTATACGGTTGCGGAATCCGATCAGGAAATAGATGTGAATGGCGCACCAGAACAGCCAGGCGAAGAATCCGGTCAATTTGACGCCGCCAAATTCAGCGACCGCATCGTTACGTCCGATCGTCGCCAACGATCCGAAGTCCATGTAACGAAACGGCGCCGGCGGCGCTTTTCCGCCGAGTCTGCTGGCGATCACGCGTCCGACATAGGCTCCCTGCTGTTTCGCGGCGGGGGCAAGGCCCGGAACCGGCTTTCCGTCCGCGCCCGCGGCGCTCGCGGTGTCGCCGATGACGAAGATTTCCGGCGCGCCTTCAATTGACAGATCGCCACGGACATCGGCGCGGCCAGCGCGATCCCGGCTCGCCCCCAGCCAGTCTGCTGCGGGCGACGCGCGAACGCCCGCAGCCCAGATGATCGTGTCAGCGTCGATTGTTTCGCCGGCGACCGCCAAACGCTTGTCACCGATGTCCGACACCGGGGCGCCAAGCCGGACGTCGACGCCTCGCTTTTGAAGCGACGCAAGGACGTATCCGGAAATTCTCGGCGAAAAGCTGGGGAGCAGCCGCGGCCCCGCTTCAATCAGGATGACATGCGGATCGCTGCACCGGGTGCGGCGAAAATCGCAGGCGAGAGCGCGTTTGGAAAGCTCGGCGATCGCACCCGCCAGCTCGACGCCGGTCGGCCCCCCGCCGATGATCGCGAATGTAAGCGCCCGGTCGCGCGCCGGGCCTGGCGGCGCGCGTTCGGCGCGCTCAAATGCGAGCAGTATGTTGTTCCGGATGGCGTTCGCATCCTCAAGCGCCTTCAGCCCCGGAGCATGGTCTTCCCACGCGTCTTTTCCGAAATAGGCGTGGCGGGCGCCGGTCGCAAGCACGAGAAAATCATACGGGACAGTGCGATCGCGCAGGATCACTTCGTGCGCTTCCCGATCGACGCCAAGCGCCTCGTCAAGAATGACGGACGCGTTTTTTTGACGGCGCACGATCGAACGTATCGGGCTTGCGATCTGGCTCGGGGAGAGGGCGGCCGTGGCGACTTGATAGAGCAGCGGCTGAAAAAGATGATGATTGCGGCGATCGATCAACGTGATGTCAGCATCCGCTTTTGAAAGCGCCTTTACGGCGGAAAGCCCCGCGAATCCCGCGCCGACGACGACGATCTGCGCGCGCTTTTTTGGGTCGCTATTTATGCCGGCGGTCGCAGTCATCGTCGTCACCGCGCCGCTGGAGCAAAGAACGCGCGCAGTCGCGTCAGAAATTCCCCAAGCTCCCTGCGGCGCAGATATAGAAGCGCCCAGGAGCCGATCCAGACCCCGCAAGCAGTGAAGAAGAGGGATCCGCCGTCATTGTCGACATTGACGCCGAGCGGCGTGAACAAATGAAAACCGATGGCGCCCGACATGATGGCGATCGACAAAAACGCCCCCGCCGGCTGAAGAAAGCGATAGGGCTTCGCCAGCATCGTTGCGATCAAAATGGCCGACGCGGCAAGCTCGGCCCCGCCAATGACATACTGGCTGAACACGCCGCCATGAGCGAACAAGCCCGGCGCGCCAAGGCTCGCCGCCCAACTGTCGAGGTCGCCGAATATGATCTGGGTTTTCGGCGCGTCGGTGAATTTGAATCGCAGCGAGTCAAGAAAGACCGCGGCGATAAAGACCGTCAGGGCGTGGGCGCCCCATCGGGCGGCGCCGGAGGTCCCGGACGGCATGGTCGATTTGGCGGCGTAAGTCATTTGGCGCTCTCCGTAATTGCTCGGAAAATACGCGTCGGCCGTCCGGGGGAGAAATGCCCTTTCGTCATAAGATCGATACGGGCCGGCTCACGCGAATATTTCGAGATCGACCGGATCGGCGACTCCCTCGACGGCAGCGGCGCGAATTGTCCTCACCGGCAGGCTGGTTCCGCCCTGCGCGGCGGCGGCAGTGAGGACGGCCGAGGTTGCGATCACCCGGGCGCTTTCCCGTTTCGCGTGCTTCTCGAGCTTGGCGGCGAGATTCACCGCATCGCCGATTACGGTGTATTCGAGCCGGTCGCCATGCCCGATCGCGCCATAGACGACATCGCCGACCGCGAGAGCGACGCCGGCATCCAGCGGCGCTTGCCTCTGCGCGCGCCTCAGTTCCATCCAGCGGTCGATTTCGGCGATCGCCGCCAACGCCGTTTCGATCGCGTCGACGCATTCCCTGTTCGTCGCTCCGGTCGCCCCGAAGCTTACCAGAATGCCGTCGCCGAGAAATTTGTCGACCGATCCGCCGCCGCGCCGGATGATCGGCAGCATACGCGACTGATACTCCTTGAGGAGCGCGATCACCGCGCGCGGCGGGAGGTTTTTCGCGACCGTCGTGAACCCCCTGAGGTCGATGAACATGATGGCGGCGCGCCGCACCTCGCCGTCGCCGGCGTCAATTCCCTCGCCCGACGACCGGATCCGGTCGGCGGCGTCGCGCCCGACGAATTTCGAGAGATCGGCGCTCGCCGCCTCTTCGGTTGCGGTCCGGAAAAGCAGCCTTCGGGCGCGATCAACCGACAGAGCCAGAACGCCGGTTGTGGCGAGAATCGCGGCGGCTTTTTCAAGCTCGGCGCCGGGCAAGACCGACAGCGACGTCATGTAAACGCGATAATCGCCGGTCAGCGGCGCGCCGTCGACCGCGGCCCAGAACGTCAAGCCTATCCAGCCGACGGCAGCGAGAAGGCCGACGAACACCACTTGCGCGGGATCGAATCTGAGCGCGCGCAAGCCGATCAGGATGAACGCATAATAAAGCGTTGGCCCCTTCAGATACATCGCCGCCGGCGCGCCGTATTGAATTGGAAACGAGGCGATGAGCGCGAGGAGAACGAAGACATCGACCGCGGCCGACGCATATTGCTGGGCCCGCGTCAGCCGGCCCCGATAAGAAGCGCGCACCCGCCAGAGCGTGAAGACGCCGTAAAACGCGAGGGCGATCGGCACGGGCTCAAGCGCATGATGAACTTCGAAAGTGACATAGGTCGCGGCATAAAGCGACGCGAACGCTGCAATTCCGGCGAGTTGAACCCACCCGACAATGCGTTCGCTTTGCGCTTCATAGGCGACAACGGCGGCGCGGATTCGCGCCGGCGCCTCAGGCGGCGAAAAGAAATTCCCGCGCGCCGGGTTCATGCGCCTAGAGGTATTTTTCGCCGATATCGACCGTCGAGCGCCTGCCGATGTCATCATAATTCCTGTCGAGCCAATTTTGCGCGCTTTCGCGGCCAATATCCCTTAAATGCGTCAGGAACTCCCAATCCGGGTTCAGTTTACTCGATACGCCGAGCTTTCGCATGAAGTCCTCGTTTTCGATCGAGTGAATGAACATCCGCTTCATTCGTCCTTCGGGAACCGTCTCATCGTCAATCAGCTTGGTGACGAAGCTGATCGCCCGCATTTCGCGCATCAGTGAGGAGTTGAAGCTGATTTCGTTGATGCGATTGAGAATATCGCGCGCGGTTTTCGGCGTTTCGGACCGCATGATGGGATTGATGTGAACAACGACGATGTCGTTGCTTTTGCATTCATAGATCAGCGGGAACAACGCCGGATTCCCCATATATCCGCCGTCCCAATAGGGCTCGCCCTCGATTTCGACCGCCTGGAACATGAACGGCAGGCAGGCGGAGGCGAGCACCGCGTCGGCGGTGATCTCGTCGTTCTTGAACACCCTGACTTTTCCCTGGCGCACATTGGTCGCCGAAAGAAAGATCCGGATCGGGCTTTCCGCGCGCAGCCTTTCGAAATCGACAATCTGCTCGAGCGTCTTTCGCAACGGATTATAATTGAATGGATTGGTCTCATAAGGGGAAAATACGCGCGTCATGATGTCCATCATCATGAAAGCGGGCGACATTTCGAGCGAGTGATTATGCATCATCCGGTCGAAGAGCGTCGGCTGGAGCGGGCTGAACATCGCGGTGTTCGCGATTTTGCGCCAAAAATTTTCGAGAACGGATTTGGCGCCGTCGCGGCCGCCGGCGGCGAGTCCGTAGGCGAGAAGCGCGGCATTCATCGCGCCGGCGCTGGTGGCGCTGACGCCATCGAACGAAAGGCCGTCTTCTTCAAGCAGCCGGTCGAGAACGCCCCATCCGAAGGCGCCATGCGCGCCGCCGCCCTGCAAGGCGAGATTGACGGTCTTAACGCCCGCTCCGCTCTTGCGAATTGGTGGAATCGCGGCGGATTCCTTGACCGGATGATGGTGATGATGCGCGGTCATTGGGCGGTCCATCCGCCGTCGACCGGTATCGAGGCGCCGGTGATCGACGCGGCGCTTTCCGAGCACAGAAAGGCCGCCAGCGCGCCGATTTCGTCGGTCTGCGCAAAACGCTTGTTGGGCTGCGCTTTCAGCAAGATGTCGGTGACGACCTTGTCACGCGGGATGGAGTGCGTTCGCGCCTGATCCTCGATTTGCTTTTCAACCAGCGGCGTCCAAACATAGCCGGGACAAATGACATTGCAGGTGATCCCTGCCTGCGCCGTCTCCAGCGCGATCGTTTTGGATAGGCCGACGACGCCGTGCTTGGCAGCGACATAGGCCGACTTGTAGGGCGATGCGACGAGTCCGTGGGCTGAAGCGATGTTGACGATTCGCCCCCAGCCGCGCCTTTTCATGCCGGGCAAGGCGGCGCGGACCGCGTGAAAAGCCGACGAGAGGTTTATGGCGATGATCGCGTCCCACTTCGCCATGGGAAAATCTTCGATCGGCGCGACATGCTGGATGCCTGCGTTATTGATAAGGATGTCGACCTCGCCGACCGCTTCGGCGGCGAAAGAAATCAGCTCCTGCCCTGCCGCCGCCTGCGAAAGATCCGCGGTCGAATAGACGACCGGCACATTGTTTTCGAAAGCGATCCGGTCGCGCGTCATTTCAATTTCGCGCGGATCGCCAAATCCGTTCAGAACGATCGCGGCGCCTTCGGCGGCGAGGCGCTCGGCGATGCCGAGGCCGATGCCGCTGGTCGATCCCGTTATCACCGCGACACGCCCGTTCAGCGACCGCTTTGCTGCGGCGGCGTCCGTCGTGCGGCTCACTTCCATGATGTTCATGTCGGGCTCCTCATTCCCGGCGCGCAGACGGCGCCTTTCAGCTGTTGCGACAAAGACTGATCCGTCCGCAGCGCGATTGGAAATGCCTAAACCGCATCGGATCGATGCCGGGAGCCGGCTTTGCTTTATTCGCGGCGCGCATCGATCGAATAGCGATCCGGCATGAGTGTCGAAGGGCCGCCGGCGCTAGGATTTCAATCGAGGTAAGCCGTTCGCACTGAAAGGGATTCTAATGCGCAAATTTTTCCGCCTCGCGGGTGTCACGCTTTTCGTCGCGTTGAGTTGTTTCATGGTCGCCTTCGGCGCGCTCTACACTTCGGTACACGATTTGTTGTGGTTTCATGCGGCGGCTGTCCCGAATGAGGCGCTTGAGGCGGTGCGTCCCTTGTATTTCGCGCTGATGAAACTGATCGGCGGCGCATCCGGCTCGCTTGGCGCATTGGGCGCCTTCGTCGCCCTGACTGCGGTGCGCCGCTGCGATAAAGGCGCGGCGGTCGCTCTTGCGCTCGCCTTTGCGGCTCCACTCGTCACGGCGGCCAATGTCGCCGAGACTCTCGCTGCTGAAACCGGATCGCCGACATCCTGGCGCATTATGGGCGCACTGCTCGCGGTCGACGTCGCTGCCCTGCTTTCGGTTCTCATCGGCGGCCGCGACAGAGCGCTGACATAGCGGCGGAACGCGCCCAGCGCCTAGATTCGGCGAAGGCCGCGCCATCCGTCTTTGCGCCTGTTAGTTGAGAGGTTTGGCTTTAGCGCCCGACGCCCTTCAGCCAGGAACGGCATCCGGCGCCGACGAGCTTGCCTTGCTCGCGCGCCGTCCAGCCGGCGGTCCAGGCGTCGCCGCCTTCGGGACCGAAGACGGCGCGGCACTGAACAAATCCGGTGCGGTACTCCGACGAGAGGACAGTCAATCCGGTACCGGCGAGGGTCATGCCCTGACGATAGCACTGGCAGATGTCGGTATAGGCGGTGCCCGGCGTCTGGTCGGCGCTCGCAGCGATCGACGGAACGTCTGCTGTCCCGCCGCCGAGGCCCGGCGCCGCGCCGCGGCCGAATGCGCCGGTGAGGCCGGCGATCGCGGCGGCGATAGCGACGACGCCGAGAATGCCGCCAAAGATCAGTTCGACCGACGGCAGCGAGACCTTGACGCCCGGCGAGGACGACGACGCGCCCTCGTCAGCCGGCGCGCGGGAGACTTCGAATTGCTGGATGCGGTCATAGGTGTGACCGCAATCCTTGCACTTCTGGATCGGCAGGAACTGGCGTTCGCTGCAGGTCGACTTTTCACAACCGACCGACCCGCATTCCGGATTGCCGCATTTGAACGTCTGACCGCCGCAGACATGGCCCTTGCGGGTCCCTTCGCAGCGCTTGGCTTCGCGCAAATTCGCCATAACCCCGAACTCACCTCTTCCCGCCCTCAGGCGGTCCCCGATCGTCACGATGCTTCCGGGCGCGGCGATTGTCAAACGGCAGGAGCGAGCGCCGCCGAGGCTGGACAGACGGGCGCGACCGGGGCTGAAGTCCCGCCGGAAACCGAAAAGGACAGCCATATGATCGGCGCGCGCCATGGGGCCTGAGGTCGCCGTCATCGGCGCCGGCATGGCGGGGTCCTCGGCCGCGATGCGGCTGGCGCGGCGTGGCGCGAAAGTCACGTTGTTCGATCAATTCGACTTCGGCCATGAAAGGGGATCGTCCCACGGCGCGACGCGCCTGTTCCGGACCGCCTATTACGAGCATCCCGATTACGTGCCGATCCTGCAGCGCGCGCGGGCGATGTGGAAGGAGTTCGAAAAGGAGGCCGGCGAACCGCTGTTCGTCGAGACCGGCGTTCTCGAAGCCGGGCCGCCGGGCGGCGGCGTGATGACCGGACTGCGCGCCGCCATCGACCAGCACCGATTGCCGGCCGCTTTTCTTGACGCCGCGCAGGTCCGCCGCGAACACCCCATGATGCTTCTGCCGCGCTCGTTCGAGGCGATCTTCGAACGGGAAGCCGGATTCGTCTTCGCCGGGAAAACCGTCGCCCACCAAATACGCCTCGCCCGGGAAGCGGGCGCGATCTTGCGCCCGCGAACGCGCATCGCCTCCTTTGAGGCGCGACCGGACGGCGTCGCGCTCGATGTCGGCGAAGGCGAGGAGATGTTCGATCGGCTCGTCATCGCCGCCGGCGCATGGGCGAACACGCTTCTCGATCTACCGGCCGCCGAAGTGACGCCGGTTCCCAAAACGCTCTTCTGGCGTCGTCCGGCTACGGATCAATTCGATCTCGGCAAGGGCTTCGTCCCGTTCGCGGTCGAAACCGCGGACGGCCGGTTTTTCTATGGCTTTCCCGCGATCGACGCCGACGGCGTCAAACTCGCCGAACACACGGGCGGGGCCGGGATTTCAAGACCCGAAGATCAGGGACTTGACCCTGCGCCGATCGGGGAGGCCGATATCGACGCCTTTCTCGCCGCGACCATTCCGGCCCTCGCCGGGCGGCCGGGGCGCCATCAGGGCTGTCTCTACGAACGCTCGGCGGACCATCATTTCCTGATCGACCGGCACCCGAAATCCGACCGCGTCGTCTTCGCGGCGGGTTTATCGGGCCACGGCTTCAAGTTTTCGCCGGTCCTCGGCGAGGCGCTGGTGGCCATGACGCTCGATGATAAGACGCCCGAGGGCTGGGAATTCCTGTCGCTGAAGCGGATTTCTTGAACTGAAATTCCCTCACCCGCTCGCGCCGCGCGCTCGCTGGCCTCTCCCAAGGGAGAGGCAAGGGGTTCTTCGCCTCTCCCTTGGGAGAGGCCAGCATCGCAAAGCGATGCGGGTGAGGGGATCGGCTTGACGTCCACGGCCGCAGCCCGCAGAGAGCGCGGCCATGACCAACGCCTATCTCAATCGCCGCACCTTCGCGATCATCTCGCACCCGGACGCCGGCAAGACGACGCTGACCGAGAAGCTTCTCTACTTCTCGGGCGCGATCCGCCTTGCGGGCGAGGTGAAGGCGCGCGGCGATCGGCGACGCGCGCGATCGGACTGGCTCGCCATCGAGCAAAAGCGCGGCATTTCGGTGACGACCTCCGCGATGACGTTCGAGCATGCGGGCTGCCTGTTCAATCTTCTCGACACGCCGGGCCACGAGGATTTTTCCGAAGACACCTATCGGACGCTGACCGCCGTCGACAGCGCCGTGATGGTGATCGACGCGGCGAAAGGCATTGAAACGCAGACGCGAAAACTTTTCGAAGTCTGCCGCCTCAGGGACATTCCGATCATGACCTTCGTCAACAAGGTCGATCGCGAAGGGCGCGACCCGTTCGAGCTGATCGACGAGATCGCCGACCAGTTGGCGCTCGATGTCTCGCCGCAGGTCTGGCCGGTCGGAACCGGCGGAGAATTCGCCGGCTGTTATGACATGGCGCATGACCGTCTTCTCCTCGACGACGGCGGCGATGCGGGAAAATTCGGCCGGCGCCTCGATCTTTCAGGCCCCGGAGATTCCCGGCTCGACGAGATCGCCGGCGCCGACCTCGCCCGCCGCGCGCGCGACCAGATGGAGCTGGCGCGCGAGGGCTATGCGCCGTTCGATCTTGAGCAATACCGCCACGGCGCGCTGACGCCGATCTATTTCGGCTCGGCGCTGAAGGAGTTTTCGGTCGCCGAATTGCTGCGCGATATCGGAAAATTCGCGCCGCCGCCGCGCGCCCAGAAAGCCGGCGACATCGCCATTGAGCCGTCGGACAATTCCGTATCCGGATTTGTTTTCAAGGTGCAGGCGAACATGGACCCCAATCACCGGGACCGCATCGCCTTCGTTCGCCTGTGTTCGGGCGAGTTCAAGCGCGGCATGAAACTGAAAGTCTCGCGCACGGAAAAACTTCTCGCCGTCAATGCGCCGATATTCTTTCTGGCGCAGGAGCGAAACCTCGCCGAGGAAGCGGTCGCCGGCGACATCATCGGCGTGCCGAACCACGGCGCCCTCGGCGTCGGCGACACTCTGTCGGAAAAGGACGGGATCAAATTCTCCGGCCTTCCCGACTTCGCGCCGGAGATCATCCGCCGCGTCCGCCTCGACGATCCGATGAAATCGAAGCAGATGAAGCGCGCGATGACCGCGCTCGCCGAAGAAGGCGCGGCGCAAGTGTTCATGCCGTCGCTGGGCGCCGATTTTTATGTCGGCGTCGTCGGCGCCTTGCAGCTCGACGTCATCGAGGAGCGGATGAAATCGGAATACGGCGTCGCCGCCGTGATGGAGCCTTGCGGCTATGACGCGGTGCGCTGGCTATCGGGCGCCGAGGCGGCGGTCGGCAAATTCGTCGCGCTCCATCAATCGGCGATCGCGCATGACCGCTACGGCTCGCCCGTCTATCTCGCGCGCTCAGCCTGGGAGGCCGGCTACGCCGAACAGAAAAATCCCGACGTCAAATTCCTGAAGACACGGGAACGGGTCTGAGCTGCCGGGCTTTCTCCCGCAACTACTCGACGATTTCCGGCGGCCTTCAAAGGAAGAGCCCGGAACGTGAGTTCCGAGCTCCGCGCGCTATTTCGATGTCCTTGCTGGACGGCTGCCCGACTGTCAGACACCGCAGGGCGCACCCTGAGCAGCGCGAGGATTATAGGCGCCCTTGATTGGGATTTGAAGGCCGGTCCATCGGATTTCGAAAGCCTCGCCAGCAAATCCGCCGAAAACCCGCCGTCGGCCGCTTCCTTCGCGACTACTCGACGATTTCCGGCGGCCTTCAAAGGAAGAGCCCGGAAGGTAAATTCCGGGCTCTCTCCCGCGATGTCGACGCCCTTACCGGTCGGCTGCCCGACGATCAGGAATCTCAGGACGCGGCCTGGACAGCGATTTCAATATAGCCGCCTTTGATCACGATTTGAAGGTCGATCCATCGGTTTGCGAAAGCCTCGCCCGGAAATCCGCCAACAACCCGCCGCCGGCCGCGAAAAACGCCCGCAACGTCAATGTTTATGCGGCTCTCGTCAGAAAGCGCGCCGGATTTGCGCAATTGAGTGATGCGCGGCGCGCCGGCGAAATAATCCGTATTCGCCGTATAATATCCGCACCGGTTATGGATTTGAATCCAGTCTTCATGCGGGGTTCAGCGATTTTGTCCGTATAATGCGGATGCAATTCTTTGGCGAAAAATGCGCGGGTCGCGCCGTTGCGGCGCGAAGAGGACCAAGGACGCCAGTCGAAGAACCGGAGCGTTCTGGAAAACCGGATTGTCAAAGAGCCGGCGCCCCGAAGAGCGCCGCTAACGCCATTAGTAAAAGGCTCAAGGCTTTTTCGATCAAGCGCCTATTTGCGGGAATTCAGGATACGGATCTCGCGCCAGCGGGGAGTCAATAGGCATAACGATCAAAACGCGATCGCCCCGCGCGGGCGAGGGCGGCGCTATTGCATGCTGCGATTTTCTTCGCTATACTGAACCATATGGTTCATTATCAAACCACCCGACTCGACGCTTCGTTCGCCGCCCTCGCCGACGCCACGAGGCGCGGTATTCTGGAGCGGCTCGGCCGCGAGGACGCCTCGATCACCGAGCTTGCCGAGAAATTCGACATGTCCCTTACGGGCATGAAGAAACATGTCGGCGTTCTTGAGCGGGCGGGGCTGGTCGCGACGGAAAAGGTCGGCCGCGTGCGGACCTGCAAACTGGGTCAGCGACGGCTGGAAGCGGAAACGGCGTGGATCGACGGCTATCACCGGCAATGGGCCGCGCGCTTCGATGCGCTGGACAAAGTTGTCGAAGAGTTGAAACGCAAGGAGAAAACCGGTGGACGCAGGAAAAGACGATAAGCCGGCCCCCGCGAGATATCGCACGTCAGTGGAGCGGAAATCAGCGCGCGAGCTGGTCGTCACGCGAAGCTTCAACGCTCCGCCGCCGCTCGTCTTCAAGGCGTGGACCACGCCTCGCCTGCTGATGCGATGGTGGGCGCCCAAATCATTCGGCATATCCTTTGTTTCCTGCGAGGCGGATGTCCGCGTCGGCGGGTCTTACCGGTTCGTCTTCAGCCACCCCGCGAGTGCGCAGCCGATGGCGTTTTTCGGCAAATATATTGAGGTGATCCCGAACGCGCGCCTCGCCTGGACCAATGAGGAGGGCGGCGAAGCGGGCGCCGTCACCACGGTGACCTTCGAACAGCGCGGCGACGAAACACTGGTCGTCCTGCATGATCTCTATCCGTCGAAGGAAGCGCTCGACGCCGCCATCGCCTCGGGGAGCGCCTGCGGATTTGAAGAGACCTTCGCGCAGCTCGACGATTTTCTCGCCGCTCCCGCGCCATGATGGCGCTCAGGGCGCGCCTGTCGTATCAATCGCCGCTATGACCTCGCCCGCCCTTCATCATCACGCGCGCCAGCACAGGTCGAACATGGCCGGCGTCGAAGCGGTTTCGATCACATCGAACCGCCGCTTTCCGCGCCATGCGCATGACAATTACGGCATCGGCCTGTTCGATCGCGGCGCGCATCGCAGCTGGAGTTCATTCGGCGATGTCGAATCCGGCGCCGGCGATATCGTCACGGTCAACCCTGAGGAAATGCATGACGGCGTGCCGCTGGCGAATGCGCCGCGCTCATGGCGCATGATCTATTTCGAGCGGTCGATTATCGACGGGCATATTGGCGAAGAAGCGCCGCGCCCGCTCGAATTCGCGCGGCCCGTCCTGCGCGACCCGTCTTTACGGGCGCAGCTTGATGCGGTTTTCTCGCTGCTCGTTTCGCAAGGGCGCGAGGCGCTCGCGGTCGAGGAGGCGATTGCGCGATTATTGCTGACGGTTCGCGATCATCACGGCGCGGGGGGCGCGCCGGCGCGCGGCCGGGCGCCGGCCGCGCGGCGCGCGCGCCAGTTGATCGACGACGAACCGGCGGCGATGATTTCGCTCTCGACGCTCGCTGACGCGGAAGGGGTCAGCCGCTTTCAGCTTATCCGCGCCTTCGCGAAGGAGGTCGGCGTCACGCCTTACGCCTATCAGATGCAGCGCCGCGTTCGCCTCGCCCGCCGGCGCATCGCCGAAGGGCTGGCGCTTGCCGACGCGGCCGCCGCCGCCGGCTTCGCGGACCAGAGCCACATGACGCGCGCCTTCGTCCGCCAGCTTGGCGTCACGCCCGCGCGCTACCGGGAGGCGGTCGGCGCCAGCCCGGCGGGGCGCCGCAATATCGTTCAAGACGTTTGAGCGGCGGCTGATCCAGGATCGCGGCGACAGGGAGTTTGGCGGACATGGTTCAGCGTCTCGATCGACGCATGCTGTTAATGACGGGACTTGGCGCGCTGGCGGCCGGATGCGCGCTGGGGCCCGAGGCGGCGGCGACGAACGGCGCCGATGATCTTCAGGGTCTTCTCGATCACCGCATCTTGCGCCAGCGCGCGGCCAATGCGGCGGTCATCGGCGTTCTCTCGCCGGCGGGCCGACGCATATATTCGGCGCGGCGTCCCGAGGCGGACGAGACCTATCCGCTCGGCGACCGGACGATCTTCGAGATCGCCTCCCTGACCAAGGTGTTCACAGCCCTTTTGCTCGCCGCGGAAGTCGTCGACGGCCGCATGGGCCTTGATGATCCGCTTCAGGATTATCTGCCCGATGGAGTGGTCGCGCCGTCATTCGAGGGGCGGGCCATAACGCTCACAGACCTTGCAACGCATGGCGCGGCGCTTCCCTTGCGGCCGAACAATCTCGCCAATGGCGCGGCCGATGCGCCCGACAAATATGCGGGCTACACGCTCGACGATCTTTATCGCGGCCTGCCCGATTACCGGCTCGGCTATGCGCCGGGGTCGCAGTTTCGCTATTCCAATCTCGGCTTTGCGCTGCTCGGCCAGGCGATCGCGCGGCGCGAGGCGATGAGCTTCGATGCCGTGTTGCGGCGGCGCGTCACCGGCCCGCTCGGCCTTGACGACACAACGCTGTCCGAGGACCCCGAAAAAGCGCGGCGGCGCGCCAGGGGACATGATCTTTATCTCGATCCCGTCGGGGCCGGCGGGCCGAGCGCGCTGTCGCCCGCTTACGGCCTGCGATCGACCGCGCATGATATTTTGCGGCTGCTTGATCTTTTCCTCGACGGCCGCGGTCCATCGCATCTTCGCGGCGCGGCGCGGCTGATGCTGGCGACAGATCGCCCAGGCGATGACGATACGACGCGGATGGCGCTTGGGTGGCGGCGCACGACGGCGCATGGCGAGACTTATTACTGGTCGAATGGCAGCGGCGACGGATCGCGCTGCTTCATGGGGTTCAATCCGGCGCGCGGCGTCGCGGTCGTTGCGCTCGCCGATGCGGCGAGCGGCGGCGGGCTCGACGATATCGGCCGCCGCGTTCTCGATCCGGCGCAAGAGGTCGACGCCGCCGTCGTCCCCGCGCCGGAATTCGTCACGCTGCCGGAAGAGATGCTGCTGCGCGCGACCGGGCGCTTTGAATATGCGCCGGACGACGCCTTCGACATCACGCGCGGCGTCACTGGCCTCGTTGTCTCCTCGGGGCCAATCCAGATCGTAATCCGCCCGACATCGCCGAGCGTTTATGCGTCAGCTATGATGCCGGGCGTCATCTTCGAATTTGACGGCGTTGAGGCCGGACCGGCGCGCGGCCTCACGCTGCATCAGGACGGCCAGTCATTCTATTACAGGCGGGTCTGACAGAAAGACGGCGCGCGAACGCCGGCCCGTCGCTAATTTTCGAACGGGTCTTTCATCAAGATGACGTCGTCGCGTTCGGGGCTTGTCGAGACGAGCGCCACGGGGCGCTCGATCAGCTCCTCGATGCGGCGGACATATTTGACGGCCTCGGCAGGCAATTGCGCCCAGGAGCGGGCGCCGACGGTCGAGCCTTTCCATCCTTCCATCGTTTCGTAAACGGGTTTGATGCGCGACTGCGCGTCGATCCCGGCTGGCAGATAGTCAAAGCGCGCGCCGTCGATGTCGTAGCCGACGCAGACATTCAGCGTCTCGAAGCCGTCGAGCACATCGAGCTTGGTGAGCGCGACGCCGTCGACGCCCGCAACCTTCAGCGACTGGCGCACGAGCGTCGCGTCGAACCATCCGCAGCGGCGTTTTCGCCCGGTCACCGTGCCGAATTCATGGCCGCGCGCGCCGATTTTTTCGCCGATCGCATCGACGAGTTCGGTCGGGAACGGGCCTTCGCCGACACGCGTCGTATAAGCCTTGACGATGCCGAGCACATAGCCGACGGCGCGGGGCCCAAGCCCCGAGCCGGTCGCCGCCTGCCCGGCGACGGTGTTCGACGAGGTGACGTAAGGATAGGTGCCGTGATCGACATCGAGGAGAACGCCCTGCGCGCCTTCGAACAGGATGCGCTTGCCGGCTTTCCTCGCCTCGTCGAGGAGCTTCCAGACCGGCTTCACGAATGGCGCGATCTTCGGCGCGATTTCCTTCAGCTTTTCGGTCAGCGCCGCAGCGTCGACTTCCGCGGCGCCGAGGCCGCGGCGGATGGCGTTGTGATGAACGAGAAGATTTTCGACCTTTCCGGCCAGAGTGTCCGTGTGCAGAAGATCGACGACGCGGATCGCGCGCCGACCTGCCCGGTCTTCATAGGCGGGGCCGATGCCGCGCTTCGTGGTGCCGATTTTGGTTCCGGTCGCGGCGCCTTCGCGCATCGCGTCGAGTTCTGAATGAACCGGCAGGATCAGGCAGGCGTTCTCGGCGATCGCAAGGCTCGCCGGCGTGACATGGACGCCCTGGTCTTCGATGCGCGCGATTTCGGCGAACAGCGCCCACGGATCGACGACGACGCCCGAGCCGATGACGCCGAGCCGGCCCTCGCGCACGACGCCCGACGGCAGCAGCGACAATTTGTAGACCTTGCCGTCGATGACCAGCGTATGGCCGGCATTGTGCCCGCCCTGAAAGCGCACGACGACGTCAGCCCGCGCCGACAGCCAGTCCACGATCTTGCCCTTGCCCTCGTCGCCCCACTGGACGCCGATGACCGCCACATCCGTCATGCGACCCTCGTTTTTCGATTTCGCGCCGCACAATAGGCGCCGCGGCGCCGGGGTCAATGCGTTCGCTTCGCCCGGCCGGGCCGCCCCCGGTGAGGGCGTCTTGTTGAGGTGGAGCTGCGGCGGGTAGTCTTACCCATCGGGGCGCCGCCGCGCCGCCCGCCGGGAGAGTTCACCACATGAAGCGACTGTTGCTTGCCGCCGCCGCGCTCGCCGCCTCCTGCGCCCACGCGCAGACGACCGCCGCTGCGCCGGCGCCGACCTCGCCGAAGCCGCCTTGCTCCGATGCGGTCTTTGACGATTTCGATTTCTGGCTCGGCGAGTGGGATGTCTACGGACCGACCGGCAAGCTCGCCGGAACCAATTCGATCCGCAAGGAGGAATATGGCTGCCTGTTGACCGAGCACTGGGTGAACTCTGGCGGCCAGACCGGGCAGAGCTATAATTTCGTCGACCTCGCGACCGGCAAATGGCGCCAGGTCTGGGTCTCGGCCGGTTCGACGATCGATTATTCGGGCGGGCTCGACGACAAGGGCGCGATGGTTCTCGAAGGAACGATCGGCTACGGCGCCGGGCAACCCGGCAACGGCGCGAAGTTCCGCGGGACGTGGACGCCGAACGCCGACGGCACGGTGACGCAATATTTCCAGCAATATGACGACGGCAAGGGCGAATGGACCGACTGGTTCACCGGGACTTACAAACGCAAGGCGCCATAGCGGCCGGCGCGTTGCGTTTTCATTCCGCCTCCTGACCGCCTGGACAGTAGTCGATCGGCATGGCGAGGCCGCACCGGAAGACGGCGGCGCGGATCAGCTCTCGCTCACCCATTTGATCTGAAACTCGATCTCTTCGCCCGCGTCGTCCCGCTCATGTTCGATATTGAAGCGCGCGCCTTTCGGCACGCGGATGCGCTCGCCCGCGATCTGGATCGCAAAAGGCTCGCCAGTTTCGACGCAGTCGGCGAAACGGCGCAGTTTCGCCGCGAACTGCTTGGCCGAATAATCTTTTTCGATATCGCGGCGCGGCTTTCCGGGCATGGTTTTTTTCCTCTCGACGGACGCCTAAAACTTCAGCGCCTTGGCCTGCTTCACATGCGGGAGTTTCGACACCTTCTCAAGCACGTCGTTCGACACCAGTTCGTCGACGGCGAGGAGCGCGATCGCGTCGGCGCCGGGCGCCGAGCGGCCGAGATTGAAGGTCGCGATGTTGACATTCGCCGCCCCTAACGTCTGGCCGAGCGCGCCGATGAAGCCCGGCTTGTCGGCGTTCGTCACATAGAGCATCGACGGCGCGAAGCTCGCCTCCATCTCGACGCCCTTGATCTCGACGATGCGCGGCGTCTGGCCGAACAAGGCGCCGGAGACCGTGCGGTCCTGACGCTCGGTGACGATCCGCAGGCGGATGACGCTTTCGAAATTCTCCGCGTCGTCGCGATAGGTTTCGGCGATTGCGATGCCGCGCTCCTTGGCGACCAGCGGCGCGTTGACGATATTCACCTCAGCGAGCATCGGGCGCAGGACGCCCGCGACCGCCGCCGCCGTCATCGGGCGCGTGTTCAATTTCGCGACATTGCCGGCGTAGACGACTTCGATCGCCTTGACGCTGGTCTCGGTCAGCTGGCCGGCGAATTTCCCGAGATTTTCGGCGAGCGAAATGAACGGCTTCAGGCGCGGCGCTTCTTCCGCCGTGATCGAGGGCATGTTGAGCGCGTTGGTCACCGCGCCGCGCATCAGGTAATCCGACATCTGCTCGGCGATCTGGATCGCGACATTTTCCTGCGCTTCGTTGGTCGAAGCGCCAAGATGCGGCGTCAGCACGACTTTTTCATTGCCGAAGAGCGGATGGCTGGTCGCGGGCTCTTCAGCGAAGACGTCAAGCGCGGCGGCGCCGATTTTTCCCGAATCGAGCCCCGCCTTCAGCGCCGCCTCGTCGACAAGCCCGCCGCGCGCGCAGTTGACGATGATGACGCCTTTTCTGGTTTTCGCGAGCGCCTTCGCCGACAGGATGTTTTTCGTCTGTTCGGTCAGCGGCGTGTGCAAGGTGATGATGTCGGCCCTGGCGAGCAGCGCGTCGAGTTCGACTTTTTCAACGCCAAGTTCGACCGCGCGCGCGTCAGTCAGATACGGGTCGAACGCGATGACGCGCATTTTAAGTGCGACGCCGCGATCGGCGACGATGCCGCCGATATTGCCGCAGCCGATGACGCCGAGCGTCTTGCCGAACAGCTCGACGCCCATGAAGCGAGACTTCTCCCATTTGCCGGCATGGGTCGACGCGTTGGCGAGCGGGATCTGGCGCGCGGCGGCGAACATCATGGCGATCGCGTGTTCGGCCGTCGTGATCGCATTGCCATAGGGCGTGTTCATGACGACGATGCCGGCGGCGGTCGCCGCCGGGATGTCGATATTGTCGACGCCGATGCCGGCGCGGCCGATGACTTTCAGGTTTTTCGCCGCCGCGATGATATTCGCCGTCGCTTTCGTCGCCGAGCGCACGGCGAGGCCGTCATAAAGGCCGATGACCTGTTCTAGCCTTGCCTTGTCCTTGCCGAGCTTTGGTTCATACGCGACCTCCAGCCCGCGCTCCTTGAAAATGTTGACGGCGGTTTCGGAAAGATCGTCGGAAATGAGAACTTTGGGCATGGGAAGGTTCCGTCAATAGTGAATGGTGAATGGTGAGTAGTGAATGGTGAATGGCTGGCGGCGAATGGCGAATTTTGTTCGCCATTGACGATTGACCATTCACCCCTTCGCTTCGCGAAAGGCCCAGTCGAGCCAGGGGCATAGCGCCTCGATATCGGCGCGTTCGATGGTCGCGCCGCACCAGATCCGCAGGCCCGGCGGCGCGTCGCGATAGCCGCCGATGTCGAAGGCGGCCTCTTCCTTGCCGAGCAGCGATTCGATCTGCTTGACGAAGGCGCGCTGCTGGTCGTCGGCGAGCGAGGCGATCGCCGGGTCGACGATCTTCAGGCAGACCGAGGTGTTGGAGCGCGCCTTTTCATCGGCGCAGAGAAAATCGACCCAATCGGTCCGCGCGACCCATTGCGAGATCGCGTGAAGGTTCGAATCAGCGCGGCGGATGAGCTCCTTCAATCCGCCGGCGGCGGCGCCCCATTTCAGCGCGTCGACCCAGTCTTCGATCACCAGCATCGACGGCGTGTTGATGGTCTCGCCCTCGAAAATACCTTCGATCAGCTTGCCGCCCTTGGTCAGGCGGAAAATTTTCGGCAGCGGCCATTGCGGCTTCCAGCTTTCGAGCCGCTGAACCGCGCGCGGCGAGAGGATGAGGACGCCGTGACCGCCTTCGCCGCCAAGCGCCTTCTGGAAAGAAAATGTCGTCGCGTCGAGCTTTGCCCAGTCGAGCGGCTGGGCGAAGGCCGCCGATGTCGCATCGCAGATAGTGAGCCCTGCGCGATCGGCGGCGATCCAGTCGGCGTCCGGAACGCGAACGCCCGACGTCGTGCCGTTCCAGGTGAAGACGATGTCCGTCGCCGGATCGGCTTTCGAAAGATCCGGCAGGGCGCCGTAAGGCGCCGTCAGGGTCGCCGCGTCGAGTTTCAGTTGCTTGACGACATCGGTGATCCAGCCTTCGCCGAAGCTTTCGAAGGCGAGCATGGTGACGGGGCGCGCGCCGAGCAGCGACCACAGCGCCATTTCGACAGCGCCCGTGTCCGACGCCGGCACGATGCCGATGCGATAATCGTTCGGAACTTCCAGCAGCGCGCGCGTGCGGTCGATCGCCTCTTTCAGGCGCGTCTTGCCGAGCTTGGCGCGATGCGAGCGGCCGAGCGTTTCCGTTCCAAGATTTTGCGCAGACCATCCGGGGCGCTTGGCGCAGGGGCCGGATGAAAAATAGGGGCGCGCTGGACGTACGCCCGGTTTCGTCGTCATCGATGTCACTCCCATCCTTACAGATGAGTCGCGCTTCGTTGGGGAAGCGTGGCCCGCCGCGCTTGTCCGACAGAATCGCTGGCGCCGTCAACAGAAATTTTGCATTGCAGCAAACTGCCATCCGGAGCATTTTGTGCTGCGATAGCCTTGCCGACCCCTTCCTTCGAGACGGATCGATCATCCGGCGATGACCGACCCTCCTCAGGATGTGGGTAGGTCTCCTTCAACACAGAAAGCCCTCATCCTGAGGAGCGCGCCGAGGGCGCGCGTCTCGAAGGATGGGCCGCTTGAACCGTCCGTGCAAAGATCTCCTCGATGAAGCAAGCGATGAACTCGACGACGACCCGGACCGGTCCCGCCGATGCGACGCCGCTCGACTGGATGCTGCTTGCGCTGCTGACCGCGCTCGGCGG
>Ga0155549_1003_pt3 | contig 37362 bp, 37 predicted proteins | sample RifCSPhighO2_12_FD_107206 | JGI IMG/M metagenome (GOLD analysis project Ga0155549, IMG submission 107206) | Alphaproteobacteria bacterium RIFCSPHIGHO2_12_FULL_63_12
ACCATGACCGCGGTCAGTTGGGCGGCGTTCTCCTCCGCGGCGTCTTTCGGCGAAAACACGGTGACGAGCCCCGCGCCGCTGCGCAGCGCCGCCCGCGCGGCGAGGCGCGCGGCGCCGGTCCGAAGTCGCGGACCTGAAATGATCGCGGCGTGACCGCGATCGTATTTGTGGGTGGTGAAATCGGGACGCCGCCAGCGGCCGCCCCAGAGCATCGGATGGTTTTCAAATGTTGATGGTTTTACCGCGGCGATCCACTCATCTTTCACCCCAATGTCGACGATTTGGACGGCGCCCGCGAAAGCGCGGCCCGGAAAGAGCGCATGACCGGGCTTTCGGGCGATAAACGCAAGTGTCGCCGCGGCCTGAATGGCGACGCCCGCAACCGCGCCCGAATCCGCGTCGACGCCGCTCGGGATATCGAGGGCGATTTTTGGCGCCGGATGCGCATTTGCTGCAAGAATGATCTCGCGTTCCGGACTTTCGATAGCGCGCGCGAGCCCGGTGCCGAACAACGCATCGACGATCACCCCCGCGCCGTCGAGAATCGCCGGCATCAGGCGCTCAACCTCGCCGTCGAACAGCCCGGCCATCAGCGCCGCATCGCCCCTGAGGCGATCGCGCTCGCCGACGAGGCCGACCCGCACTGTCCATCCGGCGTCTTTCAGCTTGCGCGCAACAACAAAGCCGTCGCCGCCATTATTACCCGGCCCGCACAGGACAGCGACGGCGCGCCGCTCCATCGTCCGTATAATGAATGACGCGGCGGCGGCGCCCGCCGTCTCCATCATCGCGGCGCCGGAAAGCCCGTTCCGGATCGCTGTCGCCTCGACCTCGCGTGTTTCAGACGCGCTTAGCAGGATAAATGGCGGTATCAGTTGACTTGCTCCTCAGGAACCGTTGTTCTTTACCGCAGCAGCGCGCGCGAGTCGTCCCCATGAAAAAAATCGAAGCCATCATCAAGCCGTTCAAGCTCGACGACGTGAAGGACGCGCTTCATGAAATCGGCCTTCAGGGCATGACCGTCACCGACGTACGCGGGTTCGGGCGGCAGAAGGGCCATACGGAACTCTACCGGGGCGCTGAATATGTCGTCGATTTCCTGCCGAAGGTGAAGATTGAGATCGTCACTACAGACGCCCTGGCGCCGCGGGCGATCGAGGCGATCGCCCAAGCAGCCCATTCCGGGCGAATCGGCGACGGAAAAATCTTCGTTTATGACGTCGAAAACGCGGTCCGCATTCGTACCGGCGAGACCGGGGATGACGCAATATAGCCGTTTCTAGCATCGTTTTGGCATAATATGCCATATTTGTGGCATTGAATCCCATTTCCCGTCGAAATTTTTTGCAGTGCAAAAAATATTATTGATTTCCGTCGGGCGAAGCCGTCATCCTCTGGCGATAATTTATTAAGCCCCTGAGCGGGCCTGTTCCCGCCCCGGGGCGCGCATCGCGACAACCCGAGGAAGGAGCTTCCCCTAAATGTCTTCAGCTGACGACGTCCTTAAACGGATCAAGGACAAGGACATCCGTTTCGTCGACCTGCGTTTCACCGACACGCGCGGCAAGTGGCAGCATGTCACTTTCGATCGCAGCATGATCGACGCCGACCTTTTCGAAGAAGGAACGATGTTCGACGGCTCCTCGATCGCCGGCTGGAAGGCGATCAATGAAAGCGACATGATCTTGATGCCGGATGCGTCAACGGCGTTTGAGGATCCGTTTTTCGCGCAGCCGACGCTGACGGTCATTTGCGACATTCTCGATCCGGCGACCGGCCAGCCCTACAGCCGCGATCCGCGCACCACGGCGAAGGCGGCCGAAGCGTATCTCGCATCGACCGGCGTCGGCGATACCGCATATTTCGGCCCGGAAGCGGAGTTTTTCGTGTTCGACGACGTCAAATGGTCGACCGAACAGCACAATATGGGTTTCTCGCTCGACAGCGACGAGGGCCCCTATAATTCCTCAACCGCTTATGAAGGCGGCAACCTCGCTCATCGTCCCGGCCCCAAGGGCGGTTATTTCCCGGTGCCGCCGGTCGACAGCGCGCAGGACATGCGTACCGAAATGCTGGCGATCATGGGCGATCTCGGGCTGATGCCGGAAAAGCATCATCATGAAGTCGCGCCGTCGCAGCACGAACTCGGCATGAAGTTCGCCAATCTGACGATGATGGCCGATCGCATGCAGCTTTATAAATACATCGTTCATCAGGTCGCGCACGCCTATGGCAAATCGGCGACGTTCATGGCCAAGCCCGTGTTCGGCGACAACGGCTCGGGCATGCACGTGCACCAGTCGATCTGGAAAAACGGCAAGCCGCTCTTCGCCGGCGACCGCTACGCCGACCTGTCAGAGACATGCCTTTATTATATCGGCGGCATCATCAAGCACGCGCGCGCGATCAACGCCTTCGCCAATTCGACCACCAACTCCTACAAACGCCTCGTCCCCGGCTATGAAGCGCCGGTCCTGCTCGCTTATTCGGCGAGGAACCGCTCCGCCTCGATCCGTATTCCGTGGGTTCCCTCGCCCAAAGGAAAGCGCATCGAAGTCCGCTTCCCGGATCCGGCGGGCAATCCTTACCTCACCTTCGCCGCGCTGATGATGGCCGGCCTCGACGGCATCGAAAACCGCATTCACCCGGGCGATCCGATGGACAAGGATCTATACGATCTTCCGCCGGCGGAACTGAAAGAAATTCCCCATGTCTGCGCCAGCCTCCGCGACGCGCTCGATCACCTCGACAAGGACCGCGCCTTCCTCAAGAAAGGCAACGTCTTCAATGACGATCAGATCGAAGCGTTCATCGAACTGAAAATGGCGGAAGTGAAGCGTTTCGAAACGACGCCGCATCCAGTTGAATTCGCCATGTATTATTCGTCGTAAGAACTTACGCCGGATGTATGGGGGAAAGGCCGGGAGCGATCCCGGCCTTTTTCGTTTCCGCAACGTCCAGATTTGCCGCGCGCGCGCGCGTCCGGCATACTCGCCGGCGGAAAACTCCAAGGAGCCGTTCATGCTCGCGCACGCCGCCCTCAAATCCTTCGTCGAAAAAACCTGGCGCGAGGAGGTGACGCCGACCCTCGTCGACTACATCCGCATTCCGAACAAGTCGCCGGCGTTCGAGCCCGAATGGGAAAAGCTCGGGCACATGGAAAAAGCGGTCGCAATGTTCGAGAGTTGGGCGCGCGGCAAGCTGAAGGAGCTTCCCGGCGCGACGCTTTCGGTCATGCGCGCGCCCGGAAGGACGCCGTTGATCGTCATCGACGCGCCGGGCGCCGTCAAAGGCGAGACGATCCTGCTTTACGGCCATCTCGACAAGCAGCCGGAAATGACGGGCTGGGCGTCCGGCAAGGGACCGTGGCTACCCGTCATCGAGGACGACAAGCTTTATGGGCGCGGCGGCGCCGATGACGGCTACGCGCTCTTTGGCGCGCTGACCGCACTCGTCGCGCTCGAAAAACAGGGCGTCGCCCGCGCGCGCTGCGTCACCATCATCGAGGCGTCCGAAGAATCAGGCTCGCCGGACCTTCCCTATTACATGGAACAGTTGGCGCCGAAGATCGGCGATGTCGGCCTCGTCGTCTGTCTCGATTCCGGCTGCGGCGATTATGAGCGGCTGTGGCTGACGACCAGCCTGCGCGGCCTCATTGGCGGGACGTTGCGCGTCGACGTGCTTGAAGAGGGCGTTCACTCCGGCGACGCGTCCGGCATCGTGCCGTCCTCGTTCCGGATCCTCCGCATGCTGCTCGACCGCGTCGACGACGTCGCGACGGGCGCGGTCAAAGCCGCCGCGTTCCAGACGACGATCCCCGAAGACCGCCGCGCGCAGGCGAAGATCGCGGCGGCGGCGCTTGGCGACGCCGTCTTCTCGAAATTCCCGTTTGTGCGCGGCATGTCGCCGGCGACAGGCGACCGCGCGGAACTGATCCTCAACCGCACCTGGCGGTCGGCTTTGTCGGTCACCGGCCTTGCGGGCGCGCCGGCGCCGGAGAATGCCGGCAATGTCTTGCGCCCTTCGACGACCGCGAAATTGTCGCTGCGCCTGCCGCCGACGCTTGACGCCGACGCGGCGAGCGCGGCGCTGAAGCGTCTCCTTGAAGAAAACCCGCCCTATGGCGCGCGCGTCGCCTTCGCGCCGGAGCCGGCCGGCGGCGGCTGGAACGCGCCGGTGACGGCGCCCTGGCTCGAAGCCGCGCTTGACGCCGCCTCACTCGCCTCATGGGGGAAGCCCTCGGCCATGATGGGCGAAGGCGGCACGATCCCGTTCATGGGGATGCTCGGGCGCGTCTTCCCGAAAGCGCAATTCGCGATCACCGGCGTTCTCGGGCCGAATTCCAACGCCCACGGACCAAACGAGTTCCTGCACCTGCCGACGGGCATGCGCGTCACCGAAACGGTCGCGCAGGTCGTCGCGGCGCATGGGGCGAAATAAGCGGCGGCAACTTAAGAAAACTGCGTGACGCTCAGATTGTTCCCATCCGGATCGCTGAACCATGCGACCTTCACGGCGCCGTCCGGCGTCGTCCAGATTCCGTTCTCATCCTGACCAAAGCCTGGATAGATCGTGAAGCGAACGCCCATCTTCGTCAGCGCCGCGACGGTTTTCCTGATGTCGTCGACGGCGAAGCCGAAGACCGTGTGCTCATGCGCCTTCCAGTCGCCGACGGTCGAGAGCCGGAGCGGCGCGCCGCCGATGTCGAACACAGCGGCGAAATCGTCCGATCCCGTCATTTTCAGCCCGAGAACATCGCGGTAGAACGGCTCCGACGCCGCGCGGTCGCGCGTGCAGATGATGACGACGGGTCTTGCGTTGCTGAGCGCTCCCATGCGGACTTTCCCTCCCTTGTCGGCCTTCACCAGATCTGCGGGCGCGCCGGCCCTTTGACGCGCTTTCGCTTTTGCTCCGCTGGGCGGCCGAGTTCCGCCAGCACGTCGGCGCGCGCCTCATCGAGATTTGGCGCGGGCGGGCGCGTCGGCGATGGCGCGTAGCCGGAAATCTTGAAGGCGCTGCCGGTCATCGTCAGATCGCCCATTTCCGGATCCTTGACGGTGACGAACATGTCGCGCGCTTGAAGCTGCGGATCGTTGACGACGTCGGCCATCGTGTGGATCGGCGCCGCCGGCACGCCGCGCTCCCTCAAAAGCGCGACCCATTCGGCGACCGTTTTCGCTTTCAGCGCTTCCTCGATCTCCTCCTTCAGCGCGACATGGTTCGCAAAGCGCAGATAGATGTTGTCATAGCGCGGATCGGTCTTGAACGCCGGGCGCTCCAGCGCGTCGCACAGCACGTCGAACAGTTTTTCGTTGGCGCAGCCGATGGCGATGCGGCCGTCCTTCGCCGCGAAGACATCGAAGGGGGTGATCACAGGATGGCGCGAGCCGGTCGGCGTCTGCGTTTCTCCGGTCGCAAGCTGGCGAACGAGCGCGCTTTCAAGCAGCATCGTCTGCACGTCGAGCATGGCGATGTCGATGAAGCGGCCCTTTCCGCTGGCGCGCCGCTCGTACAGCGCCGACGCGATCGCCAGCGCTGCAAACGTCCCCGCCGCGAGGTCGCCGAGCGATACGCCAAGGCGCACGCCCTGCCCGCCTTCCTCGCCATTGATCGAGATCATCCCGCCCAACGCCTGCACGATGAGGTCATAGGCGGGAAGATCGCGGTAGGGGCCCGTATGCCCGAACCCTGAAACGGAAGCATAGACGAGCGACGGGTAGCGATTCTTGATCGCCTCATAATGGAGATTGAAATGCTCCATCGTGCCGGGGCGGAAATTCTCGACCAGAACATCCGACCGGCCGAGCAGTTCCTCGAAGACGCGCCGGTCATCGGCGTTCTTCAGATCGAGCGCGAGGCTGCGCTTGCCGCGATTGATCGAGGCGAAATAGACGCTCTCGCCCTGCTGGAACGGTGGGAAGGCGCGGGTGTCGTCGCCATGGCCCGGCTGCTCGACTTTCAAAACCTCGGCGCCAAGCTCCCACAACAACGTCGTGCAATAGGGACCGGCGAGGACGCGGGAGAGATCGAGGATGCGGACGCCGGCGAGCGGCCCGCGCGGGGCGGTTGTCATGAGTGGTGCTCCCAGTTTGAGCGGCGCGACTGAACCAGCTTTCAGGCGCGAAGACCAGCCGCGCTCGCAATCACCCGCTCGTAATCGGCGAGCGCCGGAAACGGCTCGCCGGCGCGGCGCGGCCGGACGCCGTCCCTGAGGCGCACATAGTCTTCTACGATCGACGCCTGTTGTTCATAGCCATAGGCATGGAACGGCCGCCTCTGATCGAGCGCATAGAGATAACGTCGGCTCGCGAGCAGTTCGATCCCGGTGCGCTTCAGGGCGCGATATTGCCAGACATGCACCAGCTCATGCGCGAGGTGCGCGCGCTCCGCGATGCTTGTCGCTTCCTCGGGAGCCCCCTTCCAGAAAATGTGATCTCCCCGGACGACCGTCACTTTCAGCATCGCGGCGATGGGCGTGTGCCAGCGCGCGATGATGCGGACAGCGTCGAGGTCGATCGCGGCGGCGAGCGACGGGGGAAGAAGGAGGCGTTCCCCCGTCGTCAATTTGCGTTGAAGCCAGACCATCCGCACGAAACCTCAAATGCGTACGGTGGTCGGCGGCACGGCCCCTTGTCAATCAAGGTGGGGCGCGGGCGGATTAATTTTGCGGCGGCGCTTCGGCATCAGACTCATCCGCCGCAGCCTCGCTTGGCGATTCAACGGGATCCATTGTCAGCGCCTCCGGCGCGTCAGGCGCGGCGGCGTCTGACGTCACATCTGGCGGCGTCAGCGCATCTGCGGAAGACGCGGGCTCTTGCGGCGCGGCCGGCCCAGCTGTCGCGGCGCCTTTGCCAGATTTCGCGGACTTTGCAGCTTTTTGTTCCGCATCCACTTCCTCCTGGGTGAGGACGACTGAGTCATTCGCTGAATCGATCGGCGCAAAACGCGCCTTCATCGGATTGGGACGCAAATCGAGATTCGCGCCGGTGCCCGCATCGACTCCGATGCCGATGATGCCGCCGGCGATGACGTTACCGGCGCCGGAGGCGACGCCGCCGCTTGTCACTTTCGGCACCAACGTGCCGGTAGCAGGCTTGTAGCCGTCGAGCGTGAAGACGACATTCCACTCGCGTTTTCTCTTAAGTTCGAGTTCGCAAGGCGTCGTGCAATTAAACGGCCCGAGCTTGTCTGAACTGATCGATTCAACAGTGACCGTCGCTCCGGCCGGCTCGCTTTCGAACTTTGATTCATCCTTTGTGCCGCGAACTACAGTCGCACACCCCGCACAGGCGAACGCCGCCGCGGTAAGCAATAATCCAATTCTCATATTGATTTCCCCTCTATTTGATTCAGGACCAATAACCCAAATACTGGCCCTGTGACAAGGAGATCATATAACAATAAAAATGCTCAATCCCCAAACCACGCCCCATGAAAACCGAAGGGGACGCGCTGCGGGAGGGCGACTGTCGCGACCGGACCTTTGGCGATGTCCTTGGCGTCGAGGACGATGAATTCAGAAGCGTTTTGCGCTGCGTCATAGACGATAGACAGGAGATAGCCGTCGTCTTCGCCCTTCCCGGCGCGCGCGAAGGAAGACTCGCTCGGCGCGCGTCCCGGCCCCAATTCGGCGACCGTGGTTACGCCTTTGTCGACGTCGAACTTGACGATGCGCGTGCCGAGATTGAATCCCGCTTCATCGTCTTCATGCGTCGTGATCGCGTAGCCGAAGCGATGTTTGAGCCCCGCCTTGTCGTCGCTGACGCGCGGGAACTCGACCGGCAGATCGTCGATGTCTTCGCCTTTGGCGATCCCCGTCTTCAGATCGAGACGGAAACGGTGCAGATGCGCCGGGACGTCGAACCCCTTCACCCACATTTTTTCGTAGCGCGCGACATCGAGGATGACGGCGTCGCCGTCGTCATAGGCGTTCAAGGGGTGAAAGACGTAGCAGGCGGGAATTGAAAACCATTTGAGGTCTTTCGCCGTTCCGTTCCTCGGCATGACGCCGAGGCGCGCCGGATAATCCTCGCTCCATTTATAGGGCATGCCGCCCGCCATCGCGATCGCCATGTCGAAGACGATCGGCAGGTCCATGAAGACGACCTTTGTGCGCGTCGCGCAGAAATCATGCATCATCACCGGGCCATTGGTCGGAATTTCTTCCGACTGGACGAGGCGCCCTTGCGCGTCGAAGCGGTGATAGACGCAATAAGGCGGCATGAACGCATAGCCGAAGGCGAGCATCTCGCCGGTCTCCGGGCAGATTTTCGGATGCGCCGTGAGCGCCGTTTTCAACAAGCCGCCGAAATCGACACAGCCTTTCGTTGAAAGCTCGCCGTCGATCTCATAGGGAAAATGCGCTTCTTCCAGCGCAAGGATGCGGCCCGCATGGCGCACGATATTGGTGTTGGCGGTCGAGGCGGTCTTGTCCATGAAGACGGAAGGATCGCGCGACGTCACCTTCCTGCGGCGGAGCGGCGTCTCGACATAGCGGTTGCGATACCAGCGCGCTTTTCCTTTCTCGATCCTGACGCCGTGGATCATCCCGTCGCCGACGAACCAGTGCATGGATGGCTCGCGCGCGGGGTTTGGTCCGGTGCGCATGAAGACGCCGGAAAGTTCCGGCGGCAAGGCGCCGCTGACCTTCAGGTCGAACGCTTCGATCTCCTTTTCGACGGGCGCGAAATTGCCCCTCAGCCACCAAGCCGTTTGTTGCGCGCCATCCGCCATATCGGTCTCCCTCGTTTGCGGGGAGCCTACGCCAAACGATGGCGTGGTCCTATGACGAAAAACACGCCGCTGGTCATCGGCGAGACTTTTGCGGCAGCGCGAAGGCGACGATCTCATCGCCAAGCCGTGTCGACATCCTGCCGTGACCGCCGGCGTAGATGACCACATATTGCCGGCCGTCCCATTCATAGGTCATCGGCGTCGCCTGCCCGCCCGCGGGAAGCCTTCCCTTCCAGAGTTCTTCGCCAGTTTCGATGTCGAAGGCGCGCAGGTAATCGTCCATCGCCGCGCCGATGAAGACGAGGCCGCCGCCGGTTGCGATCGGACCGCCGAGATTGGGCGTGCCGAAGGGGAGCGCGAGCCCGCCAGCGATATCCTTTGTCGTGCCAAGCCGCTTTCGCCAGACGATCGCCCCCGTATCGAGATCGACCGCGGCGATGACGCCCCAGGGCGGCGGCGTGCAGGGCAGCATGAGCGGCGACACCAGCAGATCGCGCCTGACGCCGTAGGGCGCGCCCTTCTGCGGCGAGACTTCGGCGTCGTGGTGCAGCTCCCTGACCGCTGCGACCTCTTCTTCGGGAATAAGCGTCACCCGATGCGCCATGTTGCTCATATTGACGATGAGGAGATTGCGCGTTTCGTCATAGGCGGCGCCGCCCCAGTTCGCGCCCCCGCCATTGAAGGGATAGATGAGCGTCCCTGTTGTCGACGGCGGCGTGAAGAGCCCGTCAGATCGCGCCCGCGAGATTTCTCGCGCGCAAAAACGCCGATCGAGGAATGTCAGGCCGAACGCGTCCTTCGGCTCCAGTCGGTCCGGAACGATCGGCGGCGTTGCGACGGGAAAGGGCTGCGTCGGCGACAGCCACTCGCCGTCGACGGCCCCTTGCGGAACCGCGCGCTCCTCGACCGGCAGGAAAGGCGTTCCCGTGTCGCGATCGAGAACGAAGACAAGTCCCGTCTTCGTCACCTGCGCCACGACATCGTGCGGACGCCCGTCGCGCCAGACCGTGTAAAGTCCCGGTTGCGCCGGGAGATCGTAATCCCAGATGTCGTGATGCACCGTCTGAAACCGCCAGACGCGCTCACCGGACTCCGCCTTCAGCGCGACGATCGAATCTGCGTCGTCGTTAGCGCCCGGACGAAGCCCGCCGAAAAAATCCGGACTGGCGCTCGACGTCGGCAGGAAGACAAGCCCGCGTTTTTCATCGACGGCGATCGGCGCCCAGACATTGGCCTGACGCAGGCCCGGCGCCGGATCGAAATTCCATTTCGGCGCGCCGGTTCGCGCATCATACGCCCTGACGACGCCCGACGGCGCCGCGACGCGCACATTGTCCGAGGACGAAGAGCCGACAATTACTGTATCGCCGACGACAACCGGCGGCGAGGTGATCTGAAACTCGCCCGGCCACACAAGGTCCGTTTCAGGATCAAGGGCGACCTCGCCGTTCCGGCCGAAATCGCCGCAGGGAACGCCGGTCGCGGCGTCGAGCGAAACAAGGCGCCCATCATTCGTTCCCATGAAGAGGCGCGCGGCGCAGGCGTCCTCGGCGCCAGCGTCGCGCCAGAAAGCGACGCCCCGGCACACGAACTGATTGGCGGGCCGCTGGTCGAGCGCGATCTTCGCGTCGTGGCGCCATAACTCTTTTCCGCTCGCCGGATGCAGCGCGATGACTTCATTGAACGGCGTGCAGAAGACGAGGCGTCCATCGACCAGAATCGGCGTCGCTTCCGCCGCCGCTTGCTCCTGCACCGCGGGCGGCCGCTGCGCGTCGCCGGTTTCATAGGTCCAGGCGATTTCAAGCGACCGGACATTGGCGGGCGTGATGTCGTGAAGCGCGCTGAACCGCGCGCCGCCGGAATCGCCGCCGTAATGCGCCCATCCCCGCCCAGCGCCCGGCGTCGCCGCGCCGTGCGGCGTTGCGACGCCGTCAATATCCAGTCCGCGCGCGCCGCCCAGCAACGGAATCAACGATCCGCCGGCGATCAGGGCGGCGACGAAAACAATAATCGCGATCAGAATTACACGTTTCATCAGTTTCAGCTCGCTCGGCGGTCAGTCGGCGGTCAATGGATTTGCACGGACTAAGAAGGCAGAAGAGAAGACGATTTCGCGCATCCTGGCATGTCGTCAACCCTGCGCCATATTTGACGCTTGCAGAAGACCAGCGCGCATCCTTCAAGCTCCAGCGCGCCTTCGGCGGCCAGCCTTATCTTGCCGCGATAAGTGCGCCCGTCTTCCGGGTTGGAAAGCCAGCCGTCGTGAAACACGTCGCCGTTCCAGACGAAATCGCCGAGCATCATCGCGTCGCCTTGTCTTGCGGCGATTGCCGGATCCCAAGACCAGACGAGCCTCCCGCACAGTTGCGACGGATCGCTCGCGCAGCGATCGAGCGCGACATGCGCGCCATGGCCCTCGGTCGCCCAGATGCCGGTGAGGGCGTCAAACGGCGCGTCCGGACGATCCAAAGCCGCCGCGCTGTCTGAAAAAGCGCCGGAGACAAAAACCGCAAGTGCGACCAGCGCCGAAGTCGCCCCCGGCGGAAGCCGCATCGCGCCGAGCGCCGACCCATCGAGAGGTTTTCTGACCGCCGCCGCGAATTTCTCGCGGTAAAGCGGGTGCTCGGTCTTCATCACGCGGTCCCAGAAGGTGAAATAGAGGCCGTAATTCCAGCCGGCCTGCGCATGGTGGAGGTCGTGATGAGTGACTGTCGTCAGCCAGTCGAAAACGGGCCACCCGTTCCGCCGCGCCGGGAACCATTCGTATCCTGAATGGCCGATGACGTTGCGGATAATCATGTGCGCGAGGAAGAGGAAGATCGCGGCGTGAGCGATCGGCATCAACAGCAGGAGGAGCGGCAGGAAGGCGGCGTTGATCGCCGCTTCGCCGACATTGAAGGAATACGCCGTCCAGGGCGAAGGATTGTGCGATTTGTGATGCAGGCGGTGGATCCGACGAAACAGGCGCGGGTCGTGGATCAGCCGGTGCGTCCAGTAGAACCAGGCGTCGTGCAGGATGATGACCGCGCCGAGCGAGACCCAGAAATAGGCCCAGCCGAATTTCGCCGGGTCGTCATAGGCTTTCATGAACCCGGCCTGCGACCCCATCACCGAGACGATCCCCCCGATCGCGAAAATCGCCGAGGTGCGAACCGACGCCGCGATCTCACGCGCCATCTGGTCGCGTTTGGGCGAGTCCTTCCGGATCTTGCGCCCGGCGAAGCGGCCGGCGAACGCCGCCGTCAGGAGAAAGACGGCCAGGGCGACGACGAAATAGCGGCCGAACTCGAACGGCAGGATCTGGAAAAACCAGCCGGCGGCGGTCTCGATAAGTCCTGTTCCGTCGGTGCTGGCGTAGGGGTGGTTCATGGCGGGCTCCATCGAAGCGATCAGGCAAGGATGGCAAGTCCGCCGCCGGACTTCTCAGCAAAGCCGCAAATTCGTTAGCGTTTTCGGATTTGATCAGAGGGTTTCGGAAATGACGCGGCGCGGCGGCGTCATTCGCCGAGCTTCGCCTTGCGGAATTCGGTCGGCGTCATGCCGGTCGCTTCCTTGAAGGCGCGGTTGAACGGCGCGATCGAGCCATAGCCGACATCGAGCGCGATCTGCAGCACCTGCCGGCGCGCCTGCGCCGGGTCGGAAAGGAGGCGCCGCGCTTCCTCAAGCCGGTAGGAATTGAGAAAGGCCGAGAAATTCCGATGCCCTAGCTGGCCGTTGATGAGCGCGCGAAGCTGGTGTTCGGGGACGCCGACCTTCGCGGCGAGCGAGGCGACGGCGAGCCCTTCTTCCCGCCAGACGCCATCCGCCATCAGCGCTGTCAGGCGGTCATAGGCGGGCCTGTCCGCGGCGCGCATCGCCGGCGAGGGCATCGCCTCCGCAGAGTCGCCGGCGGCGGCTCCTTGCGGCGCACCGTCGAGGACTTCCGCTTTCATCGCCAGCAGCCAGACGCCGAAGGCGAGCGTCATCAGGAGGAGCGCGCTTGCCTGAAAGAGCAGCACCCATGGCGGCGGTTGGTCGCGGAACCCGACGGTCTCCGAATAATTGATGATGAAGCCGGTCACCCCGACCGCCGCCGCGAAAATGATCCGGAACCGGCGCCGACCTTCGATGAGATCGTCATTGAAGAAACGCAGCGCCGAGTAAATCGCATGACCGAAGGCGCCGATCATCACGAGGCGCGCGAGCACGAAACTCGCCGTCCACGCGCCGCCGGTGACGCCGGTGAAGTGGAAGATCACGATCGGGGCGATCAGCAGCAGCGGAATGAGCGCGATCCATCGCATCCGGAAGCGGTCGTCGAACAACGACTGCGCAAACCACCAGAAAATCACCGGCGCGATGATCGACATCAGGCTGATCGGGACGATCAGCGGTCCGATAGCTTCAATCAGCGGAACCGAGGTGTTGATCATGTAGCAGGCGGCGGCGAGGATGAACGCCGCGCCAAGACCCCGGCGCCAGGTCAGCGGCCGCCGCGAAAGAAAGACGAGCGCAATCAGGATTTCGGCGCCGACCGTCATCCCGCGCAACAAGGTGTCGATCAGCAACAGCTCATGTGACATCGGCGCGGACAGTTCCGAGGCGCGCGGCCGCTGTCAACGGCCTTGACGCCGGCGCCGGTTTAGGTAACTATATTGTTACCTATGAACGCCGACAATGACATGAACGCGGTCTTTTCCGCCCTCGCGCATGAAACGCGCCGGCGGATTCTCGACCTCCTGCGCCAAAATCCCGGCGCCGGCGTCGGCGAGATCGCGCACGAGTTCGACGTCTCCCGGATCGCGATCATGAAGCATCTCGCCGTCCTTGAAGAGGCGAACCTCATCGTCTCGCAAAAGGACGGGCGCACCCGGCGCCTCTATTTCAACGCGGCGCCGATCCAAATGATCTACGACCGCTGGACCGACGACTATAGCGGCTATTGGGCGGGCGAGATCACGCGCCTCAAATATCTCGCCGAGGCGCGGGCGCGCGACGCCAACAAGAAGTCAAAACGCGGGAGGGCGACATGACCGACGACAAATACGCAGCGCGCCAGATCTACAAGGTGATCATCAAGGCACCGATCGAGACCGTGTGGTCGGAGTTGATCAAGACGACGAGCCCCCGTCCCTTCTTCTGGAACTCATCCTGGGATACGCCGTCGATGCAAGCCGGGCAGCCGTTCAGGATGCTTTCGGCTGACAAGCGCGCGGTCGGCGTCGTCGGCGAATTCCTGGAGATGAAACCGCCGCACCTTCTCTCCCACACTTTCCGCCTGACTTCGCTGGACGATCCGCCGTCGAAGGTCACCTACACGCTGAAGGAGACGCCTGAGGGCGTCGAATTCTGTCTCATCACGGACAATATCGCCGCCGGCTCGAAGAGCGTCAAATCGATGGACAGCGGCGCGAAATTCATCGTCGAGAATTTCAAGGCGTTCGTCGAGACCGGAAAGCCGACGTTCGGCGCGCGCGTGCAAAACGCGATCTTCGCCCTGATGGGGCCGATGACGCCGAAGGCGCTGCGCGCCGAGAACTGGCCGCTGGGCCGGTAAAGGGCGCGGCAAGGGTCATGGCGAGAGCGCCAACGCAAACCGGCGAGTTTGCCAGCGAATACCACTTTTGGTTGTGTTTCTGGCGGCCGGCGGCGTCAAAAAAATATTTTTGGCCTGCGGCATTCTAAACGTTCCGTAACCGTTACGATTCTGTTAATCTTGATTCGTCGCTGGGATGGGCGGCGACACAGGTTCAACCATGGGGTGAGTGTCATGAAGAGTTTTCTGGCCGCGCTTACAGCTCTCGCGTTTTCCGCCACCGCCGCGCAAGCGGCGTTTATCGACTTCGTCGCCGACGCCGCCGCCAATCCTGGCGGTTTTCCACAGGGCACCGTCAAGACCTTTGGCAATATCAGCGTCGCGATTACCGCCAATCCGAACAACCCGTTTCTTGACGATCTTTTCAACAGCAAGCCGGGCGGGCTCGGCGCCTGCATCACGATCGCGACCAATAGCGATTTTTGCGATCCGAAAATCGCGGGCAATTCCGACAATATCGGCGTTGGCGAATCGGTGACGCTGGATTTCGGCCAGAAGGTCGACATCTCGAACCTTTCCTTCAACGCCGTCAATCATGCGAGCCTTAACAACAGCCCGCAAACGCTACTCGTCAACGGCGTCGAGTGGACGTTCAGGAATTTGCTCGCCGCGGTTTTGACCGGCGTCTCCGTCCTCACGCTCGCTTACGGCGGATCGAACGCGGCCGAGTTCTATGTATCGAGCCTCACCGCGGTTCCGCTGCCGGCGGCCGCGCCGCTGCTGTTTTCAGGGCTGGCGGGTCTCGCCTTCTTCGGACGCCGCAAGCGCAAGACGGCCTGATCGCGACTTTCGGTTTTGAAATCGAACGGCCGCCCTTCATGGGGCGGCCGTTTTCTTTTGGCGCCCGCGCCGTCGCGCTGGTAAGGCTTCGGGATGCCGACGCCATCCCTTTTCATCGACGCCGACGCCTGTCCGGTGAAAGAGGAAGTCTACAAGGTCGCGATCCGGCATGACGCTCCCGTCCTCGTGGTGTCGAATGGCGGCATCCGCATCCCGGAGCATCCCTTGATCGCGCGTCAAATCGTCGGCGCCGCGTTCGACGCCGCGGATGACTTCATCGCCGGCAAAGCGGGGCCGATGACGGTCGTCATCACCGCCGACATTCTTCTCGCCGACCGCTGTCTGAAGGCCGGCGCCGCGGTGATTTCGCCGAACGGATTCCCGTTCACGACGGGCTCGATCGGCGCGGCGATCGCCACACGGGCGATCATGCAGGATCTGCGCGGCAGCGGCGATCCGACGGCGGCCGGCGGTCAACGGCAGTTCTCGAAAGAGGACCGCTCGCGTTTCCTGCAATCGCTCGACGCGGCGATCGTCAAACTGAAACGCGGCTGAAAGCGGAAAATCGAAAGCGTCAGCGCCGTATTTTCCGCCTAGTCCCCGCGCCCTTTTGGTCATTTTTTACGAGCCCGCGCGGGGTGCAGCCCGAAACGGCGCCCCCTTTTTATGTCGCGCGGCGCGCCGAACGCTTTCGCAGAAAGAGCCAGCGTCGCCGGCGCAGTCCAAACTTCACGATGTCAAAGAGCCGCGAGCCCGCCCGCGAGGGCGAACCCGCTTGTTGATGCTGACATGGGAGTTTCGATCAACGGTTCAAGCGTCGATTTTGGGGTATTTCAATTCCGGTTTTCGCCTATGGGGCGAAACGCTTCAGCCGCTTGGCCGCGCGCCGTTCATGCATTTGATGAGCGATGAATGTCGGCAACAGCGGGATCTCCGCGCTTGCTTCCTTTCCGTCCGCCAGACGGAAAATATTCTCATAGAAAAACGACATCGCGGCGAAACCGTTCAGCGCCTTGATAAGCGTGTTTCCCGAATTTGGTCCCCAAAAGCCGCCGCCGAGCCGAAGGTTTTTCTCGTAGCGGATCGCCTCCGCGCTGGCGCCCGAAAGAAGCTTTGCGCAAATGTCGGGATCGACGCACATCGGCCGCGCAAGGCCGATCAGATCGGCCGCCCCGGATGTCAGCGCCGCGTCCATCGCGGCGCGCGAGCGAAATCCGCCCGTCACCATCAACGGCATCTTGGCGACTCGCGCGGCTTCTTCCGCATACTGAATGAAGTACGCCTCGCGCGCTTTCGTCGAGGCGCGCGGCTCCTCCGCCGGGGAGGCGCCTTCGATATCCATCATTTTCGGCTGCTCATAGGAGCCGCCCGAGATTTCGAGAAAATCGACGCCCTCTTCATTCAGCCAGTCGATGACCCGAAGGCATTCGTCGAAACTGAAGCCGCCCTTCTGGAAATCCGCGGAATTGAGCTTCACCGCGACCGGAAAGCCGGAACCGACCTTGGCGCGGACGGCGGCGACGGTTCTGAGCAGGAGGCGCGCCCTATTGTCGAGGCTTCCGCCCCATTCATCCTCGCGCCGGTTGGCGTTCGGATTGAGAAATTCCGAAATCAGATAGCCGTGCGCGCCGTGGATCTGGACGCCCGAAAACCCCGCCGCCTTGCAGACGGAGGCGGCGTGGGCGAAGCGGTCGATGACGTCTTCTATTTCCGCCGCCGCCAGGGCGCGCGGCGCGCCGAATTGACCGCCCGGCAGTTCGAGCCCCGCCGCCGACGGCGCCGCCGGCGTCTTATTGACATAGATCGGCGTCTGCCGGCCGGCATGAGAGAGCTGGACAATGATCTCGGCGCCGGTCCCCCTCGCCGCGCCGGCAAAGCCTTCGAGCGCGCGCATCGCGTCGGCGTCCTGCGGGCCGTCGATCGCGACATTGCCCGGGCGTTCGAGATAGCGCCGGTCGATCTGGACATTGCCGGTCAGAAGGAGACCCGCCCCGCCGGCCGCCCACCGGCGATACAGCGTCTCCAGCCGCCGCGTCGCGCGGTTCGTCTCGTCGCCGAGGCCTTCGGTCATCGCCGCCTTGGCCAGCCGGTTTTTCAGGCGTACGCCGCAGGGCAGCGAAATCGGATCGGCGATGGTCACGGCCATGGTCGCATCAAGCCTTAAGACGCCGAAGGTTAACGGCGAGCCGCAGTTTCACCCTGATTCGCGCCCCTGCGCTTTCACTTTGGCATGGCGTTTGCGATGCGAGCGGCGAAATCGGATCAGTCCTTGCACCGGACCTCCTGCGAAAGGCCGCCCCTCGCCGGGCGGCCTTTTTTTCATTCCGCCGCGTCGGCGAGCCGGCCATGCTTTTTGAGGGCCGCGCGCAATCTGTCATGGGGCAGCGCATGAACGACATAACCGTCGGCGCCGGTCATGGTTTTCGCCGCGACGAGCGCGTTGACGATCGCCTCCTCGGTCGCCTCGACGGCAGCGAGGAAGATCGGCCCCATCGCATCGTTCGGGACAAACTCGACCTCTTGGTTTTCAAGCCGGTAAGCCGCTTTTGAATTCGCCGTCGAGAAGGCGATGAAAATATCGCCCGATCCGTTTGACGCGTAACTGCCCATGCGGCCAAGCGCGAGCGAGGCGCGCTGCGCGACGCGCCTCAATTGATGCGGCAGGAGCGGCGCGTCGGTCGCAAGGACGACGATGATCGAGCCGCGCTCTTCCGCCTCGGGAACGCCCGGCAACAGATCGGGAATTTCATCGTTGATCGGAACGCCGGCGATGCGCATCGTCTTGCGGATGCCGTAATTGGCCTGCACCAGCGCGCCGACCGTATAGCCGCCGGAATCTTTCGCCAGAACGCGCGACGCGGTCCCGGTTCCGCCCTTGAATTCGTGACAGATCATGCCGGTTCCGCCGCCGACATTTCCTTCGCCGACGGCGCCGGACTTTGCGCCGTCGAGCGCCGCGAAGGCGTCTTTCTTGGTCACATGAAAGCCGTTGATGTCGTTGAGATCGCCGTCCCAGGTTTCCGCGACCACCGGCAGCGACCAAAAGACGTCCGGCTCGCCCGGCAGGCCTTCGTAAAACCCGTGCTTCACCTGCCATTCGATCACCGCGTCATGCACGACGCCGACCGAATGCGTGTTGGTGATCATCACCGGCCCTTCGAGAAAACCGGATTCGGTTACCCAGGTCGTCCCCGTCATCTCGCCGTTTCCATTGAGCGCGTGCCAGCCGGCGAACACCGGATCGTAAGTTTTCCCGCGCGGCAGGATCGCGGTGACGCCGGTCCTGACCGGCCCCTTGCCGCGCACGAGCTTGCCCGATCCCTTGATGATCGTCTTGTAGCCGACCTCGACGCCGGCGACATCGGTGATCGCATTCAGCGGCCCCGGCGTTCCATCGAACGGGACGCCGAGATCGCGCGCACGCACATGTTCGGCGGCGAAGGCCGGCGCGGCGAGAAGGCTGAAGACGAGAAAAATCGCGTGGATAAATTTCATCGGTTCCGTTCCTGCCTGGGGCGGCGGCGAGTCTACTGTGGTTATTTCTTGAAGCGCAATGATCGGCGGCGCAAATTCGCCGGATGGACACCTTGCCCATCCTCACTGAAATCGACGGCCCGATCTTCACCGTCACCATCAATCGTCCGGAGCGGCGCAATGCGGTCGATCGCGCTTGCGCCGACGCCTTGGTCCGGGCCTTTTGCGCCTTCGATCAGGACAAGGATCTTTTGGTGGCGATCCTTGCCGGCAATGGCGGCGAGTTCTGCGCGGGCGCCGATCTGAAGGCGATAAGCGAGGGAAAGGGCAATCGCCTCGACGATGCGGCGGAAGATTTCGCGCGCTGCGGCCCGATGGGACCGACGCGGATGGCGCTGTCAAAACCGGTGATCGCCGCGATCGAAGGCCACGCCGTCGCCGGCGGGCTGGAGCTGGCGCTGTGGTGCGATATGCGCGTCGCCGCGCGCAACGCAACTTTCGGCGTTTACTGCCGGCGTTTTGGCGTGCCGCTGATCGACGGCGGCACGGTGCGCCTGCCGCGCCTCATCGGCGCCTCGCGCGCGATGGACATGATCCTGACCGGACGCGGCGTCGGCGCTGAGGAAGCATTTTCCTGGGGCCTCGCCAATCGCCTCGCCGACCCTGGCAAGGCGCTTCATGACGCCAAGGCGCTGGCGCGCGACATCGCGAAGTTTCCGCAAGCCTGTATGAGAAACGACCGCGCCTCGGCGCTGTCGCAATGGTCGCTGACCGAGCGCGCGGCGCTTGAAGCCGAATTCAGGCTCGGCAAAGAGACGCTGCAATCGGGCGAAACGCTCGCCGGCGCGACGCGCTTTTCAAAGGGCGACGGACGCGGCGGCAAGGCGCTTTAGGTCAGCAGACCGGATTTGCGCGCGCGCATCGCATACCACAAGAAGAAGACGCAGCCCGCGAAGATGACCGCCTGCATGATCATCATCGACGAACTCGCGCCCGGCATGGGCCTCAGGAAATTGGTGTGAATGACGCTGATCACATAGGCGACCAGCGAAGCGCCAAATACCGGAACCGCCAGCTTGTTGCGCAGCAACAGCAGGATCGACCCTAAAAGCGCGCCCCACACGCCGATCGCCCAGACGGCGTTCATCCACGCCGGCGCTTCATGCATGAAAGCGATCTGTTCCGGCGTCATGCCGGCGGATGTCATCCATTCATCGCCCTTCGTCATCGTCATGAAATAATCGAAACAGCCAAAGCTGTTCCACAACGCGCCGAGAACGCCGACCGCCCACAAATGCCAGGGCGTCTTGACCGCCGCACCGCTCATTGATTCCTCCCTCGCCATTAGGTATCCAATTAGTTACCATTTCCCGGCGCGGGGGGCAATAGGCGTCACCGCCGTTTCTTCGCGGGCGCCCTATGCTCCGGACGCGGAAGAATGGTGAAGGCGCGCAGCGCCGCCTTGTCGAAAAGCGCAGGCTCGATCAGACGGTCCGGCGCCGCCGGGTCGATAAAGCGCAATTCGCTCGCCGCCCCGAACCCGTTCGTCCCGAACAGGCGCACGCCGCGATACAGCAGGCTGCGCCGTGTCGCGCCGACGCCGCTGGTTTTCATCGCGTCGAGAAAAATGCGGTCCGCGCGAAAGCGCTCCTTGCGAAACCGCGTCTGGTTTTTCGGCGGCTCGGCGACGGCGTAAAGCCAGTCATGCAGCACCGCCGCCGCCGAATGCGCGCCCGACGGGGGAAAAATTCCGCGCAGGAGCGCCGGCACGGACGCATGGTCGGTCACGAAATGCGGCGGGGCGATCACCGCGACATTCGGGCGGGATCCGACATGGATATAAATGAGGCCCGAGCGGACCACGAAATTGCGCGCGCCCGCCTGTCGCCGCTCGATCGCGAAGGGAACCGGCGAATCGTCGAGGCGGGTGACGAAGCGGTCTTCCCGTCCGAAAATCTCTTCCGCGAGGTCGGCGGCGGCGAGCCCGGCCTGCGCCGCGCTCGCGCCTTTCGCCGACGCCAGCACCCGCCGGCAAAGTTCCTCGTCGACCAGAAACGGCATTCTCGCGCTCCCTGGCGGTTTTCCCCAATGCTTGGCGCGGCGCTCGGATTCGGCCTATGGGAAGCGCCAATCGTGGAGTTCAGCGGCGGAAATGACAAGCAGACCAACGAAGAAGTTACCCGAACCGGACCTCTTTGCGTCGGGCGGCGATTACACCGCCAAGGACATCGAAGTACTTGAAGGGCTCGAGCCCGTCCGCAAGCGCCCCGGCATGTATATCGGCGGGACGGACGAGAAGGCGCTGCACCATCTTTTCGCCGAGGTGCTCGACAACGCCATGGACGAGGCGGTCGCCGGTCACGCAAGCCGGATCGAGGTTGAGCTTTTCGAGGACGGCCATCTCGCCGTCTCCGACAATGGCCGCGGCATTCCGGTCGACCCGCACCCGAAGTTCAAGAACAAGTCGGCGCTCGAAGTCATCATGACGACGCTCCATTCGGGCGGGAAGTTCGACGGCAAGGCCTATTCGACCTCGGGCGGCCTGCACGGCGTCGGCGTTTCCGTGGTCAACGCGCTCTCCGACGATCTGACGGTCGAAGTTTTCCGCAACCGTCAGGCCTGGCGCCAGAGCTATTCCAAGGGCCATCCGACCACCAAACTGCTCGACGCCGGCGCCGCGCACAACAAGCGCGGCACGACGGTGAAGTTCCATCCCGATCCGGAAATTTTCGGCGCGAAGGCGGCGTTCCGGCCGGCGCGGCTTTACAAGATGGCGCGCTCGAAGGCCTATCTCTTCGGCGGGGTTGAAATCCGCTGGCGCTGCGCGCCCTCGCGCATTAGCGACGACACGCCGGCCGAGGCGGTCTTCCATTTCCAGGCGGGCCTTACCGATTATCTCGCCTCGCTCGTCAACGGCAAGCCGACCGTCACCGACGAGATGTTTTCAGGCCGCGTCGAGCGCACCGAGTCGCAAGGCCACGGCAATGTCGAATGGGCGGTCTGCTGGGGCGCCGCCGGGTTCGGCGCAAACGACGACGAGACGGACGGCTTCATCCATTCCTATTGCAACACCATCCCCACGGCGGAAGGCGGCACCCATGAAGCGGGCCTTCGCGCCGCCTTGTCGAAGGGGTTGAAAGCCTATGCCGATCTCGCCGGCAACAAGAAGGCCGGCAACGTCACCCCCGAAGACGTGATGACGACGGCGGGCGCCTTATTGTCCGTGTTCGTCCGAAATCCGGAATTTCAGGGCCAGACGAAAGACAAGCTGGCGACAGCCGAAGCCCAGCGCATCGTTGAAAACACCGTGCGCCCGGCTTTCGATCACTGGCTCGCCAGCCACCCCAAACAGGCGAACGATCTCCTCGCCTGGGTGATCGACCGCGCCGACGAGCGCCAGCGGCGGCGCAAGGAAAAGGAAGTCAGCAGAGCCGCGGCGACGCGCAAATTGCGCCTTCCCGGCAAACTTGCCGACTGCTCGCAGAAGGATCGCGACGGCACCGAAATCTTCCTCGTCGAAGGGGATAGCGCCGGCGGCAGCGCCAAACAGGCGAGGAACCGCGCGACGCAGGCGATCTATCCGATGCGCGGCAAAGTCCTCAACGTCGCCTCGGCGACGCGCGACAAGATCATGGCGAATGAGGAAATCCAGAACATCGCGCAGGCGCTTGGCGTCTCCCTCGGCGCGAAATTCGATCTCGAAGATTTGCGCTACGAAAAAATCATCATCATGACCGACGCCGATGTCGACGGCGCGCATATCGCCTCGCTGCTCATCACCTTTTTCTATCAGGAGATGAAGGAGCTGATCGACGCCGGGCGGCTCTATATGGCGCAGCCGCCGCTCTATCGCCTCACGGCGGGCGGCAAGACCGTCTACGCGATGGACGACGCGGCGCGCGAAAAGCTGATGAAAACCGAATTCAAGTCAAACCAGAAGGTTGAAACCGGAAGGTTCAAGGGCCTCGGCGAAATGATGCCGGCGCAGCTGAAAGAAACAACGATGGACCCGCGCTCGCGAACGCTCGCTCGCGTCATCATCGCCGACGACAAGCAAGACGCCGCCGTCGATCTCGTCGACCGCCTGATGGGCAAAAAAGCCGAAGCGCGGTTCCAGTTCATTCAGGAGAATGCGGGGTTTGTCAGGGATGAGTTGGATATTTGAGGATTCAGATCTTGTTTGCCCCAAATACGAGTTCTTCTGCTTCTCGAATCTGCTCTTTGAGTCGCTTCAAGCGTGATTTTTTCTTTAGAATCTTGTCCCTGACTAAAGAAAATAGCCGCCCTTCCTTGAATCGCGGGAGCGGATGGGTCGAGACGATCCAAACAAATTCTTTGCTTAATGCATGGAGTATCGACATCTGAAAAAGCCCTCCTGCTGCATATCGTTCCATTTTCTTGAGCAATCTCGAATAATAATCAAAGGCGCGTCGATTCTGGTCGGCACGATTTTCATAAGAAAACAAATAAATCAATACTGTCGCAATCGCCAGTAAAAACCCTACTCCGCCCGTAATATACGTATAAATATTTAATAATTCCGCACTACCATTTATTTTATTATAAACCCAATGTACATTGGCAAGGAATAAGAACGAAATAGAAAAGACTATATTGCAGATGTTGAGGAACCTCGCGCGCCAGTAATATTTCGCGCCAAGTTTTTCATGCACAAGAGAATTCCTTTCGGCCTGCAAGCGCCATAACCTTAACACCTGCTGGGCCTTCGCAGCATCCAAAACTATTCCATCAAATTGCGGTATCCCGCTTTTGTCGAAATGCCCCTCGTCCATTTTCACCCTCAAAATAACAACAAATATACCGCGCTCGCATACTGCGTGTATTATTCATTTGACGTCAACTGCCCATGGGTAATCAAATATCAGCTTAAGCACGGCGAATCCGGTCGCGATCGCACCCCTCCTATCGGAAGCATCTACGCCGCTCTTAGCAAGCAAGTAGCAAGTGGGGCGGGTCGAGCGAAGCGATACCCGCCTTTTGCATCCGGACATATCGGCGGGTTACGCGCTGCGCGCTAACCCGCCCTACTGTCTTCAACCAACCGCCGTCACTCCGGGGCGCGACGCCGTCGCGAACCCGGACTCCATTATCCGTCAGCGCACGTCGCATGGTGGATTCCGGGTTCCGGCTGCGCCGGCCCCGGAATGACCGCAAGGTGAGGCAATCTCCGCTCGCGCCCCGCATCCTTCGAGACGCCGCCTTGCGGCGGCTCCTCAGGATGAGGGGCTGGGGTTTTGCCGCGCGCCGGCGGGCCGGGCTCGCCCTACGCCGCCGGAAGAACCGCGAGCGCGACTAGCCCCATCGCGATCCAGAAACCGATTTCGAGGGTTTCGCTCAAAGGTTGGATTTTTTTGTAGGCGCCCCAGGCGTGGATCAGCACCATCATCGCCGAGATCGCGATGATGAGGCCGATCATTTCCGCCGCGCCGGCGCCTGAAAGGCCTGCGCGCATCGCCGCGAAATTCATCGCCGCGGCCAGCGCGCCGACGCTGCGACCGAAATAGACGGCAAGATCCGTGTGCGCTGGAATCTGGAAGCCCATCAGCTTCGCCCAGCGCAGCGGAACCAGAAGCAAGGGTATCGTGAACAAAACGAAAGTGAGCGCCGAGAGCCAGATCAGGAACTCGTCCGCGTAACCGCCCCAGATGCCGATCATCGCAAAAACCCCCTTTTGCCTGAGGGGCTTTATACCATCCCCGGCGGCGGCGGTCGCGGCCCGGCGCTGTCGGGAAGGCTATTTTTTGGCGATCCGCTGCGTCTGCGCGAGGTTCAGATCGGAGACCGGGGCCTTGCGGGCGGCGGCTTTCTTCTTCGCGGGCGCCGCCGCGTCGCGCTCAAGGCGCAACAGCTTCAGCTTTTCCGACTTTGCGCGCTGTTTGTCCGCGGCCTGACGCACTTCCGACATCGCGGCGGTTTCGGCGCTGGCGCGCGCCGCTTTTTTTGAAGCGGGGGAGAGTTTTTCTGCCATCGGCCGATCCTTTTTCTGTGACTTGGAGAATGCTCCCGTTTGTCCGGGTCGGGATCATGCTCTGGATTTGTGTTTTGTCGCGCGTTTGATCCGAAAACCGCTTCGCACTTTTCGGAACGCGCTAATCACGGCGAAAAAAAAAACGCCGGGCGGTTAGGCCCGGCGTTCTCTATGCGGAAATTCCCGCGTGGTCTTAGATGACCTTGAGCTGGGCCGCCGACGTCTTGCCGCGATCCGACGCGAGCTCGAAGCTCACCGCCTGACCGTCGTTCAGCGAGCGCAGGCCCGCCGCTTCAAGCGCGGTCGCGTGCACGAACACGTCCTTGCCGCCATCATCCGGCGCAATAAAGCCGTAGCCTTTTTGCGAATTGTACCATTTCACTTTGCCAGTAGCCATTTTCGTCTCCTTCAAGACATTGGTTAGTTAGTCGCAAGATCGGATCGCCGCACCGCGACGACCCGTAGAAACCGATGTTTTGGAGGAGCGTATAAGCTTGGATCAGAGGCCTAATAGACGGCCCAAAATCATTGGTTCGCAGTCGATATGGGCGCTGACAGGGGGCAATGCAAGAAAAATCGCGGAATAGCAGGAAAAGGCGCGATAAAGCGGCCGCAGCGCAGCATTTGCGCGCCAAATGATGTGACCCGCTCAAGGCTCGACATCGATTTTTAGCCGCCATAACTTCCCGCCGGGGCCGGTCGGGGCATGAGGGGGCGTAGGTGAAAATCGTTTCAACTTGGACAGGCGGCGTCGCCGCCGGCGCCGCCATGATTGCGCAGCCGGCGCGGGCCGCGGACGCCGCGTCGCTCCTTTCCGGCGCGGGGGGCCTTGCCGCCGGGTCGGCGATTGTGCTGGCGCTGCTCGGCGGGCTGACGGTTGCAATTCTCACCTCGTCGCGCCTTTCCGGCTCGTCGCTGTTCAACCGGCTGTTCATCGTCGTCGCGACGACCTCGGCGTTCTTTTCCGCCGTATCGTCCGCGATCGGATTTTCGCTGATCACCTCGCAGGAGACAGCGGATTTTTTCCGCAACGACATTTTGCCGCCCGCCTTCGGCGTTTTCGTTTTCTTTCTCGGGATCGCGGTCTGGATCGGCGGCGCGGAACTGGTGCGCCATCGCGACTGGTTCCGGGGGCTAGGAAACGGCCCGGTCGCCACCGCGCTGCAATTCGTCGAGCGGTCGATCAAGATTTTCGTCGTCATCCCGATCTTGTCGCTGATCTTGTTCGTCGTATCGACCTGGACGACGGTCGTCGGCATCGCCGGCGTCGACGCGGTGCGGCTGACTTATACTTACGAGCTTGACCGGTTGCAGTCGGAATGCGCCGCGATTGTCGGGTGGCGTCAGCGCGACCTCATCGCACTTGCCGAGCTGCGCCAGTCGGTGCGCGACACGACGAACGCCGCCGACCGCGAACGCAAGGGCGGGTTCCAGACCGGCAGCGCCGGGCGCGGCGCCGTCGCCGATTATTTCGACGGCGTCGCCCAATGGTACGCCTCGGTCGAGCAAAGCGTCGCCGAAACGCTCGCCGCGCCCGATCCGGCTGGCGCCTCGCCGTTCGAGCCCGAGATCTGCGCCGCAAGGAGCCAGAAATTACGCGAGGCGCTCTCGGCGAACGCCTATGTCAATTACGACGCCTGGGCGAACGACTTTGAATCGGCCTTCAATGATTTCGCGATCATCCTCAATCGCTGGCGCCAGGATCAGCGGGTTGAAACCTTTCTGAAATCGCAGCAGGCATCCTTCGAGCGCGCCAATCCCAAGCCCGTCGCCGGCATCAGCGCCGCGCAATCGCGCGCGATCAACCGCTTTTCCGAAAGCGTGGCGGCGACACTCGAAGAATCAGCGAAGGAACTTCGGAACCACAAGCCGCCGATTCCGCTCCGTTCCGCCGCGGAGATATCGCCCGAACGCGGCCTCGCCATTGTCGCGGCGCTGTTCGAGAAGAAGGCGCTAACGAGTGACGACGGTAAGAAGAAAAAGAAACCAGCCCGCAACGCCGCCGTGATCGCCGCCGAGCGCATCCCGGGGCTTTCCGCCATCACGCCGCGCGACGCCGTGCTGAAACATGCGCAAGTTTTCTCCGACGTCTGGGCGCTCGGCATCTCCTGGGATTATGCGAGCTATGTGCTGATGCTCGCCTTCTTGTTCTTCCCCTCCGCTGAACGCGCGGCGGGACGCAAGGACGATTAACGGGCGAGCCGGTAAACGAAGATTTCGCCTGCGCCTTTTTCAGGCGCGAACTCACGAGCGAGCGTGAAGCGCGGATCGTCGAGCGGCGCGTCGCGGACGACATAGTCATAGGGAAATTTCGCGGCGATTCCCGCCAGCGCGTCGCCATCCGCCTTGCTGACAAAACGCGGCGCGCCTCCCCCCAGCGCCGCCTGCCATCGGTCGTTCCACGGCGCGATATCCTGATCGAGAAACGGAAAATCCTTCGAGGCCACGACCGCGCGCCGCGCGACAAGGCGCAAACGCTGCGGGTCGATGGCGTGTGAAAAGCCGGGCGCGCCGTTCTGATCGGCGAGGAATATGGCGTCGGCGCCTGTCTCCTCCAGCGCCCAGCGATAGAGCGTATGCTGATTATCGGCGCGCGGGATCGTCAATTCCCCCCGCCGCAGATAAAGCGCGGCGGGCGACAGGACGAGGAGGCAAAGCGCCAGCGCCGTCAGGAACGCCGCAGGCGAAAGCCGCCGGGCGATCAACGCATCCGCCGCGCCGATCGCGCCGCGCCCGCTCATCAGCCGGTAGAAAACCCAAAGCGCGATCATCGCCGAGACGACGACCAGCGCGTCGCCGAGCCGCGCCGCCGGCGTCGCCGCGAAGAAGAGCGCCGCGAAAATGAGGAACGCCGCCCAACGCCCGTCCCTGAATTCCGCCGCCGCGAAGGTCGCAATAACATAGAGCATCAACGGCGCGCCCACGATGACATAGCGGAACGGGATCAACTCGACAAAGAAGCGGACCGGATGGATCTCGACAAACAGCCAGCCGCAAAAGCAGATGACGAAATAAGAGGCGATCCCGGCGGCGACGAGCTTCCCGCGCAAAAACGCGCCGCGCATTTTCCAGAGAATAAGAAGAGCGGCCGCGCTCCCCACAATGCCGGCGATCCAGTCGGCGGCGGAAAAAAGGCTCGGAATGAAGTCGGTCGGATGCCGGATATAGGCGAGGATGCGCGTGTAGGCGTCGGTCGGCAACCGTTCATCGGGCGTCGCGCCGAGCATCAAATACTGCGCGAGGAACAGTCCCGCGAATATAAGCCCCGCGAGCCATGCCGCCGGCGAAGTGAGCGCGGCGACTTTCTCCGCGCGCGTATAGTCGACAAAAAAGATGAGCGCGACGAACACGCCGCCATGCACCGCCATCAAGGGATGGATGAGCAGCGCCGCGGAATAAAGGAGCATCGCCGACGCCGGACGGCGATCAAGGAACAACGTCCATCCCCCCGTCACGAACAGCAGCGCAAACATCGCAGTTGAAGGATCGCCCCACAGCCAGCCCCAGGCGAAAAGATTTGGAATGGCGAACAGCGACCCGGCGCCGATCAGCGCGCCGATCAGCGCAAGGCGCCGGTCGCCGGACAGCGCGCGCAGGAACTGAAAAAACACCGCCGGCCAGAGGAGGCACCGCACGAGATTGAGCATCGCGAGGATGACATCATAATGGACGCCGGTCGCCTTCTGGGCCGCGCCAAGCGCCGCGGCGAGCAGCGTGTCGACATTATAGGCCGTCGTCGTGTTGGTGTAGAAATCATGGGTCAGGAAGGACGGAGCGATGAAGCGCTCGATCGCCGGATAGCCGTCGACGGAGGGCCAGCCCCAGGGCGTAAATGCGCCGGCCGCATAAAAGACGCCGGCGACCGCGAGGATCGGCAGTTCGATCCGCTTCTCCATGCCGCCATCGAGCGAATTCGCCGTCTGCATCTTGGCGACCCTATTGACCAGCGAACCGCTGGACCAGCGATTTCACTTCGTCGAAGCGATCGAAGACGACATCGGCCGTCGCCGGCGCCGCCATCCCGTGACGACGCAGGAAGGTGACGGCGCCGAGATGGGCTTTCGCGCCTTCGCAATCCTTCTTCGCGTCATCGCCGATCATCCAGACCGCCGCGCCGGGTTTCAGATCGAGTTTGCGTCTGGCGATCGCGAAAATCGGCGCCGCGGGCTTGTCGGCGCCGGCTTCTTCCGATGTGATGACGTGATCGACGATTGATTCCAGTCCGAAATACACGATTTTTCGAAACTGGATCTGCGCCGTGAGGTCGGTCACGATCGCCATCTGGATGCCGAGCGAGCGGATGAGGCGCATCGTTTCCTCGACATCGGGAAACAGCGTGGCGGCTGACAAAAACGTCCGCCAATAAGTCTGCTCGCAGTCGAGCGCCATGACGACGTCGGACCGCAGGCCCGTCAGCTCGATCATGCGCTGGAAATACAGCAGGCGGCTGTGGGCGCTGGCGTTATCTTTCAAGTCCGCCTTCACGCTCTTGCGCGCGTCGTCATAAAGCGCGTCGAAGCGCGCCGGCGCTATACCCGCGCTGCGGCCGAGCTTGGCGCGCACTTCGGCGAGCGCCTTGCCGTGCGGATGCTCATAATCGTAAAGCGTGTTGTCGAGATCGAAGATGACCGCGCCCGGCCGCTTCGTCAGGACTTCCCGATCGCAGTTTATTTTCATGGACGCCCTCTAATCCCTCACGCGCCGCTGCCGCGTTCGCCGGATAAGGTGAATGATGACGATCAGCTGCATGACGCCAAGCAAGCCGTTTTCCCATGCCGGTTCCGGCCCCAGCAGATCGTCCGCCTCCGGCGCGAGTTTACGGATAATCAGGCGAATGTCGTCCGCGTCGATTTCGCCTTCGACATCGAATTCGACAAACCCGTCCATGCCGGGCGGATGCTGGTCGAGCCTGACGCCGCACAGCCCGATGAGGCAGCGCGCGAGATCGGCGAAGTCGGTCGCATCGCGCCATCGAACCGAAAGCTTGAGCGGCCCCGGCGCTTCCATCGACGCCGCATCGAGGCCCGTCTTATCGACGGGGCTGAGCGAAAAGACGAGGTCCGAGCGCGTCATTTGCGGCTGGATATACCGCTCGCGGTCGCTGGCGCGACGGTCGATCGCGGCGACGACGGCGGCGAGGTCGTAGCCCCGATCGCCGACATCGCGGCGGATTTTCAGGCGCCGCCGCAGCGCGTCGTCCATGTCGAGGAAGACCGTCGCATCAAACATCTCGCGCAGGGACGTTGAATAGAAAGTGTGCAGGCCGCTCACCATCACGACGTCGTTGCCGCGCATCCGCCGGAACGGCGTGAAGCGGCCGGTGCCGTGATCGTAATGACGCTGCGAGATCGCGCGCTCGGCAAGGAGCGTTTGCACGTCGACCGTCAGGGCTTTCAAGTCATTGGCGCGCGGGTCGAGGTGAGTCAAAATCTGCCACATCGGCGCGCCGCGTTCAAAGCGATGATAGTCGTCGCCCGAAAGCGAGATGACGGAGTTCGGACTGAAGAGATTTTCAAGCGCGCGGGCGAGCGTATCCTTGCCGGAGCCTGAATCGCCGGCGATGCCGATGGCGACCGGCTTTCGCGACAGGCGGAAAAAGTCGTTCGACGCGACGCCGCGCCGGTAGAGCGAGGCGGCGATCATCACGCCCGCCAGCGTTCTCAAGGTGACGATCATCGACAGCGGGCGTTCGAAATCGCCAAGGCGTTCAGCGAAGGGCGCGGTCAGATCGAGGCCAAGCAGAGGCGCGCGCGCGCCGGTCGCCAGCAAGAACTGTTCGACGACGAAGAGCGTCGCATAGGCGCCGACCAGCAGCGCCGCCCGCCCCCTTGATTCCTCGCGAAGCTGATAAAAGACGAGGAACGGAACCGACCAGATGAACCATCCGGGCGCCGCCGGCGCGAGCGTCAGGACGGTCAGGAAGCCGACGCCAAGCAGCGCGAACAAAAGATCGAAATTGATGCGGCCAACCGCGAACGCCGCGTAAACCGCCGCCGCATAGCCGATAAAGAAAAGATAGAGCTGATGGCCCTCGCCGATCGGCAGCACGAAGCGATAGAGCCGGTCGACTTCCGGGCTTAAAAATATCATCGCCTGCGCGCCGGGCGACAACAGCACGGGGATTTGCAGCATGGCGGTCGCCGTCGCCGCGGTCAGCAGGAAAAGCGGGCCCTTTGGCCGGAACTGGCGGTTGTTGATCGCATAGAGAAGAAGAAACGGCGCGGCGAGCGCCATGCTGAATTTCGCGCTGATCGCGCAGGCGAGCAGCACGCCTGCCGCCTTCGCCCAGTGATGCCGCAACGCCAGCAGCGCGCCGCCGAGAAACGCGACCGGCACGATGTCCGTCTGACCGTGATAATAGGTCGTGTAGATGACGATGGGCGACAACCAGTAAAACCACGCGACATAACGCTGACGATCTTCAAACAGCCGGCAGAGCACGACGAACAGCGCGTAATCCGCCGCCAGAAGGCTCGCTGAAAACCCGAGGCGCGTGAAAAGATCGCCGCCCGTCGCCGCGTCGAGCGCCATGCCGGCCGCAACCGACGGCGCATGCGCGATATACATGACGACGCCATAGGGAAACGCGTTTCCGGGCCCGCCCGCCGCGATGAACGCCGACCACGGATCGAATGAAGGATGGAGCAGCGTCTCCCGCATGAACGGAATGAACAGCGTTTCTTGGACCTGCGGGATGAAGAGAAGGACGAGCGTCAGGCGGATGATCCATCCCGCCCAGAAAACCGGCGTCGGCTCGATTGAAAAATCGCGCGGCCGCCAGCCGAACAGCGGCCCTTGCGGCGGGACCTGCCGCTTCTTCATTTCTTCAATGGTCGAAGGGTCGGTCAATCGAGCGCCTTTTCCCAAAGTTCGGGACGCTTGGTGCAAACCGCGTCGGCCTTTACGCCCTCGCGGGCAAGCAGCGCGCGCAGTTCCGGAATTCCCTCAGTCCGCCCCTGCAATTCAGGCGACACGAGGCACAATTTGAAGCCGAGCGATTGCAGATGCGCCGCCTCATGTCCGCTGACTGGAAATCGCGTGAAGCAATCGATCCAGATCCAGCCGACCTTGCCGGCAAGCGCGTAAGCCGTGTCGATCGATTCAAATTCGGAGACCCGCACGGCCGTCCGCTTTTCGCCGGCGCGCGCGGTTTTCACGAGAAACGGGAACGACTGGTCGAGAAAGAAAAAGGCGTCGATTTTCTTCGCCGCCATCAGGGCGAGGAGGCGCTGTTCCAGCCCTTCTTCTTTGACGTTCAGAATGAGAAGGCGGTGGCGGTAATGATCGAGCCATCGCTCGAAATCCTCGCCGCCGGCAAAGGCGTCATGATGGATGATCAGCCGCCCGCCCTCCGAGCGGATGTCGACCTCGACGCCGTAGTGCGTCGGCGTTTCGCGAAGCTGTTCGATCGTATTGCGGCGATGCGACACCAGGATCATCGCGCGTCTCCCTCGATCATGCGGCGGCGAAGTTCAAAACTGAAATCGACCGTACGCCGGATGAATTTTCGCTTCGCTTTCCAGTTGATGTTCCAGTGCGACGTTCCATGCGCGCGCGCCCCAAACGTCACGTCGAACCGCTCGACGACAAGCCGGTTCGCCTTCGCCTGATAATAGGCGAAAAGATCGAGCGAGAAATCGTGCGGCGGCGCCGTCCACGCGTTGAAAAAGCGGCGGTGAAACACCGTCGGCTGCGCATTGATGTCGATGAGCGGCCGGCCGAGGAGAAGCGTTTCGAAAATCGCCATGCCGCCAGTGAAGATTTCATCGCCAAGCGGACGCCCGCGCCGTCGCCCCTTCACGAACAGGTTTTCAGGATCGGACGAGGCGTCAAACAGCGCCGCCGCTTTCAGAAAATCAGCCGGATCGGTCTGCATGTCCGCATGAGTCCAGCCGAGCACCTCGCCGCGCGCGGCGGCGAGCCCGCTCAAGATTCCAAATCCGTAACCCTGATTGACCTCGACGCGAACGCTGCGGATCTGCGCGTCATTCGCGAGGAGCGACTTCAACACGGCGGGGCTCTCGTCCGTCGATCCATTATCGACAAGGACGATTTCGACGTCCTTGCCGGCAAAACATTCACGGCATCGCGCTGTCAGCAGCGGCAAATTCGCCGCTTCATTGTAGCATGGGATGACCAGCGAATGTTTCGGCGCCGTCATGCAAGCTCCCGCTTCTCCAACACCACGGAGCGCCCGAAAGCGAAAAGGCCCGGCGCCAGCGCGACCAGCGCGCGGTCGACCGCCTCTACCGCTTTCAGCGCGAAGCCCGGCAATTCCGGCACCGGCGTTTTCGCGATGACCCCGCCCGAGAGCGGAAACAGCAGGCACTCATTGAGCTCATTACGGACGATTTCATAGCCCGGCACGCGCGCCTCGAATTCCTCCCGGGAGCCGAACAGCAATTCCGGGATGGCGCAGTTCGCCGACCACGGATCGGCGGGGTCATTGGTCGTTTCGTTTTCGTTGAAGACGTCGATGTCGTAGGACCATCCTTCGTGACGCATCAGGCGCAGCAACGCGCGCATGAATAGAGCGGTGTTGATTTCCTGAATGACGATCCGCCCGCCGGGACGCAGCAGCGGATGCACGAGTTTCAGGAAAGTCACAGGCTTGGCCATATGGTGCATCATGTGGCTGCAGACGATGACGTCGATCGAGGCCGGCGCGAAGGGCGGGTTCATCGCGTCGGCGATTTCATCGACCCATTCGTTCTTGACGACATCGGTCAAGGTGACGTCGCCGTTGGTCACGTAAAGCGGCAAGAACCCGGCGCCGCAGCCAAACTCGACCACTTTCTCGCCTGGCCTTATATGGTCGTTCATCCACGAAAAGCGTTTCGACAACAGCGCGTCGAGATTGCGGAAGCGGTCAGCCAGAAATCGCCGCCGCGCCGCCGCGGTGTCGCCTTCGCTCGCCATGCGATTGTCGCCATGCGCAGGGAAGTAAGGTCCGTTCAAAAGCATCAAGCGTCCGCCCATTGTTCACCCTGCTTTCGCTCGCGCGCCGCCGCGCGCAAGCAGAATTTCGCGCATGCCGATGAAGTTCAGCGTCGCGCTTAACGCCAGCGCGCCGCAATAGGCGGCGGCTTTCCCCGAAAGAGAAGGGCCCAACGCCGCGATGATCGCGCTGTTGGCGCCGACATTGACCGCCATGCTGACAGCGTAAAGACCGGCGAAAGCGGCGAATTGCCCGGCGCTTCCCTTTCCGGCGCGGAATGTCCAGTTCTTGTTGGCGAAATAAGCGAAGGTCGTCCCGCAGATGAAAGCCGCCGACTTGGCGACCGGGATCGCGGCGCCGACAAATAGCAATCCAGCGTACACGGAAAGGTCGACGCCGACATTTGCGAGCCCGGCCGCGCCAAAACGCGCGATCTGACCGCTCAAGGCGCGGGTCGCGCCGGTTTCATCCGCCGATAGCGGTCGCGAATCTTCGGTCGCGACGCCGCCTTGGCGCGCCGGTCCTTTTCCAGACGATAGGGATGGCCCTGCCATTTGTCGAAACACTCCGTCCAGTAATCGAACGTCCTCAGTTCGTCGGGCGTGCCCCACCCGAGATAATGGTCAACTTCAAACAGGCGGCAGTCGAGCCCCAGCGCGATCGCGTCATTGATGCATTCATCAACGTAAAACTCACCATTCACCCGCCCTCCCCGCTCGATCATGCGCTCCGCCGCCCGCCGGAAATCCGACGCCCGGGCGAAGGTGAACGCGCCGGTGACGATCGGGTCCCGCGCCGGATCGTCAAGCGCGACCTTGACGCTCACCCGCGCGATCTTCCCGTCGCCGCCAGCGTCTATCCAGCCGAACTGTTCCGGTTTCAGACGCGCCGCCGGGTGGCCGCGCTTTCCCCAGACAATGACATCCGCCGCGGCGGCGAGGGCTGCAAAGCGCGCGCCATCGTAAAGAAGGCCGTTATCGCAGGCGCCGATGGTTAACGGCGCCGCCGGATCGAGGCCCTCAAGCCCCAGAAGACAGGTGCGCGCCTGACCGTCGGTCAGCGCCTCGAGGATCAGCGTATCGGCGCCGGCGAGCGTTCTTACCGCCGCATCGACTTCTTCGACGTGCGGCAGGCTGCGGCGCAGGACGATGCGGGTGCGGTCGGCCCGCGGCAGATCCTCGATCGCGCGAACGACCATCGGCGTTCCTGCAACCTCGATCAGGGGCTTTGGTTTTGCGTAGCCTTCTTTTTGAAAGCGCGCGCCGAGCCCCGCCGCCGGCATCAGCGTCGAGCCGCCGGCATGCGGCGGCGCCGGGCGATCTTCCCCCAGCGCGCGGAAAAGATCCGACCAGCGCCGATATTCCTCGAAATCCTCCGGCGTTCCCCATTGCATGAAGTGCGGGATTTCATAGACCGCGACGCGGTCGCCTCGATCGAGCAGCGGCTTATAGGCCATCGAGACGTAAAACTCGCCATTGACCGACAGATCGCGCCGCACCGTCTCCTCGAAGGCCTCGCGCATCCGGCGGCCGCTGTCGAAATAATAGGTTCCGCTTGACGCGAATTCATTCGTCGGATTGTCCGTATACGGCTTTTTCTCCTGAATGTCGCGTACCCAGAGCCCCTGCTCGCGCACGTAAGCGTAAAAGGTCGATCCGAGCGAATGGGGATGAAAGCCGCGGTAACAGGGGATGGCGCCGGCGCATTTCGTCTCCGCGACGAAGGCCTTAAAGTCGGCGTAGTCCCAGACGCAGGTGAAATCGCAATAATTGACGATTGTCGGCTTGTCGGGATCGATATCGGGAACGCCGCGAAGCACCGCGTCGATCGGCCCGAGCTTGCGGCTCGCAACCGGCGCGATGCGCGCGGTCGGCGCGGCGCGGCGCAGAATTTCCTCCATCCGGAATTCCGGCGTTTTCAGATGGTCTTCATTGCAGATGAAGGTGATGTCGCGCTCGCCCGGAAAAAGGTCGACGACGTGTTCGATGATCGCCTTCCCCTCGATTTCGATCAGGGGTTTGGGCTTATCATACCCGCCGCGGCGGAAGCGCTCGCCGAAGCCTGACATCGGAATGATGATCTGCATGATGACGAGCCTTAATCCCGCGCGGCGCGCCGGTCGAGCGCTTGCCGGTAAGTTTCCGCGTCCCAGCCGAGCAGCTCCGCCTCATCGGCCGCGGACAGATAATTGATACGCGCCGCAGGATCGAGGCGCGCGAGCACGAGCCCGAGGCAGTCAAGCATCGCCAGCGCGCCGCGCGTCAGATCCTCCCGCGCGAGAACGCCGGCGCCCTTGACGATCGCGGCTTTCGGCGGCGGGATCATGGTTGAAAGGCTCGACGCGTCGCGCAGCGCCGTGATCGCCGGGCCGAGAAAGACGACATGATCGGGATAGAGCGAGCCGTTGGCCGCGATCTCCAGCCGCTCTTCGTCAAAGGCGAGAAATTCGACCGGCGAATTCAGGGCCCAGCGATAGCCGGCGGGCGGCGGCGGCTTTTGCGCCCGCGCCGCGACGGGCGGCGCCTGATCGCTCGCCAGGCGGGTTTCGACCTCCTCAAGCAGCGCGCGCAGCGCACTGACGGTATTTTCCGCAACCACAAGTCCGTGATTGCCGAGGATGAGAACCTTCGGCCGGCCGTGCGCGAACGCCGCGCGCACCGCTTTGGCGAGCGGCGCGCCGGGACGCGCATAAGGAATAAACGCCCAGTCGAGGCCGGCGAGGCGTTCGCCGAGGCGCTCGCGCGCATCTTGCCGCACGGCAAAGGCGATGGCGCTGGCGGAGTGAACATGGGCGATCGCCGCAAAAGGCGACAGAGCGTGCAGCGGCGTTTCAATCGACGGGCGCAGCGCCGCCTCGCTCGCGAGCGCGGCTGTCAGCCCAGCGTCATCGAAATCGCCGGCGAGGAGGCCCTGAATTTTCTGAAGGTCGACCTCGACAAAAGAGGGCTTTGTCAGCGCGTCGGCGAGCCAGGCGCCGGACGCCTTGATGCGCATCGTCGCGCCGGTCTTGATCGACGTATTGCCGCCCGCCCCCTGCACGAGGTCAGGGCGCCGCCCGAGATCGGCCGAAAACCGCTCAAACTCGCCCATGGAGTCGTTTCCCGCCCTCTCCCCGTCCAAGCGCGACGTATCTGCACAGGTCTATAGAGAATTTCTCATAAGGCTCAAAGCCTTAACGAACCGGCGCCGAGTTGCGGCCGGACCAGTGCAGCGACCAGTCCTTTACAATTGATTGCGGCGTTCCTGAATTGCGTGATTGCCGGCGCGGATAAACGTCTGAAGATGCGTACGGCGCTCTGTATGGCTTCCGTAATGGTACCGCCTCCCGGTCTCGAACCGGGGACCTCTAGATCCACAATCTAGCGCTCTAACCAACTGAGCTAAGGCGGCACGTCGCCCCCGGCTTTTGCCGGGGGCGGGCCGGGAACCTAGGCGCGGCCCGCCTTGATTTCAACCGCTAATTCGGCGCGGGCGGGCCGCTGTCGCGGCGGCTATCGCCCTCGCTACTGGCCGCGCGGCGGCAAGGTCGCGATAACGTCCTTGATCTGCTGGATACGGGTCGCATCCGAGGGGTGGGTCGACATGAATTCCGGCGGTTTCTGCCCGCCGGAGGCGCTCATTTTCTGCCAGAATTTCAGCGCCTCATTCGGATCATAACCGGCCCGGTTCATGTAGATGAGGCCGAGCTTGTCGGCTTCAAGCTCGTGTTTGCGCGAGAACGGCATCAACACGCCATATTGCGCGCCGAGACCAAGAGCGCCAAGGGCAGCCTGTCCGGTCTGGCTGCCCGCGCCGATCGCCGCTTGCGCCGCCGACAGCGCGAAATTGGCGCCAAGCTGCTGCGATACGCGCTCGCCGCCATGGTTGGCCCGA